>VOFG01000798.1_pt1 | contig 83028 bp, 107 predicted proteins | sample 5384171 | NCBI WGS metagenome assembly VOFG01 (sample SAMN12384726, study PRJNA508395) | human gut metagenome | isolation source: healthy gut F | host: Homo sapiens
TCCTCATTAACGGCCAAAACATTTGTATCTGTACCACCATCCACGGTAAATACCAGCTTTCCGGAATGATTTATCGGATTTGGATATAATTCATCATATTTCACTTCGTCACTATTTAGATAATATGTCGGCTCAATGTACGCATTGCAGTCCTCACTAATGGCATTGCAACTTAGGATGTCTGTACGTTCCAAACGAAACAACCATCGGATATAAGAACCTTCCTCCAACACTTCCGTACTATTATCTGCGTCATACCCATAAGTCAGATATACACTTCCGTCTTTTGTCTGAAGGAAATAGTAAAACACATTATTCTCCACATCTATCCGCCACGCCTTATTTATTGTATTTCTAAATTTTGACCATGAATCATTTGAAATAGTAAAGCCGGACATATCGAAATAGTTATCAAAGTTTTCTGTTGTAATCTTTACTTCCTCAATTTTCCCGCTCTGCTGTACCCACTCCGTTGTGCCCTTATCATCCAATACATCACCTGACATGAGCATAGTATAATCCGATGTAAATTGATATCTGGGTGCCGTTTCAAGTGTATAGGCGAACGCATAATGGGATGCATCATTCATAATTTCTGCCACCCTGTAGCTATGACCAAAAGGTTCCGGTGCATACAAATTTTCTTCCTTTGGATTGGATATGCATATCACAATTCCAACAATGCATATCAAAATTGCCCCTATGGTAACCCAGAAAGTAGGTTTCTTCCACGCTGCCAGGTTTTTGATGCGTCCTTTGGTGTCCACCTCACCAAATGCAAGTGGCATTCCAAACATAATAGCATTATCTGTTGCTAAATTCAGTAAAGAAGCAGAATAATCTGCTCGTACATCTTCCCCAAGTTTTTTGACAACCGCCTCATCACAACTCATTTCCATGTCCTTGCTAAATAATAGAAAGGCTAGCCAAACCAATGGATTAAACCAGTGTATGCAAAAGGGCTACATAGGCAAGCAATTTAAAAATATGATCCCCTCTGCGAATATGATATTGCTCATGTTTTAGAATATACTCCTGTTCTTGTTCGCTTAATGAAGATAACAAATAGATACGCGGTCTGAATATGCCAAGTACAAAAGGAGTAGTAATGTAGTCCGCAACATAAATATTACCCCTTACCCGCACTGCTCCAACCAGACTCTTTCGTAACTTAACATAAGAAATCATGCTAACGCCTATCATAGCCACGATTCCAGCCAGCCATATATAGGTCGCAATGCTGACAGGCGCCTCCAAAGGATCTGCTACAAGCTGTTCCGCCCCTTGTGGCAACGCATTATTTATAGCATTGTCCAATACCGGAACTGGTAATGTCACTTCTGGATTCTCTGTATGAACGATATTGTTCGGAATATATGCAACCTGACTCACACTATCAGTTGTTTCCACAATTGGGGGATCAAATAAACCCAATACCGATAAGGGAGTATTTATAGTGATAGGGCAAAGCAGACGAAACAATACTACCGACCATAACATATAGGAATATACCTTGGGCGCCCGTTTCAACAACAATCTAAGTATAATCACCGTAACACTGATAACGCTTGCTGTAAGACTCATATTCAAAATCTTCGGTAATAATTCATACCAATCCATCCACTCACCTCCTCATACTATCTATCACCTTTTTCAATTCTTCCACTTCCTTATCCGATAACTTCTTTCTGGAACCGAATGCAGTCAAAAAAGCCGGTAACGAACCTTCAAAAGTATCATTAACAAACTTTTCACTTTGGAGAGCATAAAAACTCTTCTCTACTGATTAAGGAAGTAATAATTCGATCTTTGTTTTGAAAAATTCCTCTCTCACATAGCCTTTTTAAAATAGTTAAAGTAGTCGTCCGCTTCCAATTCAATTCAGCTTCCGCGAGTTTCTCCAATTCTACTGGTCGCAATGGTTCATTATTCCATATGATATCTGCAAACTTGGACTCTACTGCTCCTAATCTTATTTCACTCATATGATCACCCCCTTTCGTCTACTACGTGTAGTCGTTTATGTATAGTCTACTGTCAGTAGTCATTTTTGTCAACCAATTTTTACTTGAAGATACAACCACTTTATATGTAACATTCTATATGCGTGTTTCCTCGATGAATGCGGCATTCGCCGCATTCCCATAAGCATAAAAAAGCCCAGAAGCAAGCAAGCTTGCTCTGGACTATTTTACACTTATTTAATGCTTCTCATTGCTAACGCACAATTACTCGATGATGGTAGCTACACGACCGGAACCAACGGTTCTACCACCTTCACGTTATCTGAATAGCGTTTTTCAACATATTTTCTATGCTTTTTATGGCTGAAATCTGCATAGTTTCGTTGATTTTACATGGTCTATTTTTATTTGCATGGTTTCGTGGCACCGTTTTGGCACCGGAATACTTGCTCCTGATCAGCTAATATGCATCTTGTCCTTAATATCAGTTATAAGTCAATCGGTAAGTTATTTTCTTATTCCACTCAGACGTAGTTGCTCAATTGTCTCCCTATTACAATCGACATATGTGACAGACTCCGGTTGATATTGCTCCAATATCGTTTGTAGCGAATTTTCATCTATCAATTCATTCCAGTGATAATAGGATTGAACTGTGCCGTCTCGCCTTGAAGAAACACTGTCTATTGTCTCAAGTTCAATTCCTCCCTCAGGTAAAATATGGTATAATGTTTGCCCGTCCCATGCCGACCCTGAATAATTATCCTCTATTACTCCATTTTCACATATCTTACACGAGCCATTACGATATCCGATACCTCTCATTAACTGATACGCTCTTCCGTCTTTCCACGTATATACATCATAAATTACATAGTAAGGTATATCATAATTAAATTTAAGACCTATAAAAAATTCCTCTATACCGTCATTATTTAAATCATGCAATACATATACAGATTCAGCCTCCGGGCTTCCCATCGCATTTAGGTACTCATCACATATATACGAATCCCCTGCTGCGGCCATAGCCTTTGATACATCCTTTACCTCTTTCATATATACAGTATAATATCTTTCCGCAATATCACCATAAGATACGCCGGGCGTCTCACCTTCATAAATTCTCTCTTCGGCTTCTTTATTTTGATCCAAATACTGGTACTGTGGTCTAAACTGGATGCTCAAAAATCTTGTATTTCCTTTTTCATCATAATCAAAGTAGACATCTGCCTCTCCCCAAAAATCAAACTTATCATAACACTGAATCCCATGTGTTGCAATCAGGCAGGTTTTTCCTTCATATTCTCCTACTTCTATATTCCAAATTCCCCACGCTGACACATTCCCACAGATTTCTCCCGAAGGGTAATCTACAAATTCTGTTTCATACCACTCAACCAACTGACTGGTAAATTCCGTTTCTTCCCCGTTGTCTGAAAGAAATTCTCTTTTCAAATCTAAATAATGTGATTCTACATCGAAAGTAACTGATTCATCCAAATTTTCACAGGATATCACAGCCTGCCACTTGGTGTCTCCCTTTGTAACAGACAATGGAAATGCATTATCCATCATCGTTTCGCCATGAATCATCTCCAGCGGTTTCCAACTTGAATTGTACTGCTTTAATACGATATATTCCTCCAGTGGCATGGAATTTACTCTTGGAGCAAATGAAAAGAAAATTTCTTTTTCCCCATCATGATCCAAGTCTACATATTCTGCTACGCATGGGTCAATTCTACAAGGATCCTCATACTCATAAAATCATCTCACCATTCCAATAAAACTTGAAATGGGAATAGAAGTTGTTTGATTCATCTCCTAGATCGACCTCCACATATTCTTTTGTACCATTGCCATCCAAGTCCTCAAGTTCACTTATAAACACTGTATCAGATAGCCATATGTATCCATTGTCATCTTTTGCGTTTTCCACATTTTCGTTTTCTTTGACTGGCTCCTCCTCTTCCCAGATAAGCCAAAAAGAACTGCTGCCTGAAAATATTTTTTCGTTTTTCGTCTGATTTTCCACTGCAATCTCAAACACCGTATTCCTATTATCATCCGTATCAGCTGCAACTGCTATATGTGCATAATAATCCCCCACATAATATGCGGTTCCCGCCCCTTCCCTATAATCTATGGAAATAACATTTCCGTAATTTTCACTTATTTTTTTTAGGAGTTCAGACTCACTTAATTGTTTAGTATCATCGCCAAACAACTCTGATAATCTCCCCTGTATCCTTATTGCTTTCGCATCCTCAGCCAGAACAGCCCCTGCTAAATCTTCATCATAGTCTCCTTCAAAAACGATTGATAATTCCGTTTTGGGCAATTCCCCGATATAATATAAGGCATGATAGAATTCCGCGTCATATCCTGTCAATTTTTGATATTCTCTATAACTGATTGCCTTGTAGTCTGCTATCGAAAAATCACTTTTCGGTTCTGTCAAAAAGCATACAGCCACTACTACACAGGCAGCCATGGATATCAAAACAATCCAAAAGGATGGCTTTTTGTAATTCAGCACCAACTTCACTCTATCCTTTACTCCCACTTCTCCAAATGCCAACGGACACATCATTACTAATCGCCTCTGCGTTGCACAAGACAATAGCACTCTGGAATATTTTTTCTTATCCTCAAAGTTCATATCACGAATCACCTTTTCATCACAGGCAAGCTCAATATCCTTGCATAGCATAATGTATGCAACCCAGCAAAGAGGATTGAACCAATAGATACAAAAAGCAAATACCCAAAAGGTTTCCACAAGTGATCTTTTCTTTTAAGATGTGCACTCTCATGCGCTATAATATATGCCATCTCTTCCTCTGATAGTGAAGAGGAAAGGTATATTCTGGGTCTGATAATTCCCAAAATAAAAGGGGATTTTACTGCATCACAAATATAGATGTTTTTTCTCTATATAGCACAGCTTCCCTTACACATAGGCGCAATTTTATCATACTCACCAATGCCAAAATAAGAAGCACCACCATTCCGCATAACCAAAGCCCCCCTGCGATTTCTGTCACTATTTGTAGCGGAGCCACGCTTTGGGTTTCCTGATATGCAAAGGTTTCTGCTAGTGCGGGATTTATCGTATTTTCTACAACACCTATGTTACTGTCTACGGACGGCACATAAGGTATCAGTTCTCCCTCTACCATGGTACTGGTTCTGATAGGCTCTGCACTTGGTTGCAGACTAAATACACTTTCTATGGAGAACGGAAATATCAGTCGGATTGCTACCACACCCCATAATAAACAGGTAATCCACTTAGGTATTCTCCTGAATAAAAGTCGAATACCTAATACTGCTAAAATTATCCAACTGGCTGTGATGCTCATATTCAGCAGTTTTAAGAAAATTTCTCCCATACTCATTTTTCCTCCGCCTGATCAATCATCTTACGAATTGCCTCCGCTTCTTCCGGTGTCAGTTTTGCATCCTGCGTAAATGCTGCAATAAATGCCGGAAGAGAACCCGCAAAGGTGTCTTCTACATACTGTCTGCTCTGTCTGGCATAAAATTCCTCTCTGGATATTACGGCTGTTACCAGTCCATTTTCATTCCGAAACAATCCCTTATCAATCAATCTTCTCAAAACATTGTGTGCAGTTGTACGCTTCCAGTTAAACTCCACTGCCGTCATCTTTACCAGTTCCGATGAAGTAACTGGTTCATGCTCCCAAATCATATCTGCATATCTTGCCTCAATAACACCTAATTGAATATCCATATATGTATCCTCCTAAAGCCAGTAGACCACAAGCAGTAGTCTTATTTAGAGACTATCACTTGTGGTCTTGTTTGTCAATATGATTATATATTTTCCTATCTGCCACCTCTATCGCTCCGGTAATGCTGGCTCTGTCTGTTGTTTTCTCGTTCCTTTACTTCTTGCGCCTTTCTTTGAAGCCTTGCCTTTAAGCTGTCCGACTCTGCCTTATTTCCGGCCTGCTGTTCCCACCTTGCAACTGCAGACTGATAATCGCAGTATTCAGCTTTACAGGTATGGTATTCAGCCAAGAACTCCTTTACATTGTTATAGCCATAACTCTGCACGATACTTGACAAATACTGTTTGATATTGGCTATCTGTATCATTAACTGTTCTGCCTGCTCCTGCAACTCCTTACGCTGTTTTCCCTTGAAAATCCCTTTTGTTCCGGCAATCTCCTTCTCAACACTTGCAAGCTGTTGCTCCCCTTTGACAAATGGCTTTGTTCTGCTTCCCCAACTTGCTATAAATATCTGCAAGCCTTGGATAGTTGGAAGCAGGTTTGGACTTCTTCGGCATTTCCGGTATCGGTTCACTTTTCGCCATCACAAGCTCATTGACTGCCCGAACTTTCATCTGCTCAGGCTCTGACTTTACACCCCCTTCCGTCACCTTATCAGCCTTTTCCAAAGCTGTTTTAAACACCTTACTAATCAGAAGCTCCAAAGCATATATAGCCGTCATAATCAGGCTTTTAAACAGTGCCGGATTTCTCCCTGACTTCTGAATAGACGCTTTTGCTGTCTGTCCGATTTCACTCTGTTTCACTTCTAAAATCTGTTCCTCCGGCACACCGCTGACCAATGCCCTGTCCACCGTCTGGTTCCACATGGTACGAACCCGATTATTCTCTTCAATCTGCTCTGCTTTGGGATTGTTTTTTCCAATTTTCTTCATTGGCAGATACACACCATTCTTATCGAATACTTTCAGCTTCTCCTTATCATCCCGCACATAAATATTGATAAGATCTGTATAGGAGCGTTTTACTTCATCAAGGAAAACGTCGCTCTTAAACCGGCTGTCTTTTATGGTAAATACGTTCCGCTCATATACCTCGCCCTTGGGAATGATTTTACAGCCACACCGAAGCTGTCCTACTTGATCCAGTATCTCTTTTTTGGTTCGTACATGCTTTCCGTTTTCATCATAAAACATATTCCTTGTGGCAATCTTCTCCACCGGCTCATCAAGCAACTTTCGCTCCGAAAAGATAAGATGGATATGATAATTGGTCTTGCGTTTGTTATGGTGCAAAGCAGCGATACACTCCACACCGTAATTTTGTTTGAAGTGTTCCGTAAAAAGTTTCAGCAGCCTGTCCGGCTCATAATCCACAAAGCTTTCCGGCAGTGCAATGATCAGTTCCCTTGCTTCAATGCACTTGCCTTCCGTTCCGCTTTTCTTAAACTCCTCCTGATTACACTTGGCAAGTTCCGTCCAAAATTTACGGTCAGTTGTTTCATAAACTGCGTACAAATTTTCCTGCCTTGCGTGACTGGAGATATAGTTAATCCTGCCTTTTAAATTTGTCAATTTTGACATCTGTATAAATGAATTTCTTACAATAGATATTGCCCCTTTCTTTGAAAACTGATGGCGATTATGCCACTGTGAGTGGACACATAGGTGTCCGTTTACGAACTCATTGCCGTATCCGACATGGGCACAAATGCGACAGCATTTGAACGCAGGTAAGCATTGTAAATGCTTATACAGCGATGCTCTTTCGCTGTACTGCGAAGCAGCTGCGTTCATGAGCAAGTAGCATAGCGGATTGCGAATGTCAGCCCCCTGCAAGGGCGAAATACACAGAGTACAAATCGAAGATTTGTGCGATGGGTGTATTTCGCTCTCAAACGCCGAGGGCTTGTGAGAGAAGTCCGGTTCCTGCCATTTGTTCCCTCACACTGCTTTCTCTTTAATCGTATTTACAGGAGCGTGTCACGCTCCAGTCCTACACACTGAAGGAAAAGTTTACCAGCGGAAACTCCGGTGCATTCCCACCTTTTTCAGATATTCCTGCCTTGCTTTTTCTCTTTCTTCCTCGGTTGGAGCAGTCTTGTATTTTGTATATAAATCCCGCCTGACCATAGCTTCCAATTTTTCTTCCAAACCTTTCTTTATCTCCGGTAAAACATCATCCATTTCCAATAAATGATATTTAAGGAGTGCAAAAAATAGTTCCTCAGAAATCTGCACATTTTTCAATCTATCAATCCATCCTTTCCATCAAGACCGCAACAACGCAAGGTCTATAAATTTTGCAACCTTGCAAGGTTTGTCACCGCAAATTTTATATAGTCTGCATTGTTGCGGTCTTCCCTTAAATCTGCTTTATCTTATCCAGTTCCCAATACCATGAGTCATTGATTTTTCTTGCCCTGATACACAGCTCCTTTTTGGCATTTTCCAATGTTCTTTTAGAAATCCCCTGTTCCTCAGCCATATCAAAAATCTCATTACTCTGTACCGCATTAGAAGTCTCTGCCAGTTCCCGAAGCATCCGCTTTGCCTGCTCCAATTTATTTGCTTTTGGGGCAATACCACCAAGCACTTCATCCGCTGTAATCTCATAATCTCCCATCCACTTAAAACCACGTTCCATCAGTTCAAATGCCTTGGGATGTCCGAACTGTGCCAAATTATTTTTTATCTGAACAACTGCTCTGATATTAGGTTCTCCTTCCACTCTGCCGACTAACAACACGCTCCTTGCTACTGCAAAGAAATCAATAGAACCCATGCCCCTATAAGCCGCCTTATTACCAGATGCCTTATTCATATGACCGATAAGAATAATGGCACATTTGTATTTCTCCGCCAAAGCTCCTAATCGCTTCGTCATATCCCTTGCTTCATTTGCTCTGTTCATATCTATGCCACCACCCAAATAGGCTTGTATCGGGTCTAAAATCAACATCCTCGCTCCCGTCTGGATAATGGCTTCTTCCAGCCTATCATCTGCCATAGAAAGGGATTTGTCGCTTTCATCAATTATCAATATCCTCTCACAATCTGCACCTGCCTTTTCAAGCCTTGGCTTTACAGTATCTGCAAGCCCGTCCTCGGCAGTCTGATAAATAATGTTCATTGATTCCATCAGCTTCATATCATTATCCATCCCTCTCCTTTGGATAACTTGGCAGCAATATTTAATATCAAGGTTGTCTTTCCGTCTCCAGGATCACCTTGTACGATTGTCAGCTTTCCATAAGGGATGAATGGATACCAAAGCCACTCTATCTCCTGCGACTGCACTTCTGACATCTTAATCATTTTCAGTTCTGTTTTCTTTTCTTCCATAAAGTCCTCCGTTTCCTAAAATCTCATTGTCACAAGGAAGAACCTCTGTTATACTTATGCTGTGATTACATAGGTAACAGAGGTTTTCCTGTTATCACAAGTCCTAGCAGTTGCCGCTGTTAGGGCTTTTCTCTTTTTCAAAATCCAGCATATCCGCTACTTTTCTTTGTTGGTTCGGATATAAGTGTCCGTAAGTATTTAATGTGATACGTATATCTTTGTGTCCCACCCTCTCCTTTATCAGAATGGGCTCAATTCCTTTATTGATTAGGTACGCCACATGCGAATGTCTCAAATCGTGAACTCGGATTTTCTTTACTCCTGCTTTCTCCATTTGGTGCTTCATCTTGTGCTGTACTGCTTCCTGCAAAATGGGGAAGAGTCTTTCATTCTCCGGCATCCATAATGACTATCTATAAAATCCTTAATCTCCTGTTTAAAAACTCCGGTATTTCTATCAGTCTTACAGATTGCTTCGTCTTAGGCTCCGTAATCACATTGTCCGCCAGATTGCAAAAGCAACTGGTATCAGTGCCACAACACTTTATTCAATTATTCAAAAGGATTCTAATATCCGATTTGACTTTGCACTTAGACTGGCAAATGAATTAGAAATTGACGTGAATGAGATATGCTCTGCCAGTCCCTTTTCGGGTGCAATCACAGAAGAAGAAATATATCCTACATTACCGAATGGATTGAATGGCGCTCTTGACGGAAATCGGGTAAAAACGTATTTAAAAAATTCCATGTACCCGCTTATGTATCTTTTCGGGAAAAACAGTATGCCTGATGTGGATAATTTGCTGACTTCCTTTTACCAGTTGGATGATGAAGCTAGGAAAGAAGTGGTGGAAACGATACAATTCAAGCTGCAGTATCACAGAGATCCCGAACGGGCAGAACAGATTAAACAGATTAAGGGATGGTAAAAATAACTCCAGTGAATCGTTGAATTCACTGGAGTTATTGCCTAATGATCAATATCCTGTCTTTTGACAATCTTCAAGTAGTTTCTCTTTAAATCATTTACTGAGCCAAAGAATATTTGCTCTGATTTCGAAAAGGAATGATTCTGTATTTTTAGCTTTAACAGTTCAAAAGTGCATATCATATCAGCCACCTGAAACAACCTATAATCCGATGGTTTTACTTTTCGAAACTCCACTCTTGGCAAAAATGCATTAAACAAGGTCGATAATATTTTGTTTAACTCTACTTGTCCATTATCATAGTATATTTTAACCAAGTCGAACGAAAGCAAGAAGTCATAGTGCTCCCTAATAAAAACAGATATTTGCTTTGAAAGTTTACCCGTTGCTTCAACAATATCTTCAATATGCTTTTTCTCTATATGGAAAGCTTTATATTTTACCCCACTCTGTCTCATAAACGTAACCATCTTATTAAATATCTTTCTACGTTCTATATAATCCATTTCAGAGTATTCTTCCTCTTTTTCGAATAATAGGGCCTGTATGTATACAATGATTTTCTAATCCCAAAAGTGATAATTCTCTATTTAAATATTCCATTGGCTCTTGAATGGATGCTTCTTGTTCATGAAATACCATTGTAACTATATACCAAGGAGAATGATAATCATATTCACCAAAATCCCCAGACTCATCAATAAAAATACTTAGTTCTTTCATATAGCGCCTTCTTACTTCAAATTCTGTAAAAAAAATGGCGGGTATATACCCGCCAATAATGGGGAACCTCCCCATCCGCTGATGGACCCGGGTCTTTCGACCAGCCCAAACTGTAATGCATTACAGCTTTATTCTATGCACATTATATCACGTCTATTCATAATTTTCAAGGTCAATCTCATGCTTTCTGTTTGGTAATTTAAGCTTTCCGAAATATTATACCATAATATCTCCGAATATATCAAAAATCGACATCTGTCCATCTGACTTTTTTTGTGACATATAATTCCATATAGTTTTATCTAACACACTTTCACCCACTTCTAATACAGATGCAGTCTTTCGCAATATTCTACTTGCTTCCTTATAATCGGCTGTCAAAACACCTGCTATTTCAAGAAATTGAAACATATGCCTGTCAATCGGAATCGCTTGCTGACCAGATAGTAATTTCATATAATCAATAGTCTTTCTTCCTACTCCATTAATTTCTAATAAGCTCTCCGCATTCCCATCATCCAAAATCCACTCCGCCAAATCATCTTCTGTATTTATATTACAATTATACAAATACAAAGCCAAATTACAGATTGTGTTTTGCTTTCTTTTATTTTTTCCATTGTATTATTTCCTCAATTGGTATTGTCTGAAATAGTATTATAAAATCACATGTTGTCCTATAATCCGAATATTTGCTCAGAATATTATAAACTCTTGGATACACCACACTTTTGTAATTCATTCCTGCTTGCAATACTGAATCTGTCAATGTTGCTGCCATATTATAATATGGTGTTCTTTGTGTAATTTCAGCATAATTATGGGGAATTCTTTCCAAAAGGTCTATAACCTTTTGAACTGAGTTATCTATATTATCCATTAATCTTTTCCTCTAGTATATTATTTATCGCATTAATGCGATCAACACAGTTTGGACACGCTCCACATGGCATATCTGAATTTACCTGACATGAATACGTTATCTCAATAGGAGCATTTAGTTCTAATCCTAACTTTGCCACCTCTGTTTTTGTCATTTCACGAAATGGCATATTAATCCTAATAGAGCCATATTCATATAACAAACTTTCCAATTTTGTAAAAAATTCCATAGAACAATCTATCTCTTTTGCATGGTTGCTATTAATAAATGCGGTATACACATCTTTTATTCCCATAGATTGCGCATATGCAGATGCCAATGAAATAAACAAAATATTTCTATACGGGAGATACATATCCTCTGCCACAACATTATCTTCCCACAAATTGGCTTCTATTATCATTCTCGAATTTGATTCCTTATAAACATCACCAATTTTTATAACACGCACATTATCTACATATTCTTCAGGAAGTACTTGTAAAAGTGTTTGATATTCCTTATCCTTACAGTGTTGACCGTAATCAATAAATAAAATTACTACATTTTTATTTTCTTTAGCAAGCTTATATGCCAAAACGGTAGAATCCATTCCACCAGAAGCAAGCAAAAGACAATCAAAATTATTCTCCATTTTTCACCATCCCACTAACCACAGTAAATACTGCATCAATTACTTGACTCTTCGTCTTGCAATAATATGTACATGAATTCTTTAAAAACATATTATCCAGTTTGAGATACGGATCATAAAGTATTATTGGTTTTCCATTTGCTTGATAATTCCCGATTTCTACCAACGTTCCTTGGTCGTTGTAGAGTAATGTTGCTATCATTATCTTGCATTCCGATAACAATTCCATATCTTTAGCAAATATAGCACGTTCTTCATTCATGTCCATCTCTTTATTCACTTGTCCATTTTCTTGGATTGGTCTCCGAGGTTTAAAATTATGATATAAAAGAGAATCCTCTAAAATATCCAATTTCTCTGTATCTACATAATCAAAATCTGGAGCTGCCATATAAATTGGATAGTTTACTCTTTTCATTCCATGGAACTCTTATTCCTTCCATTTCAACAAAATCTTCAATATTCTGAACAATGAGCTCTACATTTTCTTTAAATTTTTTTCTTGTTGAATTGTTTGTGCATATAAACTTGACATCCACGCTGCAAATGCCATATTACCTGCAATATTAGTTCCAACCATTTCAGACATAAATGCTATATCATATACATCTCCTACTCCCACAGAATGAATAATCTCTCCGATATGAGCAGGTGCCTCATAACTTGTTTTTTCCTTGAAATCATAAAGCCATGAACCACCTCTATTTTCCTTTATTAATAACTGACTGACATTCTTTTTGTCAAAATATTTTATTAAATTATCATAACTAATTTCTTTAAAAAACTCTTCAAATGAGGTGGATGATGTCGATAAGAATACAGTCTGAATTTTTATTGTATCTAAATCCAAAATATCATCACAGTCATAATTCATATCTATATGAATTTTTCCTTCATAATTTGAAAGGTTACTTAAAATTCCTGCATTCCCATACCTTCCCGGAAAGATAATTATATCTGTCGGATCGAAATCGTCTAATACCTGCATAAATGGTAACATGCTGACATATTCTGCTTGCCTACCTAATATGTTCTCATATAGCTGATTACCACTCTCATCCGACTGACCAATTAACATTACGTTGGGTGCCTTATCCACTTTACCTAAACGAAATATACTACTTGCTCTTAACACATCAATCCCAAACTTTTCAACATCCTTTACAAGATAATCTGGTGCATAATATGCCAATGCATATTCTATATTCAGCGCATCACAACTTCTTGCGGCATGAAAAATCCCGCCAAGTCTTGATGTACTGTATCCATTCTCTATAATATCAAGATGCTGGTCTACATATACCTCTCCAATTATCAATATTTTTCTGTTATGCATACAAATTTACCACAATAAAAGGAACAGGTGATAATCCAGACGACTTAATTTCTCCTGAATATCTTTTTCCCTTTTTTATACACAAATTCAAATAGTTATAAGATACTGGCAGATTTCCAATAACCTCTTGAGTACTGGACAAAACAACAGCCAATCTCTTGTTAACTAACTGCATTGATAATTCAACTGCTTGTCCAGTGGAAGGCACATCTTTATGATTCTGAAAATATTCTGATATAGCCACATCCTCCAATAGAATATTTTCAATAGCTAATGGACATTCATCGCCTCCATTATTTCCTCCTCTAACAATTGAACCTGCTCCACCACCACGATACGTTCCAAACATTCCATTACCAGAAGACCCCATAATACACCTCCGTAAAATATGATATTGTTATTTTACATCTCCGTTGCATTTTTGAACAGTCGGAACATATGGTCTATTCCATTACAGTTGTAGTAATTACTTTAAAATTTACTTGCGTAGTTTTTGGCACCGTTTTGGCACCGCTGACTACACTTTCACTGTTACACAGACGTAAAAAGGCTCCCGAGGAAAACCTCGGAAGCCTTTTAAATACTAGTTTTGTGAACAATCACTCGAAATTACTCAATGATGGTAGCTACACGACCGGAACCAACGGTTCTACCACCTTCACGGATAGCGAAGGTAAGACCCTGCTCCATAGCGATAGGATGGATCAGTTCGATGGTCATCTCTACGTTATCACCAGGCATGCACATCTCAACACCAGCGGGCAGTTCGCAAACGCCGGTAACGTCGGTGGTTCTGAAGTAGAACTGAGGACGATAGTTGTTGAAGAAAGGAGTATGACGTCCACCTTCATCCTTGGTCAGAACGTATACCTGAGCGGTAAACTTTCTGTGGCAGGTAACAGTACCGGGCTTAGCCAGAACCTGTCCTCTTTCGATTTCAGTTCTCTGGATACCACGAAGCAGAGCACCGATGTTATCACCAGCCTGTGCCTCATCCAGCATCTTACGGAACATTTCGATACCGGTTACAACAGTCTTCTTGGTCTCTTCCTTGATACCAACAATTTCAACTTCATCATTCAGATGCAGAACACCACGCTCTACACGACCGGTAGCAACGGTACCACGACCGGTAATGGTGAATACGTCCTCGACGGGCATCAGGAAAGGCTTATCAGTATCACGCTGAGGATCAGGGATATAAGAATCTACAGTATCCATCAGTTCCATGATCTTGTCGCCCCACTCGCTGCTGGGATCTTCCAGAGCCTTCAGAGCGGAACCCTTGATGATAGGGCAGTCATTGAAGTCGTACTCTTCCAGCTGCTCGGTTACTTCCATCTCAACCAGCTCGATCAGCTCGGGATCGTCAACCATATCACACTTGTTCAGGAATACGATGATGTAAGGAACGCCTACCTGACGGGACAGAAGGATGTGCTCCTTGGTCTGAGCCATAACACCATCAGTAGCAGCTACAACGAGGATAGCACCATCCATCTGTGCAGCACCGGTGATCATGTTCTTAACGTAGTCAGCATGGCCCGGGCAGTCAACGTGTGCATAGTGTCTCTTCTCGGTCTGGTACTCGATGTGAGCGGTAGAAATGGTGATACCACGCTCTCTCTCTTCGGGAGCCTTATCGATGTTATCGAAGTCAACCTTCTCGTTACCGGGTACTCTCTCGGAAAGAACCTTGGAGATTGCAGCGGTCAGAGTGGTTTTACCATGGTCAACGTGACCGATGGTACCAATGTTACAATGGGGCTTTGTTCTGTCAAATTTAGCTTTAGCCATTATTTAAGTCCTCCTTAAAATAATTAAACAGTTTCGTAGTTTTATTTTTTTAACTCGCTACCTCTGATTATATTAAATAATCAGAGGTTTTTCAAGTTATTTTTATTGTTTTAGCGCTTATTTTGCTTTTGCAGCAAGAACCTTTTCCTGAACGTTCTTAGGAACGGGCTCATACTTTTCGAAGAACATGGAGTAGTTACCACGACCCTGGGTCTTGGAACGCAGGTCTGTGGAGTAACCGAACATCTCAGCAAGGGGAACGAAAGCCTTAACCATCTTACCACCGCCGATGTCTTCCATACCTTCTACACGACCACGACGGGAGTTCAGGTCACCGATTACATCGCCCATGTATTCCTCGGGCATGGTAACCTCAACCTTCATGATCGGCTCAAGCAGTACAGGAGCTGCCTTCTGCATTGCTTCCTTGAATGCCATGGAACCTGCAATGTGGAATGCCATCTCGGAGGAATCGACCTCATGATAGGATCCATCATATACGTTCGCATGAACACCCAGTACAGGGAATCCACCCAAGATACCAGCCTGAGCTGCTTCCTGAATACCTTCACCTACTGCGGGGATGTATTCCTTAGGAATGGAACCACCAACTACAGTAGATTCGAATAACAGGGTAGGAGGATCGTTGATCAGAATGTTTGCCTTAGGATCAAATTCAAACTTCTCACAGTTAGCCTCCAGGGGCTCAAACTTAACTTTACAATGTCCATACTGTCCACGACCACCGGACTGCTTAGCATACTTGGAATCCACTTCGACAGCCTTGGTAAACGCTTCCTTATAAGCAACCTGAGGAGCACCTACGTTAGCTTCTACATGGAACTCACGAAGCAGACGGTCAACGATGATCTCCAGATGCAACTCACCCATACCGGCGATGATGGTCTGACCGGTTTCCTGATTGGTATGAGCACGGAAAGTAGGATCTTCTTCTGCCAGTTTTGCAAGAGCTTCACCCATCTTGCCCTGACCGGCTTTGGTCTTAGGCTCGATAGCCAGCTCGATAACGGGCTCAGGGAACTCCATGGACTCAAGGATTACAGGATGCTGCTCATCACAGATGGTATCACCGGTAGTGGTGAACTTGAAACCAACTGCTGCTGCGATGTCACCGGAGTAAACCTTTTCCAGCTCTGCACGCTTGTTCGCATGCATCTGCAGGATACGTCCTACACGTTCCTTCTTGTCCTTAGTAGCATTGAGTACATAAGAACCGGAATTCAGAGTACCGGAATATACACGGAAGTAAGCAAGCTTACCTACGAACGGGTCAGTCATGATCTTGAATGCAAGTGCGGCGAAAGGCTCTTCATCGGAAGACTTTCTCTCTACTTCATTACCGTCAAGGTCAACACCCTTAATAGCCGGTACATCCAGAGGAGAAGGCATATACTCGATAATAGCATCCAGAAGCTTCTGAACACCCTTATTTCTGTAAGCAGTACCGCAGCATACGGGAACGGCTCTGCACTCACAGGTAGCTTTTCTCAAAGCAGCCTTCATCTCTTCAACGGAAGGAATTTCACCTTCCAGATACATCATTGTCAGATCATCATCCAGCTCACAAACCTTTTCAATGAGCTCGTCATGATATAAAGCAGCCTCATCAGCCATATCTCCAAGGTCATCGGTAACAGTGATGTCATCACCCTTCTCGTCGTTGTAGATATAAGCTCTTCATCTCGAACAGATCGATGATTCCCTTGAATTCATCTTCCTTACCGATAGGCAACTGAAGGCAGATTGCATTCTTGCCAAGTCTGGTACGGATCTGATCTACTGCTGCGTAGAAGTTTGCACCAAGGATATCCATCTTATTGATGAATGCCATACGAGGTACATTGTAGGTATCAGCCTGACGCCATACGTTCTCGGACTGAGGCTCTACACCACCCTTTGCACAGAAGACACCAACAGCGCCATCCAGTACACGAAGGGAACGCTCAACTTCAACGGTGAAGTCTACGTGACCCGGGGTATCAATAATGTTGATACGATGCTCCAGAGCACCGGGCATGGGTTTGGTCTCTTTTTCCAGAGTCCAGTGACAGGTCGTAGCTGCAGATGTAATGGTAATACCTCTCTCCTGCTCCTGAGCCATCCAGTCCATGGTAGCAGTACCTTCGTGAGTATCACCGATCTTGTAGTTAACACCTGTGTAATACAGAATACGCTCGGTAGTAGTGGTCTTACCGGCATCGATATGAGCCATAATTCCGATATTTCTGGTTCTCTCTAACGGATATTCTCTTCCAGCCAAGTTTTTTCCCTCCTACTAGAATCTGTAATGAGCAAAAGCCTTGTTTGCCTCTGCCATCTTGTGCATGTCTTCTTTTCTCTTTACTGCTGCTCCGGTATTGTTGGCTGCGTCAAGAATTTCGTTAGCAAGTCTGTCTTCCATGGTCTTCTCACTTCTCTTACGAGAGAACATGGTCAACCAACGAAGGCCCAGAGCCTGACGTCTCTCAGGTCTGACCTCGATAGGTACCTGATAGGTAGCACCACCGATACGTCTTGCTTTTACTTCCAGAACAGGCATGATGTTGTTCATAGCCTCTTCGAATACTTCCAGAGCAGGCTTGCCGCTCTTCTCTTCAACCTTAGCAAATGCTCCGTATACGATCTTCTGGGCTACACCCTTCTTGCCATCCAGCATGATGTTGTTGACAAGCTTGGTAACCACTTTGTTGTTGTATAAAGGATCTGCTAATACATCTCTTTTCTGAATATGTCCTTTACGTGGCACGGTTCTTCCCTCCTTAACAAATTGTTCTCGTGAGATCCGTTATCTCGGCATCAAAGATGCCTCGATGTCGGCTGTTCGCCGACCAATCCCTCCATAAAAAGTTCGCTCGTAAGCAAGCTTACGCTCTCTTTTCATGTCGGTCTTGTCTTCTCACTAGTTACGTTAAATCATCGGTACTCACATGTGTTTCCCCAAGTGTTCGCGCTGTTATATCTGTATCACAGAATTCCAACACTTTTCTTAGTTTCGTTTTTGTGGTACAAAGATGTCTCACTGACATCTCCAAAAATCCTTGCGGATTTTCATCGGACTCTCGGTCCGACGTTCAAAACGCCCCGGATACTACTTATTTCTTAGCATCCTTAGGTCTCTTAGCGCCGTACTTGGAACGAGCCTGTTTTCTGTTAGCGACACCGGCAGTATCAAGGGTACCACGGATGATGTGGTATCTGGTACCGGGCAGGTCCTTAACACGACCACCACGGATCAAAACAACGCTGTGCTCCTGCAGATTGTGACCTTCACCGGGAATGTAGCTGGTAACTTCGATTCCGTTGGAAAGACGTACTCTGGCGATCTTTCTAAGAGCAGAGTTAGGCTTTTTAGGAGTTGCTGTCTTAACAGCGGTACATACACCACGCTTCTGGGGAGCAGAAACGTCTGTTGCTTTCTTGTGAAGAGAGTTGTAACCCTTCTGGAGAGCAGGTGCAGTAGACTTCTTAACAGAAGTCTGACGTCCTTTTCTTACTAACTGGTTAAATGTTGGCATTCTGTTTCACCTCTTTCTTAATAGTATAATAGACGCACCTTTTCTGGCACGCTTTAACAGTATACTTGTTCCGACTTCCGTTGTCAACAGGTTTTTCGTGAAATTTACAGGGTTTTTCATGACTTTTTCATATATTATAAGTCGAGCAGGCTGGCTCCTACTCGATTTGTATACTTTGTACACCATCTCGCTTAAAAGCTCGATGATGTACATTCGCCAAAATGGGAGCCGTACCGTTTCCGATACCGCTCCCTGAAGTATTTCCGTTATTTTCCTGCTTACACAAAGTCTGTTTACAGGATTTCTTTCAGATATCTCTCTAACGCATCCTGCCAGGAGGGAAGCCTTACGAATCCGTTCTCTGTCAGCTTGGCTTTGCTCATGCGGCTGTTCTCCGGTCGCTTGGCTTTCGTCGGATACTCGGAAGCCGGTACAGGAGCCACCTCCACTTTCATGCCAGCCTGGCGGAATATCTCGCAGGCAAATTCATACCAGTTACAGATACCTTCGTTGGTAGCATGATAGATACCGTATTTATCCGTCAGGATCATATCCACCAGAAGCCTTGCCAGATCATAAGTATAGGTAGGAGATCCGAACTGGTCATTCACCACTGTGAGATGATCATGGGTCTTGCCCAGATTCAGCATGGTCTTGATGAAGTTCTTGCCGTTGACTCCGAATACCCAGGAGATTCTTACGATAAAATATTTCTCCAGTGTCTTCTGTACTGCCAGTTCTCCTTCGTATTTGGTCTGTCCGTATACATTCAGCGGATGACGCTCGTCCTCTGGCTCCCAGGGTCTGGTGCCCTCGCCGTCAAACACATAATCGGTACTGATATAGACCATCTTGCAGTCCAGCTTCTTGCAGACATTCGCAATGTTCTGTGTGCCGTCCGCATTGACCTTACGGCAGATTTCCACGTTATCCTCCGCTGCATCCACTGCGGTATAGGCTGCACAGTGTACCACAGCGTCCGGTGCCGCCTCTCCGATCACCTTTTCCACGCTGGCCGCATCTGTGATATCCATCTCCTGAATATCCACGCCGACAGCCTCAATTCCGCGCTTTGTCAACTCATTTACCACATCATATCCCAACTGGCCTTTTACGCCTGTTACCAAGACTTTCATAGATTGCCTTCCTTTTCTTTCCGATGCTTGTGGCGCAGGTCTCTGAACCGGCCACATACATGATTATAACATTCCCGGCAGACATCAGCAACGAAATACTTCACTTTTATAAATCTGGTGTAAAAAATCCGGGGATGATCCCCGGATCTTTCTGATTAAATTTAAACAGTCATATAGCTTTGCGCTGCCCGCCGGATATCCTCGACAATTCCTTCTGCCTTTTTATCCTCCAGTTCGGTTACCTGCTTTCTAAGTTTCCACCAGTTCCAGCCGGGATGTGCATTTTCCTGCAATTCTATGATTCTTTTCTGGTATTTTCTGCATAATATAAAATAAATCACCAAGAGTAATAAAACACCAATGCCCAGCATTCCGGCTACTGTGTCACCGTAATATCCACTCTTTGCTGCCTGTGCAAGCGGTGTCGCTTCATCTTCAATTTGTACGATTCGATAACCTGTCAAAATCACAGGTATGGAATATAACATGCCGCTCATCTCGACCGCCTCCGTTATTTCTTAGTCTCTATCTATAAAGACTACTTATCCATGAAAAACGGCTCACATTTTTCGATATTTTTTTCAGGAATTCCTACCGGTCTGCTTCCGGAAATTTTTATCGCATAAATTTACTTTTTATGGGAAATCCGATATAATGGTGATATAGATTTTCACACGGCTATTTGTGCTGCAGGCGTCACAAAGCAGCCCTTATCGCAGAATCAAATTTGAATTTTGATTCGCAATTTCTCCGACGGAAGGAATCGTCTGCAGAATGGAGATTATTATGAAAAAAAGTTTCATACGACATATTTTTGCTGTAAGTATATTGTCCTGTTGTCTGTTATTCGGAGGATGCAGTCAGAATTCTGACGGAGAGGATACATCCTCCGCCACGACTGCTTCCACCTCCCCGTCTGAGACTGTTGCCGCCCTGCCTGCCGATGTTTCCCCGGATTCCGAGTCGTCTGCCATAGAATCCACTTCGGAGGATACCAGGGCACTCACCCTGTCGGTAGTCAATATGTGTGGCATCGAAGTCGGTATGGTAGCGGTCATTGATCCCGTGACCGGGGAACAGGTAAATCTGGATTCCCTGTCGGATCAGGAATCGATCTCTATGGAAGCAGACTGGCCCTCCTCTGTCAATGAGTTCCAATGGGCTCTCTACAATACTGACGGTGAATTATGCGTTGAGGGGACAACCGATATCAGCAGTGCCCAGGCCACAGTGACTCTTCTTCTGACCGGAGACGGTGATCTGGAAAAAGTTGAAGAGCTCTTCGAGTAATCCGCTTTCCAAGGTCTAAAAAACGACATCCACCGGGAAAATCCCGATGGATGTCGTTTTTGTTATCTTTTATTCTTCGATATCTCCTGCATTTTCTGCCTGAGCCTTCAGCTTCTTCTCATTGTGCTTCTTGTACATTTCATATCCGGTTGCACCGAGGATCAGAATGATCAGCCACCACCACCAGGACATCTTTGCATGTTCGCTTTCCACAGCTACATCTGCCAGGGGAACAGCCTCTTCTTCGATATTTACGGCTTCCTTGGTCTCTTCCTTATCGGAACCTGCCTGAACGGTTTCCTGTGTATTTGCAGGAGCTGCTTCTGCAAGAGGTGCTGCTTCGTCAGCGATCTGTACAACGGGTGCTGCTGCCTGGTTCTGTGCAACTATGGTTGCCTGTGCTGCGGGTGCTGCTGCCAGTGCAACAGGTGTAACAACTGTTGCTGCCTCTCCGGCGCCGCCTTCCTCTGTATCACCGGCATCTCCGGTCTCACCTTCTCCACCTGCAGGTGTTCCGGGTGTAGGTGCAGGAGTCAGACGCTCGATCACCTTATCCAGCTCTCCGCCTGCCTCATCCAGGCTGCCCAGAATCTCCTTCAGAGTATCTTCTGCATCCTTTTTGTTGTGTTCAGCCACGGCCAGCTTTCCTTCCAGTTCCTTCAGAGCTCCAAGGTTACTGGTTCTGTTACTCTTCAGAGCTTCGATCTCTGCCTTCAGCTCATTGACCTTAGCCTGCGCTGTTTCCACGTCTTTCTCTGCGTCCTGTGCATCCTGTAACAGCTTCTGATACTTTTGGGTCAGAGCCTTGGCATCATCTACAAACTTACGATATTCAGTATCCTTCTGGGTCAGTTTGATGTTGTCTTGAATGTAATTCAGGTTCTGGATGATCTGGCCGGTCAGCACTTCTGCATTTGCATAAGTCTCAGTTCTGACAGCAGTATTGGTTGTGGTCTCTCCGGTTTTCTCCAGATAATCAATCTCATAGGAATAGCTGGTATGAGCAATGGTATCGGTATCTGTAGTCTTCACATTGTACACACCGGTTGCGCCGCTTGCTTTTTTGCCTGTGCCAGTGCTGCATCCTGTACCGCATTCTGTGCCTCCTCAGCAGAGGTCTTCTCATCGGTCTTGACGCTGACACCTGCCACATAGCGGATGGTTGCCTTGCCGAACTTCCAGTCATCCCAGTTGGCACTTACAAAAATACCACCGTCTGCCTCGACTGCCTTTCTGGCTGCATCTTCCAGCTTCTTGTTCGTAGCTTCTCCCTTACCAAACAGGGCTTTGATATCATTCCAAAGAGAACCGAAGGTACTCTGATCGACAGTTTTCTTGGTAACCTTTGCGTAGGTTGCGGATACAGTGCCGGATACGAGGAAGTCGGAATCATCATACCAGTGATCTTCTGTATAGCCGGTTACCTTAAGATCACTGCTTACACCGATCAGGTATAAGTCGTCATCATCGTTAATCTTATTGCTTAACGCCTTCTCCTGCTCTTTCGTAACCTTTGCTACTGCTTCTTCCTCTGTTCTTACACCATAATCCGTCTTTTTATCTGTATGCTTCCATTCAACCTCTTCATCCTTCACATTCACAGTCTTCGTAAAGGTAGGAATGTAGGTTCCGTTACCGGTATAAGTATAATCCGTTTTTTCTGTTCCTGTAACGGTTACATCCTTGCCGGCAGCGTCCTTCAAATCCTTTTCCTTTGCAGCAGCTGCAGCATCTCTCTCTGCCTCTGTCTGATACTGTTCGGTAGAAGTGAATTTTGCATCGGTATAGGTGATGGTGGTCACATCAGCGGTCACGGTCTTGATCAGGTTGCCGTTCTCATCCAGTTTCCAGGATTCCTTCTCGGTAGCCTCATTTACATCAGTATCAACCTCGCCGTTTTCGGTCTTCTGGTTATTGTCAGAAATAATGATACTCTCGGTTCCGTCGTTCTTGATCACTTTCTTTCCATCTACTGCAATAATGGTTCCGTCTTTCAGACCTTTTTCCACTTCGGAAACAGTGATAGTATCCCCATTTTCCTTCACATACTGATCCGGATTGGTCTCCTGCGCCATCTTCCAGTTTACTTCCTCAATTCGCTTCTCAAAGATCACGATATTATCCTTGGAAGTCTGTTTGTCATCCATCACATAGTTGTAAAACTTTGTCTGCTTATTACCATTCTCATCGGTATAGGTTACTTCAAAATAATTCTTGGTATTATTGTCTTCACCCTGTCTGCGGACAACCTTAATATCATCGGCAGTGATCTTCTGTACCTCGGGCAGATAGTAGTTCTGCATAATGGAGATGAAAAGCTGATCCTCATTTTTCCAGTTTAGTCCATTATCCGTCTGTGTCGTGTTTTCCTGCTTGGCAATATCCATAGCACCTGCTGCAGACTTATCCACTGCACCCTTTGCAGCCTCCAGAGCATTTGCCAGTGCTTCTGCATTTGCCTTCGCTGTTGCCAGCTCAGCTGCTGCCGCCTCAGCGTTCGCATCTGCACTGTTTACAGCCTCCTCATAAGCCTTTTCATAGGCTGCCACCTTCTGTGCTGCTTCTTCATAAGCTGCCTTGGCGGTATTGTACTCCCCAAGCTTTGCATCAGAAATCAGCCTGTGCCTGATCCACGGTAGTCTTTACTTCTTCATAGGCAGCATTGGCATCGGTGATAGAAGCAGCATCCTTGATATTCTCAATCTGTCCATTTACCTTATCCTGGGAAGCCTGCATGGCATCCTTTGCTTCTGCCGCAGTCTGTCCTGCATTTGCCGCAGCATCAGCTGCCTTATTCAGTTCTGCGTCGGACAGCTTGTCATTGGCTTCCGCAACCCCTAGCGCAGTATCTGCATTCTCTACGGCAGACTCTGCATCCTTCAGGGATGAACCGTCTTCAACAGTCTTATCCTCTACTTTGGCATTGGCATCCAGAATGTCCTGAGACAGATCCTTTCCCTCGGCATCCTTCACATCTCCGGCTGCCACCTTGTCAACCACTTCCGCCTTCACATCAGCGGCACTCTTTTCGGCGCCCTCTACAGCCTTGTCAGCATCTTTTGCGGCTGCTTCCGCCTGATCGCATGCACCGGCTTCCGGTGTCACTGTAATGTTCTTATCCTCGTTTCCTTCGGAAGAATTCCCCTCTCCTTCTGCTGCCAGTGCAGTCAACGGTGAAGATGCCATCAGCATTGCGGAAATGCCGATCGCCATAGCACGAATCACTTTTTCGTTCTTACTGTTTTTCTCATATGATTTTTTCCTCTCCATTCTATTTTTCAACAATATGTTCAAATAAATACTGCAGCACCTCCGGCGTGAACTTCTTTGCCGAAATAGCTACTTTAAAATTTCCGTCTTCTTGCTCCTCCTGTCTGGTGACATCTGCATACATGATCATCGTATCCGCTACGATTATGATGTCTTTCCCCTTAAGGTCAGGAGATCCTGCCGGCATCGTAAAGGCTATGCCCAGCGGACTGACATTCCGGGTCTCCACAAAAATGCTTTCCCCGGTATCACATACCACGATAACACTCTTTGCCTGGTAGCCCACACGGTCGATCCGTCTTCGTTCTTCCATGTCCCCTTTTGCTCCTTTCTTCCAGAGATGCCTGTTAAAACGCCCCTTTTATTCTGTCTTATCTATTAAGACTCTCCGTCTCAGAAAAAAGGTTCAGAAAAACAGAAATATTTTTCTATTTTTTTACATTTTTTTCAAAACATTGTATTCTTAGCATTTTTCCCATCCCTTTTCCTTACACTCACCTCCATGGCCAGCAGATCCGCAAGCAGGATCATCCCTCCCAGCACCGCCGCCAACGGTTCTCTCCACCATCCATATCCAAACAATACCACGGCACCGGTCATTCCTACCCAGTTCACCCGGGTTCCATGCATCTTCATTCCACCTCTTCTGCCTCTCTTTCTAATACGCATCCGCATGCTTTAACAACACTGTCACCGTCTTGCACAAAATCCGGATATCCTCCATCAGTGACCAGTTATCAATATATTCCACATCCAGCTCCACGATCTTTTCGAAATCCGTCACCAGACTCCTGCCGTTCACCTGCCACATGCCCGTCAAGCCCGGCTTGATACTGATCCGCCGCCACTGCCTTGTGCCGTATTTCTCCACCTCGTCCGGGGTCGGCGGTCTCGTTCCCACCAGACTCATGGAACCTCCCAACACATTAAAAAACTGTGGCAGCTCATCAATGCTTAAATTCCGCAGGATCCTGCCCACCCGGGTGATCCGGGGATCCTCCCGGATCTTGAACATTACGCCCCCCGGCGATCTCATTTTGCGACAGCAGCTCTGACTTTCTCTCTTCCGCATCCACATACATGCTGCGGAATTTATAGATCTGAAATGTCCTGCCGTTTTTCCCGACCCGGGTCTGCCGGAAGATCACAGGACCGGGGGAATCCAGCTTAATGGCCAGCGCCGCCAATAACATCACCGGAGAAAACAAAACGATCCCTGCCAGGCCTCCTGCCACATCCATGATCCGTTTTATCACCTGTTCTCCGGTATTCAACGTCACCGTATGGTAGGTGATGACCGGATAGGTTCCCACACAGCTTACATAACTGTCGGCTCTGCGCCTCTTATAGAAATCCACCACCATCCGTACCGTCACCCCCATATCAATGCACAGATCCACATATTTCTGCATGGAAAAAAGCTGTTCCTCGCGCTTTTGCAGAATATAGATCTGATCCAGATGGTACCGGCGGATCAGCATTTCCAGATCTTCCAGACTTCCCAGATATTCTCCTGCATCTCCTTCTGAAATCTGTGCCAGTTCCTGTGCCGATGCCGCAATATACCCCACAAGCTCCATGGGGATGCTGGTCTTCTTCAAAAAATACCGAAACTTGTTGTACTGCGCCCTTCTTCCCACAAATGCGGTATGCGGCACTTCCCCGCGATTTCTTTCCATGTCTCTGCAGCATCTGCCGTGTCGCAGCAACGGTACGCTTTCCAGACTGTACGCCAGGATCAGAAACAGAAAATATCCCCTCTGATCCTCTGTAATGTATGGCAGCAGGACCACGGTTGCCGCTGTTGCCACCAGAAACGATCCTGTTCTGCGCCGCTGTATCCTGTCCGGATAACCGAACAGGGTCACATTATACAGATATTGCTCTTCCTTTCCCAATACATAAAGCAGCACGAATATCGCTGCCAGCCCTGTCATACCCCCAAGTGTCCGAAGGCTCCATGCTCTTCCCATAAATAACACAGCCACTCCATAAGCCACCAGAAGCCGCAGCATATCCTTTACTATGTGTCCGATATCCTTATTTGCACTCGTATTTGACCGATTCATTTTTCTCCCCCTTCTCGTGTCACTTTTTCATCCGGTCTGTCGTTTTCCGCTGTCCTTTGTCTCTCTCTGTCGACCTTCCTTTGGTGACAATCGTTTTTCCCCCATGCTAAAATAGCACCAGCAAAGGAGGTAAGATAATACTATGTTCAAGCTTGTACTGATCGATGATGATGCCGAAGTGCTGGCGATCAATCAGAAATATCTCACCGGTGCGGGATTCACCGTGTATACTGCCATCTCCCCCCGGGAAGGCGTCTTATCCATTCGAAAGAATCTTCCGGATTGTATCTTACTGGATGTTATGCTGCCCGAAGCCGACGGTTACCGGGTGTGCCGTTACATCCGCTCTTTTTCCTCTGTGCCGATCCTGTTTCTCACTGCCAGAAGTTCCGAGGAAGATGTGATCCGGGGACTTACCTGCGGCGGGGACGATTATCTGGTCAAACCCTACAGTCTCCGGGAGCTGAAAGCCCGGGTGGACCTCCTGATCCGCAGGCGCAGACAACTGGCGCAGGCTTCTTCCGATCTGGTACTGACGATCGGAAATCTTTCCATCGACAGGGTAGCCCACAAGGCCTTCTACCGGGAACAGGATCTGTGTCTCGCCAACCGGGAATATGAAGTCCTGCTGTATCTGGCAGAACACCCGGACCAGGACATCACCTTCGAGGAACTGGGAACGGCTCTCTTCGGTGTCTACCGGGAAAGTGACAGACGCAGCGTTATGGTCAATGTCAGCCGTCTCCGCAAACGTTTCGAGGGCAATTACGAATTGGAGAACCGCATCGAGACCGTCTGGTCCAAAGGGTATCGTTTTCTGAAAGGAGGTATCTGACCATGGCACAAAATTCCCGCCCCGTTTTCCGTTCTCCCTCTCTCGAACAGGAGACCGTGGAAGAACTGTCCCGCAGGCTGCTGGAAATCACCGCACAGTTAAATGCCAGCAATCGCTCCCTGCAGCACCTGCAACAGGAACGTACGGAAATGCTGGCCAATCTCTCCCATGATCTGCGGGCTCCCCTCACTGCCATCCGCAGTGCCGTGGATTATCTTACTTCCGGACAGTCTCTGTCTGCACAGGATATCGAAGGTGCCCTCACCCTGATCGATCACCGGACTGGGACACTGGAACATCTGATCCGGGATATGTACGAGTTGTTCACTCTGGAGGATCCTTCCCACGCCTTTTCCTTTCAGGAACTGGATGCCCCGGCCTTTCTGGAAGAGTATTTCTATACCGCACTTCCGGACAGCCACTATGCCGGTCATCTTCTCTGTTTATCTGTATCGCAGGATCTCCATGCCACCCTTTTTGCAGATCCCGGAAAACTGATACGGATTCTGGACAATCTGCTCGGCAATGCCGCAAAATATGCTCCCGCCGGAACGAAAATCACTCTGTCTGCCGCGCCTTCCGCTGACCTTACTTCTCTCCGGATCTCCGTGACCGATGAGGGGCCCGGCATTCCGCCGGAGGACCTCGAGCGGATCTTTAACCGCACCTACACCGTCTCCTCCGCCAGAACTCCCGGTTCTGCCACCGGCAGTGGTCTGGGACTGGCCATTGTAAAGACGATCACAGAACGTCACGGCGGAACCGTGTCCTGCGAAAATGCCCCCGGTGCAGGCAGTATCTTTTCTGTGACACTTCCTGCAAAATTCTTACAATCATGATACATTTCTTTACTTCCGCCCCTGTGTTCCCTATGCTGTAGTCACACAGGGACTTTCCCCTGTGTACATCTCTGCATAAGGCAGACGGAAAGGAGAATTCTTATGAAGCATTGGACACAACCTGAACTGATGGAACTGAAGGTATCCGAGACCGCCTGTGGATGGTTTCCCTGGTACCCCGGATATCCCGGCGGAGGAGGACATCATCCCGGACACCATCCCGGTGGCGGCGACTGTCAGCCCCCGCAGCCTTCTGAGGAACCGGAAGAGTTCTTAAGCTGACACGACGTTTCGCAGTGCGTGTACTTCCGCTGCCACCTCGGCAGTGGAATCACCTGCTGCCGGTCTCCTTATCCAAAAGACCGGTATCTGCTCCGCTATTTTCAGGCAGTTCTGCCAGATTTCCATTCCCGGATCCTGTTTTTTCCACAGATGTCTTAAGAACAGATTGTCTTTATACACGATCATGCTGTCGGGGCCTGTGATTTTTTCTGCTTTTATCTTCCCGGACTTATCTTCCGCCTCTTTTTTTCCATCGGATTCCCAGAAAAACAAATCGTTCCAGTCTGGCCTTTTCCCTTTGAAATACCCCGGTACAGGGCACCAGAAATTTGTCCTTTTTTTCATCAATATACAAAAGTTCTTCCGGGGGATATCCCTGCCTCAGCACCACATCCCTGCACAGCTTCATATAAGGAAAAGCCGGGTACACCCACACCCCTTCTTTTCCGGAAATGTCCACCACTGCCATATCGTCTGCCAGAAAACGATACCCCCGTTTCAGCAGTTCTGCCGTCAGTGTGGACTTACCCGCGCCACTCTCTCCGGCGATCAGGATCGCACCACCTTCCGGAGTTGCCAGCGCACTGCAATGGATGGGAAGTTTTCCCTGCTGAAGGCTGAGCATTGCTATTCCAAAGCCCAGCAGATAGGTTCGTACCGCTCCGGGATCTCCTCCCTTCCGGATGTGATACCGGATCACCTGTCCCCGCTCCACACTCATGGCCAGCGTACGATTACACAACCAGCCTTTTTCTGTACCCAAAAAAACTTCCGCAGACGCAGTCTCCGTGTTCTTTCCGAAACTGTGCTTCCTCCTCCTCGTCCATCGCCCGGATCCGGACCTTTTCCCGTCCGAAGTCCCTGTCATCCTCCGGTAAACGCACCGGATCCAGCTGTACAAAGTCCAGATCCGCTGTTACCCTCATGCCGTACAGATAGTAGTGGTACTGCATTCTTCCGTCACACTCCCTTCCCGGATGCAAAGTTCTCTGTCACAATATTTTAAAACACCCTTCCTGTGGGTGATAAGCAGGCAGGTGGGTCTCGGTTCTAATGCCCGGAGCCCCTGCAATACAGCGACCTCCGTAGCTTCATCCAGCGCCGAGGTGGCCTCATCCATGATCAGAAACGGTGCTCTCCGCAAAAAGGCTCTGGCAATGGCGATCCGCTGCGCCTGTCCTTCCGACAGGCCATGCCCTCTTTCCCCGATGACGGTATCCAGCCCCTCCGGCAGTGACCGGACAAAATTTTCTCCGGAAGCCAGTTTCAGGGCCGCCCACAATTCTTCCTCCGAAGCATCTTCTCTGCCCATCTGCAGATTTTCTCTCACGGTTCCGCTGAACAGAGTATTCCCCTGGGGGACATAGGCAATAAACTTCCGGACGAAAGCTCCGGTCTCCTGCCTCTGTCCGCTGCCATTGTAGAAATCCACCGTTCCCGCTCCCGTTTCCAGAAAGGCCATCAGAATGCGGATCAGTGTTGTCTTGCCGATACCGGACTCTCCTACAATGGCGACAAATTCTCCCGGACAGATCTTCAGATTCACCCGTTTCAGCACCGGTTCCCTGGTATATCCGAAGCATACATTTCGAAGCTCCACTCCGATCTCCCATCCACGGATCTCTCCGGCTGCCCTTTGCTCCCCGGGAATTCTCTGTAACTCCATGATCCTCCCGGCGGAAGTCAACAGGGCAATGATCCGGGGAATCTGCTGGGCCAGTCCCAGGATCGGCGCCTGTTCCCGGTTCACCAGTGTCAGAAATACCGACATAGTACCGTAGGTGATCTGTTGTCTCGACAGCTGCCATGCCCCGTAGGAAAATGCTATCAGATATCCTCCCTGAAAAGCCAGTGACATCACCGTGGAACTGGCGGTTCCCAGTCCGGTCTTGCGGTATACCCAGTAGAACCGTTCCTCCCGCAGCTTTGTCAGGCGCTCCACCGCCCGGTCCTCTCCGGTAAAAGCCTTTACGATCAGAAGGTTGGCCAGACTTTCCTGCAAAAAGGAACGGTATTCCGACTCACTCTCCTGCACTTTCCCCTGTAACCGTTTCAGGCGTTTTCCCAGCCACCAGGAGCACAGGGCTGCCACCGGTGCCACCAGCAGGGCAAACACCGCAAGGAGCGGGGAATAATAAAACAACATACAAAACACCAGTACCAACTCGATCCCCAGCTGTAAGATATTAGGGATCGTCCCCACAATACCGTCCGCCACATTTCCCGCATCGCTGGTCAGTCTTGTCATGAGATCACCGGTATGATAGGCCGTCACTTCCCGCCAGCCAGAATGCAGGATCTTCTCATAGATCTGCCGTCGGATCCCGAAGGAAAACCGCTCCGTTACCAGTGCAGTAAGCAGTGTCGACAACACCGAGATTCCCTGCATTCCCAATAACAGCAGCACATAACCCGTAAGCAGCCGTCCGAAACCGCTTCCCACTGTGGCATGATCAATGATCTCCTTGGTGATCTGCACCATGGCCAGCGAGGCAAAAAGTCTCCAACAGTCCAAACAATAACAGCAGACCAATCCTGCCCGCATAGGGAGCGGTATATTGCCACAACCAGGAAATATAATCTCTTCCTCTTATTTTTCCCATATGTGTCTACACCTCTTCCAGGATCCCCGCCTGTTCCAGTTTGTCCAGAAATGCCAGCACCTCTTTTTCACACACCTCTTCCATCACTTCATATTCTTCCATCAGTTTATGTAAGATAGCCTCCACCGTTATGCCGTCTTCGCCTTCCTGCCCGTCCAGCATATCCCAGATGTCGTTTCCCACACCTTTGATGCAGAAATATTTCCCCTGTTCGAAATCCACCATGACCTTTTCTCCCGCCAGGTCCGTCACATTCCTTTTCGCTTTCATTCGGATTTTTGCCGTTTTGTCCATTTTCTGTTCTCCCTTCTTTTACACGCTCTGTCTCCGTCTGTTAATCGAGCAGGCTGACTCCTGCTCGATTTGTATACTGCGTACCTCATCTCGCTTAACAGATCAACGGGGTACGTTCGTCAAATACAGATTCTTGTGCAAGCACAAAATCGTATACACCAAAAAAGCCCATGTAACCATGAGCTTCCCTGATCCATTCTGGCATTTTCCTCTCATACAGTCCAAAAACTACTGTACGTCTACGGTAGGTTCTCCGGAATTGCCGGAAGAAGGACCGTAAGTGGGGATAGTATACTTACCGTCATCGGACTGGTAAACGCCGTCCTCGATCAGACCTCCCTTAGGGCTGTAAGCCGTTGCTCTTACGTTCAGTTCCTCCATTTCGGGCTGACTCCATGCTTTCATTTTCCATTCCTCCTTATTACATTTTTATGATTTCTTACATTTCTGATTATAATAATTTTCCTGTAAAAATACCCTCTTTCTAACAAAACTGTAAGATTTTCGTTACGACCTCGTGGAGTGTATCCTTGTCCGACTGCCTGATCACTTCATAGATTCCGGCCTGCCCTGCGATCCGGACCAACTGTTCCATCAAAGGATACGGAATCCCGGTACTGTACCGGTAGGTATCCGCCAGATACAACTGGCTGCTCAAAGTCTCCAGTGCTTTCTGCCCGGTGAGCTTTTGGATGCTCACTGCCTCTTCCCCGGTATTCTGCACCGCATCCTTTCGCAGCAAAAAAATCTTCCCGAGGAGCGCCGCCTCTTTCCGATAGCAATCCTGTCTGCGCCAGGCATATTTGTCCCTCTCTTCGTCAATATAGATCAGTTCTTCCAGCGGCTTCCCGCATTTCAGCGCCATATCACGACAAAGCTTCTGCAGCGGGTAGGAAGGCTCCGCCAGCATCCCCATAGTTCCCGGATGCACCCTCACTGTGTCATCCGCCAGAAATCCAAGCTTTCTTTGCAACAATTCCATGGCCACCGTAGACTTCCCGGCCCCGCTCTCCCCACAGAGTAAAATGGCCTGTTCCCCGGTATACAATGCACTTCCGTGAAAAAGGGTTCCCCCTCTGCAGACAGACCAGTGCCATCCCGGCACTGAGCAACAGGGAAGTGATCACAAGCAGTTGCGGTTCCTCCGAAAGCTCAACGGTGATTCTACTGCCCCCTTCCACATAGACCTGTGTTCCGTCCCGGATGCGGAACCAGGCCGATACAAAGCCGTTTGTCCAGGTCCCGTAGCCCTTCTGTCCCGCTTCCAGCAGGAAATCCGGCATCCTTCCGAATACAATTTTTACCTCTGCCTCTCCCGCCGTCTCCGGTACTGCCTCCGAAAAGGGGATCTGCGACTGCACCCGCAATCCGTAGATTCTGTAAAAATATTCCATCATACCTCAAACCTTCTCCGATATTCCTGTGCCAGGCCCACATAAAAGCCACGCACCATGTCTGCTTTTGAGTGCCCGTTTTCCCCGGACATCGTCTCACCCGGAATCCCCGACAGTTCCTCACAGATCCGTTCCCACTGCAAGGCGAGCAGTTCCCCGCTTCCCACGCCCTGTCTTCCCTTGTGGAATTCATCCGCCAGAATCTCTTCCGGGATCTTCCCCTGTAAATACTGCCGAACCAGGCGTCTCTCCTGCCCGGCATGGGTGAACTGTTCCGCCGGGAGACTTAGCACCAGTGCGATCAGCCGCTTGTCTCTGGTGGGATCTCTGGGCACCACTCCGGTGGCCAGAGACAGCTTTACTTCATATTCTCCGATCTGCCGCAAGGCACTTTTGTCATACATATACCGGGACACCGCTTCATGATCCCCACCGGCTTCCGCCGTGAGAAGATCCCGCCAGATCCACTTGCGGCTCCTGCGGTATTTTCTGCTGTAGACATTGATCTCCCGCACCAGTTCTTTGATTCTTCCCTGATGTAGCAGTGTCAGGAACAGGCTTCGAAAATCCCCATAGGATATGGTAATATTTCCGTACTGTCCCGACAGCAGGATCCCACAGTCTTTCTGAGCTGCCAGACGATAACTTTCATACATCCAGGGCAGATTCAGTACCGCTTTACAGGGAACTTCCAGAACTTCCCGCAGCCTCCGGTTCTCCGCCAGCAGATCTCCCCGGTTGGTCACCAGATACTCCGGTTCCAGATTCCCGTGAAATCTCCGCACCAGTTCCACACTGCTTCTCTCATCCTCCACAGCGTACTGTCCCGGGATCCGTGCTCTTTCCTTCTCCTCCGGCACCGCAGTAAAGGAATACAGTTTCTTTCCTCTAGCGGCAAGGTAAGGTGCTGCATAAGCCGCCACCGCATTGAGTCCAGCCCGCCGCTTAACAGAATTCCTGTTTCTTTTCCACCCCGGCCTTCCCGAATCACATCCTCCACGCAGTGCCGGAACACCGTGGTCACCAGCTCCCGGTACCCTGCTTCCGTCTTCCCCCGCAGGATCCTCCTTCCCGCAAAGGGATCCCAGTAATCCCTTCTGTGCACCCCTTCTTCAGTAAATACCACAATTTCTCCCGGAGCCAGTCGCAGGATCCCCGCATAGGGTGTCTCTCTGGGTTCCGACACCGCCCGCAGATCCCGGATGGTATAGAACCGGTCAAACCAGCCCGTATTTTCCTTCCAGTTCTCCCCGTTCGCAGGTGATCCCCGCAAGCAACGTGGAAAAATAGACCCTTTTTTTCCTCCTGAAAATAATAGACCGAACGGTTTCCCACCGCATCATTGAACAAAGTCAGGGTCCGCTTCCCCGGCTCCAGATACGCACAGGCATAGGCTCCTCTGGCCACGGCAAGCGTTTCCTCCGGATGGCTGCAAAAGCTTTCATACAGAATTTCCCCGTCCGGATGGCTGCACAGATCCCGGATGCCTCCAAACCGCTGCACCAGTTCTCCGCGGTTATCCAGGATCACATCCGCCACGAACAGACTTTTGCGCTCTCCCTTTCTTTCATAAGGGAATCTTTCTTCCACAGCTTCCCTTGTGACATTCTGTACCCCGCAGGCCAGATAATAGGTTGCCTCCCTTTTTCCTGTATCCGGTCCAGGCAGCTCGTCCTATAGGCCTGCCGCATCCGCAGAGCCTCTTCCCACAGGTTCCCTGCACGATTTTTTCTTTGTGCCTCTGACTGCGCTACACTCAGATCCACAATTCCCCAGATTGCCGACATACTTATCCCCTCTTTCCGGAAGCCTCCTTACAGAACCGGGCCACGGTAGTATATCCGCCGCCGTCCCCTCCGGTCACATACATTTCCCCAAAACGCAGCCAGGCATGGGCCACCATTTTACCTTCTTCCATGCCACACCCCAGATACAGGGTGGAAGAAAGTCCCCGCCGGCACAACAGTCTCTGGGCCGCCAGCGCCCGCACCAGACATTTACTCTCCCAGGGAGTCTTATCACAGACCTTTCCCACGATCTGGGCGATACGCGCCGCCTGCCGGTATCCTTCCCGGGATGCCGTTCCTGCGGATTCTTCGTTTTCTCTGCCCCAGCCCTTCCGCAGTTTCCCCGGCGGCAGGAGCAGCAGCTGCATGCGGAAGATCGCCGAATAATAATAGGTAAGTAAGGTTTCTTTTTTCCATGGGTTCTTCCAAAGAAACCCTGACGGACTTTTCATGGCTTTCTTACACTCCTTATAAATATTTCAATGGAACAGACTAATGAAAACGTAACTGCAGTCTGCGGTAGATATCCTGTCTTACACCGATCTGTGATGCATCGATCTGCCGCAGCATTTCCCGCTTGTATTTTCCCCGGCCACAGACCACACCCCGGACGGCCCGGATTCCCCAGGCTGCCGGAAGCAGAAATTTTCCCGCAACGGGATTTCTCGAAAGCCACGGGTAATACAACACCATATATTCATAAGGAGGGAACCAGTACCAGCGTTTCAGGGCATCTCGGCCCTTTTCTCCCTTCTCCGGCTGCGCATCGCAGAACCGGTTCCAGATACCGTTTTCATCCTTGCCATAGATTCCACACCCCTGCATATAGTCAAACAGTTGCTGATAAAACGCTTCACCGGGCTCTCCCTGCAGCCAGATCCGGGCCAGCTTCTCCATATGCTCCGTAAATGCCGTCAGTCCCAATCCCGCAAACTGCTTTTGCAGATAGTCTGCGTTCATTTCCCCACCGAATTTTTCCAGAAACACATAAATGTCCACCAGATTCCGGATACCACAGCCCTCTTGTAAAAATGCTTTGCCATATGAGCCATCATGTAAATATAGAAATCTTCCGCCTCAAAATCATACACATACAGAAAACCCTTTCTGCGCACCGCCCGGGACAGATCCGAGAAATAGGCATACTGCCTCTCGTCCACTGTCCGGTCATACATGGCTCTGTGCGCCTCCACCACGATTCCCGGTGCTTTCCGATAGATATCATGATGCTTGATCTTCTGTTGCAGGACATACCCCATGGCTTCCAGTTCCACTGCCGCCTGCTCCATGAAATCTCCGTGGATCAGAATGTCAATATCACTCATTTCCCGCAGAAACGGAGACGGATAATAGAATTTCATCCGGGCTCCTTTCATGGTTGACAGGGAATCTTTGCCTGTTCCATCCGTTCCTCCAGCTTCTTCAATTCCTGCAGCTGCATACCGGTAAAAAGCATGCTTCCCAGTACTTTTTCCCGCAAAAGCTCTTTTTCTTCCTCCGAAAGCCCATCTGTTTTTAACAAGGCTCCCAAAAGCAGATAATCCATATGGTTCTCCTCTGAAATCTTTACAATCTCCCTTACAGAGACTCCCTCTGGCAGAGACGCCGCCTTTCTGTCCTCCAATCCGGCCTTTACCAGTTCCGCCAGATATTCTGCCATTGTTTCCATACGTGGTCCCCTTTCCCTTTATTCTTCAGGTACGCTTTCCGTGACCGTTTCCTGTACTCCGTCAGGAGCCTCCGTCTGATCCACAAGCGTTATAAGCTCTTCCGTATATCGCAGAATATATTCTCCCCGTGAGGCAAAATATTCCTGAATCGTATCCCCGTCAGCCAGATATCCTTCCTCTGTCTGTCGCAGGCCGTAGCGCTCCGCCGTGGCTGTCACTGCCACCCGGTAAGTTTCCAGAAGCGGTGTCAGATACTCTTCTGCCTTTTCCTTCGTCAGTTCTTCCACGTATTCCCGCATTCTCTGCCGGAACGCTGTCTGAAAGTCCTTATTTTTCAGCAATCCCTGTAAAAACAGATCTTCTGCCACCCCCGGACACAGATAGGTATTCACACTGTAATTACTGACCTTATTCCGTCCCAGAGTATCCGTGGCATCCGAGAATTCCCAGTGCCATTTTCCCGTCTCTCCTTCTCCTGCCCGTCGCCACAAAGTGGTGGAAAAAGAGTCAAACTGCGAATTACCGAAATAGAGATTGGCACAGTAATAATCCAGATAGCTTTCCAGATCCATCTGCTCCAGGATCTTCTGATACGTTCCGTGTCCGGAAGTATTCCCCTCGGTCACCAGCCGGTACAGTTCTCCGTATTCCGGAGCGATCTGGGAGGGATAGCGGTTCTCTATGACCTGAATTTCTTCCGGGGAACCACCGGCTCTTCGGGCAAAGGTTTCCGCCGTATTTACCCTGCTCACCAGATACAATCCCCAGAACTCCCCGTCCACAAACACCAGACAGCCCTTCCGCTCTTCCAGCGTAAAATCCGTGATTTCTTTTAACAGCAGTTCCTCTAAAACCTGTCTGTTCTTGGCCACATGATCCGTGCCGCCCCCGTACAGAAGAAACGTGCCGTCCCGGAAAAGCTCATACAGTTCACAACTGCTCTCCGGCACCGGATCCGCTCCCGTCATAAGAAAACTTTTCTGCCCGTAATCCAGATTTCCGTCCTTCCGCAAACTTAAAATTAACTCCCCTCATAAGTCAGATATCTGTCCGCTTCGAAGTATTCCACATGGGCATTCATCTCTCCACCCCGGTAATAATTGGCAGAATCAAACCGCAGGTCATCCGCCGCCAGCGCATTCTCATAATCCACACCTGTGACATAATTGCCGCCAAAATAATCAAACAGCTCCACAGGATCCACAGTCAGCGACAACACCGGCAGATCCCGGTACATTGCTCTTGCCTCCATAGCCACAAAATAGCTGGCGCAGGTGACATTACTTGTCCTGCCTCCGGCATCTACTGCCACTGCCTGTAACACCACCGCTTTGTCCACGTCATTAAACGGCGCATAGTCCTGGTAGGCTGACACTGTGGAAATGGCGGAGTAGACATTGGGACTGCCGCAGATATTCGTTATCTCCACCGGTGCCTCATAGAGAATTCCGTTCTCCGGATCCGGCACCGTGCCATCCAGTGTATAATAGATACTGCTTCCCGCCGGTGCAGCGATCTCTACCGTAATATCCTCCGGATAAAACCCTCCCGGCAGGGGAAAATACCGGCTGATCCCCTGTTTTGCTCCGGGTAACACGACTCCGGATCTCGATCTGCCCGCTTCCTTCCGTCTGTTCTTCCCGCTGCCCGCTGTCCTGTACCTGTTGTGTCAGCTGCTGTCTGTCATTCTCCTGCTTCTGCTGCAGCCAGATCAGAAAAGCGGAAAATCCCACACATGCTAACAGTGCCAGCGTGATTCCTATTCGTTCCCCCGTTTTTTTCTCTGTATCCATTTCTTCCCTCACTCAGTCCCTGTAATAAATATCTCTGGTGTATACCTTCTCCCGGACATTCTCCAGATCTCTGTGATAACGATTGGCCACGATCACATCCGACTGCCGCTGAAAGGCTTCCAGATCCCGTATGACCGGGCTTCCGAAAAAATCATCCTCCGAAAGTTCCGGCTCGTACAACAAAATCTGTGCCCCTTTGGCCCGGATCCGTTTCATGACGCCCTGGATACTGGACTGACGGAAATTATCGGAGCCGGACTTCATGATAAGCCGATAGATTCCTATGACCACCTTTTGCCCCGGTACACCGCCTCTACCCTGACTTCCCTGATAAAATCCCGCCTTCTCCAGAATACTGTCCGCGATATGATCCTTGCGGGTACTGCTGGCGGACACGATGGCCTGGATCAGATTCTGGGGAATGTTCTCATAATTGGCCAGTAGCTGCTTCGTATCCTTCGGCAGACAGTATCCTCCGTAGCCAAAAGAGGGATTGTTGTACTGCATCCCGATCCGGGGATCCAGGCAGACACCCTCGATAATATTGCGGCTGCTTAAGTTCCGCATCTCCGCATAAGTGTCCAGTTCGTTAAAAAACTGACCCGGAGCGCCAGATAGGTATTGGCAAACAGTTTTACCGCCTCCGCTTCCGTAGGGTCCATGATCCGTATGGGGATCTCCTGTTTTTTTGCACCCTCACGCAAAAGCTCTGCAAACCGTCTTGCATACTCCGCCATTTCAACGGACTTTGTGTCTGCTCCCACAATGATCCGGGAAGGATACAGATTGTCATACAGTGCATGCCCTTCCCGCAAAAATTCCGGAGAAAACAGGATCCTGTCCGTGTGATATTTTTCCATCAGAGACACTGTATATCCCACCGGCACCGTACTCTTGATCACGATCACCGCGTCAGGATTCACCCTCCGTACTGTCTCCACCACCGTTTCCACAGAACCGGTATCAAAAAGTGAATTCCGGGATCATAGTTCGTCGGTGTGGAGACGATCACAAGCTCCGCATCCCGGTAAGCCACCTCTCCGTCCAGGGTAGCCTGCAAATGCAGCCTGCCGCCTGCCAGATATTCTTTGATCTCTTTATCCCGGATAGGTGATCTCCCTTTTTGTAACAACTCTACCTTCTCCGGTATCACATCCACCGCCGTTACTTCATGATTCTGGGCCAGCAGAACTGCCATGGACAATCCCACATACCCGGTTCCCGCTACTGCAATCTTCATAGAAAGCTCCCGCCTTTCCGTAATCTGCAAACTTTGTGGTTTCCTCTGCGGATCGGTCATTTCCCGAAGTCGCTTTATCATGAGGTATTTCAGGCAGAAATCTCTTCCCCATTGCCAACAGGGCCCGGAAATCCTTCCGGCCTCCGTAACACAACAGAAAAATGCCGTTGGACACAAGCAGACATACCAGTGCCCGCTCCAATAATTCCCGGATTCCTTCTACCGGTATCTGACTGCATACCCGGTCGGTCAGCATACAGTTTAAAAATGTTACGCTTCCATAGAAGACCAGTGTCCCCAGATAGCTTTGCCGGTCCTCTCCGTCAAACAACGTCGTAAACAGATTATGTATCAGCCACGGCATTCCTACGATGACCGTAGCAACTACCGTAGACAGGATCACTCCGTACAGCCCCATAGGTTTCACCAGCAGAAGATTCAGGACCAGATTCACTCCTGCCGTTGTCAGTGTCCGGAACCGGTCTCTGTGCCAGATCCCGGCGGCATCCTTGTAGGCATTGAACAGCTGGTTGAACTCGTAGATAAAATAATATACACACAGACAGATCACGATCTGTCCTGGCAAAATGCCTGCCTCTCCGATCCACAGTTTCATAAAGGGCTGCAACAGACACAGCAGGCAGCAGGTGCAAAGTCCTGCGATCCAGGCGATCAACAGTGTAAATTTACAGAAGTCCGCATAATTTTTCCCCCGGCTCTCGGTCAGAAGACTATTGCCGATCCCGGCTAGAGTGGAGGTGAAAAGTACCCCCACCAGACCAATGACGGAAGTAACGATGTAATAATAATTCTGATAGACTGCCAGCACCGTCAGTCCCAAAAATGCCGAAATGACCAGAGTATCCGCGGAATTCACAATGACCACCCCCACCCGGGAGGTAAACAGGTCCTTGATCTTGCCCCGGATTTTTTGCCTGGTCTGCTCTTCCACCTGTCCCTTTGGGACATAATCCGGATAATTTTTCTGTGCCACCAGTGCGGTACACAGATTCGTCAGGATCTGTGCTCCCAGTGCCGCCAGCAGATACCAGTAATAATTCCGAAAGCCCACCAGCAGCCCGGCCTGTATAAGATACTGCAGCGTCCGTACCGCCAGATCCGCCTTATTTGCCAGGTCACTTCGCTGATGAGCTGCCAGCAGACTGTTTTTATACGCAAACAGCCAGTAGCTGATGACACAGGCTCCCAGATGCAGCAGATACAATACATACAAATCCACATCCGGCGGAATACTGTCCGTTTTCACCAGCGAGGGCAGAAACGGCAGCAGCACTATTCCGGCCAGAAAGATCCCCAGACCGATCAGGCGGTAATATCTGCGATACAATGACAACAGAGCACAGATCTCGTCCTTCTTTCCTTCCGCGATGGGAGCATACATACTGTAGCCCAGTGCACTCCCTACTCCCAGCTCCGCCAGATTCAGGATCTGCAGTATGGAAGTAAACAGACTGTTCAGCCCCAGATATTCCATTCCCAGATACCGGATCAGCAGCGTGCGCATGATAAAAGGAACCAGAATCTGATACCCCTTCAGGAGTCCTCCGAAGATCACATTTCTGACGGCATTTCGGGTCCTTTTCATTCACACTTTCTCCTTCCGGCTTTCTGGCCGATCCACAGATCATAGGGAAAGCTCTGTAGCAGTCCATCCCTCAGTTCTTCCAGTTCGGGCAATTTCATGGGTTCTGTTTCCTTTGCTTCCGCAAGGGATGTTGCCGAGCGCACCTCATATCTGCCGGTGGCAAAGTACCAGTCATAATATTTCAGCATCTCTTCCTCCATCCCCTGCCGAAGGAATACCGACGGGACCCCATAGCTCTCCGCCAGAATGATCCCATGTAACGAAGACGAGTATACCACCTCCGCCTCCAGAATTTTGTCGAGGAAGGTCCGGTAATCTCCGGTTCGTATGGAAAGTCTGTCATCTCCTGTCGTTTTCCGCTTCATGTAATGGTCGATCACCACATATTTTTTCTTTTTCTCCGGTCGTCTGCCGGGATAAATCAGAGGCAGCAGGATTGCCGGGTCTCCGTAGATCTGCGGACAGGTATATCCGTTCTCCCGGAGCACCTGTGCGGTGACCGGACCTCTGACTGCCCGGATATCCAGCTTCCGGTATCCCTTTTGTGTAGTCACCCGTCCCACATGGGCGAAGGAATTGACCCCGCTGCCCCAGATCACCGCATCGAAAACTCCCAGTCCCAACACAGAACCAATGGTCATCAGATGGCAGGGCTTTGCCGCCTCTCTGTACAGATCCAGTCCCAGACGGTGCAACATCCACTGCGTCACCACCGGTGCCAGCAGATCCCCCAGATTCTCATTAAAATTCCAGTACTCCAGATTTACTTTGTTCCTGTCTGCTTTTCTTCCGTCCAAGGTTTTTCGATTGCGCAATACGCCGATCTGTTTTGTCAGTTCCAATCCTCTCTCCTTCCCCTGTCCTACCGCCACCGGTACAGACGGTCCAATAGCCGGAATCTCTTATGCAGGAGCAACTCCCGCAGCAAGCGCCTCTTTCCCGTGGCCCGGTATTCCCGCAGGGCATTCTGCAGCGGCAGGGAACCACCGATCCGTTTCAGTTCCGCATATTTCCTGATTTCCTCATAACCGGAATCTCTATAGATCTTATGCAGATACATCAGACTCTTCCCCACGAAACAGGCATTGACCTCCGCATACAGTTCCTGCTTTGCCTGAAGCGTTCGGAAGCACTGCCAGGTGCGGTCCCGGAAATACAATAAAGCCTCATAATAGTTCTCATGAAAACGGTTCACCAGATTCTCCGCTTCCTTATAGTGATAACAATACAACGACTCGGAACCACACAGATCCCTTTGCTCTTTTCCAGCACCTGCATGGAAAAAGCCATATCCTCACAGATGGCAAATTCCTCTCCGAAGCGGATATCATTTTCCAGAAGCAATTCCCTGCGGATCAGCTTATTCCATGGTGGATTGAAAAATTCCCGCCGGAAGTCCGATAAAAACCGCTCCTCCAGATATTCTTTTCCTCCACCGCAGAAAGCTTTTTCCGGAAGGTTATCCACACATTCTTTCGTCTGTTCCACCAGATATGTAAAACCGCACACCGAAAGATCCGCGCCGGATACTTTTGCCTTTTGATATAAAGTTGCCAGGGTATCCGGGAACAGGGTATCATCACTGTCCGTAAAAAAAGATACTCTCCTTCAGCCTTACAGATCCCCAGATTTCTGGCACTGCTGACACCGCCGTTTTCCTTGTGCCAGACCCGGACCCTTGTGTCCTGCGCCCCCAGCCTGTCACACAAGGCCGAAGAGCTATCCCTGCTGCCGTCATCGATAAGCAGCAGTTCCCAGTTGGAAAAGCTCTGCCGGAAAATACTGTCTACACAGCGCTGTAATTCTTTTTCCGCGTTATACACCGGCACTACGATACTGATCTTTGTCTCTCTCATTTTTCTCCATCACACTGCATATTCTCTGCGCCACCTTGTCCCAGGAATACTCTCTCAGATACCATTCCCTCCGCCGTTCCACTTCCTCCCGGTATTTCGGATCCTGAAGTACTTCCCACAGATCCAGTGCCAGTTCCTCCGCATCCTCCCCGGAAATAAGCCTGCCGGTGCATCCGTCCTCAATGAACTCCGACATAGCGAATTTATCTCTGCCGATACAGGGCAGACCATAAGTAAGTGCCTCTGCAAATACCAGTCCATAGGCTTCAAAATAAGACGGCATACAGAAGACATCACACAGGTTATAATAATCTGTCAGTTTTTCAGACCCCAGATCTCCCAGCAGGTGGATCTTCTGCCAGTCCGCCTCTTCTACCCTGATCTGCCTCTCCCGCAGAGCGTCCCGGATGTCCGACTCCTTTGCCCCCGCCAGATACAGCTCCGCTGACCACAGATATTTTTTCCGCAGGATTGTGAAAGCCTGTACCACCAACGGACCACCTTTTCTCACAAAATTCCTTCCCACAAACAGGATACGCCGCCCCTCCTTTGATCCCGGACGGATCCCTGCAGCATCCACATTGATGCCGCCTCCCACCGCATGGACCTTTTCCCGGGGGAGCCCGCATTCCCGGATCAGGAACTCCGAAAGCCACCTGCTCATGGTGAATACCCCTTCACTTTGCCGGTATTGCTCCAATTGTCTCGCCGCCCTGCGTTCCAACGTCTTTTGCGGCACCTGATCATACTCGCAGTACCGATAGCCCACCGGATCTTCCCTCTGCAGCCACAGAATCGCGGAAATGGAAAGGTCCTGATAGAAATAGGATGCCAAATGCGCTCCCGACGGCCAGCCGCCAAACTGAAACACAGGCATTTTTTCGTCTGTCCTGTGCCGATGTCTCCACGCAGCATATCTCCCCGACAGCCGCAGCCGGTCCCGCAGGACCGGCCCGGGGTTCAGTCCCTTCTTCCTCTGCAGTCTCCGGAGTATTTTGCGGTACAGAGGATCCGAAAGTGCCAGATCCTGCACCTGCAGATAAGGCTCCATGGCCTGTCGCAGGGACCAGGCCGTTCCGGACCAGGTTCTCTTTTTATCTTTGTACCACAGGCATATATACAGTACTTCCGTCATAATCATCTCTTCCTTTCCGCATACAGTGCGATCTGTGTGCACCCGTCCGTGATGTCATAGCATACCGCCCACTGTGCCCCCGGCACCACCACATCGATATCAAAGGGAAAATCCTCAAAGGTCATATCCGCCGTTCTGTCCTCATAGGGCGGACACGCCTTAACAGGCAGTATTATGGTCTGTCTGGGCGTCACGATCATCAGCTTCCGTTCCTGCGCCGTATCGTTGGTCACGCTGAAATGGATCCTGCCCTCTTCATCCACGAATCTGCTGCCTACATACAAAGTATCCGTCGTATAAATATTCTCCATTGTGACCCCCGCCGTGACATTGCGATGGTAGAAGGTTCCATAACGGGCCGCATCCCCTACCGAGATATTACACAGCACCACATTCTCCAGAGAAAAACCGTCTTTTACCAGTGTGTAGATGGCATAACCGCCTCCGTTGAGAATGCAGTTTGTGAAATAGATTCCTTTGGCACCGCTCTTCTCCGGGGCAATCATGAGACAGGCATTCACATAGCTCCCCCCTCCGGGGATCGCCGGTACTTCGAATCTGCAGTTGTCGAAGGAAATATTCTCCGCCGTAAGAGAAGGATATCCGAAGATCTGTACCCCGTCAGAATGTACTGTATCCCCGCTGTCCGGATGTGCCAGATCCGCAATGTAGCAATCTCTCAGTGTCACATTGCGATAGGGATTCAACGCATCTCCGCTGCTGCCACCCAGACGGCACCGGGTAAACGTGGCATTGCTTCCCTGAAAATTACGCAGGGTGCAGTCTTCGAACACATAGGATATCCGGGCATCCTCCCGCCCGGTAGTGACTGCATCGAATTTACAGTTCCGGAAAGTCACCGTGGTCTCCACGGCAATTTTGCCCTCATTGACCATCAACAGTGCATACCGGGAAAAATCCATATTCCGGATCTCTATCTCATTCCCCGCCTGTCTGTTGCTGTAGACCAGATCCAGTGCCAGCTGTCCTCCGGCTCCGGTCTTATACTGGATTCCACCGTAAATCCCCGGTTCCGGGATCTCCGTCAGCTCTGTATCTGTATCCACACCGGTATTGAAACGATCCGGGATCTCTCTGGGTGCCGCCTGCGCCCGTATCCCCAGACTCATACTCAGAACTATTGCAAACAGCCAAAAACTTTTTCGCATTTTCGTTTCCTTTTTTCGTTTCTTCTCTTTATTTACCTTATGTATCTGTGCACCGCTTTGTGTTGCAAATCCGACATATTTTCCCATTTTTCCCGGGAGATCACCTGGAACAGTGCGATGGGAAGATACGCATACTTGATGGTCTGCAGCGTATCCATCCACCACAGATTTAAGAAGTACCCGCAGACCGCAAGCGCCAGACTTAACATTGTTCTGTCCTTCTTTTGAATCCCGCATCGCACCATCTCCCCCACCGCCTGCAGGATCAACAGTCCGTAGACCACCAGTCCCGGATACCCGTAGCGGATATAATTGGCCACATAGAAATTGTCAATGGAGTGGATCGTGGCCCCTCCCGGAATATACCAGGAGAAATGATATCCGGAGCCCTGCCCCAGCCAGGGGTTCAGCCAGTCCACCGTGAAAATATCCAGCAGGGCATCCCTGTAGGAAGCGCTGTTGGCAAGGGAGGTGCTGTCCACCCCGTAACGGATGGCATAGGAGGTTCCAAACATCTCATCCACCACCGTACTAAGCTGCAACAGAATATAATGTCCCGGCGGAGAATTGGGGAATAAAAATGCAAGAAGCAGAATCAAAAGCCCGGCCGGTACTATGGTAAACAACAGTTTCTTCCTCTGCTCTCCCGGTGCCAGCACGGTCAACAGCAAAAGCTCCAGTCCCATGACCGCCAGCGTGGAACGGGATCCCGTAAGAAATACATTAACCACCACCAATAGCAGGAGAGGCAGATGCCGAAACAGCGTGAAGCAATGTTTCTCCTCATCAATGCACAATAATGGTAACCCGGAGATCAGGATCAGCCCATACGCCAGAGAATGATTGGCCGGTCCCATGATCCGGTAGGAACCGGAGCGGATCATGCCTCCGGTATAAAGTCCCCTGATGGTCTCCAGATAGGCAAAGGGTGTCTTTCTCATGACCGCCTCCACGAGTCCCAACACACACAGAAACAAAAGCATCCGCCGGAAAAGCACCAGAAATCCATCACTTCCCAGATACTCCCGCAGTACGTAGATCACCAGAAAAGCTCCCAATAATTCAATGAACGGATAAAGAAAAGTACCTATGTGAAAACGCAGTACCGCCGTATAGAAACAGATTCCCAGATATCCTGCCATAAAAAGCCACAATCTGCAGCTTCTCACCCCTTCCCAGAACATCTTTTTCCGGGATTCTTTGCTCAGCAGAAAGAGACACAGAATCGTTATGAGCATTCGCTGTGCCGTCAGATCAAAGCCCGGCAGCCGGATTCCGAAATACTGTGGTAAAATATAATAGGCCACAAGAAAAGAAACCGACAAAAACTGTCCAAGACTCCGCTCCCCACAATTTTCAAAATAGCGGTTGCTGCTCTGCCAGCCCTGCCCCGTTGTCTTCGTTTTTTTCCACCAGATATCTGCTCATTGCCTCATCCTCTGACTGCCATGGCAAATTCCACCGGCAGAGATTTTTTGCTGTGATAACAATCCCGGTATTTCCATAAAAGCGGCACAATATTCCACAATTTTCGCTGTTCCATCAGCTCGATCCGAAGGATGGTGGCCCGGATATTACGTCTTAACAGTTCCTTCGCTTCCTCCGGCATTCCAAAGTCCTCGGCGAACCGCAGAGTGGTTTCATGACTTTTCTGCAATTCCCGGAAAAAAGCGATCCGTCTGTCCAGATCCCGCATCTTGCGTTTGGATACATTACCCGAGTGCATTCGCCGCCGTAACGTAACACTGTGCAGAATGTAACAGCCGTCCATGCACAGGGACAACTTCCAGGCATATTCATCATGCGCCCACCCGGGATACCAGTACTTCTTCGTCTCTTCCAGGAACTCTCTGCGCAGACACATGGTACAGCCCTCACTGCCGATGAAAATATGGGCCGGACTCCATGCAACATGCTCCATGCTTCCGTCCCCCGGAAGCTTTTCAATACGCTCCGGCTGACAGAAGGAGCATCGGGATCCACTGTAAACGGTACGAATTCCGATCCCAGCACCAGTATCTCTCTCCGTTTTTCCATCTCGCTCACCATATCTTCCACCCGGTCCGGCTCCCAGATATCGTCCTGATCGCAGAAAAAGACATAATCACCGTCCGTCTCTTCCACCGCTGCCCGGAAATTCTCCGCATACCCCAGTCGTTTTCCGTTCTGTGTGATCCTCCATGCCGGTGCCAACTCGTAAGTCTCCAGATATTCCCGTACGATCTCCAGCGTCTGATCCGAGGAACCGTCATCCCGCAGGATCACCTGATCCACCGGAAGGCTCTGAAGCCGGATGGAATCCAGCTGTTCTGTGATAAATCTGGCCCCGTTATAAGTGGCCATTGCTACCGATATCCGCATATTTTTCCCCTTTTCTCTGTCCGCCATTTTCTATCCCGGTAACCCTCCCGGCCTGCATCTGCCGATGGTTCCCCCACAGATCCCGCACAATGCCGGTGTGGCGATCCGCAGATAACGCCCTTTCAGTCCATTGCCCAGATAGGGGTTCTTCCGATACTCCGGAAAATTTTCCCGAAGGAACACAAAAGTCTCTTCCCGCAGAGATTTCCGCAGCTTCCGGTCCCGCACTCTGGAGATCCGCCCCATGGAACTGCACAACAGGATCCTCGTACAGAAATATTCCAGTTCTTTCCCATAAGTATCCATCAGTTCTTTTTCCCGGTAAAACCGACAGGCATCCTGCAATACCGGAAAAATATTTCCCACCCGTCTGCTTTTATTGTCATTCATGGTAGAATCCCCTCTGTCCCGGTGATAGACATAGACTCCCAGCATTTTCGCCTGTTTTTTCACAAAGGGGCGTAACTTCAGGTAGAAAGAGGTGTCCTCATAGATATACCCCTCCGGGAACCATATATCGTTGTCCGTAAGCAGTCTCCTGCGGATCAGCTTGTTCCAGGAGCCGCCGAACCGTAAGAGCGCTTCTCTCTGCCGTCTTCCTCCAGATAATGAAAATCACATTCCACCAGATCCAGTTCTTCGGAACCGGCCCTGGTGTACATGGCCGCGTACATACGCCTGTCCACATAATCATCCGAATCCACGAATCCCACATATTCTCCCGTGGCAGCCGCAAGTCCTACATTTCTTGCCTTTCCCTGCCCTGCGTTCTTCTGGGTGATGACCCGGATGTGTTCGGGATCCCTGGCACGATATCTTTCCAGAATCTTGGGAGAAGCATCCGTGGAACCGTCATCCACGAAGATCAGTTCCAGTGAAGACAACGTCTGCTCTGTCAGGGAACGAATGCATTCCTCCAGATATTTTTCCGTATTGTATACCGGAACGATCACGCTGACTGCCGGCATAAGATTTCCTCCACACTATGTAATAAAAATTCCGGAAAATACAGACTGATCTCCCCGTGTTCCTTGTAATGTGCCACGTCCTCGCTGCAGCGGTATCCCTTTTTCGCCAGATCCCGGCGCAGATAGCGGATATGTTCCTCATAGGTGTGTTCGCTGTCGGAATAATGCAGATAGATCCTCTGGGAGGGCGCATAACGGTTGGCTGCCACCTTTTTCGGAAGATACTCATTGAGGAATTCGACCTTTTCCTTACAGACCTGTCCGGCAATATGCTTCAACGCCTCAATATTCCCGGTGTCCAGCAGGCTTTGTCCCAGAAAATACTGGGGACCACCCACCACCATATAGCTTCCGGGATAGTCCAGTCCGAAATTCAGTGCCGTGTAACCGCCCTTGCTGGAACCGCAGAAGATCAGGCGTTTTGCTCCGGTCTGCTCCCGTACCCGGTCGATCAGTTCCCTTACAACGACCGCCTCCTCGAATTTCATATTGCTGCCCAGATAAAAGGAACCTCTGTGATCTGACGCAAAATCATCCAACAGAAACAACTTGTTACAGGGAACTTCCTTTAACGTCCGGACATAATTGTATCTGTCCCGGATCCCTTTTCTGGTGCAGGAGCTGAAAACGATGATCAGATCCCGGGAATCCACCCGGTCCAGCATATATTTTAATGTCACTCCCCGGGAGCGATATTTTTTCTGATCCCGCAAAAGGCGCAGCTTCGTCATCATATACTCTCCCAGTTTTTTCCCTTTTTTACGAAATTTTTGAATGTTTTCCATGGTTTTCCCCCTCTTCCGCAATTAAAAAATTCTCAATATCCTTAAGGATCCTCCGGGTATTGGAATGGTATCCGGCAAAGTCCCTGCTGCCGGTATCCCGGATGCAATCCCCCAGTTTCTCACTGTCATAACAGGCACAGATCAGGTTCATTCCGTCGAATTCCCGAAGCAGCTGTACCTGATGATCGTCCACATGCTCCCCGTAGCTGGCAAGTCTCGGCACTGCGATCACTTTTTTCCCCTGTTTTACGGCGCCGATGATCACACCGGTTCCACCATGGGTAATGACCATCCGGCATTCCCGCAGCTTCCCGGTGAAGCCTTCTCTGTCCAGAAACCTGCAGTATTCATAATGCTTTGGCTGATAATCGCTGACTCCGATCTGGGCAAACACCTCCTCTCTTATCAAGCCTTCCTCGATCAGCAGATCTATCTTTTGTAACAATCGATTGAACTGGAACTTCTGAGATCCGGTCGTTACAAATATCATCCTAATAAATTCCCCCCAGGCAGATCGCATCCGGATAGATTTCCTTCATCTGTGTCCATTGGACATAAAAACGATCCGCATAATGATATAACAGTTTTCCCGTCAGTGTGGCCGAAGTCACTTTGGCAAATGACTCGATGTAGATCAGCTTCCCGCCGGAGAGCTTGGCTTCCATGCACAGCGGGATCATGGCCAGCACTCCGGTGCAGACCACCACATCCGGCTGTTCTTTATGCAACAGCCGCAACGAATCCACGGTATTTTTCAACAGATAAAAAAGGCATCTCCACTGTCTCCGGTTCACCTGCTGCAGATAGTAACATTTCACCGGTGTCTTCACCTCATAGCCTGTTTTCTCCGTTACTACAAAACTTTCGTATTTTTCCATTAGCGGTTTTAACATCATCAGTTGTTCAAAGTGGCCGCCCGACGATGCGGCAAAACATATTTTCATAAAGACCTCCCGGTTTTTTTCAAACTGCTTCCCCATTTTGCTGTTTATATTCCTGCCAGTGTTGCTGCAGTCTGTAGTTACAGTCCTTAGATTTTGGCGGCAGGCCGTTGAACAGGATGCCGCAGATATCCGCATCCACCTGCTCTAACAGTGTCACCGCCGACTTTTCCCGGCTCATATGGCTGACGCCGGCCCGCACCACCAGAAGATAGGCGGTGACTTCATGGGACAATAACAGGGCATCCGTCACAATTCCTACCGGCGGCAGATCAATAATGATGCAGTCGTACCGGCTACGCAACGTCGTAAGCAGCTCCTTCATCCGCTCTCCGCCCAACAGTTCGGAAGGATTCGGTGGATTTTCTCCTCCCACCAGCACATCCAGATTCTGCCGGTATTCCACGATCTGCGGTGTCTCCCGCAATCCCGCCAGATACTGGCTCAGTCCCAGTCTGCCCCGGAGCTTTAGCAGAGATGCCACCGACATATTCCGCATGTCTCCGTCGATGAGCAATACTTTTTTGCCCAGCTGTGCGTAACTGATGGCGATGTTGACACTGTTCAAAGTCTTGCCTTCATCCTTATCCGCACTGGTGACGGCATAGACCGGACAACGTTCTCCTTTTCCCGTGAACAGCAGGTTTGCCCGGATGGTATTATAGGATTCCTTCACGGCAAAGGAGCTGTTCTCCCCCAATACCAACACGGGCTTACTCTTCCGGTCCGGCGCCTGGATCTGCGGAATATCTCCCAGCACCGGAATCCGGAATGCCAGCTTCAGTTCGTACCGCCTGCGGATCGTGGTATCCATCAGTCCTGCCAGCAGAAACAATACAAAGGATGCCCCAAAGCATCCGGCAAAGCCCACCAGTGCATATTTGACCAGACTGGTGGAACTGTAGGGTGCTTCCGGCAGTGTGGCATAATCGATCACCTCAATGCCACCGGACTTCACGATCCGGCCGATCTCCTTCGGAGCCACCCTGCCGATAGCATTGGCCAGCTCCATGGCCCGGTAAGGATCGCTGTCATAAGTGTAGACATAGAACACTGCCGTGTTTTCCACCACACTGGTACCGATTCTTCCCGACAAAGCTTCCGTTCCGTAATCCAGCCCGGCTTCCTCCAGCACCTTCTGAAGGATCGTGTTACTCTTCAGGATTAATATGTAACTCTGTACCAGATTCTTGGCCTGGGTAAATTCGGAATTTGAGATATTGACCGAAGAATCATACACGTAGTCCGGATCACTGTATACATAGAAGGATACCTCCGCCCGGTAAAGTGTACTGTTGGTCAGATATGCATAAGCGCCTCCTGCCATTCCTCCCAGTACCCCCAGGATCATAATGTATGCAATCCTTTTTTTGAAGGATCCACAGGATCTTCTCCAGATGAAAATTATTCAAGATCGTTTCCAACATTGTCCTCTCCTTTTCGACAAATTCTGCTTTTCCCTAAAATGAAAATATCCACCAGGGAATTCCCTGATGGATATCTTACGCCGGACATTGGCCTGTCCGTTTTCTTCTTATGTAAACCGTATAAATAATACGTTCCATATATGCAGCCACGCCTCCGCTCATACACTCCGGAAGCACTTCTGTATATAAAGACGGCGCTAAGAAGCGTAATGGCTCAATATTTCTTTTCTTTTTTTTAAGTGCCTGTTATGATATAATGAGCGTAAGAGAGCCAACATGCTTGCATGATTGGCGAACGGCGAAGTTGATCATGATAGTTGCGAAGCAACGTTAAGCACCGAAGGTGCGAATCATGATATAATGAGCGCAAGAGAGCCAACATGCTTGCATGATTGGCGAACGGCGAAGTGATTGAGTGATGAAATCACGAAATAATGAGTCCAACGCAATCAAAGGAGTGAACCTATATGATACAGAAAAAGAAATTCGTAAAAACCTTCCGTAACACCAAAACCGTGCAGTTAATTCTTCTTCTGCTGTTGGAAACCGCCTATGTTCTGGTCCTGACTCTGAACCCTGCACTGGGCACAAAGCTTTTCGAAGACCGGACTCTGTTTATCTTATGCACACTTTCCTGGATCCTTGCATTATTTAATCTGATATGGTTATTATACGATTTCTATAAATTACGCACTTTTGCCGAAGAAAGCCATGCTCTGAACCGTGCGGCCTTCCTGGATCATCTGACCGGTATCCCCAACCGGCACGGTCTGGACGTGGTCTTCGAGACCTATGACTCTCCGGAATCTCTGGCTCATGTAGCCTGCTATATGGTGACCATCACCAACCTGAAAGAGATCAACCAGACCATGGGCCATGTCGTAGGTGACCAGATGTTAAAAGACTTCTCCGGTATTCTGGAAAGCGTTGGTGATGCTTTCGGTGTGGTGGGCCGTAACGGAGGCAACGAATTCCTGATGATCGTCAACCACGGCTCTCATGACACCATGGAATATTTCATCGAAAGTCTGAACCAGCAGTTAAAAGAATACAACGAGGAGCACAGTAACGCTCCCATTCAGATCCAATACGCATATATTTTAAATGAAGAGGCGCATGCCGAATATTTTTCCACCCTGCTCACAGAGACCTACAACAAGCTGCACCCCTAAGGAACCCGTTAACACAACAGTGAGACGAACGCATGAAAGACTTGAACATTCCTTACATTGCCGGTCTTGTGATCCGTGCCCAGCATAGCGACTCGGATGCCTTCGCAGAATTGTATGCTCTTACCTATAATAAAGTATACAACTACACCAGGCATTATCTGAGAGATGACTTTCTCGCTCAGGATGCCATGCAGGAGGTTTACATACTGGCTTTGAAAAACATCGGAAAACTGAATGATCCCACCGTTTTTATCGCCTGGCTGAACCGCATCTGTTTCCATGTCTGTTATGACATGACCCAGAAGAATCGTCCGCAGAATGACTGTCAGGTCTTAAGTCAGGAAATTCTGGATATTCTTCAGGACCCTCATCTGGATGCCAATCCGGAACTGCACTACCAGCAGAAGGATGAGTATTCCCGCCTGACGGAAGCTTTAGAGCAGTTACCCTTTAATGAAAAACAGGTGCTGATCATGCGTTATTATAACGACATGAAGCTGGAAGAGATTGCTGCCGCCATGGAGATCAGCCGCAGCAGCGTCAAACGCTACATTGCCTCCGGACAGGAACATTTGAAAGAAAGTATGAAAGGATAACAGAATGATGTTTTTTCATAAAAAAAACAGATATGAACTGGACATGACAACTGCCAACAATGCTTTGCAGAATATCCTGTCCAGTTGCAACCAGCCGGTCAATACGATCCCTTTTGACAAGCTGGTGCTTCGCAAAAAAGTGAATGCCGCCTCCTACAACCGGCTGATCGTTGCCACGACACTGATCTTCGTGCTGACCTTTTTGTCGCCGCTCGCCATCGTTCCTCTCTCTGAGATGACTGAAAAACTGTTGGCCCCCACACCTGCGGTGCTTACACTGGATTATGTGGAAAATAATATTTTAAGTCTGAAGTTCACCGGTGACAACATTCTTTACGAGGAGGCTTTTATGGAGACTGTGTCCGGGGAGATCATCGAACCGCTCTCTGTGGATTCCTCCAAGGGTGTGATCAATTTTCCTTTTTTGTCCGAGGAAGCCAATATTTATGTCCCCGTCAAAAACGGTGAGACTCTCCACCTGCTTTTTACTCCCGATAATGTAACGGGCCTGGAACAATAACAACAGGATGTAACGATTTTTATGCGGATGCCAAAATTATCTGCGCGACTGCGCATTTTGCTAATTACATATTCCATGACAATCGGCTTATGTGCCTGCGGATCCGGCTCTGACAATCTGCCTGTGGATGCCCCCGTCGCAGACACTTACGGCGAACCATCACAATCCTCCGCAGTTCCTTCTTCTGCGGATACGAATATCAGCTCTGCGGATGCCTCTTCTCCTGAAACGGAAGCCGTAGCTGACGCAGAGCCTCTCCGGGATGCCACGCCTGTCTGTCTTGTGCCCCGGGCCGACGGAACAGCAACAGCTTCCAATGATGTGGCTGTCATCGACTATTCTCATATGTCTGACGGCTATGTCTGTGCCAATTACACTGGCACCTGTCCCAAGGTCAAACTGCGCATTACCGGACCGGATACCGTTGTCTATACTTACGATCTGCACGGTGGCGGCTATGAGACTTTCCCCTTGTCTTCCGGAGACGGATATTATGACGTGACGATCTATGAAAATATCTCCGGTACCAATTATGCCACCTGCCTGTATGCAGACCTGGATGTACAGATTGCGGATGCATTCAGCCCTTTTCTCTACCCCAACCAGTACGTGAATTTTACTGCGGACAGCAAAGTGGTGGCCAAGGGACAGGAACTTGCCGAGGGTGCTTCCTCGGATCTGGAAGTGATCACCCGGATCTATGATTATATTACCCAGAATATTACTTACGACTACGACAAAGCCTCCGATCCTCCTACGGGCTATACCTCCGATGTGGATGCCATTCTTGCTTCCGGCACCGGTATCTGTCTGGATTATGCCGCGGTAATGGCAAGCATGCTGCGAAGCCAGCGGATCCCGACCCGGCTGGAGGTCGGCTATGCCCAGGATGCCTACCATGCCTGGATCAGTGTCTACACCGCTGATACCGGATGGCTGAACGGCATCATAGAATTTGACGGCAATGTCTGGACCCTGGTGGATCCTACGTTCGGTGCCAACACGGATGACAAGACTCTGAAAAAGTTCATCGGTGACGGCAGTAATTATATCCTGCAGAAAATGTATTAGTGAAAGGGAACAAAACGCCATGAAGACCACAGAGAAAAAAACTACTTTCTAATGAAGAGATCGCTTCTTTTTTGCAGTCAGGCTGCCATGCTGTTTCAGGCAGGCATTCCGCCCGTGGAGGGCATGGCCATCCTGCAAAGTGATGCCCAGTCTCCCGAAGGCAAGGCGATCTTCGAGGAGATCCTTACCGTATGCCGACAGGGAGAAAGCTTTCACAAAGCACTGGAAGCCACCAAGGTCTTCCCCGATTACTGCCTGCATATGATCGCTCTGGGTGAAGAATCCGGTAATCTCGATGTGTGTATGAGCTCTCTGGCGGATTATTATGAAAAAGAGGATGCCATCGCAGGCAGTATCCGGGATGCTGTAACATATCCCTTTATCATGATCGCCATGATGGCCGCTGTCATCGTGGTACTGGTCAGCCGCGTCATGCCGATCTTCGAGCAGGTCTATATAGAGCTGGGCAGTGAGATGACCGGGTTTGCTGCATCACTTTTGCGTCTCGGCAACCATCTGAACCGGTATTCCTTTATTTTCGTAAGTATTCTGTGCATATTGTTGTTACTGTACCTTTTTTCTACCAGAACCCAGACCGGCAAACGTGTCACCGCCCGGTTCCTGAACTGGTTCCCCCTCACCAGACGTTTTTATGAAAGTGTGGCCTGCGAACGTTTTGCCAGCGGTATGGCACTGACCTTAAGCAGCGGTATGGATACCTATTCCAGCCTGGATATGGTGGCCGCTCTGGTAGGCAACGAGAAAATGAAACAGAAGATCCTGAGCTGTAAGGAAGCCATTAATGCCGGTGCCAATTTTGCCGAGGCTCTGACCGGTGCTGGCATTTTCAACCACCTGTATTCCCAGATGGTATCTGTCGGTTTCCGCAGCGGTAACGTAGATGTGGTTCTCAAAAAAATAGCGGATCGTTATGAGGAAAATACCAACCGCAGACTACAATCCATCATTGCCATTCTGGAGCCGACCCTTGTCATTATTCTGTCGGTGATCGTGGGCTTGATCCTGTTATCGGTCATCCTGCCTCTTATGGGTATTATGACCAGCATCGGATAGGAGTACGATACTATGAACCGTTTTGAGCAAAAAAGTATGTCCCTCGGGCGTAAGCTGATCTATTTACTTCCCATTCTGGCCTTTGTGATATTGTTTGTTCTTTTTCTGCGGGGCATCGGCTCCGTCGGTGAATCTACTCTGAGCAAGCAGCAGGAAAGTCTGGAAACCGCATTGGAACGCAGCATTTCCCAGTGCTATGCCGTAGAAGGCTGTTATCCTCCTTCTCTGGAATATCTGGAGCAGCATTACGGACTGTTGTATGACGAGGACAGCTTCTTCATTGACTATGAATATTATGGCAGCAACCTTCTTCCGGAAGTCACTGTACTTCGCCGGACCGGTGCTCACTAAAGGAGTTTCTGACATATGAACAATAGAAATCATCAGAAGCAGGAAAAACATTTTATTGTGGATATCTTGTTCGTTCTGGCGTTGTTCGGTGTATTCGCTGTCTCCGCACTGGCCCTTGTTACCATCGGAGCAGATGTATACCAGCACACTGTAGAAGATATGGGCGTCAATTACGAAAGCCGGACGGCGGTGTCTTATATCATGGAAAAGGTGCGGCAGAACGATACCGCTGACAGTATTTTCCTGACCGATCTGGAAAATGTTCCGGCGCTCTGCATGCTTTCCGAAATTGACGAAGAAACCTACTGTACTTACCTCTATCTGTATGACGGACATTTAAAAGAACTTTTTATGCGGGAAGGAGCTTCTCTCGGCGGACAGGTATTGCCTGCCGGTACGGATATTATGGACTTGCAGGAGTTCTCCTTATCCTATGCGTCGGACGATCTGATCCGGATATCCCTGAGAACCGCCTCCGGAGAGGACCATACTTTTTATATCCACGTGCACTGTAATACTACCACAGAATAGAAACCGAACAGAAAGGATTCCGAACTTATTATGAAACATTCCAGATCCAGTTTATTTTTAATGGAAATGATCATAGCGATCCTGTTTTTTTCACTGGCCAGTGCCGTCTGTATCCAGTTGTTTGCCCGCTCACATCTTTTGAGCACACAGACGGTAAACCAGAATCATGCTGTCATTCAGGCACAGAATCTGGCAGAGTCCTATCTCTCTCTGGAGGGCAATGTGGCTGCCATGCAGGATTTGTTCTCCCCATCGGAGCTGACCGATGAAAACACTCTCCGACTTGCCTTTGACAGCAGCTGGAATCTGTGCACTCCCGAAGATAACGCCGGCTTTTATGCAGAACTAAAAAGCACTCCGGCAGAAGAGACCGGAATCATGAAAGGCGAGATCACCGTCTATGATGTATCTACACCGGAATCTCCCATTTACACACTCTCTGTCATGCATCACACCGCAGAAAGGAGGGGATCCCATGAATAATTCCTCCAGAAAAAAACAATTCGGCATGAATATCGGATCCGCCTCGATCCTTCTGGTATTCGTGATCCTCTGCCTGGTGTCTTTTGCCGTACTGTCCATCGTCAGTGCCAACGCTGATAGCAAACTCAGCGCCCGTGTGCTGGAACGTACCACCGCTTATTATGCCGCTTGCAATCAGGCAGAACAATCCCTGGCAGGTATGGATAAGACGTTGCAACGCATGTATGCATCCAGTGACAGCGAAGAAGCCTATTTTGTGGCGGTAGGTCACGGAAAATCTTACGTGATTCCAATCTCCGACTTACAGACCCTGCAGGTGACCATTGAGATCCTCTATCCGGAATCTGATGAAGATACCTTTTACCGGATCACTGCCTGGCAGGTTCTGAATACAGAAGAATTGCAATAATTGTTCCGATTCTAAAGGCTCCCCGGGAAAATCCCGGAGAGCCTTTCTTAATAAAGTCTTTTTTATTTTACTGATTATCAGCGTCTGTTCCCACTTCCACAGTTTCTGCTTCTGTGTTCACATCTTCATTCAGTTCTGCACCTTCTGCATCCAGTTCGCTTCCGTCGCTCAGGTTCAGTTCTGCATCGTCACCGTACATATCACCACCGAAGTCAATGGTCTCTACGGCATCGGTGCTCAGTCTGGTATTGCGATATCTCTTCATACCGGTTCCTACAGGAATCAGCTTACCGATGATAACGTTCTCCTTCAGACCGATCAGATTATCTACCTTACCCTTGATGGCAGCTTCTGTCAGAACCTTGGTGGTCTCCTGGAAGGATGCTGCAGACAGGAAGGACTCGGTTGCCAGTGCTGCCTTGGTAATACCAGGATAATACGCTTACCTTCTGCAGGCTCCTTGCCTTCAGCGGTCAGCTTCTCGTTCATTTCTTCGAAATCCAGAACATCTACCAGAGTTCCGGGCAGGAACTCGGTATCGCCGTTATTCTCGATACGAACCTTCTTCAGCATCTGACGTACCAGGACTTCGATATGCTTATCTGCGATATCTACACCCTGCAGACGATATACACGCTGTACTTCACGAAGCATGTAATCCTGTACGGCACGAATACCCTTGATCTTCAACAGATCGTGAGGGTTTACACTACCTTCGGTCAGTTCATCACCGGCCTCCAGTACCTGGCCGTCGATAACCTTGATACGGGAACCGTAAGGAATCAGATATGCCTTGGATTCACCGGTCTCTTCGTTGGTAATTACCACTTCACGCTTCTTCTTGGTATCACGGATCTCAGCCTTGCCGCCAAATTCAGCAATGATTGCAAGTCCCTTAGGCTTTCTGGCCTCGAACAACTCCTCGACACGGGGAAGACCCTGAGTGATATCGTCACCTGCGACACCACCACTGTGGAAGGTTCTCATGGTCAGCTGGGTACCGGGCTCACCGATAGACTGTGCAGCGATGATACCAACTGCTTCACCTACCTGTACGGCTTCACCGGTTGCCATGTTGGCACCGTAACATTTTGCACAGATACCAACGTGTGAACGGCAGGTCAGGATCGTACGGATCTTCACTTCCTCAATGGGCTCACCCTGTGCATTGACACCAACACTTAAGATCTTGGCAGCACGGCTGGGGGTGATCATGTGGTTGTGCTTAACGATCATATTGCCGTCTTTATCATAAATATCCTCGCAGGAATATCTTCCTGTGATTCTGTCTTTCAGGCCTTCAATAGTCTCTTTGCCATCCATGAATGCCTTGACTACCATACCAGGGATCTCAGCCTGACCCTCACAGCAGTCTACTTCACGGATAGAAAGTTCCTGAGATACGTCAACCATTCGTCTGGTCAGATAACCGGAGTCTGCGGTACGCAGAGCGGTATCGGACATACCTTTTCGTGCACCATGTGCGGACATGAAGTATTCCAGTACGTCCAGACCTTCACGGAAGTTTGACTTAATGGGCAGCTCGATGGTTCTACCTGTAGTATCAGCCATCAGTCCACGCATACCTGCCAGCTGTTTGATCTGCTGACTGGAACCACGCGCACCGGAGTCTGCCATCATGAAAATGTTGTTGTATTTATCCAGACCGGACAGCAGTACGTCGGTCAGCTCTTTATCGGTCTCGTTCCAGGTCTCTACAACGGCACGATAACGCTCTTCCTCGGTGATCAGACCACGTCTGAAGTTACTTGCGATCTTGTCTACGGTAGCCTGTGCAGCTGCCAGCATTTCACCCTTCTTCTCAGGGACGGTCATATCGGAAATGGATACGGTCATAGCAGCTCTGGTAGAGTACTTGTAACCGATAGCCTTAACATCATCCAGTACCTCTGCGGTCTTGGATGCTCCGTGGGTATTGATGACCTTCTCCAGGATCTGCTTTAACTGCTTCTTGCCTACGTGGAAGTCTACCTCCAGCTTCAGGAAGTTCTCGGGATCGCTTCTGTCTACGAATCCCAGATCCTGAGGCAGGATCTCATTGAAGATGAAACGTCCCAGAGTGGACTCTACCGTACCGGTAATGGTCTCGCCCTCTGCATTTACCTTGTGCATACGCACATGGATGCGGGAATGTAAGGTCAGCGCCTGGTTCTCATATGCCAGGATTGCTTCGTTTACGCTCTTGAAATACTTACCTTCGCCGATCGCACCGGGTCTCTCCTGGGTCAGATAGTAGATACCAAGTACCATATCCTGGGAAGGAACGGCTACGGGTCCACCATCGGAAGGCTTCAGTAAGTTGTTGGGAGACAGCAGCAGGAAACGACACTCTGCCTGTGCCTCCTGGGACAGAGGAAGATGTACAGCCATCTGGTCTCCATCGAAGTCCGCGTTGAATGCGGTACATACCAGGGGATGCAGCTTGATTGCCTTACCTTCTACCAGGATCGGCTCAAATGCCTGAATGCCCAGTCTGTGCAGTGTCGGCGCACGGTTCAGCATAACAGGATGTTCCTTGATAACCTCTTCCAACACATCCCATACCTGTGTATCCAGCTTTTCTACAAGCTTCTTTGCATTCTTAATATTCTGGCTGATTCCCTTGGCTACCAGTTCTTTCATTACGAAAGGCTTGAACAGTTCGATTGCCATTTCCTTCGGCAGACCACACTGATAGATCTTCAGTTCCGGTCCAACGACGATAACGGAACGTCCGGAGTAGTCTACACGCTTACCTAAGAGGTTCTGACGGAAACGACCGGTCTTACCCTTTAACATATCGGACAGAGACTTCAGTGCTCTGTTACCGGGGCCGGTAACAGGACGTCCGCGTCTGCCGTTATCGATCAGAGCATCTACCGCTTCCTGCAACATTCTCTTCTCGTTACGAACAATGATATCAGGAGCACCAAGCTCTAACAGTCTCTTCAGACGGTTATTACGGTTGATGATCCTTCTGTACAGATCATTCAGATCGGAGGTAGCAAAACGTCCGCCATCCAGCTGTACCATAGGACGCAGATCGGGAGGAATGACAGGAACCACATCCATGATCATCCACTCCGGCTTATTACCGGACTCACGGAAAGCTTCTACAACTTCCAGTCTCTTAATGATACGTGCACGCTTCTGACCGGAGGACTCCTTCAGACCGGTCTTCAGCTCTACTGCCTCTTTTTCCAGGTCAATGGCCTGCAGCAGCTCTTTGATAGCCTCTGCACCCATGCCTACACGGAACTTGTTGCCCCAGGTCTCTCTTGCATCCTGATATTCCTTCTCGGACAGCACTGCCTTGTATTCAAGGTTCGTGGTTCCCGGATCCAGAACGATATAGGAAGCGAAGTACAGAACCTTCTCCAGGATTCTGGGAGACAGATCCAGGATCAGGCCCATACGGCTGGGGATACCTTTGAAATACCAGATATGGGATACGGGAGCTGCAAGCTCGATATGTCCCATACGCTCTCTACGTACGCTGGCTTTGGTAACTTCTACACCACAACGGTCGCAGACAACGCCCTTATATCTGATCTTTTTATATTTACCACAATGACATTCCCAGTCTTTGCTGGGTCCAAAGATTCTCTCACAGAACAGACCGTCTCTTTCGGGCTTCAGTGTTCTATAGTTGATTGTCTCGGGCTTTAATACCTCGCCATGGGACCACTCCCGGATTTTCTCCGGGGAAGCTAATCCAATCTTGATGGCATCAAATGTCATAGGCTGATAGGTTGTTTCATTTTTTGTTTCTGACATTAATGGCACTCCCTTCTATACAAAGCATTAAAATTCATCATCACTGCCGTCAAAGCTATCATCGGTGTAATCATCGTCAACGTAATCGTCGTCCTCAGAGTTCACCAGCTCACCATTGTCATCAAATTCCTGTGACTGATAGCCCATCTCGCCAAGGGAGCTCTTGTCGTAATCGTCATCGTACTTACGATCACCTTCCATCTCATAACGGTAATCGGTATCGCCGTAATCGACAGTCTCCATGATCTCAACCTCGGTCTGATCCTCACGCAGCACTCTGACATCCAGACCCAGTGCCTGCAGTTCCTTTAACAGAACCTTGAAGGACTCGGGGATACCGGGCTCAGGGATATTGTCTCCCTTGATGATTGCTTCGTAAGTCTTCACACGTCCGATCACATCATCGGACTTCACAGTCAGAATCTCCTGCAGGGTGTAGGATGCGCCATACGCCTCCAGAGCCCATACTTCCATCTCTCCGAAACGCTGGCCGCCGAACTGGGCTTTACCACCCAGAGGCTGCTGTGTTACCAGGGAGTACGGTCCGGTAGAACGCGCATGGATCTTATCATCTACCAGATGATGCAGTTTCAGGTAATGCATGTGTCCGATCGTTACAGGGCCATCAAAGTATTCACCGGTTCTACCGTCACGAAGACGTACCTTACCGTCTCTGGAAATGGGAACACCCTTCCATACTCCTCTGTGATCTCTGTTCTCAGACAGATACTGCATAACCTCAGGAAGAAGCTCTTCACCATGCTTGCTGGTAAAGGTCTCTCCTGCCCAGGGCTTACCGTCTGCGGTAGTTTCCTGTCCCTTTTCTTTCCACTCTGCACTTTCTGCATCGTCGAAAGGAAGGTTTACATAATCGTTGGCAAGATCCAACGTATCCATAATATCTTTCTCGTTCGCACCATCGAAGACAGGTGTTGCCACATTGAATCCCAGAGCCTTGGCAGCCAGGGAAAGGTGGATCTCCAGGACCTGTCCGATATTCATACGGGAAGGCACGCCCAGAGGATTCAGCACGATGTCCAAAGGACGTCCGTTGGGCAGATAAGGCATATCTTCTACAGGAAGCACGCGGGAAACGACACCCTTGTTACCATGACGACCTGCCATCTTATCGCCTACGGAGATTTTTCTCTTCTGTGCAATATAAATGCGGACTGCCTGATTTACTCCGGGTGCCAGCTCATCGCTGTTCTCACGGGTAAATACCTTGGCATCCACTACAATACCATATTCGCCATGAGGTACCTTTAAGGAGGTATCTCTTACTTCTCTTGCCTTCTCACCGAAGATGGCACGCAGCAGTCTCTCTTCTGCGGTCAGTTCAGTCTCTCCCTTAGGAGTTACCTTACCTACCAGAATATCACCGGCACGAACCTCTGCGCCGATACGAATGATACCTCTGTCATCCAGATCCTTCAGTGCATCGTCACCGACACCGGGAACGTCTCTGGTGATCTCTTCCGGTCCCAGCTTGGTGTCACGGGCCTCTGCCTCATACTCCTCGATATGAACGGAAGTATATACATCCTCACGTACCAGTCTCTCACTTAACAGAACCGCATCCTCGTAGTTGTAACCTTCCCATGTCATGAAACCGATCAGAGGGTTCTTACCCAGTGCCAGCTCACCCTGAGAGGTGGAAGGACCGTCTGCAATGACCTGACCTGCCGCTACATGGTCACCCTTGAATACGATAGGCTTCTGGTTGTAGCAGTTGGACTGGTTACTGCGGGAGAACTTGGTCAGATGGATCTCTGCCTTTTCTCCGTCATCATAAGCAATGCGAATGATCTTGGAAGATACATAGGTAATGGTTCCGGGCTTCTTGGCCACTACGCAGACACCGGAGTCAACCGCTGTCTTTACTTCCATACCGGTACCAACCACAGGAGCCTCAGTGCTTAACAGAGGCACAGCCTGACGCTGCATGTTGGATCCCATCAGCGCACGGTTCGCATCATCATTCTGCAGGAAAGGAATCAGTGCAGTAGCCACAGAGAATACCATTCTCGGGGATACATCCATGTAATCAAACATTTCCTTAGGATATTCCTGTGTCTCATCCAGATAACGTCCGGAAACAGATTTTCTCACGAAATGTCCCTCTGCATCCAGTGCTTCGTTTGCCTGTGCCACATGGTAATTATCCTCTTCGTCCGCAGTCATGTAGACTACTTCATCGGTAACGCGGGGGTTCTTAGGATCGGACTTGTCGATCTTGCGATAAGGAGCCTCTACGAAACCATATTCATTAATTCTTGCATAGCTTGCAAGAGAGTTGATCAGACCGATGTTAGGACCTTCGGGTGTCTCGATAGGACACATTCTTCCATAATGGGAGTAATGTACATCTCGAACCTCGAATCCGGCACGGTCTCTGGACAGACCGCCGGGGCCCAGTGCAGACAGACGTCTCTTGTGGGTCAGCTCACCCATTCTGATCCATGAACTGAGACGATTCTGTACTGGTTGAAGAAGCTTCTTTTGTAATGTGATATCATCATCATTACCCTTCGGGATCAGGTCATGGAGATCTCTCTTGATCATCCTTTTCATTTCATCCACATCTCCTGCGGACTCTTCGATGATACCTGCAAGTACCGGGTAATAAACCTGCTCTGTCACTCCAACCTCTGCCGGATCAATATCGACAACAGACTGAAGATCTACCATCAGATTTGATAATACTTTTAATATTTTACGGATTCGTCTTCTCCCTCTACCGGATATACGGAGCTGCACTGTTCTGAATCATACCGGCAAGCTCACGGGTGATCTTTTGTGCCTTTTTCCGCAACTACTTCACCTGTCACGGCACTGACCACATCTTCAGCGAGAACCTGCCCTGTTACACGGTTCTTCAGGTTCAGTTTTTTTATTGAATTTATAACGTCCGACCTTTGCGAGATCATAACGTCTCGGATCAAAAGAACATACTTGTGATCAGGCTCTCTGCACTGTCCACTGCAAGCGGCTCACCCGGACGGATCTTCTTATACAGCTCTAACAGACCTTCCTGATAACTCTCAGAAGTATCCTTTGTGAAACTGGCAAGGATCTTTGGCTCTTCACCGAATAAATCGATGATCTCTGCATTGGTACCGATTCCAAGTGCACGGATCAAAACTGTGATCGGCACTTTTCTTGTACGGTCAACACGTACATAGAACACGTCATTGGAGTCTGTCTCATACTCAAGCCATGCACCACGGTTCGGAATCACGGTTGCGGAATAAAGCTTTTTACCAAACTTATCATGTGCGATTCCATAGTAGATACCAGGGGAACGCACGAGCTGGCTGACGATAACTCGCTCTGCACCATTGATAACAAATGTACCTGTCTTTGTCATCAGCGGAAGATCTCCCATAAAGATCTCATGCTCGTTGATCTCATCATTTTCCTTATTATAAAGCCTTACTCTGACCTTCAGAGGTGCCGCATAAGTTGCATCTCGCTCCTTACACTCATCGATCGTGTACTTTACATCATCTTCGCAGAGTGTAAATCCACAAACTCCAGACTCAGATGACCACTGTAGTCAGCGATCGGGGAAATATCGTCGAATACCTCTTTGAGGCCTTCATCCAAGAAACCACTTGTAGGAATCCTTCTGAACTTCAATGAGGTTAGGCATCTCCAATACTTCTTCCTGCCTGGAATAGCTCATGCGGGCTTTTTCCGGTTTTGATGGGACGAATTCTGTTTTTCTCCATTGACGTTTCACTCCTCATACATATATTGATTTTGCAGGCAATTATCTGCCTTTGTCGAGTTCCAGTATTTTTATAAGCAGAAAGAGCCATGCGACAGTAAAAACCTGTACTATATGGCATACCTTTCCACAATAGCGCATTTTCTACTATATCACACAGCTCTTTTCATTGTCAACAAGATATTCATACTTTTTACACTTTTTTCTTGACTTTTTTCGACAGATATGATATCATGCCGATCTTTTCAAATGATGAAAAGTATGGTTTTAATCTAAAAAGACCGCAGAAGCATTTTATCTTCTGCGGTCCACTGCATTCAGTTCCCGAAATAATTATTTCAGAGTAACTTCTTGCTCCCTGCTCCTCAAGTTTAGCCTTAAGTTCCTCAGCCTCTGCCTTAGAAACAGCTTCTCTTTAATTACCTTCGGTGCTCCGTCAACAAGCTCTTTTAGCTTCTTTCAGTCCAAGACCTGTTACTTCACGAACAACCTTGATAACTTTAACCTTAGAAGCTCCTGCAGATGTAAGCTCTACGTCGAACTCATCTTTCTCTGCTGCTCCAGCTCCGTCTGCTGCTGCTGCAACTACAACGCCTGCTGCTGCAGATACGCCGAATTCTTCTTCACATGCTTTTACAAGCTCGTTTAACTCTAATACTGATAACTCTTTGATCGCTTCGATCATTTCAGCTGTTGTCAATTTAGCCATTTTAAATATCCTCCATATTTTCTTAATTTAATCTTTTTTGATCTTAGTGAGCTTCCGCTCATCCTGCTGCCCGTCTCCAGTGCAGCTTTCCACGCAGATTACTCTGCAGGTGTCTCTGCTGTCTCCTCGGCTGCTGCTTCTCTGCAGGAGCGGCTTCTCCACCCTGCTCTGCGATCTGATTGATAACACGAGCAAAGTTTGTAATAGGTGACTGCAGGCTTCCAAGCAACTTGGAAAGGAGTTCGTCTCTTGAAGGGATCTTAGCAAGTTCAGAGATTCCTGCAACATCATATGCTGTTCCTTCAACTACACCGCCTTTAAGTTCAAGTGCCGGAGCATCCTGAGCAAATTTGTAAAGGATTCTTGCCGGTGCTGTAGCGTCATCTTTTGAGATTGCGATAGCACTAGGTCCTTCAAACATCCATCAAAGGGCTGCAAAATCAGTTCCCTCGAAAGCTCTCTTCATCATTGTATTCTTGTATACTTTATAAACTACACCTGCTTCTCTGAGCTGCTTACGAAGCTCTGTATCCTGAGCAACTGTAAGTCCACGGTGGTCAACAAGAACTACTGACTGGGCGTCTTTGATTTCTTCTGCGATCTGATCTACGATCGGCTGCTTTAATTCAACTTTTGCCACTTTTGGGTACACCTCCTTATTTTATTCGTGTACTGCCAAAGTTCTCAGCAGAAATTCTGCTGAAACTTAAAAAGCTTTCGTATCCAAAAGACACGAAAGCACATAAATTCATACAGATGTAAAAATTCATTCTTCCTCGGTAGGCGTTCACTACTTACGCTTTTCAGCACCTACTGTCTTCGGCAGTTGCTAGTGTATATTAACACATGGTTCCCTGGCTGTCAAGCATTTTTTCTTGTTTTCTGTTATTTTTTGTTGTTTTCTTTTTTGTTTTTCATGATGTTTCCGCTATATTGTCCTTCCGTACAATATAGCAGGGAGACAAATTCAGTGGAATATTCATTCTTCCATTTACCGGATAAGGAAACTATCTTTATCCGGGAGCAAAAAAAGAGACTGTACGTCGGAGAATCTCCGGCATACAGCCTCTTTCTTATAAACTGTCTTTGAAGACCGTTATTTTATTATGCAAGCTTCATTGGATTAACCTTTACGCCAGGTCCCATTGTAGATGTAAGAGTTACACTCTTCAGGTACTGACCTTTAACGGCTGCAGGTCTTACTTTGTTGATTGCATCGATAAGCGTCCGGAAGTTGTCCGCTAACTGCTCCTCTGTAAAGGATGCTTTTCCAACCGGAACGTGGATAATATTTGTCTTGTCCAATCTGTACTCGATCTTACCGGCTTTGATGTCGTTGATCGCTTTTGTCACGTCCATCGTAACTGTTCCGGCTTTCGGGTTCGGCATAAGACCTTTCGGGCCAAGTACACGTCCGAGACGTCCAACAACACCCATCATGTCCGGTGTAGCAACTACAACATCAAAGTCAAGCCATCCTTCATTGCGGATCTTCGGGATAAGCTCGTCTCCGCCTACAAAATCAGCTCCTGCTGCTTTTGCTTCTTCTGCCTTTGCATCCTTTGCGAATACAAGGATACGAACTTTCTTTCCTGTTCCGTGCGGAAGAACAACAGCTCCTCTGATCTGCTGCTCAGCGTGACGTCCGTCACAACCTGTTCTGATGTGAGCCTCGATTGTCTCGTCAAACTCTGCTGTTGCTGCTTTTTTCACTAATGCTACCGCTTCTGCAGGATCATAGAGATTTCCTCTTTCGATCAGTTTCGCAGCTTCGATATATTTTTTTCCTCGTTTCATTTTATAATAACCTCCTTGTGGTATTGGCGGAACTTGCCCCTCCCACTTTACATGAATTTACTAAACAATCGATTCTTCAGCACTCTCTCCCCGAGGACACCGGAAAAGGTCGGCTGGAAGAATCCTGCAATAAGGTAGTTACATCTGATTCAATGCCCGCAGGCATCTTCTCCTGTATTCTACTCCTCTACAACTACACCCATGGAACGGCATGTTCCTGCGATCATGCTCTCAGCAGTCTCAAGAGATGCTGCGTTCAGATCCGGCATCTTCAGTTCAGCGATTTCTTTAACCTGAGCTTTTGTGATTGTAGCTACTTTTGTCTTGTTCGGTACACCTGAACCGGACTGGATCTTGCAGGCCTTCTTAATAAGAACTGCTGCCGGTGGTGTCTTTTGTGATGAAGCTGAAGCTTCTGTCATTATAAACAGTGATCACTACAGGAATGATAAGATCTCCTGATCTGCTGTTCTTGCATTAAACTCCTTTGTAAATGCTACAATGTTTACTCCGTGCTGACCAAGTGCAGGACCAACCGGTGGTGCTGGTGTTGCCTTTGCAGCAGGAATCTGTAATTTAATATATCCTTCTACTTTTTTGCCATTTTAAATTACCTCCTTGTGGTATTGGCGGGACTTCCATCCCTCCCACGCAATTTTAATCCATTTTCTTCACTTCTGAAAATCCAAGTTCAACCGGAGTCTCTCGGCCAAACAGTTCGACATTGATTGTCAGACTCTTCTTCTGTTCATTGATTGTCTGAACAGCTCCGACAGTCCTTCCCATGCTCCGCTGAGAACGGTAACAACATCTCCGACTGCGGATCCATGATCACATCTTCTTTGTTGATTCCAAGATTCTCCATCTCGCTCTCATCAAGCGGAACCGGCTTGGATCCAGGTCCGACAAAACCGGTAACACCTCTTGTATTTCTTACGACATACCAGGTGTCATCGTTCATGATCATATGGATCATCACATATCCCGGAAACATCTTTCTCTGCACTGCCTTTTTCAACTCCGTTGCGGAGTTCTGTGACTTCCTCGAGAGGAACTCTGACTTCCGAATCTGATCTTCCAGGTGACGATTCTCAATCGTCTTATCAATGTTCGCTTTTACTTTGTTCTCATACCCTGAATAGGTATGAACGACATACCATTTTGCCTCTGACATAAAATCACCTTTCTGCTGCGGTCAACTATTTTACTAAAAAGTCAATTCCGTATTTCAGTGCTGCGTCGATTACTGCGATCAACGCTCCCAAAATTACGGAAACAGCAACAACTGCCGTCGTCTGCTTTGTAAGAGTGTTCTTGTCTGGCCAGATAACCTTCTTGAACTCCGCCTGAAGCCCTTTAAACCAGCTCTTTTTCTGAGTCTTCGTATTCTCACTCATATGTCCACATCCTTTCGACAACGACTATTTTGTCTCTTTGTGCAGTGTGTGTGATTTGCAGAATCTGCAATACTTCTTGGTTTCCATACGATCCGGATGAGTCTTCTTATCCTTCGTCATGTTGTAGTTACGGTTCTTGCATTCCGTACACTCCGAGTAATTCTTGTGCGCACAACTTCCACCTCGCTTTTAATATATTCACCTACGTGTTACTGATGGTTGCGAACCATCTGATTTTAGGGCATAAAAAAAGGCCTACTTCCATTCGCCATGACATTGTATCATAACGCACTACAGGAAGTCAAGCCTCTTTTCTTTTTACAATGTATTTTACTATTTTCCGCCGCACCGCTCATTCAGGATCCTGCATACTTCCTCCAGTGAACAGCAGATCGTATGCAGGCATCGGTTCAGTCTCCTGTGACAATAAAACGTACAGCAGCATCTTCTCCTGAATCCACATCTTTTCACTCTGCACACATCCATTCTTTTTAATCATTCTTCTTATAATAATGTATGCTTTCTTTTTCAGTCTTTCCTTCTCGCGATCAGTTTATTGATCGGATTTCCTTTCAGGGAAAACTTTTCTTCATATTCTGTCATGATATTTCCTGCATTCATCTCTTCCTGGTGATGCAGGTCATACGTGTATTTCTCCGATACCAGCCGGCCTCTTTCACCTGCTCCAGTGAAAAGTCAAACAACTCGGTATTATCCGTCTTAAACTCAACTCTTCCGCCCTGCGCCAGGATCTTTTCATACCGTTCTAAAAATTCCGTTGAAGTCAGTCTTCTCTTTTGCATGACGTGCTTTCGGCCACGGATCTGAAAAATTCAGGAAAATCTTATCCACTTCCTCCGGTGCGAACACCTCTTCCACATTTCTTGCGTCCATGCAGACAAACCGGATATTGGTCAGAGCTTCATATTCCTCTGTATCAAACTTTTCCAACGCTCTCAAAAGCACACTGGAATAACGCTCGATTCCGATAAAGTTCACATCGGGATGAGCCTTTGCCATATTCAGAATAAACTGCCCCTTACCCATTCCGATTTCTATATAGATAGGATGCCGGTCTCCAAACACCTGATGCCAGCATCCTCGCTGATCTTCCGGTCTTTTAATCACTGTACGGTGCATCTGGATCACGCCCTCTGCATGCGGGATATTTCTAAGTCTCATGTATGATTCCTCCTCAGAGATTCTCTATACATCATAACACGCAACCACTTTCCGGTCAAAGCTGACGGGTTGATTTTTTGTGAAAAGGTGTATTATAGTAGATATTATAATTTTCTCACAAAAAGGAGGCTTATTATGGACTCTATTCTAAACAAATTGACGGAAATAGAATCTGCTGCCGTCAGCATTGTGCAGCATGCAGAAGCTGAAAAAGTCCATTCTCGATGAGAAATATGACGAGAAACGCAGGCAATTCGACCTGGAGCTTGAGTCAGAGACCAAAAAAGCAGATTCAGGCGATACAGGATGATCTGCAAAAAAGACTTCTCAGATCCTTTCATCTCAAAGCGATGAAAGTCTGGCACAGATCAACGCACTGCAAAAAGAATATGAAGAGAATCATACTCTGTATGCACAGAAGATTCTCGAAAGATCACAGAGGTGTAGCCTATGGGACATCTGCTTGAATACAGCGGGATCGTAACAAAGACGCGTGCCATGGAATCCAGACTTCTCAGCCCCGGACAGTTTCAGGAGCTTGCATCCCTGCATACCATACCTGAGGCAGTGGAATATCTGAAAAAGAATACTGCTTATGCAGAAACCCTTGAATCCCTTGAGCCGACGCAGCTTCACCGTGGAAATATCGAAAAGCTGCTGACTCAGTCACTTTACCGGGATTATACCAAGCTCTACCGTTTCTGCGGACAAAAGCAGCGGAAGTTCATGGAACTGCGGCTCAAATCCTACGAGATCGACCTGATTGATTATTGTCTGAGGATCGTCATCAATCATTATAAGAGACCTTTTGATCTTCATTATAAAAAGGAGTTCTTTGACCGTTATTCCCAGCTTTCCATCGACCGGCTCATCACTTCGGAACGACAGATGAACTGGTGGACAATCTCAAAGGGACAGAATACTATGATCCGCTGAAGAAATTGCAGGATGCACAGAAAGTCACCCTGTATGATTATGACCTTGCACTGGAACTTTACTTTTCACTACTTTGTGGAAAGCCCGTAAAAATGTTAAAAAAGAGGATGCGGAACTCTACGAAAGGGATTGTGGTTCGCAGATCGATCTGCTCAATATGCAGTGGATCTTACGTGCAAAGAAATATTATAATATGAAGCCCGCGGATATTTATCTTCTGATCATTCCGATCCACTATAAATTATCAACCGCTCAGATCAAGGAAATGGTTGAGGCTGCGGGAATCGAAAAGAACTACAGACTACGGTGAGCGGACCCGCTACGGAAGACAGTATCATTTTCAGAAAAATCCGGACATGGAACAGATGTATTCCGAGTGTCTGCATCACCTTTATCTGATCGACAGAAGACGGAATCCCTATTCGATCGCTGCTGTCAACACCTATCTCTTCCTCAAGGAAGAAGAAATCAAAAAGCTCACCACCACCCTTGAGTGTATCCGTTACGGACTCTCACCGGGTGAGACGATGACTTACGTTGGAGGTAGAACCCAATGATTGTAAAAATGAAATTTATCAACATATCCGGCCCAAGAAACGATATCGACCGGGTCACTGACCAGTATCTCTCACGCTATGAGATCAGTTGGAATCCGCTCTCTCCGAGCTGAAGACAGTCGAGAACCTCCGTCCTTTTGTTGAGATCAATCCATACCGGGATGTTCTCGCAAAGGCAACTCAGTTCGTCAGTTACCTTCCAAATGCGGATACGGTCACTCCCCGATTCATCTCTCGGTGCGGACGATATGTTTGAACTTGTGCGAAATGCAAGTGCAGATTATGAAGATCTGCAACAGAAAAAGGAAAAAATGCAAAAATAAGATTGAACAGCTCCGTACAAAGCAACAGATCATTGCACCGTTCCGCCCACTGGAATGTGATCTGCATCAGGTACTCAGCTACCGGTTCATCACTTACCGCTTCGGACGGATTGCAGTAGAGCATTATCATAAAATGCAGAAATATCTCATGGATGACCTGGGTGCGATCTTTGTAGAGGGCGAACAGGATGAAAGCTTTGTCTATGGTGCTTATTTTGTTTCTCCGGGAGAAGCGAAAAAGTAGATGCCGTCTTCCGCTCTCTCTTCATTTTGAACGGATCGAGCTGAAAGATGAATTTGAGGGAACTCCGGCTTATGCTTATCAGGAACTGGAGAAGGAGATTGCCCGGGTAAATGTGGAGATGAACGACCTCGACAAAGAAGCCGGGGAAATGCTCTCCGACCGTGCCGCACAACTGGTTGCCGCAAAGAACCGTTTAGAAGAATTGTCCAATAATTTTGATGTCCGCAAAATGGCGGCCCGTATGGATGAGAATCAGGAAGATTACTATATTCTCTGCGGCTGGATGGCAGAGGATGATGTGGATCGTTTTCTTGAAGAGATCAAAGATGATGACAAAGTCTTCGTTGTCGTTGAAGATGACCATGATGCCTACTTCGGTGAGCCTCCGACCAAGCTTGAGAATCCAAAGCTTTTCAAGCCTTTTGAAATGTTCATTCAGATGTATGGACTTCCCGCCCACAATGAGATGGACCCGACTGTATTTGTCGGACTGACCTACTCCTTTATTTTCGGAGTCATGTTCGGAGATGTCGGACAGGGACTTCTCCTTCTCATCGGTGGGGCATTGATCTATCACTTTAAGAAGATCCCTCTGCCGGGGATTATCTCCACAGCCGGATTCTTCTCCACAATCTTTGGATTTATGTTCGGAAGTATCTTTGGATTTGAAGATTATTGAAGCCTTTGTGGATACGGCCCATCGACCATATGACCACATTACCGTTCCTGGGAAACTGAATACAGTCTTTATCGTAGCAGTTGCTTTTGGTATGTTCCTTATCATCGTGGCCATGATCCTGCATATTATTAATGCAGCAAAAAGCAAAGATGTCGAAGAACCTGGTTTGATGCAAATGGTGTGGCAGGGACTGGTTTCTATCTCGCAGTGGTTGTCACCATCGTTCTTTTCATGACCGGCAATCCGCTTCCGGGCGGAATCGTCATGGGCGTGATGTTCGGAGTACCGCTTCTTCTTATTTTCCTGAAAGAGCCGCTGACGAACAAGATTGAAAAGAAACTGACAAGATGGAACAGGACCGGGAATGTTTGTTGTTCAGGGATTTTTGAGATGTTTGAAACTTTATTGAGTTATTTTTCCAATACGATTTCCTTTATCCGTATCGGTGCATTGCCGTCAGCCATGCAGCCATCATGGAAGTGGTACTGCAGCTGGCCGGTGCAGAAAGCGGACATCCGAACTGGATAGTGTTATTTTCGGCAATCTGTTTGTATGTGGATTTGAAGGACTGATCGTCGGAATCCAGGTCCTTCGTCTGGAATATTATGAAATGTTCAGCCGTTTCTACAAAGGCAGCGGCCGTGAATTTAAACCTACACAGGAACAAACAGGCATAACAACATTGAAATTTTAAAAGCAGGAGGATTATCATGACTTTAGCAAAAAAATTATTTTATTCGCAGCACTGGTTTTAAGCATTATCATCCCGTTCGGATATTACCTGATCGGTGAAAAAACAAAAGACGTTATAAAAACGCACGATCGGGTATCAATGCATTTTTTCTTTGGAACTTTCCATTGCTTAGGGGATCATGCTCTTTGGAAGCGTCCATGCAGCTGCACAGCTGCATCCAGGCTTCAGGTGCGCTCTTCCGGCAACCGGTCTTGGGGGTATACATTGCAGCAGCTCTTGTTACCGGTCTTTCCTGCATCGGTGGAGGTATTGCCGTAGCCAGTGCAGCAAGTGCAGCTCTTGGTGCAATCAGCGAGGATCAGAGCATTCTTGGTAAATCTCTTATCTTCGTAGGTCTTGCCGAAGGTGTATGCCTTTACGGTCTGATCATTTCCTTCATGATCCTGGGACAGCAGACTGTAGGATCATGAAAATGTATCTGATCAGTGACAACGTGGATACTTATACCGGAATGCGGCTTGCCGGCGTGGACGGTGTCGTAGTTCCATGAAAGGGAAGGAGCTAAACGATGCACTGGAAGATGTCATGAACGACAAGACGATTGGTATCATTCTTCTGACGGAAAAGCTGGGGCAGGGAATTTCCTGATCTGATCGACGATGATTCAAGCTTAAAAAGCGGAAGATGCCTCTGATGATCGAAATTCCCGACAGTCACGGAACAGGGCGGAAAAAGGATTTCATCACTTCATATGTCAATGAAGCCATTGGTTTAAAACTTTAGTTACGGCCGGTATCCGTACAATATCAAAAATATAGAAGGGAGGGATTCAATGACATTGAAGAAAAATCACGCATTTAAAGACGACTTCCATGGAGAAGGCCCGGGCTGAAAGAAATGCGATCATCGAGATCTCACCAGCTTGAATTGACAAAGTCTTTGAAAACGCATAAAGCAGAGGAAACGCCAGTCCGAAACCCGGATCAAGGCAGAAACCACGAAGCAAAACTGGCTCTGAACCAGGCTCTTCTGCAAAAGCGAGAACAAAACTGAAACGCAGGGTAAGAAAACAGGAGCTAAAAGAGAGGCTTTTTGAAGAAGTAAAAGGATCTTCCATGCCTTTACAAAAAACCGAAGAATATATGGACTATCTGCAGCAAAATCCAAAGAAGCCGCACGCTTTGCAGGAACGGCGAGGAGTTGACCATTTATATTTCTCCTTCTGAAGGAGAAACAGACAGAACTGGAAAACGCACCGGCATGACTGCTCACTGTCAGTGAAATGATTTTATGGGCGGTGTCCGTCGGTCATCAGGTCCGCAACATCTGATCGATCATTCTTTTCCAGGCTGCAGTCGATTAAAGATCATATCATCAATTCATATTTGCAGGAGGTGCAGAAATTGAATAAGACAGCAACTATTTACGGAATCAACGGTCCCCGGTCATTTACCTCAAAGGAAATACCGGTTTCTGTATGTCAGAAATGGTTTATGTGTCGGAAAGCAGAAGCTGGTTGGAGAAGTCATTGCACTGGACAAAGACCTGACCACGGTTCAGGTTTATGAAGAAACCACCGGGACTGTATCCCGGGAGAAATCGTATTGCCACCGGCAATCCGGTATCTGTGACCCTTGCTCCCGGTATTCTGAATAATATTTTCGATGGAATCGAGCGTCCGCTGGAACGGATCGCAGAATCTGCGGCGGTGCATTCATCACCCGTGGTGTCAGTTGATTCACTGGATCGCGACAAAAAATGGCCCACCCACATCACTGTAAAGCAGGGAGATTATCTCCATGGCGGGGATATCATCGCAGAAGTTCCAGGAAACCCATGCGATCACCCATAAATGTATGGTTCCTCCGGGGATCGAAGGAACTGTTCTTGTCACTGTGGCAGACGGACGGTATACCATTGATGATCTTCTTGTCCGTCTGCAGCTCCCTGACGGGGACACAAAAAACCTTACCATGACCCAGCACTGGCCGATCCGTACACCGCGTCCGACGCACCACCGGTTTCCGGCATCCGTTCCGCTTGTCACCGGACAGCGGATCATCGACACGATGTTCTCCAATCGCCAAAGGGCGGTACTGCCTGCAATCCCAGGCGGATTCGGTACAGGTAAGACCATGACTCAGCATCAGATTGCAAAATGGTCTGACGCGGACATCATCATCTACATTGGATGCGGGGAACGTGGAAACGAGATGACACAGGTTCTGGAAGAGTTTTAGTGAACTGTCGATCCAAAGACCGGCAAACCACTGATGGACCGAACAACGCTGATCGCAAATACATCCAATATGCCAGTTGCAGCACGTGAAGCATCTATTTATACCGGACTTACCTGGCAGAATATTACCGGGACATGGGCTATGACGTAGCGATCATGGCAGATTCTACCTCCCGCTGGGCGGAAGCCTTACGTGAGCTTTCAGGCCGACTGGAAGAGATGCCGGCAGAAGAAGGATTCCCGGCTTACCTTGCCAGCCGCCTTTCTGCTTTCTACGAGCGCGCAGGCATGATGCATAATTTAAACGGAACAGATGGTTCCGTCACCATTATCGGAGCAGTTTCCCCACAGGGTGGTGACTTCTCCGAGCCTGTCACACAGAATACCAAACGTTTCGTCCGCTGCTTCTGGGGACTGGACAAGGCACTTGCCTATGCCAGGCATTTCCCAGCGATTCACTGGCTGACAAGTTACAGCGAATATCTGACTGACTTAAGCCCCTGGTACCAGGACAATGTTTCCCCGAAATTCGTTGACTACCGCAACCGTCTGATGGCTCTTTTTAAATCAGGAAAGCAGTCTGATGGAGATCGTAAAACTGATCGGAAGTGATGTTCTTCCCGGACGATCAGAAGCTCGTCCTGGAAATTGCAAGAGTCATCCGTCTCGGATTTCCTGCAGCAAAATGCATTCCACAAAGATGACACCTGTGTCTCCATGGAAAAGCAGTTCTGATGATGGATACGATCATTTTACCTTTATAAGCAGGCACGTACGCTTGTCACCATGGGACATCCGATGTCCGTCCTGAAAGAGGAAAATATTTTTGACCGCATTATTTCCATCAAATACGATGTTCCAAATGACCGGCTTGGAGCTTTTTGCCCAGTACCATGAGAGACATTGATGCCTTTTATCAGCGTGTCATTGAAAAGAATGCATAAGGAGGGACAAATAGAAATGTCAATTGAATATTTAGGCTTAAGCAGCATCAACGGCCCTCTGATCGCACTGGAGGGCGTACAGGATGCTTTTTATGATGAGATCGTAGAATTTGTCGTAAACGGAGAAGAACGCAAAATTGGACGTATTGTAGAGGTCTACGAAGACAAAGCAGTCATCCAGGTTTTTGAAGGTTCTGAAAATATGTCTTTGAAAAATACGCATACCAAACTGACCGGACATCCGATGGAGATTGCACTTTCCCCGGATATGCTCGGTCGTACGTTCAACGGAATCGGACAGCCGATCGATGATCTCGGACCACTGGTCTCAAACCTGAAAACGGGATGTCAACGGACTTCCGCTGAACCCGGATCCGAACGTGAATACCCCGAAACTATATCCGCACCGGTATTTCCGCCATCGACGGACTGACCACACTGATCCGTGGACAGAAGCTTCCGATTTTCTCAGGAAACGGACTTCCGCATGACCAGCTTGCGGCACAGATCGTAAAGCAGGCTTCTCTGGGGGGATGATTCCGATGAACAGTTTGCTATTGTATTTGCCGCTATGGGTGTCAAACATGATGTTGCGGATTTCTTCCAGAAAACATTTGAGGAAAGCGGTGTTGCCGACCATGTTGCCATGTTCCTGAACCTGGCAAATGATCCGGTCGTAGAACGACTCATCACTCCGAAGGTTGCCCTGACTGTCGCGGAATATCTGGCTTTTTGAACGGCATATGCACATTCTTGTCATCCTGACGGATATGACTTCTTTTGCCGAAGCGATGCGTGAGGTTTCCTCCTCCAAAGGAGAGATTCCAAGCCGAAAGGATTTCCGGGATACCTCTACAGTGAACTCGCCACGATCTACGAACGTGCAGGAATCGTAAAAGGTGTAGATGGCTCTGTGACTCAACTGCCGATCCTTACCATGCCGAACGATGATATCACCCACCCGATTCCGGACCTTACCGGTTACATCACAGAAGGACAGATTGTACTTGACCGCCCGTTACACGGACAGTCCATTTATCCGCCGATTAATATCCTTCCTTCCCTTTCCCGTCTGATGAAGGACGGAATCGGAGCAGGCTATACACCGAGAAGACCACCAGGATCTTGCCAATCAGCTTTTCTCCGCCTACGCAAAAGTAGGAGATGCAAGAAACCTCGCTTCTGTTATCGGTGAAGATGAGCTCTCCCCGATCGATAAAAAAGTATCTTGCATTCGGAAAAGAATTTGAAGAGCGTTATATCGGACAGCGGCCGGATGAAAACCGCAGTATGGAAGAGACACTGGATCTCGGCTGGGAACTGTTAGGAAAACTTCCAAGAGAGGAACTGGATCGTGTAGATACAAAGATCCTCGACAAATACTACAAACCTGCACCGGAAGAATAGACCGGAACCTTTATTCAGAAATACTCTGTAAATGGATCTGAAAGGAGGGAAATTTATGGATCCTCGTACCTTCCCCACCAAGGGAAACCTGATGCTTGCCAAAAATTCACTGTCCCTGGCCCGTCAGGGGATACGACCTGATGGATAAAAAAGAAATATCCTCATCCGGGAACTGATGGATCTGATCGAAGAGGCCCGGACGATCCAGGAGGACATTGATTCGACCTTCATGTATGCTTATCAATGCCTTCAGCGTGCCAATATCGAGAACGGAATCAGCACAGTCGAGCTTCTCGCCTATACGGTTCCGATTGAAAATTCCATCACGATCCGGACACGCAGTATCATGGGAACTGAAATTCCTCATGTGAAATATGTTCCCGATCCCGGGCAACCGACTTATTCTTTCAGCACAACCCGGAGAATCCATCGACAAGGCCCGTGAGGCCTTCCGGAAAGTAAAAGAACTGACGATCCGGCTTTCCATGATCGAAAATGCCGCTTACCGGCTGGCAAGTAATATTAAAAAGACGCAGAAGCGTGCCAATGCACTGCAAAATATTACGATCCCGATGTATGAAAATCGGTCTATACAATTTCCAATGCCCTGGAAGAAAAGAACGTGAAGAATTTACAAGACTGAAAGTCATCAAGCAGATGAAGGAAAAGAAAGAAAAGAAGTAAAAAAGACCGAAAAAACGATAATAAAAAGAGAATAAAAAAAGCGGCTGAACGGAAGATCTAAAAGCATTCTTCACTGTTCGGCCGCTTTTTTTCGGTATATTTATCACTCAGGCATGCTTATCTCTTTGTATATGTTTATCAGCCATATACGCTCATCCTTTATGATTTACTGCTACGATCAGCTCCATATCCATTCACAAAGTCTCTCCCTGCATCTACATGATTGATAAATGGTTTCTCTGAGATATCCTTGTTAAAACCAACGTTATCACACCGTCCCATCCATGGCTCCAGGCATACGAACGGGGCATTCGGCATAGACCGATTCCCATACTCGGGATGCCCTGATATTTCATTCCCACATAGGGGGCTTCCATCCTTATGACATACCCACACTTCATCAAACTGTTCATGATCAAAAATCAGTGCATCATTGGCAAGAAGCTCTTCCGTCAACGGATAACATTCATTTCAAGCTCCATCTTATAAATTGTATCCGGGTCTGCTGCCGCTTCAGATTCGATCACCCTGATGTACTCCAGCGTCTTCTTTCCCGGGAATTTCAGAACATAATCTGTCTTCTTCTCTTCCGGTTTCGCAAAACGGATCGCCGGATGTCCCCCGATGCAGAAATACATCGTCTTATCTGCCGGATTCTTTACTTCCCATTTTACATTCAGTCTGTTCTCTTCCAGCGTATACGTCACATACAGCTCAAATGCGTAAGGGAACATTTTCTTTGTCTCCTCGGAATCCTTCAGCATATAAGTTACTGAATTTTCGCTTTCCGCCACACAATCAAATAAACTTTGTACGTGCAAATCCATGCTTTTTTCTGTATCATACTGCTTTCCATCGATCCACAACTTATTCTGATAAGTCTTTCCTACATATGGGAAAAGCAGTGGAGAATGGCGACACCAGTAAGACCGGATTTCCTTCCCACAGTACATCTGTCTCATCTTTTTTTGTTAAAAATTCTTGTTACCTCTGCCCCTGTGCAGCGATCTCCACAAGGAGAAATTCATTTTCAAGCTTCATATCGCCCCTCCAATTTCTCATTTCTTATTTATCATCTGTAGATGGTGTACCTGTTGAAGATGTACCTGTTGATGTGGATGCATCTTCTGTCTGCTTGCAGTTATCTACGAGGAAATCCAACACTTTATCGCATAAGATCATCGTCTTAAGGTTATCCTCACCTACCTGCTCTTTATAAGAATCCACATCATCTGCACCTGCATTTTAGCATAGGTTTTCATTTCTTTCTCATAATCTTTATCAGAAAGCTCCAGCTTCTCTTTCTTGGCGATCAGTCTGAGTGCCTGCTCTAACTGAACCGTTTTCTTCGCCTGCTCTTCAATCTTCGTATTAAAGTCATCCTCTGTTGTCTTGTGGGTAACTCGTAATGAAATCGCTGAGTTCCATTCCGTAGTAATTTTTTAACTGTCGTCTCATAACTCTCTTTTGATCTGAGAGACTTTTATCATCCACTGCACCATCCGGGTACTTCTTCACTTCTGAAGTTTCCAGCAGCTTGTCCTCAATCTCGGATTTCACCTGGGAATCATACTGACTCGTCATAGTACTCCTGCATCGTCTCCCTTCAGACCTTTTCTAAGCTCATCAACTGTTGTATAGAATCATCGTTTTGATGCTACCCACTCATCTGTCAGTTCTGCCGGGGCATAAACCTTATTCAGGACAATGTGGAAATCTGCCGGTTTACCGGACAGGTCTGTATTGTTTGATACGGGATCCGGGAACTGTACCTGGATATCAAATTTTCTCCTGCCTTATGTCCTACGATCTGTTCCTCAAATCCTTTGTAGTCATCTGTCGCAGCAAGAAATGTACCCGAACCAAGCTGGAGGTCATATCCCGTGGATGTTCGCCATCAAAGCTGTGCCGTCAACAGAACCTGAATAATCAATTTACCCAGTCTCCGTCCTCTGCCGCACCGTCCTTTGTCAGACCATCCGTTTTCCTGAAGAAAGAAGACGGCTCGGATCGTCTGTTCCACATCATCATCACTGACTTCTGTCTTCTCCACTTTTGCTATTTCCAGTCCCTTGTACTGGTTTACTGTCACATAATCATTTGACAGCTTTTCCATCCCCACCGCAACCGGCAACGGATACTGTTACTGCGATTGCAGCAAGTGCAACCATCAATCCTTTTTTCATTTTCTTCTCCTTGTATAAATTATTCTATGATTACCCTTACCACTTCACAAAAGTGGGGATAACAACCTTGAAAACTGCTCTTTTTGCACGGATGAGCAAACCCGTTCATCATAAACTTTCCTTGTAACCTGCTTTACATTTTGTAATATCATTTTCAAATGCTGCCTCCAGCCTTCCGACTGTCCGCTCACTGTAGATCGTCGCATTCACCTCGAAATTCAGTGCAAAACTGCGGATATCCATATTGGCAGTCCCAACACGCCACCAGTCCATCCACCGACAAAGTCTTTGCGTGAAGAAATCCGTTATCATAGACATAGCATTTTGCTCCGGCAGCCACCATCTCACCTATGTAAGAATAAGTTGCCCAGTATACAAATGGATGATCCGGCTTTACACGGAATCATGATCCGCACATCAATCCCCGACTGGCTTGCAATCTTCAGGGCATCTAAAATAGAATCATCCGAATAAAATACGGCGTCTGTATATAGACATGATCCTGTGCATGGTGGATCAGCCGGAGATAATTATCATGGATCTCCTTCGACTGGGAGTCCGGTCCACTGGAAATGATCTGCACCAGGTCATGCCCTCCGCGTACATTTTGCGGAATCTCAAAGAGAATCTCTTAAAAAGAGGTTTTCCTTTGCCGCATAATTCCAGTCCAGCACAAATCGCACCGCCAGTGACGTAACTGCTGCCCTCAATACACAGATGCGTATCCCGCCAGTAGCAAACTTCTCATCCGCACCGGATATTCACGGCCTACATTGAATCCACCGACGTCCGATCCGTCCGTCTATGACTACGATCTTTCTGTGGTTTCGGTAATTCATACGAAGCTGCAGCTTTCCAAGCAACGCCGGGAAAACTCTGGCGATCTGTACCGCCTGCCTTCAGCCGGTTCCAGTCTTTTATGCATTGTTCTGCAGCCCATACTGTCAAATAAGACCCTGACCTCCACGCCTTCTTTTGTTTTTGGATCAGTACCGGTTCAATCTCCTGCCACAGCTCATCGCTCCGTATAATATAATACTGCATATGAATGTACCTTGCCTGCTTCATCTCATGGATCAAGGCCCGGAATTTTCTTTTCCATCTGTATAAAAATACGGATATCATTATTATAAGCACAGCACCTCCGGCCTCAAGATTATACAACATCAGATCCCTGAACCGGTCAAGTTCCGGATTTGCCAGCCTTAGCTGCTTTTTGTAGATCGTCTCTTCCTGCCGCCGGACTGCATATTTGACTTCTCCCTCAATCTCCTTTGCCTTGAACATCCTGCTCTTGTGGAAATCCTGACCAATGACCGAGATACAGGATAAATCCAACAATCGGTATAAAAATACAACAACAGCAGCCATGTCCCACAGCCTGTGGTGACCTTCGCTCAAAAAATACAATAATCAGGGAAAGAATGATATTGATAATGACAATATTGTCCATTATAAAATGAAGCACTGTCGATACACCAATTCCAAGCATTTCAAGCATTCAGTTCTTACTCCTTTTCTCTGAAACGTAAAATAATAAATGAGTTACTCCCCTGCTCACTTTTCCAGTCTGCAGGGTAAAATGCGTCACAATAAACAGTATACTCGTTTTCCGGTGAAAAGTAACCCTAATTGAATTTTACTTGCACTTCCTTTTAAAGAATGTTACA
>VOFG01004660.1_pt1 | contig 82383 bp, 97 predicted proteins | sample 5384171 | NCBI WGS metagenome assembly VOFG01 (sample SAMN12384726, study PRJNA508395) | human gut metagenome | isolation source: healthy gut F | host: Homo sapiens
AATAATAGATATTATCTGTACTTATGTGATTACCAAAAAATCCCCACCCACCCAGCGCTATCTTCACAGACTGCATCTGAGTGGAATGAGGAACACAAACAAAACAAACAATTTCTTATTATTTGTTATTTCCAGATTATGAGATCCGTTCGCTAACGGATGCTATTTTTAAGTGTTATTGGGGCAATCGAGTACAAGTGTTGAATCGTCGCATAGCAAAATGGAACATTTGTCCAGAATACCGAGGTCGATTTCTACTTTTATATGCCCGCAGACGTCTTGTATCTTGTGCTTGAAGTCTGCAAAGCCTCTCACAAACCTTTCGATCCGGTTGGCCGAATGTTCGAAAGCATACCAATGCCCGTTCTCCTCAAACAGATAGGCTTGATGCGTATCTGATGCTTCTAATTGCAGGATATCTTTCGGTTCCATGTTTTTCTTGTTTTAGGTTTCCTATTTTACTATTTCTACATCGCGTACACAACGCAATTTGAATGTTGCTGTCTTGTCTGACGGATTAGACAAGTACAAATTTCTATCAGCACAGAAGAATCGTTCTCCTCCTTCATATTGCCAGTAAGTGCGGGCAAGTGTGCCATCCACACAATTTTTATTCTGGATGTACATCAACATCATTTCCCGTTGATTGGGGGCTCTCCAAAGTCCCAGATCGCTTTTATCGTCGTTTTCTGAATAGTTCTTGCAGAAACTACGGTCGTTGTCGTTAGTCAGATAATTGGTGCGCCCCTGTGTGTCATACCAGTATGAACGTATGATTACGTCCCAACTTGTCAAATAGAAATATTTTTTATTCCGGCTGTCATATACACGCGTTCCACCTTTTCTATCGGATTCGGGAACATAAAAGTCCTTTGCCATCTGAAACGCTTTGTATGGTTTGTTTCCGTCTTCGAAATTATGGTGAATCGCTATTTCTCCGGTTCTGATTCGTGAGCCACGTATATTTAAACCTGTCAACCGTGACATGCTGAAGACGCTGTCGGCTGTGATGATTTCGTCTCCTTGTAATGTCTGGTTATACACTTTATCCGTATCCCTTTCGGCTTGTATTCAAAGGCCTGCTTAGGATAATCATTCTCTTTGCTGACGGTTGTTTCTGTCTTTTTATCTATTCCCAGATTGCGTACACATCTGAAGTTCTGCGGGTTTCTATTGGCATCGCTGGTTGCATAATTGCCTACGGAAGCGCCTTCTTCCGACCAGATTCGCTTTTGGTCACTGGTTGCGTAATGATGGTTTTCCTTGTAGTCGAAATCAAACGAAATATTGTCAGCGTCGAACAGTGGAGAAGGCAGGCTTTTCGCTCCCAGATACATACCCATTAATTGTTCGCTGCTGGGCACATACCATTTCACTTCGTCCAATGTAATGGTTCCGTCTCCGTTTTCATCGCGATTGCGGGACAAACAGCGGGCTAAGGCGATTGCTCCGCTTCGGGTGGTAAACGTATTCATCGTTTTATCCCATGAAGCGCGGGTTACGTGACTATCCCAGCTGGTATTCTTTTTCAGATATTCCCAAGTATTCCACAGACCGTTTGCGGAAGAAAGATCGCTGACACCCGGAGTTCCCCATTCGTCCGCCGCTCCTGTTTCGTTGATGTGTTCCATTCCTAATGCTGTGGCGGATTCCGTACTGTAATATGTCTGTATGGAACGCTGTGTCAGCATATACCGGGCTTTGGCATAACTGCTGTTGCCGTCTGCGCTGTGTGTGGGAGCATATACCAGCATCGCGTAGCGATTGTCTGCGTTGGCAAAATGGCGCCAGTAGGTCGTGGCGTCACTACCCCAGTTTTGCCCTTTGGGTGCTTCGGTGTAATAGTATTCATCCACGAATACGGTATAATAATACAGTTTATCTTTCGTCTTACTTATGTCCGTGTCGTCATCATAACGCTGGATCACGTCATTGGTAAGTCCGAACAGGTCTAGCACCTCGTCTGCCTTGTATGTCTGCAACAGAGTCGTTCTATTCTCTCCTGAACCATTCCATCTGAAATGAATCCAGTGGTAGTCTTGTTTGGAAGCATTGCCATTATTGTCGGGAATACTCTTTTCCGTAACCTCTCCAAAAGGAGTTTTTACAACGAATCTAAGTCCTTGCTCTCCGGTTTTGCTGTCTACTACATCGTTGTAGCTGAATGACATCACGAAACAATTGTAATGTGCATCCAGGGTGCGGACATCCGATTCCGTATCAATGACGTCTCCCTCTGCACCGGGGCGGTTTTCTTCCCCTCTGTAACTTCTACCACGATATCATCCACGTTTTCGATTGTTATCGAATAGGTATATTTGGTATTCCGTTTGCTTGTGAAGTTGGCGGGAGCGTTTATACCTCCCCCGAGGTGGATTCTGTAAGTCACGGTAGCTACTCGTATGCTGCTGGCCTGGTGGATTTCCAGTTCTCCTTTGATTTCTACAAACGTGGCGTACTTTTCCGAATATTTATATACGCCGGTGTTCGTCTTGTCCTCATTTTAACTTCCTCTTCACGTTTGGCATATTCTTTCCTCTTGTCCGTGTCCGGCAGGTTGCCGACATTCGAAGCAATAGAGCTGCCTTCATGCTCTTTTGAGTTCTTGATATTTTCCAACATATAGAAATCGAAGGTACGATAGTTGGTGCCGCTTTCATTGCTTGTACCGAATCCGGTAAACACGCTGCTTTCTCCATAGTCACTTGCCTCGGTGAAACTGTTTATGTTTTGCCCGATGATTTTTGATTTCAGCGGTACATTCTTTACTTGCCAGCTTGTAGGGGTGAAACTTTTCACCTGGCTGCCTGTTGATATTTTGAATGTAATATGTGAATCGAGACGGGTGAGTTGTATTTTCCCGTTCAATGTGCCACCGTGTTCGGGAATGACACAATACCCTTCTACCATATTTGCCGCACTTGTTTGGCTGAATGCTCCGCTCATGACCAGGCTGCCCTGTACGCGTTGTATGTTGGCCTCATTCATGCTGCAAAACACATTGAATAAATCATCGAGCTCGTCAATCTTGTCCAGTTCGCTGCGTATTGCACTCAATTCGTTGGTTTCTACATTGGCAATGGCGTAAATGCGGCTCTCTCCGCTGGCGGTTTTTAACGGCAGCGTTCCTTTGCTTTTATTTTCGAGTTCACTGACGATGTCGTCCGTCGGGTAGAATTTTCTGCTTTTCAGGCTTCCGCTCGTGGCGTCGAACACCAGAACGTAAAGGTCGTTCACCCGGCTTTCTTCCGATTCGGGTAGTGCGCGGGTGGTTATCTTATCCATTCCGGGGATGGTCAGGCTAAGGTTGATTTCCACGGGAATTCCTTCCTTGATGGCGGTAGAAGTGTATATGTCGTCATCTGCACACGCATTGCAAAGTATATAGGCGGATACTATATATAAGAATCTTAATATGTTGTTTTGCTTTTTCATGTGGTTTCCTCCTTATATTAATTGAATGGTGGTACTTCTACTGTTTCATGGTTCCAGGAAAGCACTTCGTATTCCAATTCGGAGTCGACTTCTGTTTTCACGCTTATGATATTGAACACATACATATAATTGCGGAGAACATCATAAGTTTCACCATTTTCCACGAATGACAGTGTGTAATTCTTGGGACTGCCGTTTACTGTTGCCTTTATGGTCAAATAAACTTTCAAATCCTCGGAGACTCCTGTGTTTCTGTGTTCCGGAATATAGAAGATATCTTTAAAGTCATTCCTGTTGTCTGCGGTCAGCCGAGACCCGGATGTCAATATATTGGACGCTAATTGCCGGGAGGTGGCGGGGACGGAAGGGCCGTCGTTTCCTACGGGAGCACAATATCCTTCAGTATTATAGTTATGCAACCGGATTTCTGTGATTTCGAAACCACTTAATCCTTTTCCTTCATTGACGGTTACGTTCACTTTGGCAATGGCGCGTTTCAACGTCACTTCTCCTACATTCCAGGTTCCTTCTGTGATGTGGGCGAGGGTGGCTGTTCCCCACATCGGGATGTTTTCCGACCAGTCTTTTCCTGCATAGGTATAGACCAGCTGATTGTACAGGTCGTTTTTACTGCTGCCTTCGTTTATTGTGATACCGGTGACGCCTTTGCTTTTAGCATTGGCGATGATGACGAACTCCATGGCTGCGCCGTTTACGTAGCTTGCGGACAATTTGCCCTCAACGTACCGGGTGGCTTCCCCGTCGACACCGCTTATCAATATATATTGTACTTCTTCAACGAATCGTCCGTTTACGAAGGTGTAGATTTGTACGTCATTGATTTTCCGTTCTTTTTCCGTTCCGTTGTCATATTCTCCTGTGACACCGCGCGTGGAAGCCGCGGGTAAGGAAAGAATGAGATTCACTCTGCCGCCTTCTATAAGCACGGAACCCTTCTTGCCGTTGTCGGAACAGTCATCCATAACTCCGTCTGTGACACACGAAGTCGCTATCATGCAAAGGATAGCCAGCAAGTAATATGTCAATTTAGAGTATTTCATTGTCTTGTTTATTATTATAGTTCAATTTCGTTGATATGGATGATCCAGTCGTTCACATCAATTACGGTGTTGATTAATGCCAGATTTTCGTCTACAAAAATGATGATACCGTAATTGTCTTCACGGTCCAGATATTCCTGGAGAGTGTAATTCCGTTCCTTATATTTTTCTAGTGAAGCAACTCGAGATAGTCGATCAGGTTATCGCACTTGAATAATGTTTCGTTGGTGACGGTGTTTCTGATGAGCAGCTGCGGCGTCTTGTCTTCCATCAGCCGGCCTACATTCAGTTCGCTGACCACTGCATTATACGCTTTGGCTTCTTCATTCCCGGCGCTGAAAGCCCGGGACTTGACAACTTCTTCACTGATTGCGATAGGCTTGTAGGTCAGCAGCTTGTCGTCCAGCAGACTGTTGTCATAGTTCATATATCCGTTGTCATCGTAGATTACACAATCGAATGCCGTGGTAGTCAGTGCTTTGGTGGCAGGGCCGCCCGATTGGTTCTTTGTGCGATAATGATTCGGACACTATTGGTGTTTTTACCAAATCTACTGTTGTGATCTGTTCTCTTCCATTGATTGTGGTGGCACTGCGGGTATGGACGCCATCTTGCCGCACCTCTCCATGCCATGGTGAGTGCAGGTTCTGTTCGACTAGGAATTTCCCCTTTTCTTCGTCAGTGAAAGCACGTCCCGAAGGCACTTCTCTACGCAGGGTCTTGACTTTCAACTCTTCCAGTCCGGACTGTGTAGGGAATAATACGGGAACGGCAAATGATTCGTCATTCAGTCCTGCCCATGCAATCAGATGATATTGGGAGGGATCAATGTCCAAGTTCATGGTATACGTATGGTCTCCTAACTTTTCACCTTCATCTGTATTTTGATACACAAGATTGTTGTTGTCATCAAAAGCATAAAGCGTGACGGTTCTTACTTGTTTGGCAAAAGCATCTACTTCGTCCATGTTGTAATCATACTTGAACTTCACGCGATATTTGATGCTGCAATCGCCTTCATCATAATCCAGGACAGAGTCGCAGGATGCGATTGCACCAGCCAATACCGTGAGCAACAAAGCCTTGCCTGCCTTTTCTTGTATGGTGGTTAGTATTCCTTTCATCTTTCTTCGTTTTTATGCTTTTGAGAAGCGGATGTTTTGTTTGAATGTGAGGTTCGTAGTCGGGTAAAATCGGGAGAGGAGATTCCTCTCCCGATTTTACATTCAAGTGTTTGTCAGAGTTCGATATTGTTGACGTGAATAGTCCATGGCATGATTTTGGCATTTACTTTCAGCATGGTCGGAGAGGTGGGCGGCGGAGGAACGTCACCGGGCCATCCTAAGTCGTCGACCTTCGTAACTGTAAGCTGGTACCAGTTGTTGCGGATGATTGAACAGCCTTCGTTTACATCCTGGATGGGCGCTTCGTAGTAGCATATACCATCTACGTATTTTACTATTTCGTTTGCTTTGAGATAATCGGCATCTCCTTCTGTGTCACTAAGGCCATTATAGTCGGCTTTCATGGCGGCCCAGGTCTTATAGATCGTTTTTACCTCTCCGTTGTCCGTGTAAGAAGTCTTTACGAAGAAAGTTCCTGCCTTTGTGGTCTCTGGAGCCCTTAACATAATATACCTGGCCTTTGTATTGTACGTTGGTGGCAGTGCCTTTGGCTGTATTCCATGCTCCGCCTACCTTATTCTCAAGGCAATAGGTGACGTCGGAATTAATCCACTCATAGTTTCCGGATGAATAGGGTTGCAGATAAGGGTCGGCACCTTTCCAAGTGGCTGTTTGTGACAACACGTATGAGTTTTTCACTAAATTGGAATATGAATGCCCGATGATGGCTACCGCCAACGTTTCTTCGTTGTTCTTTACGCCAACGGTTGGTGCTTCCAAAGCGAATGGCTCTTCTCCTGTTGTTTCTTCCAGTTTGGCGGAAATACGGTTCACTTCAATTGTCTCTTCATTAGCATCGGTACCCGCAATGATAGTTACGCCTGATTTCAATCCGCTCATAAGGAACTTGTTTTCCATGGCAATGCCTGTTTCCAGAAAACCTGCGAGTGGCAGTGCCTGGTTCCCGATGGTTAATGAATTCAAGTCTGCAGTACTTTCAATTGCTGTGTTTAAAGCTTCCGAAGGATTGATAAATACATAAATCGTTATACCGCTACCGGCAGTTACTTCAAATTTAGGAGTGCTGGCTACTAAAACTTTATCAGCATCTGCTGTTCCTGTTAGAGTCAGGTTGTTTTTGATAATGCGTTTGGATCCGGCATAGTCTAATACGATAGTTGCGGTAGTGATTGCTGATTCTTCCGCGCTTCCTTCGTCTGCTCCGCCGGGCGTAACGGAAGATGCCCTCGTTACGGCTGGCGTTGAGAAATTGATTCTCATACTGGCTTGTTCACCTGTCGGCGCCTGAATGCCGTTGTCAACGAATTCTTCGCCGTTGCTACATGCTGTTATGGCAGCTGCTGCCAAACCTGCTAATAATAAATTCTAAGTTTCATTTTTGTTTTGGTTTTAATGTGTGATGCAATATTCCTTTTTTAGTTGCGTATACCTTCTTTCCTGTTAATGGAGATATACTTGTTGTGTTTTTCCTTTTTAGAGGAATTTGAGATACATCAGGGTGGAGATGGGGGACGTTTGTTCTGTTATGGTAATCAGTAACATCATATTTTCTTTTTTGGGGAAGTCCTTATAGTATATATAAGGGAGTAGGCTTCCAAAGGGGTGATTTTTCTTCTATAGGCAATGTTTGTTTATTTGTTCATTATTAAATAGGTGTTTTGTTTCAATTAGCTTTGAAGGGTTTTATATCCTTCACCGATGTCACAAAGATATGCCGGAAATGTATAACTACCGGTTGGTGTTTTTTCAATTTCCAAGGTGGTTTTTGCAAATTTTCGTAAAGGTGATTGATGGACGGTGATTTGTTCGTTTGTGAATGGTGATTTTATCGGGGTGAATGATTCACCCTTTCTGTTTTGTTTTACCCATGTTCTGAAAAAACGGCCGGAACTGAAAAAATGAATATCCTGCTTTCGTAGAATCCGGAATATGCAGAGATATTCGTGACAGGTGAAAAGATTGGCGGGATTTTTAATTAGTGGTTATCTGTTTTGAATGAATTAACATGGATTTGTGTCAAAATGATGTCAGCCGACTATTGATGTTTTTTATTTGGATGGAATAATGCTTTTTATTGTTTGATTTTGTAAGTTGGGGTGTGCTCTCGTTTGGAACGCAATGAGAAGAAAATTGTTACTGGAAATAGCATCTTATCGGTTGGTCGGTGGGGAAAGAGGTGTCCCTCACCGACCAACCGGTCGTTCCTCACCGGGGAACACCTCGTTCCTCACCGGGGAATGGCTCTTGAAAGTGGTACCTGTTCTGTATGTATTGGTTATTTATATACGGGATTCAGTGCTGTTACTGCATATTATTGCACAACTTTATGTATGAATTTTTCTAATAGGCGAATCTTGAACGGGCTTTTCTGAAACATCATCTTAAAAACAGAACATTTATATAACAAGAAACGCACTACCTTCACAGGTAGTGCGTTTTGTCCATTTTAGGGGAAATGGGATTGGGGTATAATTGTTTGTGTTAATTTGCAGGATAGTTTTGCTTCTTCTTTAGTTCCATCAGATTGATGTTTGCCTGTGTCGTAAGTCCGGCGGCTTTTGCTTCTTCGAAGTGTTTTTTAGCCTTTTCCAGATCACCTTCTATCAGGGCAATCACTCCCAGGTTATTTATTGTTTCTGCCGCTTTCTGATCAGCTTTTGCCAGATATTTCTTGGCGGAAGTCAAATCGCCTCCTTTTTGGATTTCCATTGCGGCAGTATTAAGGTTGGCGGTCGGGTCATCCGGGAACATGACAGCGGCTACTTGGAATGCATGATTGAATTCTTCACTTCCGGGTTTATAGCTTTGTGCTACAAGATAAATTTCTTGCAGGCTAAGTAACTGCGGACGGGTTTTAATGATTTCCTTGGATTCGTCAAGATTGAAACCTCGTACTGTATAATTGACCATGTAGTCAGAATGGCGCAGTGCCGGATAACATTCTTTAAGCAGGTTCTGGTAAGCTTGCGGACCGATCAGTCCGGCTATGTTACGTTCTTTCAGGTCAATATTCATATTCGGGTCGTTCATTATGCGAAGTACCTCTTCTTTTTTGTTCATAGTTGAGGCTTCGACAAATTTGCGGAAACCTTCCCAGTCTTCCGGAGTATGTTCGGACGTGATCAGGTTCTGGTCGAAATTGTAATAACTGGTCACATAATCTACCAACGCCTGTGTACGTCCTTTGGCCAAACGGGTATTGTTAGCGTAACTTCCTTCGGGAGATGCATAGCCATGTATCCGGATATTGGTGAGCCGGGTGTTTTTATCATTGCGCACCGTGTCGATACTGGCTCTTATTTTAGCCAGTTCGGTAGAGTTGCGGCGGTATTCCGGATAGATAATAATCTTGTTTACCGGAAAATCCAGATAGGCGGTTCCTTCTACGGCACGATGTTTCACGCCTTCCGCTTTCGGGGTAATGTAAGCTATCGCCGGATGCAACTTTAGCGCTGCAATGTTCAGTTTGGTTATCATTTCGCCCGTACTTTCGTCTACTACATCGCAACAGCCGCACATGTCCACGTTCAACATCAAGTTTGGCTGGCGCATCCATGCTTCATAAGGAAGTTGTACGAGATAGTCTATTTTTGTTTCTCATGCCGCTCGCGGCGGATAACGGCATACGTCTTTTCCGGATTCTGATGATTCCGCTGATTGACGAGCTGGCGTTTCCGTCCATATACAACGATAGCCGGCAAGACCTTTGTTCGCCCGTTTGTTTCGAGATAGGGAGTCAGGGTAACCGCATTGTTGGAAGTCATCTTCAGATTATCCTGTAGGATGAGATCCATACGGATGTTCAGGCGATTATCGTCGCTACGCGTGATCGACTCGTTGTCCACGTGTATCTGGTTCCTGTAGAGGGTCTGCGCTTTTCCACCCAGTACGGGCAGCAGGCAGAAGAGTATACATAGAAGCTTTTTCATATTTGTTTTGTTTTTAGAATAAGTATATTAAACTGACGGCAGCCTTTGTCGGGCCTACATAATTCTTGTGCCCTTCATCCACCTTTTCTCCGCAAGTCTTGCATTCGTATTGTTTATACTTGACGCGTGCATAGCCTACGCCTATGTTTCCTTCCAGATTCCAGTGCTTGCCCAGAATCCATTGATAGCCATAAGAAATGCCCAAACCATAGAAATGACCTTTGAAACGGTGGTCTTCCAATTCCGGCCAAATGCCCCAAGGCATATCAATGGCGGCAGCTTGGTAAACACCTCCATGAAGGTGCGCACCTACAAAGTGACCGTTGAACTTGTCGCAGAACCAATAGCGAAGTTCCGGCTGAAATGCCAGCATCTTCATCATTTTCTGATCTTTGTATTTCCAGGGATTGTAATTGGCATACAAATCCAGGGTTAACTTCTTGCTAAGACCTACTTCGGCTCCAAGATTAATGATTTTCAACGCGTCCATTACAACGTTTGTTTTGATTCCGACTACCTGGCTATATAATAAGGTAGAAGCAAACAACGTGACGAGCAGGATTAAAGTTCTTTTCTTTTTCATCGCATGACGGGTTTTGTTTGTTGATAGCCAAATGTAGGAATATTCTTAATAGGTCTTAATTGGCATATTCATCTTTCTTTTGGCTTGTTTCGGCGGAAATTAATAAGAAGGTGGGTATTTCTTTCTTTGACAGACGATATGTTAATCATATTATAGTATGGGTGTTTTTGATTGCTACCCATGAATGAATTGCCTATGGTGGTTAAATTAATACTTGTATATTCTGATAAAATACTAGTATAGGTTGTGAATCGTGCATTAAAGAATGGTAAAATATTCATTTTTACTGGGAAAAAGTTTTTTCCTTTGAATAAAATACCTATGTTTGTGATGGTTAAACAACCAGAATAGGAAAATAATCAATATAGTGATATTAAAAAATAAGGATTCCCTCCAGAGGAACACAAACTAACAACAATGTATGTCTAACGTCGGATTGTTAAACAAAACAACAATTCGCAAACATTTTAAACAAGCAAATTAGGAGGAATTTTTATGAAAGCTATTAATCTCTTTTTCGCATTTCTGTTTACGTTGACTTTCGTCGCATGTTCCGATGCCGAAAGTGAGAGTTTTGAAGATAACGCTTCAAGCTTTGAATCCATGAAGTCTTTATATGGCATTGAGTCTGCTGCGTATGACGGGCAACTGGTTGATGTGCCTTCTGTTACTACAGAAGAAATGGGTAGTGTGTTAGAAGCGCTTCGTAAGAACAGCGCATCTGGTCAGGAATGTAAGGTGGAGGATATAGAGGGATATTATGGAGCTCAAAGTGATAAGAAAACTGTTATGATGACTGCCGAATACCAAGCCCGGACACGAAGTGGGGCTTTCGTGGAAAACTTTGCCTTATGTGTTTCCTTGAATTTTAATGTGGATAAAGGAACCGTATATTATATCGGCACTACTTATGCCTGCGCAACAGACTTATTCTGCTGGAAAGGATACGGAGCTTCATTGGCTACAACCGCTGAGGGCGGCAGTGTGTTCAGTTCGACTTCTTATCTTTATTTTCGTGTGAATGACCAGGAAGATTGTCTGGTAAAGGTGCCGGTTGGATTTAAAGGAAGTTATGATTTTTCCGCCAATAAAGGCATCTATAGTTTTACCCTGTCTAAAATAACGCAATAACTCTGTAAATAGGTGTTTGTATATAAATATATGACTTTGGTAACCGTATATGGCCGGAGTCGGCAAAAGAGGAACCGAACAACAAACAATATTATTGGATAAGGGGAAATGAACAGGGGTAATTTGCACGAAACGGTCTGCCGGTTCTTTGTGAACCGACAGATTGCTCTGTGTGAATTATTGTTAAAACTAACTATTCTCTTTGGAATATAGATATTCTTTCATACCTTTAACTAATAATATGACATAAACAAAACGTTATGATAAACATAAGGGAAGTATTGCTTTTAATACTCTTGTTGTACGGCACTACTCTGTCATATTCTTCAGATTCTCATTGGTGTTCAGAACCAATGGTTATAAAGAATGGGCTAAATAATAATACAGTTTATAATCTCTGTCACGGCAAAGATGGCTTTATATGGTTGTCTACCGACAGGGGGATTTCTCGTTACGATGGTTTCCGTTTTCGTGATTATCCATTGATTCTTAAGGTTGATTCACTATCAATTCCGTTAACACAGGCAGTGGTATTTCTGAAAGAAACTTCTGACGGGTTATTTTATGCCCAGTTATGTCAGGGTGGCATCGTATGTTTTGATAAGGAAAAGAGAAATATCTTCCGTTTTGTTTCGACAGGCCGTTCAAGTTGAGAGATGTGCTGGATTTTTGTTGGAACGATGGTGTATTGTATTTGGCGACATCTCGTGGATTATTCCGTGCCGAGGTTGTTCGTAAAGGAGGAGATAAGGGGGAATTTATTTCTTGTACTTTGGGCGTGGAACCTTTAGTGAAAGGAAAAGTTACAAGCTTATGTGCAGGTGGTAAAACGAATTTATATGTTTCGGTTGATAGAAAGAAAGTGCTCCACTATAATACTGCAACTAAAAAAGGTTTCTTTAATAAAAAGAATACGATGTTGTAAACCGTTTATTTCTGCAAAATGGTTACTTGTGGATTTGCAGGTTGTGGAATGATATTGTATGCTATGACCTCAAAAAGCATAAAGAATGTGTGATATCCATAGGGAGTATTGATAATATTGATTTCTCCAGTCCTTATATCACTGACATGGACTATAAAGATAAGACTACATTTTATCTGACGACTTGGAACGGGCTGTTTCGTCTGGACTTTGAAACTGAAAATCTTTGTGAGAGTACTTTTTCTCTGACGCCGTTGACACAATATGAAGCCGCATGGCATGCCGGTATAGAACGTAAGATGACAAGTGTGCTTTGGGATGCCAGACAGGACATTCTTTGGACAAGTTCATTCGGGGGTGGTATTGTGAAATTGGATATCAGTGGTAATATGTACAGTTGTGTGCAGCAAGAGTTCGATACCAGAGTGAATGGTATGGTAGAGGACACAAAAGGATATATCTGGATGGTAATGTCAGATGGTATGATTATGAAGAGCACCACGCCTGTACTATGCCCGGCAACTCGTTTTGAATTGTGGAGGAAATCCACCGGATTTTCCGGACATTATCATATTTATATGGATAAAAGCGGAATCATCTGGTTAGGAAACAACCGGGGAGAGGTGATTTCTATAAACCCGCTGACCGATGAAATGAAAACATTCTATTTGAAAACGAAGGAAGGAGAAAGGTTGATTACTTCAATTCATCAGTTGTGTGTGGATTCAAGAAACCGTTTATGGGTAGCGACTTCTGACGGATTAATACAGATTGATACGGAAAATGACGGATGTCGGAAGGTGGAACCGGAAAACGAATCATTAGACCTGGCATATTCCGTGGTAGAGGACAAGGAAGGAAATTTGTGGATTGGAACCGGTAACGGACTCAAAAGGCTGCAATATTTGGGCAATCAGTTGCAATGGAAAGGGGACTATGAACGGAATAATGGTTTGGAAGAGACGCCGGTGCGAACAATTTATGTGAATAACTCCAATCAGATTTATGTGGCTTATCTGAATATGGTTCTTCGCATTGATGGAAGAGACAAGGATAAACTGGAGGCGATATATACTTTGGAAAATGGATTGACCAGTGGGCATATAAGTTGTATGGTAGATGACCAGCTCGGAAATACTTGGGCGGGTAATAATTTGGGAATTATAACTATCAGAAACGGTCAGGAGGCTTTTTATAGCTATTTGTCGGCCGGGAATTGCAGTTCTGTGTGCCGTTTGCGGGATGGTCGGTTGTTGTGGGCAAACTTTTGGGGATTGATATTCTTTGATCCGGCCACTTTCAAGATAAACAGAGGAACGAAGAAATTAATGCTGACAGATATTGAAGTGGATGGCAGTGTGGTGTTGGCGGGGGAGAAAAGAAACGGTCAGATTGTTCTTCCTTTGGCTCCGGAAAAGTTAAGGAAATTGGTCCTTAATACGAAGAATAATGATTTTCGTCTGTATTTCTCTGATTTGCGCTATGAGACGGCACAACGTAAAATAGCTTATCGGCTACTTCCCGAAGATGAAGACTGGAAAATGCAACAGCTTGGAAAATGTTTATGGTATAACAGACTGCCGGTGGGAGAGTATGCCTTACAGGTAAAGTTGGTTCTCCCGGATGGAACAGAGGGAGATGTCATTCAGGTTCCTATTGTTGTAAAAGCTGGTTGGTATCGTTCCGTAGGAGCTTATTGGGCGTACGGAGTATTGATAGTAATCTTGCTTTATATAATCTACTGGCATTTTAAAAGGAAAAACACCCGCAGGCTGAGGCATCGGGACCGTGAAATATTATTGAGGGAATCTTTGAATGTTGAGAAAATGAAACTTGAACAGAAGCAAGAGATAGACACGATGAGGAACCGCTTGCTGATGTTGTTTGTTCAGAAACTGCGCACACCGCTTTCATTGATTATCGGTCCCTTGAAGGATATGTTGGAAGAATTGAAACTTATACCGGGTTTTGCTGCACGCGGACAAGTGGCTTATCGGAATTCTCTTCGTATGCTTGATGCTTGTAATCAGTTGCTGGCTATCTATGGTCATAGTAGTTTAAATGAGAAATTGCAGCTCGCTCCCTATCAGGTGGAAAAGTTGATAGACAATAATTTATTTGATATTCGGGAGATACTAAAAGTGTATCCTATTCATTTTCAGTATGAGAAACGGGTTAAGAAAGAACTGGAATTTTATGTGGATAAAAGGAAAGTTGAATTTATTATTCACAATCTGTTGACGAACGCTTTTGCTCATATTAATTATGCGGGGAACGTCTCGTTGACGATAACCGAAGCCATGGAGGAAAATCAGCATTATGTCACTATTACTGTGGAGGATGATGGCAATGCGTCGATCAACTCCCTAGGACAAATCCTGCCTGGCAACAAGATGGCAGGAAGTGAGCCGGGGTTTATAGAGGTGGGATTCACGGTGATGCAGCGAATGATGGAGATACATCATGGGAAGATTTCTTTGGTTGATTCTCCGGAAAAGAATGCAAAAATCAGTGTAAGTTTCCCGCTTGATAAGAGTGTTCTCAAGAATGACCCGAATATAGAATTTGTTGATCCGGAAAAGAATAAGGATATAGAGTTTGGATCTATGGAGATTGCACAATTGAATTCTATGGCGGCTGAAGATATCGTACAGTCCACATCCGGGACTAAGAAAACCTTGTTGATTGTCGAAGATCAGAGAGATATCCGTCTTTATTTGAAAATATTGTTCGATAAAGAATATAACCTGCTAATGGCAACCAACGGTCAGGAAGGAGTGGATATGGCTATAAAAGAATTGCCTGACCTGATTATTTGCGATATAATGATGCCGGTAAAGGATGGCTTTGAATGTTGTCGGGAAGTGAAGGAAGGACTCGAAACTTGTGGTATTCCTTTTATCATGCTGACTGCCAAAGTGGAAGATGAGGATGTGGTGCATGGCTTGGAAATCGGAGCGGATGATTATGTATTGAAACCGTTTACTCCCAGTATTTTAAAGGCGAAAGTACGTGCCCTGCTCAATAGCCGTCAGGTGCTGAAGCAGATGTATACGAAATTGTTCATGTTGCCGGGGGCGGATACTGCCGGAGTGAGTGAAACAGAACAGCCGGATGAGCATGTCAAAGTAGAAGATCCGTTTATCAGTTCGGTCATCAAAATAGTGGAAGATAATATTGGTAAAGCGGACTTTAGCGTAAAGAAACTTGCGGCAGAGATGAATATGAGTCAACCTACTCTATATCGTAAAGTGAAACAGAATACGGATTACACCACATTGAACTTATTAGGGAGTGCGCATGAGGCGTGCTGCCGTGCTGTTGAAAACCAAACAATATGCAGTGCAGGAAGTGGCGGAAATGGTGGGATACAATGATATTCCTACCTTCAGAAAACATTTTGTAGATGCATTTGGTACTACTCCTTCCACTTATGAATAAAAAAATGACTACTTTTGCACGCGAAAACCCTAAAATGAGGAATTAGCGTGCAAAGGTATTTTATTTATTTGGCTTACGACGGGACCAACTATCATGGTTGGCAAATTCAACCGAATGGGATTAGTGTGCAGGAATGTCTGATGAAAGCATTGTCTACCTTTCTGCGTCGCGAAATTGAAGTAATAGGGGCAGGTCGGACAGATGCCGGGGTACATGCTTCTTTAATGGTAGCCCATTTTGAATCTGAAGAATTATTGGATACTGATTCTGTCACAGATAAATTGAACCGTTTGTTACCTCCGGACATTTCCATTTACCGGGTTTGCCGTGTCAATCCGGATGCGCATGCCCGCTTTGATGCGACTGCGCGAACTTACAAGTATTATGTAACGACATCGAAATATCCTTTTAATCGGCAATATCGTTGGCGAGTTTATAATCAGCTGGATTATGCACTCATGAACGAAGCTGCACGTACCCTTTTCGAGTACACTGACTTTACGAGCTTCAGCAAACTTCATACGGATGTAAAGACCAATATCTGCCATATCACTCATGCCGAATGGACGCAGGAAGATGATGCTACTTGGGTGTTTACCATCCGTGCCGACCGTTTCCTGCGAAATATGGTGCGAGCTATCGTAGGTACGCTGATTGAAGTGGGACGGGGAAACTTACTGTTGAAGGCTTCCGGCGGGTTATCGAACAACAAGACCGTTGCAAAGCCGGGACATCTGCTCCGGGGCAAGCCCTGTTTCTGGTAAATGTGGAATATCCCGAAAGTATATTTGAATAATAAATAATAAATATTCTCATGTGGTTATTATTAGCATTTCTCTCGGCTACTTTGCTGGGCTTTTATGATGTATTCAAGAAGAAATCGTTGAAAGATAATGCGGTACTTCCCGTTTTGTTTCTAAATACATTTTTTTCCAGTCTCATCTTTCTGCCGTTTATCCTGATATCCGTATATAAGCCGGACCTGTTGGGAGGAACGATATTTAATGTTCCCGTTGTTGGTTGGGAACAACATAAATATATTATCATCAAGTCGTTCATCGTATTGTCTTCGTGGATATTCGGATATTTCGGAATGAAACATCTGCCTTTAACCATAGTGGGGCCTATCAACGCCACCCGTCCGGTGATGGTGCTCGTGGGAGCGATGCTGGTATTTGGCGAACGGTTGAATCTCTATCAATGGATCGGGGTAATGCTGGCCATTGTCTCTTTCTTTATGTTAAGTCGTTCGGGGAAGAAAGAAGGAATTGATTTTAAGCATAACAAATGGATATTCTTTATTGTGTTGGCTGCCATTACAGGTGCTATCAGTGGATTGTATGACAAGTATCTGATGAAGTCTCTGAATCCGATGCTGGTACAATCCTGGTATAATGTTTATCAGGTTTTTATCATGTGTCCCATTCTGTTATTGCTTTGGTGGCCGAAAAGAAAGTCGACTACCCCTTTTCGCTGGGACTGGACGATTATCCTGATTTCTATCTTCCTTTCGGCTGCCGATTTCGTTTACTTTTACGCATTGAGTTATGATGATTCCATGATTTCCATTGTTTCGATGGTCCGTCGGGGAAGTGTAATTGTTTCTTTCATTTTCGGTGCGCTTCTCTTCCGTGAAAAGAATTTAAAAAGCAAAGCGATTGACCTTATACTGGTGTTAATCGGAATGATATTCTTATATTTGGGGTCTAAAAAATTAAAACAGTTACACAAAATCTGTTTGTCACAGGTTAAATAAGATAGATATGAAAATAAATAAACTTGTAATCACTATATTCTTTTCTGCTGTCGGGTTCTTTGTTTCGACTGATCTTTGGGCACAAGAAGCCAAAACGCTGTTTGTGAATATGCCGGATTCTTTAAGCCCGTTACTAACCAAAGTAAACCGGGAAGATTGTATTGACTTTCTGGAAAGTAAGATGAAAGCGCAAGTAGAGAATCGTTTCGGCAAAAAGTCGGAGATGACTGATCTAAGTAAAGATTATATCCGTATGCAGATGTCGTCTCAATCTACCTGGCAGATGAAAGTGTTGGCATTAAATGATTCAACGAACGTAATCTGTACAGTCTCTACTGTTTGTGCTCCTGCCTGTGATAGCAACATCCATTTCTATACGGACGACTGGAAACCGCTTACAACATCTCTCTTTATTACCCTGCCCCTGATGGATGATTTTTTGAATGCTCCCGATTCAACAGGAGTTTATGAGTTTGATGAAGCACGCCGTTCGGCAGATATATTATTGATGAAAGCCGATTTCAATAAAGAAAATACGGAACTGACTGTTACATTAACTACTCCTGACTATATGTCAAAAGAGACGGCAGAGAAACTGAAACCATTTCTCCGCCGTCCGATTGTTTATCATTGGAAGAATGGAGCCTTTACTAAATAGATAATTCTCCATTCTCTGTTTTCCTTTATTCTCAACTCTTTAAACATTCGTTGATAAATGCGATCATTTCCGGTGTGTTTGCTTCCACACTTTGGAGTAATTTGAATTGTGCTTTGGTGCGAACGAGGTTATGTTCCGGATATTTGATTTTATAATAAGTATCTCCATTGATATAGTCTGCCAAGAACCGTACACATTGCATGTATGGGAATAAAGCGGCTGCATAAGGAAGATTTTCAATCTCGATTGGAGTCAGGAATGATTTGGCTCCTTTCAGGTAACCTTCAGTAAACGCTTTGAATATTTCCATATTGAAGTTTACACGATCAAGGTCTTTATCGTCCTCATCACCCGTGTTGGCGCCTGTACGGAGGAAGTCACCATAATCGGAGAAGATAAAGCTGGGCATTACCGTATCCAAATCGATGACGCAAAGCACTTTACCATCCTCATCGAACATCATGTTATTCACTTTCGTATCGCAGTGGCAAACACGTTTGGGGAGTTTTCCTTCACGATATAAACGTTCTGCTTTACACATTTCATCTGCACGCTTCTCTATTTCATCCAGATAGTATTTCACTTCCGATACCCGTCCGGCAGCATCTTTCGCAACAGCTTCACGTAGTTGTTTGAGGCGGAACTCCATATTGTGGAAGTCAGGTATGGTTTCACCCAATGTTTCCGGAATATCGGCCAACATAGCCTGGAAGTTACCAAAAGCTTCTCCAGCATAATTTGAATATTCGGGATTCACCGTCTCATACGTTTTGGCGCGTGGGATGAATACCATCACACGCCAGTAACTTTCACCGTCGAACCAATATGCTTTACCTTCTTCTGTTTCGAGGAAGTTCAACACCTTGCGGTCAATATCCGCTTCGCCTGCTTCTGTCAGTTTCTTGCGAATGTGATTGGTAACAGCGGTAATATTGGATTGAAGCATCTCTACATTCTGAAAAATGGCATGATTGATGCGTTGCAAAACATAGTCGGGAGCATCTGCTTCTTTGGTGTTTACTTTATAAGTGTCGTTGATAAGTCCTGCACCCAAAGGTTTGATTTCTTCTATCGTACCTTGGACTTTAAATTTAGCTACGATGCTAGATAAATCTTTCATGTTTTTTTTTCTTTAAAAATTTATACTAAGGTTATCGATAATCATATTTAGCAGCTTCGTTGGCCTGGTTAGCCGAGCGAACGGGTACTAATGTGAAGCCCCACTGGTAATCACGGTTAGCCGGGATCTGGTGGAAAGGTTCCGGGCGAGCACCCCAACTGTCATATCCGCCTACTCCTTGTTGCTTCATATCGACACAAACCTCAACGAAATCTCTGGGAGTGATGTCGTTGACATGATGCATCCTCCGTAATACGTTGCGGGCGGCCTTCTCGTCGTGATTGGCAGCCTCTTCCGGGCTGAAGTTATTCCATTGGTAAGGGTGGGGCAGAGCTTCTTCAGAGTCAAAGTCTTCGATAGAGTTGCGCAAGGCATTGAAACCGATAAGACTGTCCGCTACCAACACCAAGCCGTTTCCTTTATTAGGAGATAAAGCGATCCAACGGGTATCAGTGTGATGTCCGTTTTCCTGTGGACGCACATAGTTGAAGTACATTTGATCCGCTGTTGTCTTATATACGCCAACGAGCGTTCCGTGATTGCGGTCGATATAATTCTCTTCCGGGCCACGGCCAAAGTATTGTACATTGTTCATCTGTGCCGGCAAGCGGAAACGCACACCGATACGAGGGACTTCCAGTTTGGAGGCAGCCTTACGGGCAGCATCACTTCCGGGGGTAAATGTAGCCATGCGGGTAGCTTCGGAAACTTCTGTTTCTGTAGGCTGCATATCCGTTGATGTGAATTTGGCATTTACGTTAACTATTCCGTTCGGATAGATTTTGTAAGTGACAACATACAAGTTGCCGGCAGCCAGTAAGTAGGTTACATTTAAGGAGACTGCTTTATCTTCTGCTGTCATGGTGGCATCCGTTATGCGGAAGTTTTTGCTTGATTGTTTCCATATCTGCAAACGTTTAGGAGTGCTGTTACCATAGTCATTATCATTAGGAGCACGCCAGAAGTTAGGCTGAATACCAAATCCGTCTTTGAAATATTCTGTACCATCTACTTTATACGAGGTTACTAATCCGCTATTCTTGTTGAATACAAAGTTTACTTTGGAGGAAGAAATGATTAATTTATCTCCTTGAATCGTTGTTTTCAATGCCGGACCGTTTGCTTTATATATACTCTTCTCTGCCTGGATAGGAAGTTGGAACTGGTCGTATGCAATTTCATATCCGGTTGGAATCAACGGTTCAGGCTCTGTGGTTGTTACACTGAAGTTGACAAAATATTCTGTTCCCGGTTGGGCTTTCAGACCATTTACCGGTACGGTGAATTCTTTAGAGGCTTGCGGAGCAATATCCAAAGATACTTTTCCACCTTTTATTGTCTTTCCGTTAGCAAGTACATTGTAGTGAATCTGATATTTTTTCAGGTTAGTGAAATAGAAACGGTTGGTGATTTTGAATATACCGGCTGCGGCATCTACTGCTTCAAAACCTACATTCTGATGTACATATTTCACTTCAGCCATTGCCGGATGCGGACCACGATCCGGATTGACAAGACCGTTGCAGAGGAAATTACCGTCGCTGGGTGCATTTACTCCGAAGTCACCTCCATAAGCCCAGTATTCTCTTCCGTTCTTGTCTTTCTGGAGCAGACCCTGATCTACCCAGTCCCAAATATATCCGCCCTGCAGATTCGGATATTTGTAAATTGCCTGCCATTGTCCCCACAGGTCTCCCGTGCTGTTTCCCATCGCATGTGCATACTCCGAAGGAGCTACAGGACGGTCGCTACCATTCTTTCCGATATTTTCCAGCCAGTCGGCACCCGGATATTGCGGAACATACATATCGGAGTTCCATTCCCATTGAGCACGTTCGTAGTTGACCGGACGATCCATCAGATCTTTGTCTGCCTCTTTCAACCACAAATAAGTCTGATAGAAATTATATCCGTTTCCGGCTTCATTTCCCAGCGACCAGAATGTAACGCTCGGATAATTCTTATTACGTTCAAACATATTGATGGTACGATCCATGTGCGGTTTCAGCCATTCGGGATTGTTACCCAGTGAACCGCCTTTCTGGAGATCATAATACATTCCGTGGCTTTCCACGTTGGCTTCATCATATACATAAAGTCCGTATTCATCACAAAGCTCATAGAAACGGCGGTCTTGCGGATAATGGCAGAGACGTACACTGTTCAGATTATGCTGTTTCATCAGTTCGAAGTCACGGCGCATTAAATCCTCTGTAACATAATGACCTGTTGACGGATTATGTTCGTGGATATTTACCCCTTTCAGTTTCAGAGGCTGTCCGTTGATGAATAGGCATACATAAGGTTTTCCGTTGGCGGCTTTCTGATCGATAGGTTTGATCTCGATGCGACGGAATCCTACGTTGAAAGGAATGATTTCATTGATTTTGCCATTCTCTTTTACTGTCATCAACAGTTTGTATAGATTCGGATGTTCGAGGTCCATGTGCTGACATCTGTCAGATTCTTATCGAAAGAAAGTGTACGTACTTCGTTCGATGGAATATAGGCTGTCTTCTCTTCAGTAGCTACAACTTTTCCTTGTGCATCTAATAGTTCATAAACTAATGTAAGATTAGTTGCAGCCTTTTCGTGATTTCTCAAATCGACATTTAAACCGAAGATTCCATTTTTGTAACTGTCGTCCAGCGTAGACTTAATTCGGAAATCTTTGAGAGCTGCTTTAGGCTGTGAATACAGAAAAACATCGCGTTCAATACCACTCATACGCCAGAAGTCTTGACATTCCAGATAAGAACCGGTGCTCCAACGGAAGATTTTAACTGTAAGTACGTTCTTTCCCGGCTTCACGTAATTGTTGATAAGAAATTCTGCCGGATTCTTGGAATCTTCGCTGTAACCCACTTCTTGTCCGTTGATGTATACATATACGCCGGACTTAGCTCCTGCCAAATGCAAGTAGATATCCCGCCCGTCCCAGTCTGCCGGAATATCGATGTCCCGACGGTAGACTCCCACGGGATTGGCTTCCGGAAGAGTAGGAGGTTGTGGATTGCGCGGTTTGAATTCATAACCATGATTGGTGTAGATGGCTATTCCGTGTCCTTGTACTTCCCAGTTGCCGGGCACCTGAATATCATCCCACGAATCTGTATTGGTGTTCGGATCGGTAATGTTTTCGGGAAGTTTTTTATAAGAGTCTACAAAGTAGAATTTCCAGGTTCCGTTCAGCAAGCGGTAATACTTGCTTCGTTCGAACTTGCCACTCAAGGCATCAGCGCGATTGTTGTATGTCATAAAAGAAGTACGTGGATACTCTTTGTTGACTTCAACTACCTGTACGTCCTGCCAATAAGGTTTCACGGCTTTCTCAGCCATTGTACTAAGTGTTGTCAGGGAAAATATTCCCATGAAAATGCCTATTAATAAGTTGGGGTTGGTCGAAATTTCATGTTTCTCAATATTGGTTTTTCATTTCTTTTTTATTTTACTTTAATATGATCGAATCCTTCTCCATATACTCCAATGACAGCACTTTGCGATACAAATGCATTCGGGTCTATGTCTTTTATTAACCGGAAGATGATAGGCGATTCCCTTTTCTTGGCTAATACAAACATCATCTTAACTTCTCGTCCTGTATAAAAGCCGGTTGCATTGATAATCGTTACTCCCCGGTGTGGGTATTCGTTGATATGCCGTCCTATTTCTTCATATTTATTGGATATGATAAAGAACTGTACGGATTGGCGGGCACTATTCACTACCTGGTCGAGAACGAAGCTACAAATATAAAGAGTTGCAAACCCATACACCACTTTTTCCCAGTCTTTTAAGACAAAATAACTGGAAGAAATGATAATCATATCACAGATGAGTACGACTCTTCCTAATGTGATGTCCCGGTATTTGTTGATGATGGCTGCGATAATATCCGTGCCTCCTGTGCTTCCGTTTGCCGAAAAAGCAACCCCTATACCGCCTCCACAGAAGGATGCTCCGATGACACATGCCATAAAGGGCTGGTCGTGGAGAAGTCCGAAACCTGCCGTCAATTTTTGAATGACGGACAGAAAGAAGGTGAGGGTAAATACTCCAAAAATAGTTTTAATGCAAAACTTCATCCCCAGCAATTTGAGGGCCAGTAGCAATAAAAAGAAGTTGATGCTGAAGTACGTATATTGTACGGGAAACCCCGTAGCCCAATATACGATAGAAGCAATACCCGGCACTCCCCGGTAGTGATATCGTTAGGAAGTAGAAAAACGGTCCAACCGATGCCATACAAAATCATGCCAATGGCAATCATTACATAATCTCTGGCCTCACGGATAATGCTTTGCTTAGAAGGCTTTGGAATAGCTGTTTTCATAAACGTGATTATGATAATCTATAAAATGTTGAAACACGAACCAATGAATAATCCGGCTTTGGGGGAGAAGCCGGATTGGTTCATTATGCTCGTGCTAAAAGGAAATATGCTGTTTTATTTTGCAAAAGCGTGACGATAGCCTTGTACTTTATTCCATCCGCCGCGAGTGAAATCGGGAACTTCTACCGGAGCTGAATTGTTTTCGATGGAAAGTCTGGTAAGTTCAGCCATGCAACACCATTCTGCCAAGTCGTAAACGTCCATATCCAATGGCAGTCCATTCTGCAAGCAATATGCCAGACGGTAGTCCATGATAAAGTCCATACCACCATGTCCACCTACTTTCTTGGCTGTTTCTTCCAACTCTATATGAATAGGATCTTTATATTTATCCATCAAGGCTTTTTTTACGTCAGCAGGTACAGAACCGTGTGCGTTCAGGTTTTCATGATTAGGAACATCGTTTGAATCAACTTGTGAAGGTCTCAGGCAATATTCTTCAATCGGATATTTGCTTGCGTAACCATCGGCTCCCACTATCTGATACATACGGCTGTATGGGCGTGGAGTCATTACGTTGTGCTGAATCAACATTGTTTTACCGTTCTCTGTGCGAATCAGGGTAGAAGTCTGGTCACCATTCTGGAAATCCTTCACTTCTTCTCCTGTTTGCTTTTTAATATAAGCCGGACCATTGACAGCTTTCGTATCCATTGATACTAAAGTTTTCATACGGTCACCACGGTGGATGTTAAGTACTTGACAAGCAGGGCCCATGCCATGGGTAGCATATACATCACCGCGGTGTAGATGATTATAATCCATTCGCCAGTTATTCCAGTATTCAGGCCAGAAATCTTCCAGATTATGGATATATGAACCTTCTACATGAAGTACTTCTCCGAATACGCCTTGTTGTGCCATATTTAAAGAAGTCAGTTCAAAAGAAGTCATATACGCAGTTTTCGAGCTGCATACAATGCTTACGTGTCTTTTCGGAAGTATTGATTAGCTGCCAGATTTCATCCAGTGTCATGGCGGCAGGAACTTCGATAGCTACATGCTTACCGTGTTCCATGGCATAAACACCCATTGCTGCATGATGTTTCCAGTCGGTGGCTATGTATACCAGATCAATATCGTCCCGTTCACAAAGTTGCTTCCATGCCTCTTCCGAGCCACTGTAAGAAGCAGCTTCAGGAAGTCCGGCATTCTTCAAAATTTCTTGTGATTTTTCAACACGTTCGGGAAGCAGGTCGCATAATGCTACAATCTTAGTTCCCGGGATATGGGTCCAGCGTGCCACGGCACCAGGACCACGCATTCTAATCCGATGAAACCGACACGAACGGTATCAATTTTAGGAGTAACGAGTTGGATTACATCTTCTTGTCCGGCAGGGCGGGCAGGAGTTTCTACTTTGATAGGAGTAAAGGCTTCGGGAGTCTTTGGTTGTAGAGTACAACTGGTGTGCCAAGTTAACAAAGCCAAGCCGATAGCCGTGACTGTAAATAGTTTCTTCATCATATTTTAAAGTTTTTAATAGGGGTTATTCGATGTTTTTCATTTACGTGTCAAAAATAGTAATTAATTAGCCAACTATTTATATTTATAATCGATATTTTCATCATAAAAGTTTCTATTATGAGGTAAAAGATGAGTCTGACTTTTTCTACCTGATTTTGTATAGTCTTATGTATCGACAAATACATATAAAAGACATGCCATAAAAGGTCTTTCCTAAAAAGAAGTGGTCTTTTTAAAATTGCTTAACGTTTACTGCTCCTGTTGGGGTAAACTACCTACTTCGTCTGTACTTCTGATAGAACCTAGTATTTGTATTTTTTCCAGGCTCCCCTGGTGAAATCCGGTATTTCTACTGCCATGCTCTTATTCAGTACAGATTTTTCACTTAGTTCTGTGATACACGACCATTCGGCTGCATCGTATACATCCATATCCAGTGGAAGCCCGTTGCGCAGACAATGAATAAGGCGGTAATCCATAACATAATTCATTTCATTGGGTAGGCCTCTGCGATGTGCTTCTTCGCCAATGGTTGCGCTAAAAGGATGTTTATAGCGTGCCATCATTTTTTTTCTAGCAGTTCTCCCTTCAAGTGGAGTGTCTCCATTAGGATCTAGGGCGATACAGGGGACAGGGTATTTTTGGGCGAATCCCAGTGTGCCGCATACTGTTTGAAGGCGGCTGTAAGGACGTGGGGTGGATATGTCGTATTGAAGCATGATTGTCTTCCCTTTGAGCGTGTGGATAAGAGTGGTGTTTACGTCTCCCAATTGATATTTCTGGTGGGCTTCCGGTGAATATTCGCCGAATAGTCTGCGGGCATACTCGCTCATTCCTGCCTGATGGGTAGACATGGACACGAGATATTCCATTCTGTCACTGCGATGAATATCCAGTATCTGGCAGGCGGGGCCCAACCCATGAGTGGGATAAGGGTTGCCTGTATGTTCGATGCTGTATCTTTTTCCCCAATGGTTGTGATAGCCGCCTTCGCTCTCTTCGGCAAAGTACATTGAACGAAGATCGTGAATGTAGGCTCCTTCTACATGCATTATTTCTCCGAACAATCCTCGTTGGGCCATGTTGAGAGTCATTAGTGCAAAGGGATCATAACAACAATTTTCGAGCATGATGCAGTGTCGCCTGGTTTTTTCTGCAGTGTCTACCAATTGCCAACATTCTTCCACGCTCATAGCAGCCGGAACTTCAATAGCTACATGTTTATTGCATTCCATTGCGAAAGTTGCCATTGGGTATGCATTAACCAGTCGGTGCAGATGAATATTAAATCTACTTCATCCGATTCGCACATCTTCTTCCATCCCTCCACTCCGGTATATCCGGTGGCTTCGGAACGGTCGGCTTCTTTTAATAGTTGTTGGGCCTTACTTAGATTTCCTTCTCTTATTTCACAAAGAGCTTTGATTTCTACTCCTTCAATTTGCAGATAACGTTGTAAGGTGAGCAATCCTCGATTGCCCAGTCCTATAATCCCGATGTGGACAGTGGGGATAGGGGGATGTGCTAGTCGGAGTACATGCGATTGTACCGGAGAATTTTTCATAAGCTTAGCGGTCTAAAATAAAACAAAAAAAGAGAATCTAATTTCTCAGATTCTCTTTGAAGAGCGGAAGACGGGGCTCAAACCCGCGACCCTCAGCTTGGAAGGCTAATGCTCTATCAACTGAGCTACTTCCGCAATTTTTGTGGGCAAAGATGGATTCGAACCACCGAAGTCGAAAGACAGCAGATTTACAGTCTGCCCCATTTGGCCACTCTGGTATTTGCCCTTTTTTGCTTTTGAGGAGGTTTGTTTCTCAATTGCGGTGCAAAGATACAACTATTTATTTAAACTCCAAACAAAATCGATCATTTTATTGCAGAAATTGCACATTCATCTCCTTTGTTACCCAGTTTGCCACCGGCACGATCCTCTGCTTGCTCCATTGTATTGGTGGTAATTAATCCGTAAATGACTGGTATGTCGCCAGTTGCGTTTAATTCGGTAATTCCTTGGGTTGCTCCCATACAAACATAATCAAAATGTGGGGTATCTCCTTTAATTACGCAACCAATTGCAATAATTGCATCAAGATCGCAATTTTCCATCATTTGGTTGGCTCCAAAAGTAAGTTCGAAACTTCCCGGTACAGTTTTTACCAGAATATTTTCGTCTTTTGCTCCATGTTTTTTTAATGTATCGACTGCGCCTTTCAGTAAAGCACCGGTAATATTGAAGTTCCATTCGGATACGACGATACCAAATTTCATTGCTTCTGCATTCGGAACGGAATTGAAATCATATTCGGATAAGTTATGGTAAGCTGTTGCCATAGTAAATTAAAAGTTGAGAATTATAAAATGAAGATTTGAAAGTATGGGAGAATTAAGAAGAAAGGCACGGATTTCACGGATTCCACGGTTTTAATAGATAGTCCGCTTAATCCGGTGTAATCCGTGCCTCGATTTCCTTATATAATAGATGGTATATTATTTTTTCATCAATTTAGCCTGTTCGATATATTTGTCGATGTCCATAGCTTGATAAGACTGGAAGTATTTATCCTTGATCTTAGTGTAAGCGTTTACTGCATCGTCATATTTTCCTTGTTTTACCAAGATTTCTCCGGCTTGCATCAGGAAAATCGGGCTCAGTGTATTATTGTCAGCTTTGTCTGCTGCCGACAGCAGAGTAGAGGCAGCTTTATCTAATTGTCCAAGTTGTGCATAACAGTTACCTGCAGCACCCAAGATTGCCGGAGCAACCATTTGGTCTTTTCCATTGAAGCTATCCAGCATCTTCACTGCTTCTTCATATTTACCAAGTTGTGCGTAGCAGATACCTGCATATGCTTTTGCCAAATTGGCAGCTTTTGTTCCACTGTACTCATCAGCTACTTTCAGGAAACCGGCATAACCGATACTGTCACCGTTTAGAGCCTGCTCAAAAGCGTCCTGCTCAAAGTATTCCTGTCCTTTGAAAAGAGCAGCTTGTGCTTTTTCTTCACGAGGTTCAGCATAGAGGTTTTTGTACATGATAAAACCTGCTACAATAATAATCACAGCAACAACACCGCCAATAATTGCGTTTTTGTACTTGATAAGAAATGCTTCCGATTGTGTCAGTGCATCTTCTACGTTCAGATGTTCGTTCTGATTCTTTTGTTCTGCCATTTTTATATGATTCTTTTTGTTATTATTCACCGTTTGATATTTCGACTCGCAAAAGTAGTTTTTTTATATCTACAAACGAAATTTAGAAGCATCTTTTTTTGTTTTACACCCGAAAACCACGAAAATCTTGCTACTTTTGTGAACAAATTAACGTGTACACAATGATATTGAAACGAATATCCATATTAAACTATAAGAATCTGGAAGAGGTAGAACTGGGATTCTCTGCTAAGCTGAATTGTTTTTTCGGACTGAATGGGATGGGAAAGACGAATTTGCTGGATGCGGTGTATTTCTTGTCTTTCTGTAAGAGCTCCGGAAACCCGATTGATTCTCAAAATATTCGTCATGAACAAGACTTTTTCGTGATTCAGGGCTTTTATGAAGCGGAGGACGGAACTCCTGAAGAGATTTATTGTGGAATGAAACGCCGTTCGAAGAAACAATTTAAACGGAATAAGAAAGAATATAGTCGTTTCTCGGATCACATCGGCTTCCTGCCTTTGGTCATGGTTTCACCTGCCGATTCTGAATTGATAGCCGGAGGGAGTGATGAACGTCGCCGGTTTATGGATGTAGTGATTTCGCAGTATGATAAAGAATATCTTGAAGCACTGATACGGTATAATAAAGCATTGGCGCAGCGTAACACATTGCTGAAGAGTGAGTTCCCGGTGGAGGAAGAATTGTTTCTTGTATGGGAGGAGATGATGGCTCAAGCCGGTGAAATCGTTTTCCGGAAGCGTGAAGCGTTTATCCGGGAGTTTATTCCTATTTTCCAATCTTTCTATTCTTTTATTTCTCAGGATAAAGAGGCTGTGGGATTATCTTATGAGTCTCATGCGCGAGATGCTTCTTTGTTGGAAGTGTTGAAGCAAAGCAGGGAGAGGGATAAGATAATGGGGTTCTCTTTGCGGGGGATTCATAAGGATGAGTTAAATATGCTGTTGGGCGAATTTCCGATAAAGAAAGAAGGCTCGCAGGGACAGAATAAAACGTATCTGGTTGCGTTGAAACTGGCACAGTTTGATTTCTTGAAGCGTACCGGAAGGACTGTTCCTTTATTATTATTAGATGATATTTTCGATAAGCTGGATGCTTCCCGTGTAGAGCAAATAGTGAAGTTGGTGGCCGGAGATAATTTCGGGCAGATATTTATTACGGATACGAACCGGGGACATCTCGACCGTATTTTACATAAGGTAGGCAGCGATTATAAAATATTTCGTGTAGAAGAGGGTACAATTCAAGAAATGGAGGCTGACAATGAAGCGCAATGATGCCGAACAAATAGGAAAACTGATTCAACAGTTTCTTCGTCAGGAGAGTTTGGAGTCTCCGTTGAATGAACAAAGACTGTTGGATGCCTGGCCTCAAATCTTGGGACCGGCGGCGGCTTATACCAGCAATCTTTATATTCGTAATCAGACACTATACGTGCATCTGACTTCCGCAGCTCTTCGTCAGGAATTGATGATGGGACGTGAGGTATTGGTGCGCACGCTGAATCAGAGAGTCGGAGCTATGGTTATTACAAACATTATTTTTCGTTGAGGAAAGGGATTCTGTCTATAACCTTTATACCCAGCTTGCGAAGTGTTGCGGTTGCACGGTTGTAATAAAAAGGATTTTCCAAATATTGATTGTTATGGGCGTCTACGCCGATGATAGCGGTGCAACCTTCATGGGCGGCTATTTTCCAGAAATCCGGATGAGGAATGGTAGTAATACCATGAATATCATTGTACTCTTCATAACCAAGATTATATTCCAACGGTAAGTTTAACCGTACTGCCGTCCGGCAGATATGTCTGCTGACCAGCTTGCAATGATGATCGAATTCCGGGTAGGAACGCATGAATAAATCCGGATGGGCAAGGTAGGCAAATAGTCCGCTTTCCATCCCTTCAATAGCACTCTCTTCGTAGAGCTCGAGCATGTCTACCGAATCTGTATTCCGGCCGAAGTAGGGGAACTTCTCATCTGTGTGAAAATGGTGATTTCCGAAGATGATGTAATCCAGCTTATATTCTTTGATGATTCCTTTTAACCAGTGTATGTATTCAGGAAAGTATTCACATTCCAATCCTATTTTTATACTGATTTGATTCTTGTATTTTTCTTGTAGCGAACGGAGGCTTTCCACATAGCCCGGCAACTCTTCAGGGAGCATGCGGATGTCGGAGATATAATTGGTGTGGTATTTCCACGGAGTGTGGTCTGAAAAGCCTATTTCTTGATAGCCGCCTTTGATAGCACTTAAAACAAATTCTTCGTCACTCCCTGTCGCATGATGGCAGCGGGTGGTATGGGTGTGATAATTCGTCTTCATTGATTGTTATAATTATATCCATGCGGACGTCGAATGATTCCGCAGGAACTTCTTCTACTAATTGAAATGGGAAACAAATCCCAGCTTTGTAAGCTGTTGGTATGCGTGGCAGGAGACGGTCATAATATCCTTTTCCCCGCCCCAAACGGTTACCTTTAGCATCGAAAGCTACTCCGGGAACGACGATGAAGTCTATGGCCGCATAGTCTGTGAATATTTCTCCGGTTGGTTCTGCTATACCGTAGATACCGCTGATTGACATGTCTTCCGGTCCGGTGTATATCCGTAGTTCTAAATCATCGCCTACTACTACAGGGAGTAGAATCCGCTTTTCGCTACTCCATTTTCGGATAAACTCATGTGTGTCTACTTCGTCATTTAGCGAATGGTATAGTAGTACGGTATTGGCCGCCCTGAAAGCCGGATGGGCTTCAAGGGCGGTCAGTATGTTAGCTGATTGCAGCTTTCGCATAGTCGAATCCGCGTGTTGGGTCTTCAGTAATGCTATACGCTTGCGCAGTTCTTTTTTTCTTTCCATCTTTTTTGTCTTTCGTCACTTCTTTCTTCAACGGCTACCGGAGCTTTTGGGAAAGCTTCTCCTTTTTCAAGTATCTCAATACCTTTAATGACAGTAGCATCTGTTTTGTTGAAGTATTGGAGATAGGCTTCCAGTCCAAGCATATTGTAGATGATGTTACCAAAGAGGTTCTTCTCCAATAGTTTGTATGACTTCTGAATGAGGATATTTCTTCTTTTCACTCCTTTGCTGTCGGCAAAACGGACAAACTGTTCTACCAATCCCTGATGACGAAGATAATTCAGCAATTCTTCCTCTGTTTCATATTGGCTTAACTTCTTCCGGTTATTGTCGGTGTACTGGAATGTGAATTGAATAGTCAGTCCCCGGTTGATAACAGTAGAAAGATAAGAGGTGACTCCCGTTGTATCTTGCGGTACGAATATATCCGGCATGATACCACCACCGCCATAAACAGTACGTCCCAGGCTGGTGTTATAGCGTTCGCTCTCATTCTGTTTGATGCTGTCGCGTGAGAAGAATTCTCCATGTTCGTAACGGGTATATAAATCCAGTTCGTAGTTACGATCTTTACCGCTTTCGTATGGGCGTTGGATACAACGTCCGGACGGAGTGTAATAGCGGGCAATCGTCAGACGGATAGCGGAACCATCACTGAAGTCGATCGGCTGTTGTACAAGCCCCTTACCAAAGGAACGGCGTCCTACAACTGTACCCCGGTCGTTATCCTGAATAGCTCCGGTGAAGATTTCACTGGCAGAAGCAGAACCTTCGTCAATCAATACGACGAGTGGCATTTTCTGACAACTACCCGTACCGTTGGCAAATTCTTCTGCACGTGGATATTTACGGCCTTGAGTATATACGATTAATTTGCCTTCGGGCAGGAACTCATTCACCATGCGGATGGCTGCTTCCATATATCCTCCGGTGTTACCGCGGAGGTCAATGATTAGACCTTTGCATTTTTTATGGTTGAGTTGTGCTAATGCATTAAGCAATTCTACATGGCTGGTACGTCCGAATTTGCTGACTTTCACGTAACCTATGTCATCGTTTAGCATGTAAGCTGCATCAACGGTATTTTTTGAGGAATGTCTCCACGGGTAATGTTGAAGTGCAATAAGTCTTTTTCTCCTGTTCGTTTGATACCTAATTTCACCTGTGAGCCTTTCGGACCTTTCAAGGTGCGCATAGCCCGTTCGTTCGTTACTTTCTTGCCGACAAACAAGCTATCATCTACAGTAACAATGCGGTCGCCCGCCATTAATCCTATCTTTTCAGAAGGGCCACCCTGAACGACTGCATTCACATGAATGGTGTCGTTCTGTATAGTAAACTGGATACCGATCCCGCTAAAGCTACCTTCCAGTTCCGAGTTGACTTCTTCGAGATTTTGGGCAGGGATATAAGTTGAATGTGGATCTAGTTCGGCCAGAATCTGCGGCATGGCTTTTTCCACTAAATCGGCCATGTTTACGGTGTCGACATATTGATCGTCTACAATGCGTAACAATGCGTTTAGCTTATTGGAGGAACCGTTGATAATACCCAAACGGTTGCCGGCAAAATGCTTGGCATAAAATGTACCGATAAGAATCCCGACTACCACGCTGACTGCTATGATGACAGGTGTAAAACGTGAAGAGTTTTTTGTACTCATGTCTATTCCTTTTTTAAAACGTTCGTCTTCTTATTTATTCGGAGAGGAATGGTTATCTAATTCTGTGTAGATAACTTCGATTCCCGCCCGTTTTAATAACTCAATTCCATCTTCCAGGCGGTAATGCTCGGAGTAAACTACCCGTTTGATCCCTGCCTGTATGATTAACTTCGCACATTCGATACAAGGTGAGGCGGTGACGTACATGGTGGCACCGTCGCTACTGTTGTTTGAACGTGCTATTTTGGTAATGGCATTTGCTTCCGCATGCAGGACGTATGGTTTTGTCAGATTGTTTTCATCTTCACATACATTCTCGAATCCGGAAGGTGTTCCATTATATCCGTCGGAGATAATCATTTTATCCTTTAACGATTAAAGCTCCTACTTTACGGCGTTGGCAATAGGAATTTTCAGCCCATATACTGGCCATGCGTATATAACGTTTGTCAAGTTCTAATTGTTTCTTTTCAGTGTCCATGTTGTTTACTATTTACTGCTTACTACCCGGAAAACCATACGGAAAGTTTGTTTACCGGATGCCGGTTTGTATAAAAGGTATAAGTTATTACTATCTCCTTCGTAAGATGTAGCAGCATTAAGCCCCTCTATAAAATTTCTGGCGAGTTGGTCGTTACCATAATTACCTGCAGTGGTAACAGTAGCTTTAAAGCTGTTGTTTTTGGCATTGGCACTCCATTTCCCTTCAAAAGTACTGGTTGCAATGACAGTTCCTTTTATATTTCCGTTCATAACATCTCCATCTACTGTACCATCAAATACGATATTGTATGTACCGTTTTTATTAAGCTCTTTAATACTTGCTTTCTCTTGTTCTTCATTCTCCCAAAAGCCAAACATCTCATGACCTCCATCTACTGTGATATAATTTAGTTTCCAGGTTTTTCCTGTAAAGATAGCGGCTACATCGTCCGAATCATTACACCCTGAAAATAAAGGAAGCAATAAAAGCAATCCTACTATTTGAAATATACTTCTCTTCATATTTAATATCTAATAACTTAATACTTATTTCTTTATCCCATTTCTGATTAATAAAGCATCAATACTTGGTTCCTGTCCGCGGAAACGTTTATAAAGTACCATTGGATGTTCCGTTCCTCCTTTCGACAAGATATTATTGCGGAACGAGTCTGCAACTTCCTGATTGAATATTCCTTTTTGCTTGAACAATGAGAAAGCATCGGCATCCAGTACTTCCGCCCATTTGTAGCTATAGTATCCGGCGGCATATCCACCAGCAAAGATGTGGGAAAACTGCGTACTCATACAAGCTTCTGGTACAATCGGCAATATTTGCGCATCCTTCCAGGCTTCTTGTTCATAAGCTTTCACATCTCCTTCAAAAGGAGTGTTGCGCGTATACCATGCCATATCAAGTAAACCGAAACTTAGTTGTCGCAGACAAGCATACGCAATATTAAAATTAGATGCATCTACAAGGCGTTTTATTAATTCATCCGGTAAAACTTCTCCTGTCTGATAATGACGGGCAAAGGTATTGAGGAAATCTTTCTCTATGGCGAAATTCTCCATAATCTGCGAGGGAAGCTCCACAAAGTCCCAATATACATTGGTTCCGCTTAAACTTCTGTAAGTGGAATTGGCAAACATACCATGCAGGCTATGTCCGAACTCATGCAAGAATGTTTCTACTTCATTGAATGTCAATAAAGCGGGCTTATTCTCGGTTGGCTTGGTAAAGTTCATCACAACGGATACATGAGGACGGCTGTTTTACCGGTCTTTTTATCTATCCATTGGTCCTTATAACTCGTCATCCAGGCTCCGGCCCGCTTTCCCGGACGCGGATGGAAATCGGTGTATAAGACGGCTAAAAATTTACCGTCTTTATCAAACACTTCAAAGGCTTCTACCTCTTTATGGTAAACCGGAATTTCTGTATTTTTCCGGAAAGTGATTCCATATAACTTTTCTGCCAAGCCAAACACCCCTTTCTTTACTTGTTCCAGTTCGAAGTAAGGGCGGAGCATTTCTTCATTGATATTGAATTTTTTGTCTTTCAGTTTGTTTGAATAATAACTCCAGTCCCAAGGCATTACAACGAAATCAGCTCCCTGCTCTTCGCGGGCCAGTTCTTGGATTTCTTTGTATTCTTGTTGTGCGGTAGGAGCGTAGGCTTCCAATAGTTGGTTGAGCAGTTTATATACAGCATCACTGTTTTCAGCCATTCTTTTCTTTAGCGTATATTCCGCATAATCTTTGTATCCCAATAGCTGGGCTATTTTCATACGTGTATTGGCTATATTTTTTACGATATCGATATTATTGAATTCGTTATCGTGCGTACATTTTGTATTGTAAGCCATATACAATTTCTGGCGTAAATCACGATTGTCGGAATACGTCATAAAAGGAACGTAGCTTGGAGCATGAAGCGTGAACGCCCATCCTTCTTTTTCTTCGCTCTTGGCTGTTTCAGCAGCAGCTTCTATGATAATTTCGGGTAATCCGGCGAGACTTTCTTTTTTGTTAACAGCATCTGATAGGCATTTGTCTCTTTCAGGTTGTTTTCACTGAAAGTAAGCGTCAGTTTACTCAACTCGTTTGTCAGGCGGCGGTACTCTTCCCGCGCTTCTCCTTCCAAATTGGCGCCATGACGAATAAAACTGTTATATGCATTTTCCAGTAACTGTTTTTGTTCCTGTGTCAGTTGCAAAGTCTCTTTTTTGGTTATACACTTCTTTCACACGTGCGAATAGCTTTTCGTTCAGTGTGATATTATTGCTGTGTTCACTAAGCAACGGCATAATTTTTGAGCGAGTTCTTGCAGATCGTCATTCGTTTCTGCGCTCAACATATTACCGAAGACGGCAACTACTTTATCAAGTAATTCCCCTGATGCTTCGAAAGCTTCTATCGTATTGCTAAAATCAGCCTTTTCCGGATTCTGTATGATAGCCTCTATTTCAGCATTTTGCAGCTTGATTCCTTCGAGGATAGCAGGCTCATAATGTTCAGTTTCAATCCGGTCGAACGGCACGGCTTCGTGCGGCGTGTGGTATTGCCCGTAGAAAGGATTCTGGGCGTTTGTTATATTGCTCATAGTGCAAACTAGTATCAATGTTATTAATAATCTCTCCATAGAAGTACAAAGCTACTAAAATTGTCGCTTATTCAACGGATAACACGTTGCTTTTTAACAATATATAAAATGAAATGTATAAAAAAACCGCTACGGTTTCCCGCAGCGGTTTCTATATTGTTCAGATTTCTAATTAAGCGTTAACTGATGCCATGTGAGCGATCAAGTCAAGAACTTTGTTAGAGTAACCGATTTCGTTGTCATACCAAGATACAACTTTAACGAAAGTGTCAGTCAAAGCGATACCTGCTTTAGCGTCGAAGATAGAAGTACGAGCGTCACCTAAGAAGTCAGAAGAAACTACTGCATCTTCAGTGTAACCCAGGATACCTTTCAATTCGCCTTCAGAAGCTTCTTTCATTGCAGCGCAGATTTCAGCGTAAGTAGCCGGTTTAGCCAAGTTAACTGTCAAATCAACTACAGATACGTCCAAAGTCGGAACACGCATAGACATACCAGTCAATTTGCCGTTCAATGCAGGGATTACTTTACCTACAGCTTTAGCAGCACCAGTAGAAGAAGGAATGATGTTGCCAGAAGCAGCACGACCACCTCTCCAGTCTTTCATAGAAGGACCGTCAACTGTTTTCTGAGTAGCAGTTGTAGAGTGAACTGTAGTCATCAAACCGTCAAGGATACCGAACTTGTCGTTCAATACTTTAGCGATAGGAGCCAGACAGTTAGTAGTACAAGAAGCGTTAGAAACGAACTGAGTACCTTTCACATATGTTTTTTCGTTTACACCGCAAACGAACATCGGAGTGTCATCTTTAGAAGGAGCTGACATTACAACATATTTTGCACCAGCTTCGATGTGAGCCTGAGCTTTGTCTTTGCTCAAGAACAAACCTGTAGATTCAACAACGTATTCTGCACCTACTTCATTCCATTTCAAGTCAGCCGGATTTCTTTCAGCTGTGATACGGATAGCTTGACCGTTAACGATCAGTTTGCTGTTTTCAACATCTGCTTCGATAGTACCGTTGAACTGTCCGTGCATCGTGTCATACTTCAGCATGTAAGCCAAGTAATCAACCGGGCAAAGGTCATTGATACCTACGATTTGAATATCGTTTCTTTCCATTGCAGCGCGGAAAACGAAACGTCCGATACGTCCGAATCCATTAATACCTACTTTAATCATTTTGTTTAAACTTTTAAGGGTTTTATAATATTTGTTCAAATATCTCTCTACCTGCGCACTTGTTTTATTTTCAAATGCGGTGCAAAATTACAAAAATGTTTTTATATTCGCGCATTAAATTCACATTAAATATTGAAAAAAGATGGGAAAGAGTACATTTTTACAGGACTTTAAGGCGTTTGCCATGAAAGGTAACGTCATAGACATGGCTGTCGGTGTTGTTATTGGTGGTGCGTTTGGAAAAATCGTATCATCATTGGTTGCTAATGTTATTATGCCTCCGATTGGTTTACTGGTTGGCGGTGTGAACTTTACGGATTTGAAATGGGTGATGAAAGCGGCAGAGATCGGTGCCGACGGTAAGGAGATAGCTCCGGCTGTAACATTGGATTATGGTCAGTTTCTGCAAGCCACCTTTGATTTTCTGATTATCGCTTTTGCTATATTTTTATTTATACGTTTGATTACGAAACTGACAACTAAAAAACAGGCAGAAGTAGCAGCTACTCCTCCAACTCCTCCTGCGCCAACGAAGGAAGAAGTCTTGTTGACGGAGATACGCGATTTGCTGAAAGAAAAGAATAGTTGATTCTAATTAAAATAAAGGAGATTCCAAGTATAAACTTGTGAATCTCCTTTATTTTTTTCTCTTCATTATTAATATAGATTGCGTACTTCTTTTTTCTACTTTTGCAAATCAATTTATTTAAAATCCAACCATTTATATGCAGGAAAAATAATAATTCTTGATTTCGGTTCGCAGACAACACAGCTTATAGGCCGTCGTGTACGCGAATTGGATACGTATTGCGAAATCGTTCCTTATAACAAGTTTCCTAAAGAAGATCCTACAATTAAAGGAGTCATCCTCTCCGGAAGTCCTTTCTCGGTTTACGATAAAGATGCTTTCAAAGTAGATTTGAGTGAAATTCGTGGTAAATATCCGATATTGGGTATTTGTTATGGTGCACAATATCTGTCATACACCAATGGCGGGAAAGTGGAACCAGCCGGAACGCGCGAGTATGGACGTGCTCACTTGGCTTCTTTCTGCAAAGATAATGTACTATTTAAAGGTGTGCGTGAGGAGTCGCAGGTGTGGATGAGTCATGGAGATACGATTACTGCTATTCCTGATAATTTCAAGAAAATAGCTTCAACAGATAAAGTAGATATTGCTGCTTATCAGATAGAAGGGGAGCAGTGTGGGGTGTTCAATTCCATCCGGAAGTATTCCATAGTGAAGACGGAACTCAAATCCTGAAGAACTTTGTGGTAGATGTTTGCGGTTGCAAACAAGACTGGTCGCCGGCTTCTTTCATTGAAAGTACGGTTGCCGAGCTGAAAGCGCAGTTGGGGGATGATAAAGTCGTTCTCGGTTTGAGTGGCGGAGTTGATTCTTCAGTTGCAGCAGTGTTGTTAAACAAGGCTATCGGTAAGAACTTGACTTGTATCTTTGTAGATCACGGTATGCTACGTAAGAATGAGTTCAAGAATGTGATGAAAGATTACGAGTGTCTCGGTCTGAACGTGATTGGTGTAGATGCCAGCGCAAAGTTCTTCGACGGAACTAGCTGGTGTGGCCGGACCGGAAAGCTAAGCGTAAGATTATAGGTAAGGGGTTCATCGATGTGTTCGATGTAGAAGCTCATAAGATCAAAGACGTGAAATGGCTGGCGCAGGGTACCATCTATCCGGATTGTATTGAGTCATTGTCTATCACGGGTACAGTGATTAAGAGCCATCATAATGTAGGTGGACTTCCTGAAAAGATGAATCTGAAATTGTGTGAGCCACTTCGTTTGTTGTTTAAGGATGAGGTTCGTCGGGTAGGTCGTGAGTTGGGTATGCCGGAACATCTGATTACCCGCCATCCGTTCCCGGGCCGGGGCTGGCAGTGCGTATTCTGGGTGATATTACTCCTGAAAAAGTACGTATTCTGCAGGATGCTGATGATATCTTTATTCAGGGATTGCGTGACTGGGGATTGTATGACCAGGTATGGCAGGCAGGAGTTATCTTGTTGCCGGTACAGTCTGTAGGCGTGATGGGAGATGAACGTACGTACGAAAGAGCGGTTGCTTTACGTGCTGTGACATCTACAGATGCCATGACAGCCGACTGGGCGCATCTGCCTTATGAATTTATGGGTAAGGTATCGAATAATATTATTAATAAGGTGAAGGGAGTGAACCGTGTAACCTATGATATCAGTTCTAAACCACCAGCAACCATTGAGTGGGAATAATAACACTTTATAATCTAAAAATAGCCTCAATAGGAATTCCTGTTGAGGCTATTTTTATGATGAATAGGTTCTTTTTATAATGAGTCAGTCTGTATCTACTCGCTTACCAGCTTCTGTGCATCCGGAATAAGAATCTCTTTCCGACGTAATTCTAATAATCCTTTGTCTTGTAGCTCATTGAGCGCTTTTGAAGTATTCAGCCGGGTGTCATCTAAGTAGCGGGCAAGATCGTCCATCTTCATTTTGAATATCTTTTCTCCCTGAATCTTTTCACAATGCAACAGAAAAAAGCGAATGATTTTCTCTGTTAAATCCTGTGTCGGCTCTTCCCATAAGCGGGAGTAAAGATTTTGTGCCCGGTTACTTACGATATTCATATAGTTGAGCCGGAATATTTCATATTTGAACAGATCGCTAAGTACAAATGCTTTGCTGATACTGACAGTATGCGCTTCTGTATGTGCCACATAAGCAGAAGTGTAATGAGTGTTCATGCCAAACAGCGACTGTGGTTCCAGCAGGTAAGGTGCTTCCATCTGTTCAATGACGGTGTATATATTTTCTTTGGAATTTGTGACAATAGAAACCTCGCCTTTTAACAGGAAGCAGAGTTGTTTACACGGACTACCACTCTCAATGATAGTTTCTCCTACTTTATGCTTGATAAAGTGTAGCTTGACTTTATCCAGAATACTTGTGAAATCTTCATGACAAAGACCTTGAAATAAAGGCAATTGGAGCAAAGTGTCGAACATTGTTTCCATATGTTGTAATCTCTTGTTAATCGTACAAATTTACTCATAATACAACACGGCTGTCAATATCTGACCGTTCTTTTTGTTTTTTTTATTGTTTGAATGTATAAAAATAGAGTATATTTGCAGAAAAAAAGGAGGAAATTATGTTCGCAGGCTTCAATTGGCAACAGATGATTAGTGCGTTTATCGTACTTTTTGCCGTGATAGACATTATCGGCTCTATACCTATTATAATTAACCTGAAAGAAAAAGGGAAAGATGTGAATGCAATGAAAGCTACCGTCATCTCTTTTGCTTTGCTGATCGGATTTTTCTATGCGGGAGATATGATGCTGAAACTCTTCCATGTAGATATCGAATCGTTTGCAGTTGCCGGTGCGTTTGTTATCTTCCTCATGTCTTTGGAGATGATTTTGGATATTGAGATTTTCAAAAATCAGGGTCCTATCAAAGAAGCTACTTTGGTGCCGCTTGTCTTTCCTTTGTTGGCAGGTGCCGGAGCTTTCACTACTTTGCTTTCTCTTCGGGCGGAATATGCCAGTATCAATATCATTATAGCTTTAGTATTGAACATGATCTGGGTTTACTTTGTAGTGAGTATGACTGGTCGTGTAGAACGTTTCCTGGGAAAAGGTGGTATCTATATTATTCGTAAGTTTTTTGGTATCATCTTATTGGCTATTTCTGTAAGGTTGTTTACGGCCAATATAACCTTATTGATTGAAGCGTTGCATCGGTCTTGATTAGGCTTAATCCTTCTTGTTAAATTGAAAACTATTGTATCGGTTGTGCCATCGTGTTGGCACAACTGTGACATGCCTCTGTCACAAGCGTGCCACTTCGATGTCACAAGTGTGCCAATATGGTGACACGAGTTGGCATTTATAGCGTTTCTTCTTCTTCTGCTGCTGTTGTTTCTTCTTCTGTATTTTCTTCCTCTTCCGTTTCATCTGCAAAAGGTTCCGGCCGTTGCGGTCCGTGATTTACGAAAACGAAAGCACAGAGTGTCCCCATAATTCCTCCGCTAAGATGTCCTTCCCACGACATATTGGTAGGGGAGAAATAAGGAAACATATGCCATATAATTCCTCCATATAAAAAGGTGACAAGTAAAGAGATGGCAATGAGTGGAACATATTTGCGGAGAATACCACTGAAAAAGAGAAAGAAGGCAAAGCCATAGATCAGTCCGCTGGCACCGATGTGCCATCCCGGTTTTCCGATCAGGAAAGTAAGTAGTCCGCTTCCGAGCCAAATGAGAATAAAAATTTTACCGGCTATTCCCCGGTAAAAGTAAAAAAGACACCATGACAAGAAGAATAAAGGGATTGTATTTGCTAATAGATGACTGAATCCGCTGTGTATCAGCGGATGGGTTAAAATGCCGGTCAGTCCCCGTTTCTCCATAGGATATACCCCCAAGCGAGAGAAGTCCCAGTCCATGCCGACTTCCATAATCTTGAGTATATAGAGAATAAAAATAGGAAACAAAGGCTTTGCTGCAGCCAGCATGATACGCTGAATATCTTGCTTCATGACATTCTTTTCTTTAGATATTTTACGCAATACTACGAATATTTGCACAAAAACTGAAAATAAAAAGCCTTTTTATTTTTGTTTTTATCTAGAATTTGTACATTTGGGCGTTATACCATTGTATATGCTGCTACAGCCAATATATGCGGTATGTAACAATAAATAGATATACGATATAATGACCAATAATTAACCTTTAATAATGCACAACTATGAGTTATTTACGATTTGACAAGACCCTCATGACGAATCTGGAAGAAGTCTCTTCAAAGGGAAATCCTCCGGACGAACAAAGCAGGAGCTTATCATTGTACGACGATTGTTGATTGTAACACACGCAAATATCACGGCCTGTTGGTAATTCCAGTTCCCAATCTCGACGATGAAAATCATGTGCTGCTATCTTCTCTTGATGAAACGGTAATTCAACATGGTGCGGAGTTTAACTTGGGGTTGGATAAATATCAGGGAAACAACTTTAGTCCGAATGGACATAAGTATGTCCGCGAGTTTGATTGTGAGCATATCCCGGCAACAACTTACCGTGTCGGAGGTGTTATCCTCCGCAAAGAAAAAATCTTTGTACATCATGAAAATAGAATCCTGATTCGTTATACTTTGTTGGACGCACATTCGGCGACGACTTTGCGCTTCCGACCGTTCCTCGCTTTCAGGAGTGTACGTGAGTACACACACGAGAATGCGCAGGCAAGCCGCGAGTATCAACTTGTGGAAAATGGTATTAAAACCTGTATGTATCCCGGATATCCGGAACTATATATGCAGTTGAATAAAAAGTGTGAGTTTCATTTCATGCCTGACTGGTATCGGGGTATTGAATACCCGAAAGAACAAGAGCGTGGGTATGACTTCAATGAAGACCTTTATGTTCCCGGTTATTTTGAGGTGGATATAAAGAAAGGAGAGAGCATCGTATTCTCTGCCGGAACTTCAGAAGTAACTCCCCGTAGACTGAAACAAACATTTGAGGCTGAAGTAGCTGATCGTACCCCACGTGATAGCTTTTACCACTGTCTGAAGAATTCCGCTCATCAGTTCCATAACCAACAGGAAGGCGAACATTATATTCTTGCCGGTTATCCGTGGTTCAAATGCCGTGCTCGCGATATGTTTATCGCTTTGCCGGGACTGACACTTGCGCTTGATGAGATCGATCAGTTTGAGGATGTGATGAAAACGGCGGAAAAGGCGATTCGCAATTTTATAAATGAAGAACCAGTAGGATACAAGATTTATGAAATGGAGCATCCTGACGTTTTGCTTTGGGCTGTCTGGGCTTTGCAGCAATATGCAAAAGAAACTTCCCGTGAGCAATGTCGTCAGAAATACGGAGAACTTCTGAAAGATATTATGGAGTTTATCCGTCAGCGAAGACATGAGAATCTTTTCTTGCATGACAATGGATTACTTTTTGCCAATGGTACCGATAAGGCGATTACATGGATGAATTCTACTGTGAACGGCCATCCGGTGATTCCTCGTACTGGATATATTGTTGAATTTAATGCGTTATGGTATAATGCACTGCGTTTTATCGCTGATTTGGTACGTGAAGGTGGTGATGTAATCCTGGCAGATGAACTTGATGCACAGGCAGAAGTGACAGGAAAATCTTTTGTCGAGGTATTCCGTAATGAATATGGTTATTTGCTTGATTACGTAGATGGTAATATGATGGACTGGAGTGTACGTCCTAATATGATATTTACCGTAGCGTTTGATTATTCTCCTTTGGATCGTGCGCAAAAAAACAGGTGCTCGATATTGTGACCAAAGAGCTGCTCACTCCGAAAGGAATTCGTTCGTTGAGTCCGAAGAGCGGTGGATATAATCCGAACTATGTAGGTCCGCAGATACAACGGGATTATGCTTATCATCAGGGAACTGCTTGGCCTTGGTTGATGGGATTCTATCTGGAAGCTTATCTTCGAATTTATAAGATGAGCGGGTTGTCATTCGTTGAACGTCAGCTGATTAGTTATGATGATGAGATGACAAGCCACTGCGTTGGTTCCATTCCCGAATTGTTTGATGGGAACCCGCCTTTCAAAGGACGTGGCGCAGTATCGTTTGCGATGAATGTAGCAGAAATACTGCGTGTCTTAAAGCTACTGTCTAAGTATTATTAAAAAAGGAGGAACGAAGATGAAAGTTTTAATGTTTGGATGGGAATTCCCTCCCAAAATATATGGTGGTCTTGCGGTTGCTTCTTATGGAATAACTAAAGGATTGAGTCTGCAAGGTGATATGGAGACGATTTTCTGTATGCCTAAACCTAGCGGCGAAGAAGAGAAGTTCTTGAAAATAATCGGTATGAATCAAGTACCCATCGTGTGGCGTGATGTCCACTATGACTACTTGAAATCACGTTTGTTGGAAATGACACCGGAAGAATATTACTCCTTCCGCGATCATATCTATGCTGATTTTTCTTATATGCATGTGAATGATTTGGGATGTATGGAATTTGCAGGTGGTTATCCCGGGAACTTGCACGAAGAAATTAATAATTTCTCGATCATTGCCGGAGTAGTAGCCCGTCAGCAGGAGTTTGATATCATTCATGCGCATGACTGGCTGACTTACCCTGCCGGAGTACATGCCAAAATGGTTAGCGGAAAGCCGCTTTGCATCCATGTGCATGCTACGGATTTTGACCGTTCTCGTGGCAAAGTCAATCCTACTGTTTATTCGATTGAGAAGAATGGTATGGATCATGCCGATTGTATCATGTGCGTATCCGAGCTTACTCGTCGCACTGTTATTAACGAGTATCATCAGGACCCCAGAAAGGTATTTGCAATGCATAATGCTGTTTATCCATTGTCGCAGGAACTGCTGGATATTCCGCGTCCCGATCACTCAAAAGAAAAGGTGGTCACTTTCCTCGGACGTATTACGATGCAGAAAGGACCGGAATATTTTTGTAGAAGCTGCTGCGCTTGTATTGCAGCGTACTCGTAATATTCGTTTTGTAATGGCGGGGTCGGGCGATATGTTGAATGCCATGATTAACCTGGTGGCCGAACGTGGTATTGCCGATCGATTCCACTTCCCGGGCTTCATGAAAGGCAGACAGGTATATGAGGTTTATAAGAACAGTGATGTATTTGTCATGCCGTCTGTCTCTGAACCTTTCGGTATCGCTCCGCTGGAAGCCATGCAGTGCGGAACACCTTCCATCATTTCTAAGCAATCTGGATGTGGCGAGATTCTTGATAAGGTGATAAAAACTGACTATTGGGATATTCATGCGATGGCTGACGCTATCCATTCTCTGTGTACCAATCCGTCTCTTTTCGAATATCTCAAAGAAGAGGGAAAGAAGGAAGTAGATGGGATTACGTGGGAAAAAGTCGGCTTGAGAATCCGTGCTCTCTACGAGTCTGTGTTAAGAAACTATGGTAAATAACAAAACAATAAATAAAAATGAGAACTATCTGTCTTTATTTTGAAATACATCAAATTATCCATTTGAAACGTTATCGTTTCTTCGATATTGGTAATGACCATTATTATTATGATGATTATGCCAACGAAACGGGTATGAATGAGGTCGCTGAACGTTCGTATATTCCTGCTCTCAATGCGTTGATTGAGATGGTGAAAAACTCGGGTGGTGCTTTTAAAGTAGCGCTTTCTATCTCGGGGGTAGCTTTGGAACAATTGGAAATTCATGCTCCGGCAGTCATTGATTTATTGCATCAGTTAAATGAAACTGGTTGTTGTGAGTTCTTATGTGAACCTTATTCGCATGGTTTGTCTTCACTGGCTAACGAAGACTGCTTCCGTGAAGAAGTGCTTCGCCAGCGTGATAAAATGAAACAGATGTTTGGCAAAGAACCGAAGGTGTTCCGCAACTCCAGCTTGATTTATTCGGATGAAATCGGTGGACTGGTAGCTTCTATGGGCTTCTAAGGGGATGTTGACGGAAGGTGCTAAACATGTGTTGGGGTGGAAGAGTCCGCATTATGTTTATCACTGTAATCAGGCTCCAAGTCTTAAGCTCTTGTTGCGGGATTTCAAACTCTCTGACGACATCAGTTTGCGTTTCTCTAATTCAGAGTGGGCGGAATATCCTTTGTTTGCCGATAAGTATATTAATTGGATCGATGCATTGCCACAAGAAGAACAAGTGATCAATATCTTTATGGAATTGAGTGCACTTGGTATGGCTCAACCGTTATCTTCCAATATTCTTGAATTCATGAAGGCACTGCCTGAATGTGCAAAAGGCTAAGGGAATCACGTTCTCTACACCGACTGAAATTGTAACGAAGCTGAAATCAGTATCACAACTCGATGTTGCATATCCGATGTCGTGGGTGGATGAAGAGAGAGATACAAGCAGTTGGCTGGGTAATATCCTGCAACGTGAGGCTTTCAATAAACTGTATAGTGTAGCCGAACGTGTTCATTTATGTGATGATCGTCGTATTAAGCAGGATTGGGATTACTTGCAGGCCAGCAATAACTTCCGTTTTATGACAACGAAGAACAATGGGATGTGGTTGAACCGTGGTATCTATGATTCTCCTTATGATGCTTTCACCAACTATATGAATATTTTGGGTGACTTTATCAAACGGGTAGATGCACTGTATCCTGTTGATGTAGACAGTGAAGAACTAAATTCTTTGTTGACTACCATTAAGAATCAGGGGGATGAGATTACTGAATTGGAAAAGGTATTGGCTAAATTACAGGCAAAAGTAGAAGCGGCAAAGAAAAACGGCGGTCAAAAAAGGCTACTAATGCTAAAGAGCCGGTAGTAAAAAAGAAAAAGCTGTTGATAAATCAAAACCTGCTGTAAAGAAAGCTGCAGTTAAGAAAGCAACAGCCGAGCCGAAGAAGGCTACGGGGAAAGCTAAGAAGGCTTAAATAAAAGTATAAAAAACTTGTTATATAGAACCGTGAGTAAGAGAAAATCAGACTCACGGTTTTTTGTGGGGTAATGCATATTTGTGTGGTTACCCTGTCCCATATTAATAAAAATAGCGCAAGTTACATAAGTGACCTGCGCTATTTTTATTAATATGGATAATCTTTATTTTGTACTCTTGAATTGAGTTGAAACTACTTCTAGTTTGAGAACATATTTTTGATCATATTCATATATAGGTTCTCCTTTTTCATTATACATTATATTTCCATCTTTATCTTTTTTAAGTACTAAATTTTCTCCCAATTTTCCACCCTTTAGACGTACATATCCAGGTTTCAAATCATGCTGTATGCTAATAATGTTGCTAGATGTTCCATAATAACTATTACTACTTGACGAATCATAAGTTACTAAGACAGGAATTAATACAACTTTATTCCAGTCAGGGTTATTATTTTCCCATGCCTTTTCATCCCACGAACTACCATTTTTTCTAGCTTCCTCTTTATCTACGATACATGCATTAATCAGCTGGGTTATATTGTTGAAACTATACTGGTTGATATTACTACTGTGGCTTGTTAAGTATGATGAAATTCCATCGGTTAACTTGTTTTCTTTAAAAGAAAGAATCTTTTTCTTTCTTTCGTATTAGCATAACATTAGATGGAATAGACATGCCAAATTTTTTGTCAGCAGGTTGATTATAGTTTGTGAATGTTAATTTTACGGCATTCAATGTGTCACCAGCTAATACATTTGCGATAGAATCAATAGGAAGAGTTGCTTGGGTAAAAATGCCTGCCGGAGTCTTTAGATAAGTTTTGTCCCAGTTTTCTTCTAAGTTGATTAAATTGTCTATCGTTTGTGTCTCATTTTTTAATTGATTAGCTTGAATTACTTCACGAGTAGTGGCAAAGGTACGATATCCATAGTAGGTCGAGTCTTTATATTTTCCATCTTCTTCTGCTACTTTCTTTTTCAATTTAATACCAGTGAGTGTATCAACTGCATAGCATTTATACACAACATTCATTTGAGCTTGGTTTATGTAAAGCACAGTACCATCACCATAATCACTTTTTACGTAAATGCCTTTGAATATTTTTTTGAATGTTTTATTATCAAAATTAACGCCAAATTTGTTAGCTTCTTGTATAATCTTTGTGCCAATTTCTATTGCAGCGTCCTGTTTAAAAGAAACATGTACGCTAGGTACATATGTACTGAGTTTGCGGATAGAATCTTTAACAGATAAATCGACTGCTGTATAGGCCTTAGTTCCCAGTAGATTTTCAGGATTATAAAATTCTTCAGGCTCAATATCTGTATAATATGCATTCTCTTGATTAAGTTCTTTTTCAGCCTCTCCTAGTTCGTAAACACTTAAACGACATGCAGTTAATGAATCTCCAAAATAGCTGCTATACCATAGGTAAAGTTCGATTGTATGGATGTTACCAATAATCTTATTTTCATCATCACGTATGAAAGTGACATCTTTATTATCTTCATTATCGTCCCCTACCATTATTTGAGTAGCTTTCCCTTTGCTGTCTAAAGCTGTCTTATTGTATACTCAGGGAAAGTCATTCCTTCAGGGCAATTTAGTTGTGCCAAGAAACCTGCCTGATAAGTTCCGAATGTTTCATCAGTGAACTTACCTACATACCCCACATTAGTCATTGCATATATCTTACCGGCATGAACGGATTCTGTAGTCACATCAAAGGTAGATAGCTTTCCATTGATATCCCGGTCGCTTTCTGGAAACATTCTCAATCCCAGTCCGGCAGTGTTGTCATCACAACCCCAAAAGGTGATTGCCAGTAAAGCTATTAAGGCGTATTTTGCTTTCATGATCGTCGTATCTTGATTTTTTTATTCTTCTTCGTTTGCAGTAGCATCCCATACCTGATCGTAGAACTCGTTGCAAGCATCTGCATAGTTTTCCGGGTTTTGGTAGTCAAGTACCAATTTGCCAGATTGGCGGGCATATTCAATGATAGATTCGTCTACCTTTTCGCTGTTTTGTATTACTCCGTCCGAATAATCCACGGCGAGTTTGCAAAGGGCAGCATAATCTACCGGCTCTTTCAAATCACCTAAATCTTTTTAGAAATACCTTTCAGCATCAATTTGGCTGCGAAATCGTCGCTAAGTGTACTCTTGAAATCATCTTCATATACCGAGAATACAACTTTGGCATCGCGGAACGAAGGTTCGTCCTTGTAGGCTTTCTTAATATAAAGAGGAGCCAATGCCGTCATCCAGCCGTGACAGTGGATTACATCGGGACACCAGCGAAGCTTCTTCACGGTTTCCAGCACACCACGCGCATAGAAGATAGCACGGCTGTCGTTGTCATCATATTCTATACCATTTTCGTCCGCTGTCTGCAACCGATTCTGGAAATAATCATCATTATCGATGAAATATACCTGCATACGTGCGGATTGAATAGAAGCTACTTTTATAATAAGGGGGTGATCAGTATCGTCGATGATCAGGTTCATACCGGAGAGGCGAATCACTTCGTGCAGTTGGTTTCTGCGTTCGTTAATGTTTCCCCATTTGGGCATAAATGTTCTGATTTCACGGCCTTTTTCTTGTATCGCCTGTGGAAGGTTTCTACCTATATTGGCCATTTCGGATTCTGAAACGTAAGGTGTAATCTCTTGAGTAATAAATAAAACTTTATTCGCCTTTGTCATAATAACAATAGTTCTCTATAATATTCTGCAAAGATAGCAAAAAAAAGGAACTTTAAATACCATATTCTTTCTTTATGTGGCAAATATTAGTTTATTTTGCAGAGTTTTTGCAAACGACTAAAACATAAACCAATTGACGAAAATGAAAATAGTGCACACTATCAAGGACTTACAGGTCGAATTGGCGGTACTAAGAGCCCAGGGTAAGCAGGTAGGATTGGTACCCACAATGGGTGCTTTACATGCAGGACACGCATCACTGGTAAAGCGCAGCGTAAGTGAGAATGGTGTAACAGTAGTGAGTGTTTTTGTAAATCCCACTCAGTTTAACGATAAAAACGATTTAGAGAAGTATCCGCGTACATTAGATGCTGATTGCTGCTTGTTGGAAGAATGTGGAGCGGCATTTGTATTTGCTCCTTCAGTAAGCGAAATGTATCCGGAACCGGACACCCGTCAATTCAGCTATGCTCCGTTAGATACTGTGATGGAAGGTGCATTCCGTCCTGGACATTTCAATGGTGTTTGTCAAATTGTCAGCAAGCTGTTTAATGCTGTACAGCCAAACCGCGCATATTTCGGAGAGAAAGACTTCCAGCAATTAGCAATTATTCGTGAGATGGTTCGACAATTGAAATATAACCTTGAAATTGTGGGCTGTCCGATTGTGCGCGAGGAGGACGGATTGGCTTTGAGTAGTCGAAATAAACGTTTATCAGCACGAGAACGTGAAAATGCTTTAAATATTTCCCAGACATTATTTAAAAGTCGTACCTTTGCGGCATCTCATACGGTAAGTGAAACGCAGAAGATGGTGGAAGATGCGATTGAAGCCGCTCCGGGATTGCGTTTGGAGTATTTTGAGATTGTAGACGGAAATACATTGCAGAAAATTAGTAATTGGGAAGATACTTCGTACGCAGTAGGGTGTATCACCGTGTTCTGCGGAGAAGTTCGGCTGATCGATAACATTAAATATAAAGAATAACTAAAAAGACGAAACCTTATGATGATTGAAGTGTTGAAGTCGAAAATTCATTGCGCACGCGTCACGGAAGCTAATTTGAACTACATGGGTAGTATCACGATAGATGAAGATCTGCTGGATGCGGCAAACATGATTCCGGGAGAAAAGGTGTATATCGCTGATAATAATAACGGCGAACGCTTTGAAACCTATATTATCAAAGGTGAACGCGGTTCCGGTAAGATTTGTCTGAACGGTGCTGCCGCCCGTAAGGTGCAACCCGATGATATTGTGATTATCATGTCGTACGCGTTGATGGATTTTGAGGAAGCGAAGTCGTTTAAACCGTCTGTCATTTTCCCCGACCCTGCGACGAACAAAGTAGTAAAGTAAAAAAGTATCTTTGATATTTGAAATGAGAAAAGCCCCGTTTACAGTTCGTAAACGGGGCTTTTCTTATTCTATTTTTATGCCGGGGGTGATCGATGTTCTACCCACGTGTGAGTTGGTTTTAGCCCGGGTGTTAATAAGCGGCAGTTAGTTGCCGGCGTTTGTTTTCAGTTGCTCATTCATGGCAGCAGCGGCTTTACGGCCATCACCCATGGCCAGAATCACAGTAGCTCCACCGCGTACAATATCGCCACCTGCGTAAATCATCGGAATAGATGATGCCATGTTCTCATCTACGGCAATGGTTCCTTTGCGTCCTAATTCCAGTCCTTTAATGGAACTCGGAACAATCGGGTTAGGAGATACACCGACACTGACGATTGCCAGATCGATGTCAATTGTTTCTGTTGCTCCCGGGATGGCTACAGGACTACGACGTCCGGAAGCATCCGGTTCGCCTAATTCCATCTTTTGCAGAATAACTTGTTTTACGCAACCTTGTTCATCAGCAATATATTCGATAGGATTGTGCAGAGTCAGAAATTCTACTCCCTCTTCTTTTGCGTGTTTAACTTCTTCGATACGTGCGGGCATTTCTTCTTCCGAACGGCGGTAGATAATAATGGCACGTTCGGCACCCAGACGTTTTGCTGTACGGACAGAGTCCATGGCTGTGTTACCGCCACCGATGACAGCTACATTCTTACCGAATGCTACCGGAGTGTCCGAGTCTTCGCTGGCAGCGTCCATCAAATTAACGCGAGTGAGGTATTCATTTGACGACATGATATTGATAGAATTCTCTCCCGGGATATTCATAAAGTTAGGCAGCCCGGCGCCGGAAGCCACGAATATTCCTTTGAAACCTTCTTCTTTCAGGTCTTCCACACTGATAGTTTTTCCTACAATGCAGTCTTTGATAAAAGTAACCCCCATTTTGATAAGGTTATCTATTTCTACATCTACAATCTTGTTTGGCAGACGGAATTCCGGGATACCGTATTTCAACACACCACCGATTTCGTGGAGCGCCTCAAATACAGTTACGTCATAACCATATTTCGCCATATCACCTGCAAACGATAATCCTGCAGGTCCCGAGCCGATAACAGCCACTTTGATACCATTCTTCTCAGCAATGACTGGTACGGAGATTTGTCCGCTCTCGCGTTCGAAGTCAGCAGCGAAGCGCTCCAAATAACCGATAGCTACCGGCTTCTCATTCATTTTCAAATGAATACATTTGGATTCGCACTGCTTTTCTTGCGGACACACACGACCGCATACAGCCGGAAGTGCACTTGTCTCTTTTAGTGTCTTGGCTGCTTCCAGGAAATTCTCCACGCTCGATGTTCTTGATAAAACGGGGAATGTCGATTCCTACCGGACAACCTTCCGTACATCCTGGGTTTGCACAGTCGAGACAGCGTTTAGATTCTGTTATAGCCTGTTCTGCTGTTAATCCTTGATTTACTTCCTCTTTACGGCTGTGTGAACGATATTCAGCGTCAAGCTCGTTCATTTCTACACGGGGAATGGCCGTACGTTCTTTCGGTTTCATTGATTTGCGCAATTCCTGTCTCCAAGTGCATTACGGCTTTTCTCGTCGATTTCTTTGGTTGCTTCACATTCCGGTTGCAGCTTATGCATTTCTTCGCGCTCGATATTCTTGAATGCGCCCATACGTTTCAGCATTTCATCAAAATCAACCTGGTGACCGTCAAATTCGGGACCGTCTACACAAACGAATTTGGTCTTTCCTCCTACGGTGATACGGCAAGCACCACACATGCCAGTTCCATCCACCATGATGGTGTTCAGCGAAACGTCAGTAGGAATTTCATATTTCTTAGTCAGCAAGCAAACGAACTTCATCATGATGGCAGGACCGATAGCGAAGCATTTGTCCACTTTCTCGCGTTTGATAACTTCTTCCACGCCTTCCGTTACCAGACCTTTACGACCGTAAGAGCCATCGTCCGTCATGATGATTACTTCGTCGGAGCTTTCGCGCATTTCTTTTTCTAAAATAATAAGGTCTTTGTTACGTCCTGCCAGTACAGTGATCACTCTGTTTCCGGCAGCCTTCAAAGCCTGTACGATAGGGAGCATTGGAGCAACACCTACGCCACCACCAGCGCAGACTACTGTTCCGAATTTCTCTATATGGGTAGCTTGTCCGAGTGGGCCTACTACGTCAGTGATGGATTCGCCTTCATTCAGTTCACAGAGACGGGTAGAAGAAAGCCCGACTTCCTGCACTACCAGAGTAATGGTACCTTTTTTGAGGTCAGAACCGGCGATAGTCAAAGGCATACGTTCTCCCTTTTCGCCTACACGCACAATGACGAAGTGTCCGGCCTTACGGGATTTAGCAATCAGAGGAGCTTCAATTTCAAATTTGAATACTTTCTCAGAAAAGCGTTCTTTGCTAATGATTTTGTTCATTATCTAATTAATTTGTTGTTTTTATTACGTAACTGCTATCAGAATGTTATAAATTTTGGCAAAGATACAGCTTATTTACGAAATATAAAAGAAAAGCCACTCTTTTGATGAGTGGCTCTCTATATAAGGGTGCTTTTATTAGTCTGTCAGATCAAGTCTTAGTCTATCATATCGAAACCGCAGTATGGAACCAATGCTTTCGGAATTTTGATTCCTTCAGGTGTCTGGTTGTTTTCGAGTAGGGCCGCAACAATACGTGGCAATGCCAGTGCTGAACCGTTCAGTGTGTGGCAGAGTTCGGTTTTCTTTTCTGCATTACGGTAACGGCATTTCAGGCGGTTGGCCTGGTAAGTGTCGAAATTAGATACGGAACTTACTTCCAGCCAACGCTTCTGTGCTTCAGAGTATACTTCGAAGTCGAAACAAAGAGCAGCAGTAAAGCTCATATCTCCACCGCAAAGACGGAGAATGCGGTAGGGGAGTTCCAGTTTTTGCAGCAGTCCTTCTACATGGTCGAGCATTTCCTGATGAGATTGCTTGGAGTGTTCCGGTTTGTCGATACGCACCAATTCTACTTTGGAGAATTCGTGCAGACGATTCAGGCCGCGCACATCTTTACCATAAGAACCTGCTTCGCGACGGAAACATTGTGTATACGCACAATTCATTATAGGCAATTGTTTCTCTTCCAGAATCACATCACGGTAGATATTAGTTACGGGAACTTCCGCTGTCGGGATCAAATATAAATCATCTACTTCGCAATGGTACATTTGTCCTTCTTTGTCAGGAAGTTGGCCTGTACCGTAACCTGAAGCGGCATTGACCACTGTCGGCGGCATGATTTCAATATATCCAGATTTGCGTGCTTCATCCAGGAAGAAGTTGATAAGGAGCACGTTGAAGTTGTGCACCTTTCCTTTGTATACAGGGAAGCCCGCTCCTGTGATTTTAACACCCAGGTCGAAGTCGATTAAATCGTATTTTTTAGCCAGTTCCCAGTGGGGCAGTGCATCTTTGGGAAGTTCTGTTTCCATGCCTCCCATCTTTTCTACGACATTGTCTTCGGCACCTACGCCTTCCGGTACACTGTCATAAGGAATATTGGGGATCGTATAAAGTACATTCTGCATGTCCGTTGCAGCCTGTGTCATGGCAGCATCTAGTTCTTTGTTGCCTTCTTTTAGTTCGGCAACGCGGGCACGTGCAGTCTCTGCTTCCTCTTTTTTGCCTTCTTTCATCAGTTGACCGATTGTGCGCGAAAGAGAATTAACTTCTGCCAGGTTCTTATCTAATTGATTTTGGGTAGTACGTCTCTTGTCGTTTAAAGCAATGACTTGGTCAATTGTCTCTTTTGCATTTTTGAAATGCTTTTTTTCCAGTCCGCGGAGTACCGCTTCTGTATTTTCTGTAATTTGTTTAATGGTAAGCATATCTATACTTTTTATGAACTTTCTTATTTAAGGCTACAAAGATAAAGAAAAAACGAATAATCAAGCAAATATATGTGTTATATATAATATATATGATGTGTCTATGATATATATAATACATGTATTGAGCTGTATAATAAACATATATGCAGTGAATGATACATACATGTCTCTTTTAGAGTGATATATAAAACTCTGGTTGTAAAAAGAAAGGAGATGCAATCCCTTGGATTACATCTCCTTCTCTTGAATATTTTCAGTTGTGCAATTATGCCTCAGTGGCAGGAACAATAGAAACATATCTTCTGTCTTCTTTACCTACTTTGAAGCTAACTGTACCGTCTACTAAAGCGAAAAGAGTGTGGTCTTTACCCATTCCGATGTTTTCACCCGGATGGAATTCAGTACCTCTTTGACGAATGATAATATTACCTGCTTTGCAAGCTTCACCACCAAATATCTTAACGCCTAATCTTTTGCTATGTGATTCGCGGCCGTTCTTAGAACTACCGACACCTTTTCTTATGTGCCATTTCTTCTTACTTTTTAAATGATTAAGCTACTACTTCTGTGATTGTTAACTCAGTGAACTGTTGACGGTGACCGTTCAGTTTTCTGTAACCTTTTCTTCTTTTCTTGTGGAAAACAAGAACTTTGTCGCCTTTAACCAAGTTTGAAACAACTTGGCAAACAACTTTAGCGCCTTCTACGGTCGGAGCACCTACAGTTACGTTTCCGTCTTTGTCTACTAAAAGAACTTTTTCAAATTCTACAGTTGAACCGTTTTCTGCACCTTCAATGTGGTGAACGAACAGTTTCTGACCAGCTTCTGCTTTAAATTGCTGACCGTTAATCTCTACAATTGCGTACATCTTATATATAAATGTATAAGTTAGCTCCGGCGGGTGGTCTTTAATCACTTAAAGAGCTCTTTATCGAACCCGTTGCGGAATAATCGGGCACAAAAGTACTATTTTTATTCGTTCCCGACAAATATTTCTTTTATTTTTTATAGGAGATAAAATGATTACGGCAAATAAATGAGCATTTTAGCTCTCATTGTAGCCTATTGGACCAACTCTCCCAAATTCTGCATAATGATTTTGTGTGGATAAATGCGAAGTTCCTCTGGCGTTGTCATTCCGTTCAATACGCCTGCAAAATCTACTCCTGCATTTCGGGCCGTTTCGGCATCTACCGTGCTATCTCCGATATACAAAGTCTCTTTCGGTGTACTTCTCAGATGTTCCAAAGCAAATAGTACCCCTTCCGGCGAAGGTTTCGGTGCTTTTACATCTTCTCCTCCCACAACTATATCGAGAAAATCCTTTGGCAGATATTCTTCCAGATAACTCAATATCCGGAAGCGATACTTGGTAGAGATAATTCCGACGCGGGCACCCCGTTTCTTTAATTCTTTCAGTGTAGATAATGTATCAGGAAAAAGACGGGTATTCACATTCATGTGTACATCGGCTTCCAGTCTGTATTCCTGCCGGAAAGGATTCTAACTGTTCCGGGTCGGTAATTCCGGTAAGGATACTGAATGATTCTTCCAGTGTTTTGCCGATCGTGCGCTTGATAGCTTCATCGGTAACGGTTAAATACTGGTGCCGGGTGAGCACAATTCTGAAACATTTAACGATACCACGTGACGAATCGGCTAATGTGTAGTCGAAATCGAATAAATAGGTTTTGTAGTTCATTGGGGAAAACTTTTCCGCAAAAGTACTAAATACTTTTCTTATTTCACAGGTTCTACTGTGTATCCTTGTCTTTTTAGTAACTTTAATAATCCTTTTTCTCCGGGAAGGTGCAGGGCGCCTACTGCAACAAAAGTCGGAGCGGCTTTCATGATAGCCGGTAGTTTTTCAGCCCATGCTTTATTACGGTCGTAAATTAGGACATCTTCTTCGCCGGGAAGTGCGTCACATTGATCGCCTTTACGCTCTTCGCTGATTTTGAACATAGTGTTCAAATCCTGTTTCATGTAAGCGTTCGTGAGCTTTTTCAGGTTTTCTACTTCGGCTTCTATGTTATTAAGAGTGCACATGAGTAGCTGTGCTTGTCGTTGTAGTGAACTGCCATTGAAAAGCAGGTTGAATTGGAATTCTGCAGTTTCCAGTCCGTCCACCTTTTTTCCGTTTTGGATGGCTTGACTTTGAAAGAATGTGTCGAGTTGCTCTTGCGGGTTGAACTTTCCTACATGTTTTACGTAAGCCATTACCACTACATTATTCAACAGGAAGGCAGGTTTTAGCTTCGGAGCCATATTTAAATCTAGCATCAGGTTTTCTTTGCAGAATTTGTTAGCAGTCTCAAAGTCTTCCGGAGAAAGGAGGGAGGTCAGTGTGGTATCACTTTCGATCATCATTGCCTTTTGCATCTTTTCCATGGTGGCAGGCGATTGCATTTCCGACATTTTCAGCTCTCCATATACTTGTTGGGTTTCTTTCATTGCCTTTTGAAGTCCGGCAATGCTGTCCATGATGCTGAATGGTGCCAGGTGATGAGTACCTATGATGTAGGAAGGTTGGGTGCAGTCCGTTACCGGACACTTTCCATAAAAGTTGTGCATTGGCGCTGAATGCCACGCAAATAAATAGAACTGCTCCGATGAATGATTTCATAATTTTATATCATTAGAAGTTGATAATTAACGTATCCTGCCGCCGCTTATCCAGTGTTTGGTATAATAGTTCTCGTTCAAGTTGCTGACGATCACTCCTTTACTGGTGCTGGAATGAATAAACTTACCGTTTTTGAGGATAAATGCCTACATGAGCTACTTTATTTTTTGAACGACTGCTGGTGAAGAATACCAAGTCTCCTTCCCGGAGATTCCGCTTGGCGACTTTATTACTTTCTTTTTTAGATCTTCCGTGTTACGCGGCACTTGGGTGCGGTATACCTTTACGATACACTTGATAAACCAGTCCCGAACAATCTGTTCCTCGTTTAGAATCACCTCCACCACGATAAGGAACCCCAATCCAGTCGGCTGCTTCGAGATAGAGCTTATGATTATCTTCCAGATTGACATCTACACCTAATAAAATAGAAGCTCGTGCCAATGCTTGATAGTCCAGCCGGGGAGCGGAAGTGCGACAGGAACTAAGGCTGGCAATCAGTCCTAATAAAAGGATGAATTGCAGGAAGTATCTTTTCTTTCTATCAGGTTTCTTTATACTAGACTTATGGGTATCAGACTTTTCTGTTATATATCTCATCATAATTAGTTTATGCAATAATTTTAGTAAGGATGGATACTTACCATTTATTATTTTATCATTTCCTATTTACCGTTTACTCTTCTTCTACATTAAAATAATCCTCCAGTTCTTTTTCTGCGGAGTTATCTTCGTTGATAATATCTCGGATGATGACTCCGTGTTCCAGTAAAACGATCCGTGGACATACATCTACGGTATGATTGAGGTTGTGACTGGATATGATAACCGTAGCTTGATGCTCCTCATTATATTTCTTGAGCAGATGTTTGATGATAGACTGAACTTGGATCGAGAAAGTTGAATGGTTCGTCCAGTATCAGTAATTGCGGATAATGAAGCATAGCGGAGATTATCCCGATCTTTTGCTTGTTACCGGCAGAGTAGTTACGGATTAATTTTTTGTGCCCGATCACTTCTCCACTCATAAAACGTTCAAAAAGGAATCAGACGTTCGTCCACTTCTTCTTTCTTTAGTCCGTACATTTTTCCGATAAAATAGAAATACTCTTCCGGGGTAAGGTAGTCTATCAGAAATCCATCGTCAATGAAAGCACCTGTGAAGTTTTTCCAGTCTTCACTCCGGCTGACATCAATATCATTTATAATCACCTTTCCATCGTCTGCTTTCAGCAGATCCAACATCAATCGGAAAAGAGTGGTCTTACCGGCACCGTTGTTACCCACCAATCCGAGCATATCGCCTTGATTGATTTCGTAGTGTTCTATATCTACGGCAATCTTCTCACCGAAATTCTTTTTAAGTTTGTCAATGGTAATCATGATTTTCAATGTTTATATGGTTAATGATTCATGAACGTTTATTGGCGGCTGTCTCTGAAGCCTTCCATATTTTCATACCGCCGTTTCATGAAGCGATGATATACATTCTTTATCCATAAAGGAGAGGTCAGGGTAAATCCGAGACCGACAACTAACAGAATAATGTAAGTGATTGTTTCACCTAAAAATGCATTTAATAGACTGTATAAGATGAGAGGCACACCGAAAGCAGCGAAATTAACCACCATCTGTATAGCGCTATTCGTTTGTCGGCTTGCCACTTTCTCGTTTAAGGGGACCGTCTGTTTGTTGTAGACAGCCAGTTGGAAGAAACAGAAATAAATAAAGCCGATGGTATAGAAAAACCAGGCGAAGGCGCCCAGTAAAGTGAGTTTATTCATGATGATAGCGGGAATCATGAGTATGAAAGGTATGATTTCGCCAATGCTGTATGTGTAATATTTGGCTTTCAGTAGACTCATAATTGATTCTTTACGAGACATCAGGCCATCAATGTAATTACCTTCGAATGACATAATCTGTGAAAGGATAATCATTCCGAATACGGCAAAGTTATACACACAAATAAAAGAGGTCATGAAATTCCGTCATAGACACTGGAAAAGCTAAGTGCAACGGAGAAAGCCACCACTACAATTGCGATATTGCGTAATGCACCTTTGCAACGGCGGTTACGTAAAAGCATTTTCAGTTCCAGCCTCATATATTCGCCAACTTCCCCGTAGCGTTCGAAGAATCTATATTCGGAGACATGTTTAATCTGGCTATCTTCTACTTTTGCCAATTCTGCGTAAATAAGTCCCGACATAAGCTTGCGGTTAACCAACCATAAAGTGACAATCACAAGTATAGTGCCGAGAAAATAGAGAATGTTGCCCTGTATGTATCCGTCTCCCAGATCCATAAAGAAATAGAAAAGAGGACTGTCCTCGGGAATAAAAAGGAGGCAGGCTATTCCACCATAAAAAACAATGGGCAATAGAACCCACCAAATACGTTCGTTGATAAGAGTACGGCACAGCAAGTACCAGTAATTATTGGCAATAATTAATAGCAGGATACCGATAAGATAGGTGATAACACCGGAGATACCGAAAAACTTGGTAATAGTGATGAAGGAAAAAGGGACAAACAGAAACAACCAGAACAGGTTGAACAGGCTTAGTCCCGAGCGGATCAGTAAAAAGTCGATGACACGAATTCGTTTAACCGGCAACAGGAGGTAAGGTTTTACCTCCTGTGTCGGTGTTTTTTGTAACGGAACACGCAACAGGAAGTCCAGTGCCAGGATAAAGATCAGAACCACTGCGTTCATTACATGATATGGTTCCCGGTTAGGAACCATATTTGAGAATCCGAACGCGAATGTCGTACCGAAAAATATAAGGTAGCCGGCCCAGAATGCAGCCATGACATAACCGAGTATTTTAGCAACTTTGTTCTTTTCATACATCGGATGTCTTTTGGCGGCGAGTCTTCCGTGTTTACGTAGTTCGTTGAGTATCATCATTCTGTTGCTATGCAAAAGAATTTTTATTTGTTTTCTTCCGGCATAGTCATAACGACTTGAATTTCGTTGTTCTGTTTCAGCAGCTTGGCAAGGAAGTCTTGTACTTCTTTAGCAGTGATGCTGTTGACTATCTTTTCGTAATCTTTTGTATTGTCGACACCCGTATAGAAGTATTCGTCCAGATTATTAAGCCAGTAGCCGTTTTCTTTCTGTGCGTCTTTATATTTCTTCAACATATATTCTCTGATCTTCTGCATGTGTTCGGCAGACGGACCTTCTTTGGCCATCTTGTTGAATTGTTCCACGACGATAGCAGACAGTTTATCTTTCTTGGCAGGATCAGTCTGGAATACGATTTGAAGAACCAATTCTTCTTTCGGATATTTACCCAGGCTTCCGTTACAGCTTACGCCGTATGTACCACCTTCTTTTTCACGGATTTCTGCAGTGTAAACCAAATCCAGAGCCTGATCTAAGAAGCTAAGCAGGACATTGTTGCGCAAGTCATATTTGCAACTACCGCTATAAAGGAACATGATGGTAGCCATCGGAGTTTCCTGTGCTTTTGCGAATACATTCTTGATCTGTCCTTGCGGATATCCATGTGGTTGTCCTTGAAAGTCTCTTTACGGTTGATAGATGGCAGGCTACCCAGATATTTGGCGATCAACGGTTTCATTGTAGCCAAGTCTACATTTCCCACCAGGTAGAAAGTGAAGTCACTTGCGTCTTTGTAGCGGTCTTTGTACATTTCAAGAATACGGTCATAGTCGATCTGGTCTACCATGTTTTCTTTCATTCTGATAGCACGTGGATGGTGACCGTATAGTACACTTGTAATAGTGTCACTGAAAGCAGTCATCGGGTTAGCGTCTGCATTTTGAAGTTCGGCTTTCAAACGGTTCTTGTAAGATTCGAATGCTTCATTGTCCTTGCGTGGAGAAGTGAATGTCAGGTAAGTGAGCTGCATCATTGTTTCGAAAGTCTTTCGGTGCACAGCTACCGGAAACAGTTTCCGTAGTGTTGCCGATACCCGCACCTACGTTTGCACGTTTGCCAGCCAAAGCTTTACCCAGATCTACTTTGCTGAAATTACCGATACCGCCTACCAGAGCTACTCCGTTTAATTGAGCAATATTGATGATTTCATCGTTCGGGAATATGCTCGTACCACCGAAACTTACCCCTTTCATAACAATTTGGTCAGCTTTGAAATCAGTAGGCTTCACATATACAGTTACACCGTTGGAAAGCACTAACTTAGTCGTACCATAAATGTCTCCGGCTTTTTTCAGAAACAATTTTGCCACCTTTCAGTTCTTCCGAGATCAGCGGTTCGTTAGAGACTTTGTCTTCATAAGGCTTCAAGTCAAATGACTTCATTTGTTTCAGCAGAGCGGCAATCTCTTCTTTGGTAGGATATTTCACTCCTTCTTTTTCCGGACCGGCCAGCAGAACCACCTGATTGTTGTCAGTGATTAGTTGTTGCATCACCTGATTGACAGCTTCTACCGGAATATTCGGAGCCAGTTTGTTCAGGAGCGTATATTCAACTTCAATTCCCGGAATCGGTTCTTTATCAAGGAAGTTGTTAACGTATTCGTTCACATAAGAGCCGCTTTTGGTCTTTTCGCGTTCGTTGTAAGCAGATTCTACGGCTTGCAGATAGTTGGCGCGTGCGCGTTCATATTCTGTTGCGGTAAATCCGAAGCGGCGTGCACGTTCCGCTTCTTCCAAAACAGTTTTCGTAGCTAAATCGATACCGTCTATTTTGCTGCTTGCATCAAGTGCGAGTGCTTCTTTAGTCTTGGCAAGGAAATATTCTCCATATTCTGCACCGGCACTTGTGAAAGGAGGATTAGCAGTCTGGCGAAGTTCGTTCAAACGGTTGTTCAGCATATTCATAGCCATGCTGACCATATATTGAGTAGCATAATAAGCAATGGTATTTTTCAAAGAATCCGGCGTTGCATCTTGTTTGAAGAAGATGTTGATAGAAGGATTGGCAACTTCTTTGTCAGTGCCGATATAGATAAACGGTTCCTGATTGTCTGCTACCGGATAGTAGATACGTTCGGCCGGGTTTACCGGAGCTTTTACATCTGCAAATACCTTTTTAAGTTTAGCTTCAATTTCATCTACGTTGATATCACCTACAATAACGATTCCTTGCAAGTCCGGACGATACCATTTAGCATAGTAATCACGGATATCCTGATACGGGAAGTTGTTGATAACGTCAATACTGCCGATAGGCATACAGTCGGCATATTTAGAATCCGGATACATAGTAGCCTGTGCATCAGTCATGATACGAAGCATACCGCTGTTGCGGCTTCTCCATTCTTCACGGATTACGCCACGTTCTTTGTCTATTTCCTTGTCAGCAAGGTCGATAGCGCTCGACCAGTCATGAAGGATAAGCAGGCAAGAGTCTACTACATTGATATTTTCAGTTGGTACGTTACTGATATTGTAAACCGTCTGGTCGACACTGGTATAGGCATTCAGGTTCGTTCCGAATTTGATACCTTTTGTTTCACACCAGGGCACGATGCCAAGTCCGGTTTCATCACCGGGGAAGTGCTTTGTTCCGTTGAAAGCCATGTGCTCCAGAAAGTGAGCCAAGCCACGTTGCTGTGGTTCTTCCAGAATAGAACCTACTTTTTGTGCGATGTAGAATTCTACGCGTTTTTCAGGAAGTGCATTGTGTCGAATGTAATAAGTAAGCCCGTTGTCCAGTTTACCGATGCGGACGTTTTTGTCCACAGGTAACTCTTGCATGGGTTGTGCAAGTGCGAGCTGGAAATTGCAGCATATAAAAAGGACTGCAATAAATAATCCACGTAATAAATGTTTCATGCTCTATTTAGTTTAAATAAATATTTCTTTGTTATTTGTCGTTGTGCTTGGTTGTAAATCACAAATAGACAGGGAAAAAGAGTTATTTTATAGCTTCCCGTATCCTGACTAACTTCGTTAACAGCCCTTCCAGAAGGTCTAACTTTAGCATATTGGCACCGTCACTTTTAGCTACCGCAGGATTCTCATGTGTCTCAATGAATATCCCGTCAGCACCTACGGCGATACCTGCTTTGGCGACAGTCTCTATCAACTGCGGCATTCCTCCTGTTACTCCACTGGTCTGGTTGGGCTGCTGCAGGGAATGGGTGACATCCAGAATAACCGGATAACCGAATGATTGCATTTCAGGGATGCCGCGATAGTCTACAACAAGGTCCTGATAGCCGAAAGTCGTTCCACGTTCGGTAAGCATCACATTCTTGTTTCCGGCTTCCACCACTTTATCGGCAGCAAACTGCATTGCCTGCGGTGAAAGGAACTGTCCTTTCTTGATGTTAATCGTTTTTCCGGTTTTGGCTGCGGCAACCAACAAGTCGGTCTGGCGACAAAGAAAAGCCGGGATTTGAAGTACATCCACATATTCGGCTGCCATAGCAGCTTCATCTGCGGTATGGATATCGGTTACGGTGGGGACTCCGAAAGTCTCATGTACCTTTCTCAATACTTTGAGTGCTTTCTCATCGCCAATGCCGGTAAACGAATCCAGGCGTGAGCGGTTCGCCTTGCGGTAAGAACCTTTAAATACATAAGGAATTTGCAATGTTTCGGTGATCTTGACTACTCGTTCGGCAATGCGCATGGCCATTTCTTCACCTTCTATCACACACGGACCGGCCAACAGGAAAAAGTTGCCGGTGGGGTTGTTCTTAAGTTCTATCATTTTATTATTTACCAATTACAAATTATCAATTAGATTGTGAGTATATGTCTCTCTCCTAATGGGGGGAGTGATCCTGATTAGTTGGGGATGATAAGCGTTGTCTTTTCCGGGAGCACGCCTACTTCTAAAGGAAAATGTTTAGGCAACAAACGCCCGTCCAAATCCACCGCTGCATTCTGTGCCCGGAGTACTTTTACTTTTCTTGTCCGGTAGCTTTTCACGACTTTGTGATTTAAAATCCTTCCTTGTATCAACATCCACAATCCGGAAATGATCTGTAGAAATTCCGGACGATAGATCACAGATACATCCAGCCAGCCGTTGTAAGGAACGGCACTAGGCGTCTGTCCCCATCCCCAGGCACTACCCACACATACGGTCATGATGCGTCCGCGGATATGCTCGTCGTTGATGCGGAGGTGCATTCTGTAGAACTTCCGTTCGAATATCAGAGAGAACAAGGCGGCCACATAGGACAGGAACTTCACCCCCCAGAAACGTTTGGTCTGATCGGTGATTTTAACGATTCGTGCTCCCAGTCCGATATTAACAGCATTGAGGAAGTAGCGGCGTTGGTGTTCGTTTCCATCGTAGAAGTTGCAGTAGCCTACATCTATTTTCTTCAGCCGGTGATTGATGATACAGTCGACAGCCGGCTTATATTCGGTACTGAGTCCCCAATATTTGGCGAAGTCGTTTCCGATTCCGTTCGGAATCATGCCAAGTGCGATATTTTCTTTATCTTCGGCATCGGATAGCATAATGCCATTGATGGCATCATTTAATGCCCCATCACCTCCCACAATGACAATCGTGCGATAACCATTGTTGGCCAAAATCTTGGCGAGACGCTCCACCGAACCGAAACCTTCGGATTGCACATAGTCATAGTCGACGCCTTTGCTGTCCATGTACTCCTTAATTTCTTTCCAGCGCTTTTTTACCTTTCGGGTACCAGCTTTCGGGTTGTAAATCACTCCCCATTTCTTTGGTTCTACACTCATATTCGTATATCTATCCTATTGTGTATTAAAAATCACACTATATAACTGACAAAGATACTAAATCCCTTCCAGTTTCTCTTTTACAAAAGCTATCTTTTCTTCCATCGGCAGTTCCGCATTCATCCAATGGATGGTAAATCCTCGTCTTTCCATGCCTCTAAACCAAGTCATCTGTCGCTTGGCAAACTGGTGGATGGCTATCTCCAAACCGTTGAACATCTCTTCATAAGTCAGTTTGCCTATGACGTATAATGTCAGGTATTTGTATTCCAGACCATAGTATATGAGATCTTCCGGTGTAATTCCCTTGTTCGATCAATCGTCTTACCTCGTCCACCATTCCTTCATCCAATCGTTGTTTCAATCGGTGGGTGATCTTTTCACGACGCAGTTCCCGGTCAATATCCACGCCGATGATGAGGCTGTTCAGTTCCGGAAATTCCCGTTCGGGAACCGGATGGGCGGCATAATACTCTTCAATCTCTATTGCACGTATCGCCCGTTTCACGGTATCCACGTCGGTAGAGTTATGCAACCTTGTATTGGCTTAAAATTTCCGTCAGTTCTTCAAGAGAATAACTTGCCAAACGGGTACGCAACTCCTGATTTTCCGGTACGGGCATTAGTTTATAACCTTTTAAGACTGATTCCAAATACATCCCTGTCCCTCCACATAAAACGGGGAGACAACCTTTTTGTTTGATGCTTTCGTAAGAAATCAGGAAATCGCGTTGATATTCGAATACATTATATTTATATCCGGGATCTGCAATGTCGATTAAGTGGTAGGGGATTGTACGTCCGTTTACTGTATAGTCTGCCAAGTCTTTTCCCGTACCGAGATCCATCCCTCTGTATATCTGACGAGAGTCGGCACTGATAATTTCTGTATTGAGTTCATAGGCCAAGGCCGCGGCAAAGGGAGTTTTACCCGAGGCTGTAGGTCCGAGTATGGCGATTAAATCATAGTCCGGCATAGCTTCATTCTTTTATATCTGCAAAATTACGAAATAATTTTAACCTGTTTGATATTCAATCGCTTTTTTATCAAGATTAATAAGGGGGGATAGGGAAGGTTAATTTGTATTTTAACCTCTAATTGGTGGTATTCAATCTAATAATAATGAAGTGTATGAGAATACCGCCATCTGATATTATCTACTATGATATTTGTGTTGTTTTTATTGTCAATCTGTCATGATAGTAGCTAATCTTTTGATTTTTAGTGGAATATGGCTGATGATAGGAGCTGACAATAGGCTGACAATAAAGGTCTTGTTTTTTATTGTCAGCTTTGTTTTTGCTGATTAAATAGTGTAACTATTTGATAAACAGTTGTTTATCTCCTTTTTTATCATGATGCTATTTTTGTGATAACTTCTGTATATCTGTATGTTTTTACGTTATATTACCACTAAGGTTGTGTTGAAAAATCAGGTGTGATAACTCTAGTATGCTGATAGAATAACACGGAGATACGGGTAAAGTAGCTTAAAGATACTGGCATTGTTCAGCTAGAGTGCCTTTATTGTTCTGCTAGAGTACCGTTCTTGTTAGTTCTCCACGGCCGTGGTAGCTTCTTCCCACAGTCGTGGTAAGCTTCTTCTCACGGCCGTGGGAAGATCTCACCACGGCCGTGGTGAATGAATGATATCGGTAGCTTAACAGATGTATACCTGCTTGATAGAATAAAGATAAAGGTGCCTTAATAGAGTTGTGCTTACTTGCGTAAGTCTATAAACCTAGCATTCAAAATCATTTCCACATTTATCTGTTGTTTATTGTCTGTATGATTCGGCATACCTTTCCGTTTTTATCCACACCTTCTATGGTTATATCTTCCGGTGCAGTGCTGTCCGGAGTATAATATTCTATAGTTGCTTTTCCATTGGCATCCAGTTGAAGGGTAGGATTCCAATAGATCGTACTTCGTAAATCCGAGCGTTGGTCATTCTTTTTTTCGGGCGTATCATAAGTCGGATGGTAGAATTCGACCGAGTCGCTGTACCCTAGTGGAGTGCACGTGATAATACCTTGTGCCGGTCTTGCCGGGAGATCCTTGCCGTCTTTCAGGGTAATGACAATAGCGCCTGCCGAACCGCGGGAACCTAAAATTGCTGCATCAGCACCACGAAGAAGGCTCAAGCTCGACATATCACTGGTTTGTATCATGGTCAAGATGTCGTTATCGTCTTCATACACCACGTCGTCAACAACAATGACAGGTTGCTCGGGATTGTTGCGGATATGTATTTCATTTCCGTTTGTCACGCTAATGCCCGGAAGTCTGGTAACTGCATCGAAGGCCGTCTGCGCACCGAATCCTTCAAGTCTGTCTCCTTCGATAGTGTAGGTGTTGATACCTCCTGTGTAAATACTTTCTGAACTGGCCTTTTTACGACTTCCAGTGACTACCACTTCTTTCAGATTGTACACTCTCATTCCACCTTTCATGTAATACTGGTCGCGGGTGTTTAGCAAATAATCTTCCATAAAGGTTGCTGTTCCATCATGGAAAGGAGACTTGTGCGAAGTTGCCGGGTATTGAGGAGTGTCAATCACGATGTCCACTCCGGCAAATCCTCTTTTGGTACGTGCCTGAACAAGGAAAGTCGTGCTATCTCTGAAAGATGTGTTCACGATAAACTCTCCTTTTTCGTCTGTGGTGGTAGTGGCGATGATGTTCTGTTTGGGAGCCAGAATACAAATAGGTCCTTTCTTAACGTTACCTCCAAAGAAACCTTTGATACGTCCGCTGATAGTTTGCCCCTTTTCCATATAGTTGGTGAGGTTCATTGAAGGTGCAGTCAGTACATTCTGGATATGGTGTCTGCGCCATCCGTGCGTCATCATCAGGAAGTCTACCGTGCGGAGAGTCCGGAGGTCTTGCTGCAAAAAATAATATCCGGGATTTTCTACATATCCTTTTAAGTCGGAGGTCAATAGAAAATTCGATACGATATTGCCAGCAAGCGAATCCGGGCGGATACTCTTTCTGTCGGTAATGCTGATGGAAAAACTACCTTCTACCGGAGTACCGTTATCGTCTTTTGCTGAAATTTGCAGGGATACCTTTTCTCTTTTTTTCCGTATGTCGGCTTATCTGCAAGAATTTGCCATTGATGCGGATTCCGGTCGGGTATGAAAACCAGGCGTTCGCTAAGTGCGTTGCCCTGTTGGTCGATCAGCATGAAATGGGTGATGCCTGCGTTGAATAAACTGTCGTTCATTCTTCCAAAAGTCCTGTCGACACTGACTGGCTGCAGGATGACCAGCTTTCCACGAGTGTGCGCAATCAAGAATAACTTTTGAGGCCATTCGGTAGCTTCTGTTTTCTGGATTTCGTAACGGATTTCCTTTTTATAATGTGTCATGGAAAGTGTGATTCCTTTTTCTTCTACAGCTGGGAGGTCGAATCGTTTACTGATACCGTCACCGGATTTGGCAATCACATAGTAAGAGTTTCCCACAGTCGGATTCAGTGTGAAAACTCCCATGCCGTCATGCTCCGAGCGGAAAGCTGTCAATGTGTCTCCGTTGGCATCGAACAGGAATCCTTCTATTTCTGTAGAAAAGCCATCCGATCCTTGAGCCTTGAAAGCTATGTTTTGATGAGCAACGGTCAAGAGAGCTCCACCTTCCGGGAAGAACTTAACGTCAAAGTCTTTTTGTAAACGAAGGCAGATAGAACGTTCTCTTATAAATATATTGAGGATCGTCAAATTCTACTTCAATCTGGCGTGTGGCAATAGGCTTCAGATACGGCAGAGAAATAGAAATCAAACCACTTTCGTCTGTCTTTCTTTTACCTTTATCTTTTATCTTTCCGTTTTCGATGGTGCGATAGCGGATGGTTGTATTTCCGAAAGCCTCTTGTGTGTTGCTGGTAAATCTGACCCTGGCTGTATAATGTGATTCGTCTTCTTGTTGATACTCAATAGTTGAAACAATCGTGTTATCAATCGAATTACCAATTTTCAGATTACGTGAATAAAAAAAATCCGGTTCCTGATTAAGCATCCAGTTGCTATATCCTCGCAAATAATAGTCACCTGCAGGGAGAGTGGGAGGGAGCGTGAAAGCATTATGGAAACCTAACGAATCTCTGCGAATCTTCTTGCGTTCCACGATAGAGTCGGAACGATTGACAAGCTCTGTAATGATGAAGTTACTTTGTGTATTATCCTGATGTGTAACAGAGTTTACCAGATATCCCTTGAACCATATTTTTTCTCCTGCCCCATAAAAGGGCTTGTCCAGATGTAAGTAGAGTTTCTCCTGTGGGACTTTTTCCAGTAGATTAAAATACGCAATAATTGTATCTTGTACGTTTTGCCCTGACAATGGGGCAAAACAGAACAGTATTCCGAAAAAGAAAGCTATTAAGCCTCTATGGATAGAAAATGTAGTTTTGTTTTTCATACGTTATGTGTTTGATTCTACATCTATGATTTGTGCATCCAGATCGAAAGCACTTTCTTTTTTACTGCCAGTATGTTAATCACCGATACAACGATAAATAATAGAATACCCATACTGATTGCTGCCCATAATGATCCGGTTTCCAGCTGTGGAAATAGGATGCGGATACTGTCTATGTAATAACTGCGCAACCAGGAGACTAATCCGATGGATAATACAAGTACGATAACATTCAGTCCTACCGTGAGTAACTGATAAGGCAATGCTACCTTGTTGGGACTGTACCCGATTAATAACAAACTCTCCAACTTGGTCGTATTCTTTTTGTAATAGCAAGAAAATGCTCAACATCAGGATATAGAATGAAAGAATACTGATAAATAAACCCACTCCCAATACAATACCTACGATAAGACGGAGGAAATAAGTCGTTTTTCCGGCATCCAGTTTGCCGTCTTCCGTTTCATATCCTTTCTTTTGAAAATAGCTGGCGATAGCGGAATCCGCCGGATTGCTTACTTCGATAATCAATCGTGCCGGTTGGGCTTCTGCATTCGGTGCGAAATTCTCATTCGCCCATTTCATAAAAGACTGGGGAACAAGAATCGTATTCAGACGATTGGAGAAGCCGACAATGTTTCCTTTGTATTGTTCCACCCGTCCGTTTCCACGCATCATGATATCCATTTGAATCAGACTCATTAACCCTTCCGATAGTTTGGGGAGGCTGCGGCTTTGCGCAAAACCGAAGTTATAAAGGTTCAGATAGTTGCGGGGAATGATAATGGGGATGGTATGCGTGCTTTCGTCGAAGTGCCACTTGTCGAGTTTGATGTCGACAAACTCATCAGGAACAGACTCAAAAAACATATCCGTGGAAAGATGAATACCAGCTTCCTGCATGCCCAATCCTGCCGATACTTTGAATTGAGAAGGGGTGAAAGCCCCTATTGTTTTGGTAAACGGTTGCTTCTTCAAATCCGCAATATCTTCGGCAGAGAACGTATTACTCTTTCCTGCAAAAGAACCGAGAGTACTGATTTTCTTTGTAGCTATGATGAAATCCTTTTTCATAAAGCTGTCTCCCTCGGTGAATACCGGAATGACATCTTTATAAAACTGCACGCTAAGCAATACAATCATCATGCCGAATAGATTGGCTAAAAAGAAACCGGCCAGCTGACCGATACTGATATGTTGGCGGAGAAGCTTCCAGACAAGAGTTGGCATTTTATTTATGATTTTACGATTTACGATTTACGATTTGAAATGATGCTGTGAAAAGAGGTTGTTTATTACCTGCTACCTGTTATTAACCAGCTTACTACAGTTGAAGTGTATGGTTGTAAGGCAACTCGATATGCTTACCGATGGAGGTTGCGATCACACCGGCTCCTTGTGCCTTTGCCTCGGCAATGATAAGTTCGCCCATGATGCGGCTGTTATCATCATCCAGATGGCTGATCGGTTCATCCAGAAAATAAAGTCGAACGGCTGGCAGAGTGCCCGGATAAAGGCAACACGTTGCTGCTGTCCGAAAGATAGTTTGCCGGCTTTCACATTTATTTTATCTGCGATACCCAGTTGCTCGAAGAATGATAAGATTTCTTTTTTCTTTTTGCATCCGGTAAGGTTATTCTTCAATTGCACATTTTCAAGAGCGGTCAGTTCGGTGAAGATGCGTAAATCTTGAAAAAGCATACTTAGTGAATGCTTTCTTAGGTCGACCCATTGCTTCACGGAGTATGCTTTGATATTGGTTTCATCGAAATTAATAATCCCCTGATAGTCGTTGCGATAACCATAGATATAGCTACACAACGAAGATTTGCCGGTGCCGGAAGCTGCTTCTATCAGATACATTTCTTCTTTCCGGAAGATCAGATCCTGGTGCCATACATCCGAAGTCACCGAATTACGGTCAGCAAACACTTGGGGAAGTGTTTGCTGTAAATGAATACTATTCATACCGTTTGTTATACAAATTAATTACATGCCGGCAAATTGCTTGGCAAAGTCTACAATTTGTTTGAGAGCATTTACGTCTTTGTCTTTCAGGCAAAGGTCGATCTCGCTGATTTCCCTTCTGAACTCATGGACAGGTAAGAAACCTTATTGGCTAACTCAATATATGTTTTAGCTTCCTGTCCTCCGAAACCTGCTACCATTTTAACAACAGGCAAGTCCAGTATTGCTTCAGCGTTGATTGCAACAAAGATGGTTTTACCCTTCATATCCGATGCGTAAGGAGCATCTTTTATCGATTTGTCGGCAGCTTTGCCCACGTTCTTGTAGAGTAATTCATCATTCGTCGCATACATTTGTTTGTCCTTGATTCCATAGAATATATTCATGCTTCTTGTTTTGTAGACATATTCATCTTTTCCAAGTTCCAGAATGTCTTCCCCTCTCTTCAATCCCAATGATTCCTTGTTCTTGTAAATCATTTCAAGAGCATTGCCGTTCTTCACGTCAGCGTACATCATGAAAGTGGGAGCACTGCTCATCGTTACGTTGATTAATCCTGCAGAAATATCACCATTGAACGAGCTGAACAACTCTTTTACTTCGTCTGCCTTAGCGATAGATACTGTGTTGCGGAATTCCTTATTTTCGCTCAACAGGTTATACAGTTCGCCTCCTTTTACACCTACGTTGAAGAACATCAGGGTAGAAGCCGGGAAGTATTTAACGAACGTATTGTTCGCTTTTCCAACAGATTCCATTTGTTTTTTTAGGAGAGCTTTCACTGCTTCGTTTTCAGTATAGTTTTCTGTTTTGAGGGCAATCTTTCCTTTTTCAAAGTTCAGTCCTCCTATCAGAGTGATGTCTTCCGCTTTCACCTCCGTAGGTAACCCCATGGTTATCTGATTGCGGTAGGTTGCAGGGATAGCTTTCATAGAAGCAAGGAATTTAATATCGCTTTTTTGTTTCTCCATTTTTTGGAAAGCTCCTGATTTCACGATACTATTGCTTGCTGTCTGTTTCAACAAATTAGTAATGGCTTCTTTGGCTTTATCAGTTTGAGTTGTTCCGCTGACATTGACTATCAATACAGTAGAACTGTTGAAAGCGAGCAGGCCGCTATTCATCGTTGTAAAACTGTAGCCGTCAGCTTCGCCTATCGGCTGGCAGATCTGTTCTTTTAGCCATCACGTCGAGTGAAGCATGCAACTTATCCTCGTTGTTCACTTTACCTACAAGAGTAGGATAAGGGAAAGAAGATGATGAGAACACATAGAATGGAGATTCGACATCGATTCCCGATTCGCCCGGATTCTTCATAACCTTTTCCAGTTGTTGGAATGTGGCCGCATTCATTCCGCTTTTCAGTGCTTCCAGTACTTTTTGTTTAGCAGCTTCATTCTCTTTATCATCCAATCCCGCTTTACTTGCGAGGGATTTGAGGTTGATAGAGGCAACAACCGTAGCGTCAGCCGGTATTATATTGGTATACTCCGTTGTTTTGGAACATGCTGCCAGAAAAACAATCAGTACTGTAAGTACCGAGAGCCGTGAGATCATTTTCTTTGCCATACTTATGTTATTTAAAAGTTGTATAATCATTGATTCAGAATTATTGATTTTGTAGATTCAGCGTATGGCAGGCCACCAGTGCCGCTGTTTCCGTACGGAGTCGTGATTTGCCCAAACTAATCGGAACGAATCCCTGTTCGATGGCCTTTCTTCACTTCTTCTTCACTGAAATCTCCCTCGGGACCTATCAGGACAAGGGCGTCTTCTCCTGGTTTCAGAACATTCTTCAATAAAGGTTTTTCACCTTCATAACAGTGGGCGATAAACTTGTCCTTTGAACTCTTGTCTGATGAACGGATCGAACTCGATCATCTCATTCAATTTAGGCAACCGTGCCTTGAGAGATTGTTTGATGGCTGATACCAGAATCTTTTCAATCCGTTCGGTCTTGATGACTTTACGTTCCGAGAAACGGCAGTTGAGGAAAGTCAGTTCGTTAAAACCTATTTCGGTAGCTTTCTCTGCAAACCATTCGTTGCGGTCCATATTCTTCGTTGGTGCCATGGCAATGTGTAAATGGCACGGCCATAACGGTTCCTGAAAAATGGTTTCTTTGATGTTTACGAAACAACGTTTGTTGGTTGCAACAGTAATTTCAGCTTTGTAGAAGTTACCCTTACCGTCGGTAAGAGTGATTTCGTCTCCGATACCTAACCGCAGGACACGGGTACAATGTTGTGCTTCCTCTTCCGGAAGCTCGTTGCTTTTCTGTATATCTGGAGTATAAAATACGTGCATAATGATTACTTACTGATTTTTATTTCTTGAATTGATTTGATCGCGTATCTGGGCGGCTAACTCATAATTCTCATCTTTAATAGCCTGCTCCAATGCTTCTTCAAGCGTTCTGGAAGTAGCACCGCGGCAAATCATGTTCTTCTTCAGCCACTTCGTCGTTGTCCATCTGTTTCTTCAGAACGGGTTCTTTCTTCCTGACGACATGTGAAGACATTCCTGTTCAAGAATAGATTCATAAATAAGGATCGGGCAGTCAGCACGCACTGCCAAGGCAACTGCGTCTGAAGTCCGTGCGTCGATGCGTATAATCTCTTCGTCTTTTTTGAGGTAAATATAGGAGTAGAAAATACCGTCTTTAGCTTTGTGAATCAATACACGTATCAGGCTGGCTCCCAGTATGGTGAGGCTTGTTATAAATAAATCATGTGTTAACGGGCGTGGAGTTTTAATTCCTTTCAGATACAACGCGGTAGCCTGGGCTTCAGCGGGACCGATGATGATAGGCAGTTGCCTTTCACCGTTCACTTCACCCAACAGTAGGGCGAAAGCACCTACCTGCGCTTGGCTATTTGTGATATTTAAAACTTGTAATTCTACCTTTTTATCCATTGTTCTTTTACTTAATTTGTTTTACTCTCCCGTCGGTGCTTATACTTGAATACCAGAGCAAACAGGATTCCGATAACCAATGCATAAGCAGCAAAAATAAACCAAATATTCGTCCATTCCCGACTCACTAATTTGCCATCAGCATATACTGAGAAAGCGTCAACGACAGCTCCGCTGGCATATCCTCCGATGATAGCACCCAGCCCGTTGGTCATCATAAAGAACAAGCCCTGGGCACTGGCACGGATAGAGGAACTGGTTTCTTGTTCAACAAACAATGAACCGGAAATGTTGAAGAAATCAAACGCCATACCATAAACGATCATGGAAAGAATCAGCATCCACAGTCCGGAACCCGGATCTCCGAAGCCGAACAGCCCGAACCGGAATACCCAAGCAAACATACTGATTAACATCACTTGCTTGATGCCGAAATGACGCAGGAAGAAAGGTATGGCAAGAATAAACAGAGTTTCCGACATCTGCGAGATGGACAGCAGGATTACCGAATGTTTCACCCCGAATGAATCTGCAAACTCCGGAATACCGGCAAAACTGCCTAGAAACAGGTCGCCGTATGTATTGGTTATCTGTAAAGCCGCCCCCAAAAGCATGGAGAAAAGGAAGAAAATTGCCATTTTCTTTCTCTTAAATAACACCAATGCATCCAGCCCGAAAGCGGAGAGCCATGATTTGTTTTCAGATTTAGCCGGTCGGCAAGCAGGAAGCGTAAATGAATAAAGCCCGAGCAGTAACGCGGAAGCACCTCCTACATAAAGCTGTGCGCTTGAATTCTTGAATCCGGTAAGGTCTACCGCCCACATGGCACAAATAAAACCGATTGTTCCCCATACACGGATAGGGGGGAAATCTTTGATTAAATCACATTTGTATTGTTCCAATGCATTGTATGAAACGGTATTGGCGAATGACAAAGTAGGCATATATACCAATAGATTGAGTAACATGGCCCAATACATCTGGTCGTATCCCGTTGCGGTGGAAGCGTAGAAGAGACATCCTGCTCCTGCAATATGGCAAAGTCCGTATAAACGTTCTGCATTAAACCATTTATCGGCAATGATACCGATAATACCCGGCATTACCAAAGAGGCAATTCCCATAGTGGCGAAAATGGCACCGATTTGTCCTCCTTCAAAATGAAGTTCTCTGCCCATATAGCCACCTAGTGAAATTAACCATGACCCCCATACAAAAAATTGCAGGAAGTTCATAATAATCAAACGAACTTTTATGCTCATGACTTTTTAAATTTGTGTTTCTCTTCACATTCATAAACCTTGCAAATATAATATTTTCGTTGAATAGGTGGATAAGTAATTTGATAAAAAGGGGATAAAAATGGCATAAATGCGAAGAAAAGAAGATTTGGGTGTGAAAAAAACAAATGAATGGGGGTATAAAAAAAAGAAGGCTATCTATCCCAGACAGCCAATCTTTGTTAACCTTAAATCTAATACCATGAAAAACACAGTGCAAATATAAGCGGTTTATGTTATAGAACATAATGTTTCATCGAAAAACTGCATGTTGTTAACTCTAATTAACTTTGAATACTCCTTTTTTCTGTTACTGCCCCTCTATTTCAGCCATATAATATCCGGAGAAATGTCTGATATCGAATGGAAATCTGTTTACTCCGGCACCTTGCCGGTTATTCTACGTAGAGTACAAGTCCTTTCAGATATTCGCCTTCCGGATGATAGATATTCACCGGATGATCGGCAGGTTGGGTGAGCTGGTGCAAGATACGCACGCTGCGTCCCGACATGGCGGCTGCGGTGAATACTGCTGTGCGGAAATTATCTTTGGTTACTACCTTGTGAGCAGGAGAAAGTAAACAAGATACCACCCGGCTTGATTTTCTCGAATGCTTTGGCATTCAGTTTGCGATAAACCCTGTAATGCGTTCCGCAGGGCATCCTTGTGTTTGGCAAATGCGGGCGGGTCGAGAATGATTAGGTCATACTGGTCGCCCATACGGTCGAGGTATTTGAAAGCGTCCTCAGCGAAAGCCTCATGGCGGGGATCACCAGGGAAGTTCAGTTCTACATTCTTATTAGTCAGGTCGATTGCTTTCGCAGAGCTGTCTACCGAGTGGACGAGCTTTGCACCTCCGCGCATGGCGTAGAAAGAAAAGCCTCCGGTGTAGCAGAACATATTCAGTACCGAGCGATCTTTGGCATACCGTTCCAATAACGAGCGGTTTTCGCGTTGGTCTACAAAGAATCCCGTTTTCTGGCCTTTCAGCCAGTCTACATGAAACTTCAGACCGTACTCTTGTGCAATATTATCATTGCTTCCTCCTTTCAGGAAACCATTTTCGGGAAAAAGATCTGCCTTGAAGGGGAGTGTAGTCTCCGATTTATAATAGATATTTTCGATCTTGTCACCCATTACTTCCGACAGGGCTTCGGCAATAGTCATACGGTCTACGTGCATTCCTGCGGAATGCGCTTGCATGACGGCAGTCTTGGCATAAAACGTCAATCACCAGTCCGGGGAGATTGTCACCTTCACCGTGTACGAGACGATAGGTGTCATTGACCGGATTGATAGCGATTCCAATGGCACAACGCATGTCATAGGCAATTTGCAGTTTACGTTTCCAGAAATCGTGGTTGATGGGTTCTGACGGAAAGAGAGCACACGTACGGCGATACTTCCGATCTGGAAATGTCCTTCGGCTATAAATTCCTTCTTGAGGTGTATACTTCTACTACTTCACCTTCTTCGGGTTCTCCGTCGAAACGGGAGATAGCACCGGAGAAAATCCAGGGGTGAAATCTTTTGAGCGACTCTTCTTTGCCGGGTTTGAGGTATACTTTATGCATAGATATTTTATTTATCTGATTCAATTAAATGTTCTTCTTTCTTCTCTTCGGGAGCAATTTCATAATTACCTGTCCGCTTTAGTTCTTGCAGCAGGTTGTAGATGTTGAGGCATGCCCAGGCGTCGGTGGCGGCGTATTGTTTTTATCCATCACTCAACACATCCGCTTCCCAATTGGACAGTCGTTGCGATTTGGAAATTTTTTCCTTAAATAAAATGGCATAAATCTTTTGGAGGCTTTTTGTCCTGTATGCCGAACTGACGTACATAGTCCTGCAATTCGATACAACTCTGTTGGTTGAAAGGAGCACGTTTATGCAACATCATAAAGTCGTCTTTCAGCGAAAGCCCCACCTTAATAATTCCGGGTTCTCAAGCAAGTCAACCAATGGCTGTGTAAGTCCCGTCATATTGAGCCGGAACAGAAAACAACATTCTTCGGAAGAAATCTGGAGAAGCGCTACTTTGTGTGATTGCCCTTTTGTGAAAGAGGGCCGCGTTTCGCTGTCGATACCCAATATCGGCTGCGACAACAGGTAGGCTACCGCCTTTTCCGTTTCCGATTCCGATTGGATAACATGGATTCTTCCCGGAAAAACACTTTCGGGAGTTCCTTTAATTCGTCTTTATCAATGGTTCTTCTTACAATCATTTTTATTTTTTTCATCATCGTGACAATGGCAACTGCCTTCGTGGCAGTGACATTCGTCGTCATGGCAATGACAACCGCCTTCTTCACAACAACTGTCGTCTTCGCTTGGTTCGTAAAATCCTTCTTCGTTGTTTTCTTCCTCTTCTTCGTTGTCCTGCAGATTATACTTCACGTCGTGGAGGGCGCGCAGTGTATTAACCAGCTTTTGTCCCCACAACATTCCGAAGTTTTCCTGGCAAATGGCCAGCGAATCGTTCATGGTTTCGTTCAATCCCAGCTGGAAGACGAAAATAAAATCTTTGATATCCTTGATAGATATCCGCCAAATCTTCCGAGACGGACTTTTTGATAGGCTGGTCACTGTATACCATATCCTGCACAAATACGTCCAGATAATCATCCTTGTCTCCCATTAATCCTGCAAGGTTGATACGAAGAATTTCATAAATTTCTTCAGTCACATACGTCTCGGGCGCCTCGTCCCCGATTGTTTCACACTTCGGAAGCAAGGATGCTTTGAGATAGAGTAAAGGCAGTATTTTCAATGATGTATCAACGAAAGTGCTGCGCTTCATGTGTTCGGCACGTTCGAGGAATGCACAAAATTCGGCGGCTACCGTTACGAACTCAATTACATTCTTATCAAATATCGTTTGGCTTTCTTTTTCCATAATCAGCGTTGATTTGAAACGCAAAGGTAAGAAAAAGGATTGAATGAGAGTAGCGCTCGTTATTTTTTTATTATTTTTGCGGCTTAGATTACGATTCCAATTTTATAAAAAGAATAAAAGACTCATGGCAAAAAAAAAAATAGATAAGGAGGCCGAACGTACTCCCTCTTCTCCGGGTAAAATCGCAGCAATTTTTAAGAATGAGACTGTCCACTTTGTTATCGGATTAATGTTGGTCATTTTTTCCGTTTATTTATTGTTGGCTTTTTCCTCTTTCTTTTTCACGGGAGCTGCCGACCAGAGTATTATCGACAGTGGAAATCCGGCAGACCTGTCGGCGGTCAACAATCATGTGAAGAACTACGCCGGTTCGCGTGGGGCGCAGTTGGCTCATTATCTTGATTAATGACTGCTTCGGGATATCTTCTTTCTTTATCCTCGTCTTTTGGCGGTGGCAGGATTGAAACTGATGCGGGTGCGCATTGTCCGTCTGTGGAAATGGTTTATAGGTTGTACATTATTACTGGTGTGGTTCTCCGTATTCTTCGGCTTCGCTTTGATGGATCATTATCAGGATTCTTTCATTTATCTGGGAGGTATGCACGGTTACAATGTAAGCCGTTGGCTGATCTCTCAGGTCGGTGTACCCGGGGTGTGGATGATTCTGTTGATAACGGCTATTTGCTTCTTTATATATATAAGTGCGCGTACAGTGATTTGGTTGCGCAAACTCTTTGCATTGAGTTTCCTGAAACGAAAGAAGAAGGAGGAAGAAGAGCTTGCCACTACCGGAGAAGAACCGCAGGAATTTACGACCTCCCAACCGCAGGAAGTAGAATTTAACTTGAAACGGACATACAAACAGACACCGCCTCCGGCACCTGTAATGGATATACAGGCGGAAGAACCCCAAGAAGAATTTCCGGTGAGTGAACCGGAAACGGACGATATATCCTCCGCTTCATCCGATGAGAGTGAAGGGGTAACCATGGTGTTCGAACCAACCGTTTCCAATGTTGTTCCTCCTTTGGGGGGGAGAGTCTTCGGAGGATGAAGAACCCGGTTTTGAAGTGGAGTCTGCCGCTTCGGAAGAAGAATATCAGGGACCGGAAATGGAACCTTATAACCCGACAAAAGATTTGGAGAATTATCGTTTCCCCACGATCGACCTGATGAAGCATTTTGAAAACGACGATCCGACAATTGATATGGATGAACAGAATGCCAATAAAGACCGTATCATTAATACATTGCGCAGCTTTGGCATTGAAATCAGTACGATCAAAGCTACGGTAGGTCCTACGGTTACTCTTTATGAAATCACTCCTGAACAGGGTGTGCGTATCTCCAAAATTCGCGGATTGGAGGATGATATTGCGTTGAGCCTGTCTGCTGACGGTATCCGTATCATTGCCCCGATACCGGGCAAGGGAACCATCGGTATTGAGGTACCGAACAAGAATCCGAAGATTGTTTCCGGGCAAAGTGTTATCGGAAGCAAGAAATTCCAGGAATCCAAGTTTGACCTGCCTATTGTGTTGGGAAAGACTATTACGAATGAAGTCTTTATGTTCGACCTTTGCAAGATGCCGCACGTGTTGGTGGCAGGTGCTACCGGTCAGGTAAGTCTGTCGGTTTGAATGCAATTATTACTTCCTTATTATATAAGAAACATCCGGCTGAACTGAATTTGTGCTGGTCGACCCGAAGAAGGTAGAGTTCAGCATTTACTCCGTCATTGAAAACCATTTCCTGGCCAAACTTCCCGATGGAGGCGAACCGATTATTACGGACGTGACGAAAGTAGTGCAAACTCTGAATTCCGTCTGTGTGGAAATGGATACACGCTATGACCTCTTGAAAATGGCTCATGTACGTAATGTCAAGGAGTATAATGAGAAGTTTATCAACCGTCGTCTCAATCCGGAGAAAGGACATAAGTTTATGCCGTATATCGTGGTGGTGATCGACGAGTTCGGAGACCTGATTATGACTGCCGGTAAGGAGGTGGAACTTCCGATTGCCCGTATCGCCCAGTTGGCACGTGCGGTCGGTATTCATATGATCATCGCTACGCAGCGTCCGACAACGAATATCATTACAGGTACGATCAAGGCGAACTTCCCCGCACGTATTGCTTTCCGTGTATCCGCCATGATGGATTCCCGTACGATTCTTGATCGTCCGGGCGCCAACCGCCTAATTGGTAAGGGAGATATGCTTTTCTTACAGGGAGCTGATCCGGTGCGTGTGCAGTGTGCCTTTATCGATACGCCGGAAGTAGAGGAAATCACGAAGTTTATTGCTCGTCAGCAAGGTTATCCTACTCCGTTCTTCCTGCCCGAGTATGTGAGCGAAGACAGCGGCAGTGAAGTGGGCGACATTGATATGGGACGTCTCGATCCGTTGTTTGAGGATGCGGCACGCTTGGTGGTCATCCATCAGCAAGGTTCTACTTCGTTAATCCAACGTAAAGTTTGCTATCGGTTACAATCGTGCCGGACGTATCATGGACCAGCTTGAAAAGGCGGGAATCGTCGGACCTACACAGGGAAGCAAGGCTCGTGACGTACTCTGTGTCGACGATAATGATCTTGAAATGCGTTTGAACAATTTACAATAACAGATCGTTTATTAATCAAATGAAAAAGTACATTTTTAGTGTTTTAATAGCTTTACTGTCACTGCCTGTGATTGCTCAACAACAGCAGTCGCAGGCTAAAGCTGTTCTGGAGAAGACGGCCGAAGCGATTTCGTAAGGCAGGCGGAGTGAAGGCTGATTTCATTATTAAATCTGTGACTAACGGTTTTGGAAGGGTCGGAAAGCGGTATCGATTCAGTTGAAAGGAGAGAAGTTTTGTTGAAGACTTCCGAAGTGACCACCTGGTTTGACGGGAAAACGCAGTGGAGCTACATGGTGAGAAATGATGAAGTGAACGTCAGCAATCCCACTCAGGAAGAACTACAGCAGATCAATCCGTATACCTTTCTGTATATGTATCAGAAAGGATTCTCCTATAAGCTGGGAACTGTGAAGACTTATCGGGGTAAAGGCTGTCTGGGAAGTAATTCTCACTGCCAATGATAAGAAGCAAGAGTTGGAAAGCATCACGCTTTATGTGACGAAGAGTACGTATGACCTCTTTACATTCAGCTTCAGCAACGTGGTCAGCAAACGCGTAATGAGATTACCGTGACAGCTTATCAGACACGGCTGAATTATGCGGATAGTATTTTTTCTTTTGATAAAAACAATATCCGAATGCAGAGATTATTGATTTGAGATAAAATGATTTTTGAATAACAAAACGATAAAAGGTATAATTAAAATGGCAGAAATAGAAAAAGTTAAAGTGCCTGATTATTGGCTCAGGGCCTGCCGGATATACGGCAGCGATCTATGCAGGACGTGCAACCTTTGTCCGGTGCTTTATGAAGGATTGCAGCCCGGTGGTCAGTTGACGACTACCACGGATGTGGAGAACTTCCCCGGTTATCCGGAAGGTATCAGTGGTCCGCAGTTGATGGAAGATTTGCGTGCGCAAGCCAGCCGTTTTGGAACCGATGTCCGTTTCGGTATTGCGACTGCAGCAGATTTGAGCAAAGCTCCTTATCAAATAACGATTGACGGCGATAAAGTGATCGAAGCGGAAGACGTTGATTATCTCTACCGGAGCTACGGCCAAATACCTGGGGCTGGAAGACGAAAAGAAATACGCCGGAATGGGAGTCAGCGCTTGTGCTACTTGTGACGGTTTCTTCTACCGGAAGAAGGTCGTTGCAGTGGTGGGCGGTGGAGATACAGCCTGTGAGGAAGCGATCTATCTGGCCGGTCTGGCATCCAAAGTATATCTGGTTGTTCGCAAACCTTTCCTGCGTGCATCGAAGATTATGCAGGAACGTGTGCAGAAGCACGAGAAGATTGAAGTACTTTTCGAACACAATGCTGTCGGTTTGTACGGCGATAACGGAGTAGAAGGTATGAATGTTGTGAAGCGTTGGGGCGAATCGGACGAGGAACGTTACAGCCTGCCTATCGACGGTTTCTTCCTGGCTATCGGTCATCAAACCGAATTCGGATATTTTCAAAGAGTATATCGACACTGACGAAGTGGGTTACATTATTACAGATGGTGACAGCCCCCGTACGAAAGTTCCCGGAGTATTCGCAGCGGGAGATGTGGC
>VOFG01000458.1_pt1 | contig 82000 bp, 77 predicted proteins | sample 5384171 | NCBI WGS metagenome assembly VOFG01 (sample SAMN12384726, study PRJNA508395) | human gut metagenome | isolation source: healthy gut F | host: Homo sapiens
CATTCTTTTCTGGCTCGTTCCGGTCGCTTCCGTGTTAGCCCTCTGCTTTGCTTATTACTTCCATAAGCAAATGATGAAAGAGAGCGAAGGTACTCCCCAAATGATAAAAGATAGCCGCTGCTGTACGCAAGGGAGCTATGTCTTATCTGAAACAGCAGTACAAGATTGTAGGTTGTGTTTTCCTTGGATTGGTTATTTTGTTTTCAATTATGGCATACGGCTTTCATGTACAGAACGCCTGGGTTCCCGTTGCTTTTCTTACAGGCGGATTTTTCTCCGGGCTTTCCGGATTTTTAGGGATGAAGACGGCGACATACGCGTCCGCTCGTACCGCTAATGCTGCCCGTACTTCTCTGAATGCAGGGTTAAGAATTGCTTTCCGAAGTGGCGCCGTGATGGGACTCGTTGTAGTCGGACTGGGGTTGCTCGATATATCTTTCTGGTATCTGTTGCTGAACGCGGTGATTCCCGCCGACGCACTGACACCGACTCATAAACTTTGCGTAATCACTACCACGATGCTGACATTTGGTATGGGAGCTTCTACGCAAGCGCTCTTTGCCCGTGTCGGCGGTGGTATCTATACAAAAGCAGCCGATGTCGGGGCCGACCTTGTAGGCAAAGTAGAGGCCGGAATCCCCGAAGACGACCCGCGCAACCCTGCCACTATTGCCGATAACGTGGGCGATAATGTAGGCGACGTGGCCGGTATGGGAGCCGATTTATATGAATCTTACTGTGGCTCGATTCTGGCAACAGCTGCACTGGGTGCTGCTGCTTTTATCCATTCGGCAGATACAGTGATGCAATTCAAGGCAGTGATCGCCCCGATGCTGATTGCAGCTGTTGGTATTATCCTTTCTATTATAGGTATATTTGCTGTCCGTACTAAGGAGAATGCGACTATGAAGGACCTGCTCGGTTCGTTGGCTTTCGGCACGAATCTTAGTTCCGTATTAATTGTTGCAGCTACATTCCTTATTCTGTGGCTTCTGCAACTTGATAACTGGATTTGGATTTCTTGTGCCGTAGTAGTCGGACTGGTAGTAGGTATTATCATCGGACGTTCTACCGAATATTATACTTCCCAATCCTATCGCCCTACTCAGAAACTGAGTGAAAGCGGAAAGACCGGACCTGCCACCGTAATTATCTCCGGTATTGGTTTAGGTATGCTTTCTACAGCTATTCCGGTAATTGCAGTCGTAATTGGTATCATTGCTTCCTATCTGTTGGCTTCCGCAGGTGATTTCGGTAATGTAGGTATGGGACTGTATGGCATCGGTATTGCAGCTGTTGGCATGCTTTCCACTTTAGGTATCACACTGGCTACGGACGCTTACGGCCCGATTGCTGATAATGCGGGCGGTAATGCCGAAATGGCCGGTCTGGGTGCCGAAGTCCGCAAGCGTACCGATGCGCTCGACTCTTTGGGTAATACAACCGCGGCAACGGAAAAGGTTTTGCTATCGGTTCCGCTGCGCTGACCGGACTGGCTTTGCTGGCATCCTATATCGAAGAAATCCGTATCGGCCTTACACGGCTTGGTAATGTAGATTTGACCTTTGCAGATGGTAGTTCCATCAACGTAGCGAATGCTACTTTTATCGACTTCATGGATTATTACGAAGTACATTTGATGAATCCGAAAGTTCTTTCGGGTATGTTCCTCGGTTCCATGATGGCTTTCCTGTTCTGTGGATTGACCATGAATGCAGTGGGACGTGCAGCGGGACACATGGTAGATGAAGTACGCCGTCAATTCCGTGAGATCAAAGGTATCTTGACAGGAGAAGCGGAGCCGGATTATGAACGTTGTGTTGCAATATCAACAAAAGGTGCGCAACGTGAGATGGTTGTGCCTTCCTTAATCGCTATTATTGCTCCTATCCTTACAGGTCTTATTTTCGGTGTTCCCGGTGTACTCGGCCTGCTGATTGGTGGTTTGAGCAGTGGTTTCGTATTAGCTATCTTTATGGCTAACGCCGGAGGTGCATGGGATAACGCAAAGAAATATGTAGAAGAAGGAAATTTCGGAGGAAAAGGAAGTGAGGTGCATAAGGCAACGGTGGTGGGCGATACGGTGGGCGACCCGTTTAAAGATACATCCGGTCCGAGCTTGAATATATTGATAAAGCTTATGAGTATGGTGGCCATTGTAATGGCAGGACTTACGGTGGCTTGGAGTTTATTCTAAAAAAAGTAGGAAAGTAAGAAAAAGGAGGCAATACAAGTCTCCTTTTTTAATTTGAATTACCTTTGTATCAAAATAGAAGCGATAAAGATGTTATTACCTTATTTAAATGAGAATCTGATAGAGGCAGGATGTGATGAGGCCGGTCGTGGCTGTTTGGCGGGAGCAGTATACGCTGCTGCCGTCATTCTTCCGAAGGATTTTAAGAATGAGTTACTGAATGATTCCAAGCAACTGACCGAGAAACAACGTTATGCCCTGCGTGAGGTAATAGAGCGTGAAGCGATAGCATGGGCAGTGGGTATCGTTTCACCGGAAGAAATTGATGAGATAAATATCCTGCGTGCTTCTTTCCTGGCGATGCATCGTGCAGTCGATCAACTGTCCACCCGTCCCCAACATTTACTAATCGACGGTAATCGTTTCACTAAATACCCCGGCGTTCCCCGCATACTACAGTAATCAAAGGAGACGGGAAATACCTTTCAATAGCAGCGGCTTCAATTTTAGCCAAGACATACAGGGACGATTATATGAACCGTCTCCACGAAGAGTTTCCTTATTATGACTGGGATCACAATAAAGGTTATCCCACTAAAAAACATCGCGCCGCCATTGCCGAACGTGGCACTACTCCTTATCATCGCATGACGTTCAATTTGTTGGGAGATGGCCAGCTAACTTTGAACTTCTAAAGTCACTTTGTTTCATTTTACACACATTTTCTACATTTTTTTGCAGAATAAGCACGATTTTGTTACGGATAACCGTAAAATTGTTCCGTTTAGGCTAAAAAAGTGTTGCTCCGTGCTTTTAATTGTTATTGAAATGCTATATATTTGCGAACGATAATAAGAATTAAAAAGTTTAAAATCATGGCAACGAACAAACTACTGAGCTCTTCTAAAATCATTGGGGTATTTTTTATGATGTTAGTTTGCACTCTTTCCGCAAATGCACAGTTCTTGCGTACTTCCTATTTTATGGAAGGTACGCACTATCGTCAACAGCTGAATCCGGCTTTGACACCGACTAAAGGTTACTTCAATCTTCCGGTGGTCGGTGCAGTTAATGCAACGGTTGGTTCTACTTCGTTAGGTTATCAAGATATCATTGATATCATTGATGATGGTGACGATTTCTATACTAAACCAGATTTTATGAATCGTCTGAAAGATAATAATAAGTTGAATGTGAACTTTAGTACGGAGATCCTCTCTGCCGGTTGGTACAAAGGTAAGAACTTCTGGTCGTTCAACATTGGTCTTCGTACTGATATTGGTGCTAACTTGACCAAGAATATGTTTACGTTCCTGAATGAGATGGAGACAGTTGAAGAAAACTGGAGAAACAGTAACTATGATATCAGTGGTCAACGATTGAATATCAATGCTTATACAGAAGTCGGTTTAGGACTCTCACGTCAGATTAACAGTCGTTTGACAGTCGGTGCCAGAGTGAAAGCTTTGTTGGGTATCGGTAATATGGAGTTAAAACTCAAAAATGTGGCAATGAGTGCTAATCTGCCCTAGTGATGCAACAAATAAAAAGTGGTCAGATGAAAGCTATTGTAATTCTATGACCCCGTCACAGGCAGCATCAGGCAAGCACAAGAAATGAAAGGATAAGTTTGATAACTACCATGCAAATTTGAATGTTGGTGCCGAATTGAAGAGTTCTTTCAAAGGCTTGGAATTGCAAGAAGAAGAGGGTAAGGATTATGTAACTGACTTCGAATTCGATAGCGGCAAATTGGGTATCGCAGGGTATGGTTTTGGTATCGACTTAGGAGCTTCTTATAAAATATTGGATAATCTGACAGTGTCTGCTTCTATTCTTGATCTCGGTTTTATTTCTTGGTCAAAATCAAGTACGAAGATTGCATCAGCCAATCCGGATCCTATTGATATTAAAGGAAGTACTTATGCAAATATGGTTGATCCGAATAATCCGAATACTGTTATGAACGCTGTAAATCAGTTGCAGAATGACGCTCAAGGATATATGGACCGTGTAACTAACGGTGATGTACTTGACTATGATATGTTGCAACTCGAAGTAAGCGATGCTAAAGAATCTCGTAAGTCCCGTCTTGCTTCTACCCTGGTGTTGGGTGCAGAATATGGATTCTTCAATAATAAATTAGCAGTGGGTGTATTGTCAACCACTCGTTTTGTACAGCCTGATGCTCTTACAGAATTAACATTCTCTGCAAATTACCGTCCGAAAAGCTGGTTCAATGTTGCACTTAGCTACTCTGCTATCCAGTCAGCCGGTAAATCTTTCGGTCTTGGTCTGAAATTAGGGCCTCTGTTTCTCGGAACTGACTATATGTTCTTAGGCAAGAACTCTAACTCTGTGAATGGATTTGTTGGAGTTTCTATTCCGTTGGGCGGAAGAAGCAAGTAAAGAAGGATAAGAAATAATTTCTCTCTCTAAACATTCTCTTTTAATTAATTCTCTATAGAAGAAAAAACGTATTATTAAATTTACGGCCTGTCTTTCCTCTAAAGGATCACAGATGGTAAGCTGTTTTTTGTATTAGAACCATTTTATCTTCCGGAATATCACAAACGCAAGCGTTGACAATCCGATGGAAAAGAGTACGATCAAAGAAGAAAGCAAAGGGTACCTCTTCCAGATGAATATCCACGTTCATACCATAGAAACTGGCAATCAATGTAGGGAGCATCAAGACGATAGACAAGCTGGTCATACGTTTCATGATCGTATTCACATTGTTGGAGATAATAGACGCAAAGGCGTCCATTGTCCCTGTGAGGATATCGCTGTAAATGTTCACCGTATTGAGCGCTTGTTTCAGCTCGATGATTACGTCTTCCACTAACTCTTTATCCAGAAAATCCGTATCTTGGAAAATAGTCCTTAATTTACCTATCATCACTTCATTGCCACGAATGGAGGTGTTGAAGTAAACCAAGGTTTTCTGCAATCTCATCAGACGGAGCAGGTCTTCATTACGGATGCTGCGTTCCAGTTCCTTTTCTGCGGCACTGATGTCTATGTTTATCTGCTTTAGATATTTCAGGAACCACACAGCAGAAGAATAGATTAACCGAAAAATCAGATCTAGCTTGTTGCGTACAACGATCCCTTTTCGACGGGTATGCTCTATGAAATCCGGTAATAAATCCGTGTTGTGATAACAGACGGACACGATAATCTCGTTATTAGTGATAATTCCAATCGGTACAGTGTCGAAGGCAGACTGCCATTCTGTTTGTTCACTACCGGGATACGAAGAATCGTCAACAACCAGTTACCTTCCGTATCCGTACGCGGACGTTCGTCCGTATCGGCTATATCATCAAGAAATGATTCGGGTACGTTGAGTGTTTTAGTCAGAAATTCAAAGTCATCATTGTTCGGGCATACTACGTTTACCCAGCTATTGGGAAGCCATTGTGCTTTTTCCACAAAGCCAGCCTCACAATAAAGATACGTTCTCATCTTATTGTCTCCTTTCGTTTGTTTTAGCACGAGCAGAGACATCAGATTTCAATGACTCTGTTCGCTTTAATTAATACTAGTTGTGCACGTTCGCGGGTTTGAATCGTCCATATTTCTATGATTTTAATGTAAAAGCGGTGCAAAGGTACGGAAAAATGAAGAGGGTTCCGCCCTTTGTATCGTTTTTTTGATATTCTTTTATTTGTGCCCTTTATTTAGAGGCTCCGATCCTATTCTGCTTTTCCTTCGAAATGATTATCCAGATATTTCCTGATATTGTAACTGCTTAAAGCTCTTTGGATATGCTGCCATCTTTTTCAACAAGTTCATAGTGCGGAATACCATTGAACTGGAATAGTTGACGCAGATAATTGAACTCTGCCTCCGAAACATAATAACAGGCTTCTCCTTTTAGATTCTTCTCTACATATTTTTGGTAGTCTTTCTCGGGCGAATCTTTCTGACTTGTGATATAGATGAATTGAAACTCCGGATGATCTTTATATTTTTTGCGTAAATCGGCAGTTGCCTCTATTCCTGCACGACAAGGGCCACAAGTCGTTGCCCAGAAATCGACAAACAGAACCTTACCTGAATGATTCTTTATGATGTTGCGGAATACTTCAGTCGCTTTTCCATCAGGCAACTGATAAGATCTTGCCCTATCTTTCGGGTGTGTCTTTTCCAGCACTCGTTCAGCTTCTGATGCGAGAAACGGTTCGGTGAATATTTGTTTGATGCTATCCACATATTCATGAGCTATTTGGCTGTCTTTGATATTTCCTAAATTAAAATTAAGGCTCCGCACTTTGGCTATTTGCCAGAGCAAAGGGTTGGGAGTAGGATATAATTGTGCAATGATGGAATCTTTCTTGAAATCATATTTCTGGTTCATTTTTATAAAGATTTTATCCTTATCCTGCTGGGATTCTTCCTTTTTCTCGGAATATAATGCCACATATTCTTGTATGAGTTTTTGTTCTTTTTCATAGAGCGATGCCATCTTCTCGTTCTCTGCAATTAACTGCCTCATTATAATTTTGGCAGTAGTTCCGGCCAAGCTTCTCCTGTCTAAGTCTTATTGCTTCCTGCTCCTTATTTAGTTTCACACCTTTTTCTTTAAGGAAAGTCAATAGAGCTTTTCTTCGGATAAGTATAATCAATGCTGTCTGATGGAGAAAAAGACTGGTCGGAATATGCTTTTCCGGAACAGGTCCATATATTCGAAACGGTTGATAAATGTCTTGCGTTTTGTTTGCAAGTACGGTTTTAACATCATTGAGTGGCATATCTTTCAAGAAACTGTAATAGGAATCGTCTTCCTTTACTTTCAGCGCCTGATTGGTGCTATCTTGCTTTGCGTAATAATCTCTGCTCATCAAGAAATCGAAAAAGCATACTTCCGGCTTGCAAATCTACCTTGTTCTTTATCAGATGAACTGCCTTGAGAGAGTGCTGATAGATTTGGCTTACAGAGTCTGCAACCTGTTTCCATTGTGCAATGATAGGCTTCATGTGCTCCTTGTATTGGTCGGGAGTAAGTGTCTTTTGTGATTTCGATAAGTCTTCATAGCGATAGGTTATCTGGTTATCAAAGTCTTTCAGCAGGTAGAGAGAGAGGCAGATGGACCCATATATGCTGTGTTCCTGATAGGGAAGTAATGATCGCGTGCACGGCTACGTGCCATTACAGCTTCCCAGTCGATATACATGGTGAGAGTTTGTCCGGGTTCAATATAGAATGGAATCCAGTTGTGTCCCAGTACTACCGATGATTCTATCGGATGATTAATGATAAATCGACAGCTAAAACTACCGTTCGGGGCTATCTGGATGACGGTCGGATAATCTTCACGGGTCAGTTCATTTGACAGATAAATAAGACCGGTGTCAAATCTAAACGAGGATCGTATCCGTTTATATACCCTTGCAGATAAGTTGAATCCTGGCGGAAGAATTGCTTGAAATCAGGTTCTGCAGCAACCAGTGTAACCGGAGTTCTCTTCTTACTGTACACTAATTCTTTCTCCTTTCTGCTGAATCTTACACGTGCCGTCTTTTTTGCGGGGTGAAATAAAGTCATTTCCTCCTGACTCTCTCTATCTTTTAAAGTCATTTCAATCCGCTTTCCCTTTTTTCGGATATTTTCATTGGTGTATATCCGGTTATTCAAAATCGCTGATGGAGTCGTAAACTCCATATTCCCATGAACCGGAACCGTCTGTCTTGAACCAATTGCCTTTGATGGTGGCTAGTGGAGAAGATTCTTTCCTTTTGCGGGACCAGCGATATGTCATAAATATTGCCTTCGGGGTTAGTAGGATTGAGAAAATGAATGGTCTGTGTTTCTTGACGGTAACGGCTCGAAAACCAGCACATAATCCATCGTTCCTGAATCCGGCATATAGACTTCTTTTTTAAGTTCTATGCCTTCAGCACTTTTGAACAGATATTTCTTGCCGGTGGTTGCATCTTCCAGATAGGTATCTCCATCTTCCATGATCCACCAGTGTGGGCGGAAGATAGCATGTATGAATATATACTCTTGTGTTCTCGGGAGTGCGCTCTATGCGGGTAATGTTGGAGATACTTCCCGAACGGGCTTTGAAAGGAGGATTGTCGATTGTTTGTGCACTTAGTATACCCGATAATACAAGTAAAATACAGAATAAGGTTGCTTTCATAATAATAGTTTTTCGATCAACATATTGAAACTGTAATTTTACAAAGTAAGAAAAATACCCATAGCCTTGTATTCTTCTGCTCTGTAACTTAACATAGATTAAACGTTCACGTAATCATCTTTTTTGTACCTTTGCGCCCGAAAATCAGAGTGATAATTTAAATATTGAAATATTATGAGTAAGAAAGCCCTTTTAATGATCCTCGATGGTTGGGGATTAGGCGACCAAAAGAAAGACGACGTAATCTTCAACACTCCCACTCCTTATTGGGATTATCTGATGAATACTTACCCTCACTCTCAGCTTCAGGCAAGCGGTGAAAACGTAGGTTTGCCCGACGGACAAATGGGTAACTCGGAAGTCGGTCACTTGAATATCGGTGCCGGACGTGTAGTTTATCAGGATTTAGTGAAAATCAATCGTGCTTGCGCTGATAATAGCATCCTGAAGAATCCTGAAATCGTTTCTGCTTTCTCTTATGCAAAAGAAAATGGAAAGAGCGTTCATTTTATGGGACTGACTTCCAACGGTGGCGTACACAGCTCAATGGTTCATCTTTTCAAACTTTGCGACATCTCCAAAGAATACAACATCAACAATACATTCATCCACTGCTTCATGGACGGTCGTGATACTGACCCGAAGAGCGGTAAAGGCTTTATCGAAGAACTATCTGCGCACTGCGAAAAGTCAGCAGGCAAGATTGCTTCAATCATCGGCCGTTATTACGCAATGGACCGTGATAAACGTTGGGAACGTGTGAAAGAAGCATACGACCTGTTCGTAAACGGCATAGGCGAGAAAGCTACTGATATGGTTCAGGCAATGCAGGAATCTTACGACGAAGGTGTTACGGATGAATTCATCAAACCGATTGTGAACGCTAATTGCGACGGAACAATCAAAGAGGGAGATGTAGTGATCTTCTTCAATTACCGTAACGACCGTGCTAAAGAATTGACTGTCGTACTGACTCAGCAAGATATGCCGGAAGCAGGCATGCACACTATCCCGGGACTGCAATATTACTGCATGACTCCGTACGATGCATCCTTCAAGGGCGTTCATATCTTGTTCGACAAAGATAATGTATCTAATACATTAGGCGAATATCTTGCTTCCAAAGGCTTGAGCCAACTTCATATCGCTGAAACAGAAAAGTATGCGCACGTAACATTCTTCTTCAATGGTGGCCGTGAAACTCCGTTTGATAAAGAAGAACGTATCCTTGTTCCTTCTCCGAAAGTTGCTACTTACGACTTGAAGCCGGAAATGAGCGCTTACGAAGTAAAAGACAAACTGGTGGCTGCCATCAACGAAAACAAATATGATTTCATCGTAGTGAACTTCGCTAATGGTGACATGGTTGGCCATACCGGTATTTACGAAGCAATCGAGAAAGCGGTTATTGCTGTAGATGCTTGTGTGAAAGATGTAATCGAAGCCGCTAAAGCACAAGATTACGAAGCAATCATCATCGCCGACCATGGTAATGCTGACCATGCTTTGAACGAAGACGGTACTCGAACACTGCTCACTCTTTGAATCCGGTTCCTTGTGTTTACGTAACAGAAAACAAAGCTGCGAAAGTAGAAGACGGTCGTCTGGCAGATGTTGCTCCAACTATTCTGAAGATTATGGGGCTGGCTGCTCCGGCTGAAATGGACGGAAACGTTTTGATTAAGTAATTTAGATTTCTATAATTGGGAGGGCGGAGTTCAACTCCGCCCTTTTTGTCTCACATAAGGTTTAAAATGATACAAATAGGTGATGTAGTAGTGTCTCTTGATGTATTTCAGGAGAAGTTCCTTTGCGATTTGGGCGCCTGCAAGGGGGCTTGTTGTATTGAAGGTGATGCCGGTGCTCCGGTAGAGCTGGATGAGGTGATGGAGCTGGAAGAAGTTTTGCCGGTTATCTGGGACGAACTGGCTTCGGAAGCACGTGCGGTGATTGAAAAGCAAGGGGTGGTATATACGGATCAGGAAGGTGATTTGGTGACTTCTATTGTCAATAATAAGGACTGTGTGTTTACTTGTTATGATGAGAATGGATGCTGCTACTGCGCGATTGAAAAAGCCTATCGAGAGGGGAAAACAGACTTCTATAAACCGGTGTCCTGTCATCTTTATCCTATCCGGATCGGCGATTACGGGCCCTATAAAGCGGTGAATTATAATCGTTGGGACGTATGCAAAGCAGCAGTTTTGCTGGGAAAAAAAGAGAATCTTCCGTATATCAGTTTTTGAAAGAGCCTTTAATCCGTAAGTTCGGTGAAGAATGGTACAAAGAGCTGGTTACTGTTGCTGAAGAGCTGAAAAAGCAACAGTACATTTAAATTCTCTTCCGATTCTTGCGTATGCAATATAGCTGATAGAGTAAAATGCACAATGCGATTATGATTCCGCATGCCGGCATAACCCATACTTCCGGATGGATAATAATCAAGAAGATACAAGTCGCGATCACGCAGGAAGTCAGTACAATAAGAAACAACCTGATCTTTGCAAATAACGGATTAGGCGCAGTAGTTTTCATTTTCATAGTTATGTTTTCTTTGCTTTTTATGCAAGATAGTGATTTTGTATGGAAAACGTTTCTGCTGTTAGGTTTTATTAAGAGATGGACGGTTGAACGATTTGAATATGAAAGCCCCTTTGGGCAAAAGAAAAACGCCGATCGAAGGATGTTCCTTCGCCATCGGCGTTTCCTCGTTGTAAGATGTGAGGTTGGTTTATAAAACGTAATTATTTAATTATGCATCGATATTTGCATACGTTGCATTCTCTTCAATAAACTCGCGGCGCGGACCTACGTCTTCACCCATTAACATAGAGAAGATATAATCAGCTTCTGCGGCGTTGTCAATATTTACTTGTTTCAGCATACGGTTTTCAGGGTCCATAGTTGTTTCCCACAATTGCTGGGCATTCATTTCACCCAAACCTTTATAACGTTGTGTATGAACAGCATTTTCTGAACCACCGCCGTAGGTATCAATAAATGCCTGGCGTTGCGCATCCGTCCAGCAATACTCTTCTACTTTACCTTTTTGCAGAGGTAGAGCGGGGGAGTAGCGATGTACAGATAGCCATTCTGGATAACCTGTGGCATATAACGGAAGAAGAACGTCATGATCAGTGTGTCGATGTGAGAACCATCGACATCGGCATCGGTCATGATGATAATCTTATGATAGCGCAGCTTCTGTATGTTTGCTTCCTTGCTGTCTTCGTCAGTTCCGATAGTTACACCGAGAGCTGTGTAGATATTGCGGATTTCATCACTTTCCAGCGCTTTGTGATACATCGCTTTCTCTACGTTCAGAATCTTACCGCGAAGCGGAAGGATTGCCTGGAACATACGGTTACGTCCTTGTTTGGCAGTACCACCTGCCGAGTCTCCCTCGACGAGGAACAACTCACATTTTGACGGATCCTTATCCGAACAGTCGGCCAGCTTGCCCGGCAAACCGCCTCCGGACATCGGAGACTTACGTTGTACCATTTCACGGGCTTTTCTTGCTGCGTGGCGTGCTGTAGCAGCCAGGATCACTTGTCTACAATCGTTTTTGCTTCCTTCGGATGTTCTTCCAGGTAGTATGACAATACTTCACCTACGGCCTGGTCTACGGCACCCATGACTTCGTTGTTACCCAACTTCGTTTTCGTCTGTCCTTCGAACTGTGGTTCAGCTACTTTAACGGAAATAACGGCAGTCAGACCTTCGCGGAAGTCGTCTCCCGATATTTCAACTTTCACCTTTTCCAGCATCTTGCTGTCTTCGGCGTATTTCTTCAACGTACGGGTCAGCGCACGGCGGAAACCTGCCAAGTGTGTACCACCTTCAATGGTATTGATATTATTAACGTAAGAGTGAACGTTTTCGGAGAACCCTGTATTGTACATGATTGCTACTTCAATGGGGATTCCCTGTTTTTCGGAGTTCAGGTAAATCACGTCATTAATCAAGTGCTCGCGTGAAGACTCGATGAAACGTACAAATTCTCTCAGTCCTTCTTCCGAATAGAACTGCTCACCCTTGAAGCTACCGTCCTCATTCACTACCCGACGGTCCGTCAGGGTGATGCGAAGACCAGCGTTCAGATAAGCCAATTCGCGCAGACGTGAAGCCAGAATCTTGTAGTCGTATACCGTTTCAGTAAAAATGGTACCATCCGGCCAAAACTGTTGGCGGGTTCCCGTAATGTCGGCAGTACCGACTTCCTTTACCGAATATAGCGGTTTGCCTATTTCATATTCCTGCTGGTAGATCTTACCGTTACGGAATACTTGTGTAGTCATGTGAGTAGACAGCGCGTTTACGCAAGACATACCTACACCGTGCAAACCTCCGGATACCTTGTAAGAACCTTGTCGAATTTACCTCCGGCGTGTAGGACGGTCATTGCTACTTCCAGTGCCGACTTCTTTTCTTTCTCATGATAGTCGACCGGAATGCCACGGCCGTTGTCCTGCACTGTGATGGAGTTGTCTTCGTTGATCGTTACTTCGATATGGTCGCAATAGCCGGCCAGAGCTTCGTCGATAGAGTTGTCAACGATTTCGTATACCAAGTGGTGAAGTCCCTTTATGCTGATGTCACCGATGTACATCGCAGGGCGTTTTCTTACTGCTTCAAGACCTTCCAATACTTGGATACTATCCGCAGAATAAGACCCGTTATTGGGAGTGATTTGTTCTTCGCTCATAATTGCCTTTCTAACTTTAATAACAGAGCAAATATAGTGAAATTTGTCGACTTGACGAAGAATAAACCGTGAAAAATAAAGAATGCGGGCGGTTTCTCTGTATTCTTGATAGGTTTGATATTCAGTGGGTTATAAACAAGAAAGGCCGAACTTAAAAGTTCAGCCTGAATGCTATATAGAATTGTTATTTTTCTGTTATTAAGCGAGCTTGTTGATGTAAAGAGCCAGCTTAGATTTCAGATTGTTAGCTTTATTTTTGTGAATAATGTTCACCTTAGCCAACTTATCCAACATCTTTGTAATGCCCGGATACATTGCAACAGCTTCAGCTTTGTCTGTAGTTGCGCGAAGTTTTCTAACAGCATTTCTCATGGTCTTGCCATAATATCTGTTGTGAAGTCTTCTTGTCTCTTCTTGTCTGATTCTTTTCAGTGATGATTTATGATTTGCCATTTCGACTAATCTATTTTTTTAGTTCTTTATTCTTTTTACTTGTAGCCCGTGGGGGAATCGAACCCCCCTTTCAAGAATGAAAATCTTGCGTCCTAACCGATAGACGAACGGGCCATCCTGTTGTAGCATTTCTGCTTTTTGCTTTCTCGAATCTGTGTTTGTTTCTCGATTTGTGAAATCCGTACTTTTCCAGCCGTTATCTTTTATCGAGTTCGAGGCCGACTATCGCCCCAATGCAACTCTCTATCGTGTGAAGGAAGCGAAATCCTTTTATCCTTTTTCTTCCATTCCATACGATCCGTATAAGTCTTCGATGGCACTTTTTCTGTCGGAGTTTCTTTACAGGGCTATTCGGGAGGAGGCGGAGAATCGTCCGTTATTTGCTTATCTGCAACATTCTGTCATTTGGCTGGACGAATGTCGCGAAGGGTTTGCCAATTTCCATCTGGTGTTCCTGATGCGTCTTTCCCGTTTTCTGGGGCTGTATCCGAATCTGGAAGATTATCATACCGGCGATTACTTCGATTTATTGAATGCCTGTTTCACTTCTATTCGTCCCCAACTGCATTCTTCTTATATCAATCCCGAAGAGGCTGCCCGTCTCCGTCAACTGATGCGCATGAATTATGAGACAATGCATCTCTTTGGCATGAGCCGTGCGGAGCGTACTCGTTGCCTGACGATTATGAATGATTATTATCGTTTGCATCTGCCTGACTTCCCGGCATTGAAATCACTGGAGGTATTGAAAGAACTGTTTGATTAATTAGTAACTTTTCTCCATTCAACTGTTCTAGCTAGTTTTCATTCTTGAAACACGAGTGCGGTGCTTTTCAATTCTGTCGTTCCCTTGTCGTGTCGAGTCCATTTACTTGCCATATATTGTTTTAGCAGTGTTTTATCGTCCGCCACTGTATGCGGCAATTAATCAGGTGATAATAACACTTCTTAATGCGGGTTTGTATGCTGTTTCTGAAAATATATGTTACTTTTGTCCGTAGAGAACAAAAGAGAATGAACAAGCGAGAAACAATATGAAAAGATTCCTGTACCTGACGGTCTGTTTTCTTATCCTTGGGGAGTTTTATGGTTGTAACGGAGACGTGTTTGTCGACGACTTCCGTTCTTCCGATTCCGAACTGGCGCTGGACGGGAACGGGGATGTTGCCACTATTCAATTTGCAGCTGCCAATTGGGATTGGTTAGCAATGTATACAGCTTCTAGTCTTCCCGTTCAATATAAAATATATGATGCGGACAATCGCCTGATAACAAATGACCAAGGTCCATCGCTGAACGGGTTTGGAAAGATTGTGTGCACCGGAGAGATGATTGATTTCATCATCGAACGTGTTCATCCCGAAGAAGTGAAGATAACGGTGGGCGAGAATGCCCTTTCCGCTCCTTTTTCAATTCCTGCTCACGGCAAGCAACGAATATGAGTGGCAGGAGATACGCGTCGAGATTTCTCCGACAGACAGATATGTGATGGATAGCATCACTTATTCTTTGAATGCATATTCTTACAATCCGGAAAACAGGACAGAGAGAAAAGAAGGCGTCTCCTTTCATAACTTAACAGATTTTTCGTCTACATACACGTTTTTTCCTTTCGAGTCTTTTTACCATTTTATGAGGTTCAAAAGCGATGTGCCCGAAGCTTTTCAATTACTGGGCGAAGCCGGTCTGACAGTGGAAATACCAAGTATGAAAGACGGATATTTAGTGATGAACGGCAAACGCGCGCCATTCATTTCTGAGCAACAAATGTTGTCTTGCTCTAATACGGAGCAGGAAGAAGACATAATTCCTCCCCGGACTGCTCGATACTATACTTTATGGATGGTGTATGATTGGTTGGAAACGCGGTATACCCTCTATGTTTCTCACTCCAAAACCAAGAAACAACGAATCGTAACCGGCACGTTGCATAGCGAAATGCCTGTAAAATATCACATAACACACAGGGATGTCTCTCTCAAAAACTAACCTATCAACAACTAATATATCAATGATTAGAAATAGGAACGCCATACAGTTGCTGTGCCTCTTTTGCCTTCTGGTACATCCGGCAATCAACGCAAATCTGGAAGCCCAGACAATCATCGGGCAACGGAACGACAGCGTCAGCCATCCCCTGATCCGCCATCAGCTTGGCTTTGACATTCGTCCGGGCTATATCGTCTCCACCCATAGTTTTCTGCAAGGAGACAATATGCAGCAAAAGAAAATCGACCAATCGCTTTCCTTCCATTTCAAGTACGCTTTCAGATTCAGCAAAGAATCCAACCTCGGCAGGCTCTTTCCCCATACCTATCAGGGTATTGGCATTTCCTACCATACTTTCTTTAGTCCCGCTGAATTGGGAAATCCCGTGTCGGTATACGCTTTTCAAGGGTCACGTATCGCGCAACTGTCCCCCCGTCTGTCGTTCGATTACGAATGGAACTTTGGGGCTTCTTTTGGCTGGAAAAAATATGACGAACTATCCAATCCGCAAAACGTACTGATTGGCTCCAAGATCAATGCGTACATCAATCTCGGCTTTTTGCTGAACTGGCAAGTTCACAAGTACTGGAAACTGGCGGCAGGTGTAGATCTCACCCATTTTTCCAATGGAAACACGCATTATCCTAATGGCGGCCTTAATGTTATTGGAGGAAGAATCGGCATCGTGCGTACTTTGGACGTGGATGAGGCGCCCGGTCCCATCACTCCTGGACGGCTCTTTATAAAAGCCTCACGTCAGCTATGACCTGGTGATCTACGGAGCCACCCGCAAAGGGGACTGATCGGAGACGATGTGTCGAGTATGATTCCCGGTTCGTTCGGTGTGGCGGGCATCAATTTCGCCCCGATGTATAATTTCAACAACTATTTTCGGGCAGGGCTTTCTGCGGATGCGCAATATGATGAGAGTGCCAATCTTAAGGAGTATAGAGTGGGCAAGTTTTACTCGGGCGATTTGAAGTTTCATCGTCCTCCTTTCCGTAAGCAGTTTGCCGTGGGGTTATCTCTTCGGGCAGAACTGGTGATGCCTGTTTTCTCCATCAATGTCGGCGTCGGTCGGAACCTGATATACAGCGGTGGTGATATGAAAGGGTTCTACCAAATTCTGGCTCTCAAGACTTACGTCACACGTCATTTGTTTTTGCACGTAGGATACCAGTTGAGCAAGTTTAAAGACCCCAACAATCTGATGCTGGGGCTTGGATATAGATTCCATGATAAACGATGAAAGGGCAATCTTCGTTTGTTAATAACCTCCTTTTCTCAATTTAATTAAAATGTAAGTCCTCCTAATTGGATTATTCCATTATCTTTCCAAATATAATTAACTTTTACTTCTGTGATACCGGCGTCAGGATATCGTTGCTGATATTCTGCTGTTTTATCACTCTGTAGGATATATCCGTATCCCAATGATATTCCTGTAGCAAATTTAAAACCGAACTTCTCTGCTTTATCGTCATACATTAAGGTTAAAAAGGTAATATTCCATTCGTATGTGCCTTCTCTGAATATTCCCGAATCAGTTTTCATTGTAAACTTTTTGGTTTCCTGATTGAATGTATAAGTAGCACCAATGAATGGTTTATCTTTTTCTCGTAACTCAATTTCTATTTCTGGGGGATTCTTAGATCCACTGCTTTTATTATTACTCCCGGATAATCAGGGTTACCTTTTAGCGGAATTCCCCAATTGACAATTTCCGGACTGTTGAAGTATTTGACATATACGGAGATTTCACATGCTATCTTATTATTGTCAGTATCGATAAGTCGTATCATGGTGCTTCCACTTTTGTAGGTAGTGATGCATACGCTCATTTCGTCAAGAATAGCAGTCGCAATTTCTTGATTTTCTGATTCTAACCTATAGTTGTACTCTGTTAAGTCTGTTTCTATAATGACATGCCATGTGTCTCCTGCCCATATAGAAACTGATTTCTTTTCAACTTCGTCTGGTTCCTCTTCAGAGCAACCATACGAAGATGCCAGTAATAATACAATTAGCAAAAGTCTACTGATTCTCATACTTTTAAATGTTTTTTACAAATATATGGTAATATGGGAGATAATCCCTTTGTTTTACCGGATAATAAAGTCTTTATTGCTTATTCCACGTAGACTTCTACGACCGTAAAGATATTGTTTGAACGGATATAAAGGTCAAATGTTCCATAAGGTCCGTTGACTATGTCAGGTGCTTTAGTTAGGGTTATTCTTAATTTGTTATTGGCAGATGTTACATTTAATCCTTTTTTTCCCTGCGCTATGCTCTTTCAAGAAAAACTCAATATTTTGGGATAATGCTAATTCAACCGTTTCACCTATACGGTGAAGACTTCCAATACCATACCTATATGCAGGCAACCCATTATTGTTAGGGAAAACAGATATATATTTTACAATTGCACCGATAGTCATGTCACTATTTACTATTTTAGATACAACATAGGCTTGATAATAACTTGCTTCTACTTGAATAGCGTGAGGAAATCTATAAGTGTATTTTTATCAAAAATCTGATAAATATGTCCGGGCGTAACCGCTACTTCGTGTGTGAGGTTGGTTAATGAGGGTAGAATATCTGCTCCAACTCCTGCGCCATTTCCTACGTCAGAAATAAAATTAGAAGATGTGACGAAGTTATTAGCTTCATTGATATAAGTTTTTGATTCACCTAAATAGGTTTTTCCATTATGCTCATTAAGCATATTGAGTGTGATGGTATCTGCCGGATCATCTGGCGTGTCATCAGCACTACAATTAACGAAACACATAGTACAAAGGGATAACAAGAAAATCCCAACTATTTTTTTGTATTCATTTCTTTTTAATTTTTTGATTTATCAGGAACTTAGTTTGACTTGGTGCTTACAAATATTTTATCGATATAATAGTCAATACTCTTTGAAGCATTGCGGAATAATAGTTGAAGCTTGTATTTCCCTTTAGGATATTCTTCTTGAGAAGGTAAAAAGAATCTTATTTTGACGCTTTCATGAGGAGGTATTAAATATCCTAGATCATTTTTTACATAATTATCCGGATAAACTAAAGGAATCCATGAATTATTACTTTCTCTATAGCGCAAGAAAGTATTACTAATATAGGTAATTGTATCGTTTGTATTATTAGTAATTTCTGTTTTCAAGAATCCGTCTTTTGAGCAGGGGTCTTTTAATAAAAAGCACACTTTTATATGCTCATTTTCTCTTGTAATAAATTCTTTCCCTTGCATTTGTTTTTCTTCTACAATCGTTTCTCCTGGCTCGATGGAATTAATGAAATGTGATATATCCATTTTATATGAATTAAGAGAGTCGATACTATTCTCATAATCAAGGTTCACAGTATTTCTTGAATTACTTGTTTTATTATGACAACTGATTAACATGAATAAAACGATTCCATTGGTTATCAAAATAGATATTAATTTGAGCATAAGTTAAATATGAAATGGATTAGATAGGTTGCTTGTTCAATCCATTGGTAAATATTATTTAAAATTAGCATTTAGTCGTGAGGCTATATTATCAACCTTAACAAATATAGATGTAAAAGTTATACTTCCTTTAGATCTATACTCTGATAGATTGTAAGCTTTCATTGTCATGAATGAAATACTAATTAATAATAGTGTAATACTTAGTTTTCTCATATCTTTAATTGTTTTTTGCAAATTTACGGAGAGATGAGGGGGGAAGCAAGTAAAGTACGTTTTTGAACGTGGACAAACAGACTTTGATAATCAGTTGTTTATGGCTTTTTACGTGGACATTATCTTATGCTATAGATTGTTTCTACTGAAAACATGATTATTAATGTATATTTTCGATTAAGTATTCATATAATGTAGCATTATTATCCGGTAATGTGATATCTAGTTTTCTTCTAAGTCTAAGGCGTCTTTTTCTTACTGAATCAACTGTTATATTTAATAATTTTGCTTCAGTGTTAGTGTCGAACCCATACATGTAAAGACAGCAATATTGAAAGTCTTGTTCTGATAAATCCGGACATAGACTATATATGTATTTATAAAGACTTGGATAGATCTGTGTTATTTCATCTGTGATAAGTTTCCATTGTTTTTCTGTTATTAATGGCTTATCATTTCTTGGTTTATTTTTATTTGCCAGGTATGTTAGCTCCTTGAATAGTGGTGAGTTCTCTAGAGATTTATTTTGTAATTCCTTGTAATTGGCACTTAGAAGATTTATTTCTTCCTGCATTTTATTATAGTTCTCATTTTTCTCTTTGAGTGTGTTTGACAATCTTTTTTTTCTTTTCCAATTCTAATGACACATAGAGCAAATTTTCTTTTATCTGGTTTAATTCATCCCGTTGTCTTTGAATTTTTTCTTTTGCTTTTTTGCGATATAATAGGTATCCTACCGTTATAAACAGTAACGTTACAATGCTGATAATTGAAATTATAATGTAGCTTTGTTGTTTAATCTTTAACCTGTCTACTTCTTTGCTGATTTTTAGGTGGTTATATTTAGACTCTATATTTAGTATTTTGGATTGGTTGTCCGCATATATGATAGAATCTAACATGTTAACATATTCTTCTAAATTAGCAAGAGCTTTTTTATAGTTTTTTTCTGCGTTATAAATTTGATAATATAGATATTTAATGCTACATGTATATTGGGGGTATCCTGTGGTATCTTGGATAATAACTCTTTAGCTTTATTAATGGAATTTGATGCCGTATATAAGTCAATCAATGCTACATAATCGGGCATTTTTTCTCTTCCCGTCAACAATGCTTTGAGGAGGTATTCTTCAGCTTTATCGTATTTGTTCTGCATAGAATAGATATTGCCTAAGGCGTTATTTATTGATGCAGTAACATTAATATTACTAGTATTGGCTGCTACAGAATCGGCTATAATTAGAATATTTAAAGCATGTGATAATGAATCCATTTGTGCATATTCACGTCCAATATCTCTTAATGCACAAGCATAACTATCTGTATTCTTTTCTTTTTTGAAGTATTCGGCAGCAATCTCATATCTTTTGATAGCCTCTGTTCGCATGAATTTTTCTCGATATAGATCGCCTATATAGTCATAAGTATATCCAATGAGGTTATTGAGCTTGTTTTTTCTGCAATGTCCAGTGCATTAGTATAAATAGACATTGCTTTATCATAATCTCCATCAGCAAAATAGGAACGACCTAAATAAATCAAAATTTGCACTTGTTCGTCAGGGCTACCATATGAGGAATACCATTCATAGGCTCTTTCTAATTGGTAAGTTGGTAGGATGCTATTAAAAATTTCGTCTGTAATATTTCCTGATAACATACACCAGCGTGCAAAAGTTTTGTCGTCTAGTTTTTCAGGAGATGATATGCTGTTTAGTAGGTTGGATGCACTGTCAGGATTTATGGCAATGGCTTTTTCTACTTCATTTAGCAGTCTGTCAGATACGGATTGTTGTTTATTGCATCCTGATAGTACTAATATAGATGTTATAATTATAGCAATACTCTTTTCTCATTTGTCTGTCGTGGTTTAGTTTCGTTGTAAAAGTAATCTTTATTTTCTATATTATGCTCTTTTATAGGGAGATTATTTTAGTTCGGGAAATAATAATTAGTACTGTCTATATCATACATTAAATTAATTTCAAATGTGCTTTTACTTTATTAAGTTCATGTGATCTAATTTGATTATTTTCCAGCTATTAATAGACTCTTTCTTATTTATAGTGAGAAAAGTTCCTTTCTATTAATACTTAAATTACTTTACTATAATTCTAAACTTGTTTTTCATTAATCGCAATCTATAATTGCAAGTTGCAATTATATAAATGAAGCTTTTGATTTTATAAATGAAAGCTTTGTTTATAAAAACAAAAGCTTCATTTAGAGATTGCCTTTAATGTTAGTAATCTTTTCTATTAGTGAAAAGGAAGTTTGGCATCAATAGAGAATAAGTTTATATCTAATAGATTGGAATCAGTCTATTAATCAAAATTCGGCAGAAAGGTATAGTGAATCGGGTGAAACCTATGTGAAAGGCAGCCCTTCACCCGAAATCCCTTTATTCATCGATGTTTCAGAGTGGTGAAGGAGGTGAATGTCGTATTTAAAGAAAAGTTGCAGATGTGTGTAAGATAAAACATCTTACACGCATCTGCAACAGTATCTTGCACAGGTTTATACTGCTATTAATCAAATAGATAAACTCTGGTTAGTGTAAGATGCAAGATAAAATCGAACACTAAAAGCTTCTGTGGAAGTCCCGGAGGTTATCCCAAAAGCTCTTTCACTTTTGCGGAAATGGCACGTCCTTCTGCAAGTCCTGCCAGCTTCTTGGAGGCAACTCCCATGACCTTACCCATGTCTTTACCGCTCGTAGCACCTGTCTCTGCGATGATTTCCTTCAAAGCAGCTTCCAGTTCTTCGGCACTCATCTGTTTCGGCAGGTATTTTTCCATAACGGCTACCTGACCCAATTCTACGTCAGCCAAGTCCTGACGACCCTGTCCGATATAGATTTCAGCAGAATCTTTTCCTTGTTTCACAAGTTTCTGGATAATCTTCAGAGCTGCGTCATCTGTCAATATATCGTTAGCTCCCGGAGCTGTCTTAGCTTCGAGGAAGAACTTCTTTATATTTCTCAAAGTTTCGAGGGCTACTTTATCTTTCGCCTTCATTGCGTTTTTAATGTCTTCGCTGACTTGATCGAATAAATCCATACTATTATAATTATAAATTGAAGATTAAAAATTAGATCTGAAGCCTGATGCTGTGGGACTATAATTTTCGTTCTTAAGCTCTTTGTTTAGAATGTAATTACGCCGTTATCATCCGTAGCTTCTTCTGTTGCCACTTCTTCTTCCAATGCAGCCTTTGTCCGGATTTTAGTAAGAGTCGTCTTATCACGCATATACGTGGGAGAATCTTCTACCATGGCGATGATATCGTCGTTGTCCAAATCTTCCGTGTTGAAAAGATAGATGTGGCGGCGTTTGCGGAGGCTCTTGCTTCCGATATTGCTGGCACTTTCGCCGTATGCCTTGCGGATACGTTCTTTGTTCTTCTCTTTTCTCCTCTTCCAGTTGCAGTTGGCGTTCTTCCTCTTCCTGGCTGCGTGCAGCATGCAGGCTGTCCATTCCGGGGACGTCTTCTACACCGAATCCGGTTGCCAATACGGTGATCTTTACTTTGGTATCCAGTGAGTTGTCGATGGCAACACCCCAAATCACTTCCACCCCTTCGCGGAATTTGCTCATGAACTCGTGTATCTCGTTCATTTCCTCCATCATCAGTTCCGACGACGGGCAGAAAGATACGTTCAACATTACTTTCTTGGCATTGAAGATATCATTGTTGTTGAGCAACGGAGAATGCAGGGCATCGTCGATTGCTTTCGTCACACGATTTTCTCCTTCGCCGAATCCGGTACTCATGATTGCTACTCCACCATCTTTCAGGATGGTTTTCACATCGGCAAAGTCAAGATTGACTGTACCCCGCATGGTAATAATCTCGGCAATGCTCTTGGCAGCGATGGAAAGAGTATCATCGGCTTTGCCGAAGGCGTTCATAAAAGTAAGGTCGGCGTATATTTCGCGCAGGCGTTCGTTGTTGATAACCAGCAAGGCATCAACATGCTGGGCGATACGCTCTACGCCGTCCAGTGCCTGGATGATTTTCTTTTCTCCTTCGAAGATAAAGGGGATGGTGACGATACCGACAGTCAGAATATCCATTTCCTTCGCAATGCGGGCAATGACCGGGGCAGCTCCTGTTCCGGTTCCTCCTCCCATTCCGGCGGTGATGAATACCATCTTGGTGCCGTCGTTCAGTTGGTTTCTGATATCTTCTATACTTTCTTCAGCGGCGTCGCGTGCCCGTTCGGGACGGTTGCCGGCTCCGAGCCCTTGCGTGATGCTACGGCCCAGTTGCAGTTTCACCGGGACAGGTGATTCGGCTAATGCCTGGTTGTCCGTGTTACAAAGAACGAACGTTACATCATGGATGCCTTCCCGGTACATGTGGTTTACAGCGTTACCACCACCACCACCTACACCAATCACTTTGATGATCTTCGGTGAATCTGTCGGGAAATCGAATTGTACTATCTCGTCCATATCTTGATTGAATTATGAATTACGAATTATGAATATTGATTAACAAGCTGCTGAAGGTTACTTCATATCGTCGTCGGAAAAGATTTCTTTCGTCAACGAATCGATCTTGCGTTGAATCCAACTCGGACCTGCTTCTCTTTTCCGTCTTTCTTTCTCTTCCTTTTCCTTTTGCTTGCGAAGTTTTTCCGCTTCTTTAGCAGCTAGCTTGGCTTCCCGCTCTTCTTCTTCTTTCTTGAGGCGGGCGAGGCGGGCCTGTTCTTTCAGCTCCTGGTCGTCTTCAAATATGTCTGCGGTCCTATGCACTTCCGGCTCCGGTTTGGAGACTGGCGGTACAGGAGCAGCTTGCGGGGCGGTTTCAGTCAGGCAACAGTTTTGGTTCCCTTCAAACAGTAGACCGAACAAAGTGTTCTGTGAACCGTCTTTTTTTAGTATATTGTTGGGGGCATGAACCATATTGCGTGGGAGTTTCGCCATCCGTATCTTTTCTATCTTGCTGCGTTTGCGCAAGGTTTCGTCCAGATTCTTCAGGTTGGCGGCTCCTCCTGTCAAGATGATTCCTGCCAGCAGTTTGTCTTCGTAGCCGGATAGCTGAATCTGGTTCCATACGTTGGCAACGATTTCTTCGGCACGGGCTTCGATGATATTATTAAGGTCTGCCACTTTGATGATACGGTTGTCATCCTCCAGTTTGCAGGTAGCTTCTTCCTCTTGTTCGGGGTCTTCTTCGTAGAGGGCGTCACCGTAGGCTTTTTTCAGGCGTTCGGCTTCTTCCTCCTCCATTTGCAGGGTGGTGATGTCACGCGTGATGCTGTTGCCTCCCAAAGGTAATACGGTGAGGAAGCGAAGGATGTTATTCTTATATACAGAGATGGTAGTCGTATCTGCTCCGAAGTCGATCAATGCACAACCCGAACGGCGTTCGCTTTCTGTCAGTACGGCATTGGCTGTTACTAGCGGGGCGATCAGTTGGTCGGCAATGTCGATTTTTGCCTGCTGGAAGCAATGCTCCAGATTCTTGCGTACGGAAGCACGGGCAACGATGTTGAGGAAACGTCCTTCGATGTGGCTTCCTACCAGACCTACCGGGTTGGCTTGCAGATTATTGCCCACCTTGTATTCTTGTGGAGCTACGTCCAATATATCCATATCGACCACCGGGATGGCAATGTTCTCATCACCGATAGCGCTTACAAGCTCTTCGGATATGATAGCTTCTTCCTCCAGGTCGCGGCTTACTACATTGCGGACGGTGCGGAGTGATTGTCCGCCGATGCCTACATATACCTTGGCAATTGAGTTTTTCAACTCACCTTCCAGTCTGTTGATGATCGAGGTCAGGCTTTGCGCTGTTTTGTCCAGATTGAAAATAACTCCTTTACGAATGAACGTAGAAGAGTCTTCCTGGGCATACGCTAATACCTGCATGCTTCCGTCACTGTTCTTTTCTTCCGGCCACACCGGTTATCTTCGATGAACCAAGTTCAATAGCGGCGATAAATTCTGTTGTTGCCATATATATTTATTTACGATTTTACGATTTACAATTTACTATATAGAGAGACTGTTTACTTATCAACTATCATTTATCATCTATTCTCGTTTGGTGCAGATAATCTGGTTGTTGAATTCGAGGTTGATACGCGAATATTTGTTCCAGCCTACCCGGTTGAGTCCTTTCTTGTAGAACTCCTTCAAACGTGCCAGTTTATCTTCAAAGTTTTCCAGTTTTCCGAGATAGACGAGATGGTCTCCCACACGCGGCACCAATTCGATGTTCTGGTCGGGCAACACATGGATCTGCTCTATCTGGGCGTCCCAGAATTTATTATTATGCAAAAATACACCAAACTTATATAAATCCTTCATTGCAAACGACTTTTCTACGTTTCCGGTGACAATTACCCGGTGAGCGACGCATTTTGCTTCCGGTGGCATGATAGTTCCTTTGTTGTCAAGGTAGTAGTTTTGGCCGTTGGCGCTCATCACCCGAAGAATAGGGATACGTTGTGTCACTTCCACGCATACTTTGCCGCTGGGTGTTTTGTAACACTCGGCTTCGTCAATCAACGGATGTTTGCTTAGTTCCCGTTCCAGTGACTTGGTAGAGATGCGTTCCATCTTCTTCCCGATGGGGTAGATTCCTTTGTGCTGAAGGATACCTTTCAGCTCTTCTTTGGTGATGAAGCCGGCGTATGCGGTATCCTTGATAACCAATTCCATGTCACGGCAGGTCTGGTCGGCAGGCTTGCGGTTGAATGCGGTGATAGCTACGGCGAGGTAGGCTATAAGCACCAGCATGACGATGGATAGAAGGATTCTTTTAATCATAATCAAAAATTAAAGATTAAAATGCTTGCACTGTTTCGGACAGGCTGCCGGATGATTATTCATTTATCTTTTTTCTAATAGTTCCTTTATTTCGGGGACATAGTTGTCTATGTCTCCGGCTCCCAAAGTTATTAATACTTCAATGTTTTTATCTTTCAGAATGTTCAGTATATCTTCCTTTTTGCACATACTTTTTTCGATGCCCGGACGGAGATTGTCATAAATCAGTTTGCTGGTGACGCCCGGAATTGGTGCTTCACGTGCCGGGTAGATGTCTACCAGAATCACTTCGTCGAGTAGCGACAGGCTATCGGCAAAATCCTGATAGAAGTCGCGGGTGCGGGTATAGAGATGGGGCTGGAAGATGGCTGTGATCTTCTTGTCCTTGTAAAGTTCGCGCATAGACAACACGCTCTGTTTGATTTCAGAGGGGTGGTGGGCGTAGTCACTCAAAAAGACGATACGGTCGTTCTTGATCTTGAAGTCGAACCGGCGGTCTACTCCTCGGAAACTTGCCATGCCTCTTTTTATTTCTTCATCGGTCACCCCGTTGAGGTGTGCCAATGCCATGGCGGCTACGCCGTTTTCTATGTTGATGCTCACCGGCACTCCGAGTTGGATATCGTTGATACGGGTATCCGGCGCCACAAAGTCTATAAATATCTCTCCGTTTCCGATGCGGATATTCTCTGCATGGAAGTCGCCTTCGTCACGTGAGTAAGTATAGACACGAACGCCCGGCTGCACTTTGGGTTGCAGAGAGATGCCTTTGCGGATAATCAGTGCGCCACCCGGTTGGATTAGCGTGGTGTAATGTTCGAAACTTTCCAGGTAGGCTTGCTCTGTTCCGTAGATGTCCAGATGATCGGGGTCGGTAGACGTGATTACGGTCATATAGGGTGACAGCCAATGGAAAGAACGGTCGAATTCATCCGCTTCAATCACTGTGTAAGGGCTTGTTTGAGAGAGTAGCAGGTTGGTGCCGTAATTTTTCGAGATTCCTCCGAGAAAAGCGGTACATTCCACGTGCGATTGATGGAGCAAATGGGCTGTCATTGTCGATGTGGTTGTTTTCCGTGAGTACCTGCCACGCACAGACCTTTGCTCGAATGGGTAATCGTTCCCAATACTTGGGCGCGTTTCTGTATTTCGAATCCGTTGTTGCGGAAGTAAACCAGTTCTTCGTGTTCCTGCGGAACGGCCGGAGTGTATATGACTAACGTACTTTCCTTGTCTTTGCAGGCTTCGGGAATCAGGTCGACGTTTTCTTCATAATGTATTTGTGCGCCTTCGGCGATTAGCGTTTCAGTCAATGGAGTCGGGGTACGGTCGTATCCGGCCACAATCTTTCCTTTGGAGAGGAAATAGCGTACAAGTGCACTCATACCGATGCCACCGGCACCGACGAAATATACTGATTTGATGGTTTCTATATTCATTTCTTCTGTCTTTTTTATTTTAGTACGGATTACGTCGTTTGATACGGGCATTGTGCCGTTACTTCTATCTGCGTAATCCGATCGTCCATTTATCTGTTCTTTGCTTCCGCCAGCTTAATGACCTCTTGTGCGATGATTCTCGCTGAATCGGGTAAAGCCAGTTTGGCGATATTCTCTGTTAGTTCTTTCAGTTTCTGCTCGTCGTTGACAGTGGATAATGCTACATCCATCAAGGTTGTTTCCGCTTCACTGTCTTTGACGTAGATAGCTGCCTGCTTATTCACCAATGCTAAGGCATTCTTAGTCTGATGGTCTTCCGCCACGTTGGGAGAAGGCACTAAGATAACAGGTTTATGTAACAGGCAGAATTCAGAAATGGAACCTGCTCCCGCACGGGAGATAACCAGATCGGCTGCTGCATAAGCGGCTGCCATATCTTTGATGAAATCCATTACATATAAATTCGGAAGTGCTCCTGCCGCTTTTACGGCTTCTGTCACTTGCGGATAATAGTATTTGCCCGTTTGCCAGATAAACTGCACGTCCGTGTTTTCCTTGATGGTTGCCAGACTGGCTGTCAGCGTGTTGTTGATGGTGCGTGCACCCAAGCTGCCACCTACAATCAGGATTGTCTTTTTGCCGGGCTGTAAGTGGAAAGAACCTAGCGCTTCTTCTTTTGACGGCATATCCTTTGTCAGGTTCTGGCGGACGGGATTACCCGTCATGATGATCTTGTCGGCGGGGAAGAACTTTTCCATTCCGTCATAAGCTACACAAATCTTACGAGCTTTCTGTGCCAGGAGTTTATTAGTTACTCCGGCATACGAGTTTTGCTCCTGGATTAATGTGGGGACTCCCATCATTCCGGCAGTCTTCAGTGTTGGTCCGCTTGCATATCCGCCTACACCTACCGCCACTTGTGGGCGGAAGTCTTTGATAACTTTGCGTGCTTTCCACTGGCTGCGCATCAGTTTAATCAATACAGATACATTTTTCCATAAACGTTTGCGGTCGAATCCGGCAATCGGAAGCCCGATAATACGGTAGCCTGCATCGGGAACCCGTTGCATTTCCATACGTCCTTCAGCACCTACAAAGAGAATTTCTGCGTCGGGGCGTAGCTCTATTATAGCGTTTGCGATAGAGACGGCAGGAAAGATATGTCCTCCTGTTCCTCCACCACTGATAATAATTCTAAGTTCTTTTTCCATCCTAATGTTCTTTTTCTATCCGTTGTTCAACGTTTTTCGTTCACCACTCACCGTTCATCATTTATCGTTCATCACTTACCGTTTATCAATATCATGCTCATCTTCAAACTTGGCATCGCTGTTCAGAATCTGTGCTGTCGGTTCGGCTGCGGTCTGTGCTTCGGAATTTGCAGCTGCATCTGCCTCTATTTGCAGTTGGATCTGTGCATCGTGCGCTTTCTGTTCTTCCAGGTGAGCGGTATATCGGCTTACGCTTAATATCATTCCGATATAAGCGCAGTTGATTAACGTACTTGTACCTCCTTTGCTGACCAGAGGCAGGGGTTGGCCGGTGACGGGGAATAACCCGACGGCAACCATCATATTCAATATTGCTTGCGATACCAGTAGCAACGCAATGCCCATAACGAGAAAGGCGGGGAAGGTTCGCTCGCATTTCTGGGCGATTCGTCCGGCTCGCATCAGCAGCCATAGATAGAGGAACACCACAAATATTCCTCCGATTAATCCCATTTCTTCAATCACAATCGCAAAGATAAAATCGGAGAATGCCTGACTAAGGAAGTCACGTTGTATCGAGTTTCCCGGACCTTTGCCGACTACGTGGCTGGTAGCAATGGCGATTCGTGCATGCGCTATCTGTGCGTCTTTGTCAATATCAAATTTGGCTGCCGGCACTTCTTCTTTCTCAAAGAAACCGGAAACACGATTCTGCCACGTTTCGAAACGGTGAAGTCCCGGAGTGTTGTGCAGTGTTTTGGCGGGAATAGCCATCAGTATGCCTACGGCAACACCGCCTACAAGCCCCAATATCCCCAACATCCCGAACAGTTTCTTGGAAGATACCCGTCCGATGAACATCATCATACATACCACTCCGAAAAGCAGCATTGCTGTCGAAAGGTTTTCCGGTGCGATAAGCAGGAATACCAGTCCGGTGAGGATCATGATATATTTAAAGGCGTTCGGGTTGGCTCCGTATTCGTCCTGCCTTTTGGACAGGATGAATGAGACGGCAATGATAACCGCCATCTTTGCCAATTCCGAAGGCTGGAATTGCAATCCCATAAAGGTCATCCAGCGGGCTGCCCCGTTGACACGGTCGCCTGTGATGATACCCATCAGCGTGACAAATGCCAGTAGAACCAGAGATACCGGATATAGAAAGACCGGAAATACCTGGAACCATTTGTAGGGAACATTATGCAGAAATACCACTACCACAGCACCCACCATCAGGATGATGGAGTGTTGTGTAATCGGCCCCCAGTGGTCGCCACTTTTGTAAGTCAGCGTCGACGCTGCCGAAAACACCTCGATGATCGAGATGAGGCAGAGACAGAGGAAGATAATCCAGATTACCTTGTCACCTTTGAATATGTTCTTTAATAAATCCAATCTTGTAGCAATTAAAAATTAATAATTAGAAATTAAAGGGCACGGACACATTCTTTAAATTGGTCGCCACGGTCTTCGTAACTCTTGAAGAGGTCGAAAGAAGCGCAGCAAGGACTTAATAATACCGCTTCACCTTTCTTTGCCAGTTTATAGGCTGCTTCTACGGCATCTTTCATGCCGGTTTGCACATCGGCTACCGGCAGACCGAAACGATCGAAGAATTCGTGAAGCTTTTCGTTGTGAAGTCCCAGGTATACCAGTGCTGAACACTTTTCGCGTACGAGGTCTTCAATTTCAGTATAATCGTTGCCTTTATCTTTACCACCGAGGATCAACACCGTTTTGGTAGTCATGCTTTGCAGGGCATACCAGCAGGAGTTGACATTCGTTGCTTTAGAGTCGTTGATAAAATCAATTCCGCGGACACGTGCCACCTTTTCTAACCGATGCTCTACTCCCTTGAAGTCGGAGAGGGCTTTACGGATGTTTTCTTTGGCGATGCCGGCAAGGTTTGCCGAGATACCGGCGGCTAAAGAGTTGTACAGGTTGTGTTGTCCTGTCAGGGCCAGTTCCTCTTGCTCCATGTTGAAGGCAATCGGTTCGGTGATTTTCACTTCGTGATCTTCTACGTATGCAATCGCTCCATCCTCTTTTACAGCGGCAAAAGGATACAGGTGAGCTTTCAGACCATGTTTCGCCAGTTCTTGTCTGATGATCGGGTCGTCATTCCAGAAGATGAAAGCATCGTCCGGGGTTTGGTTTTGGGTAATGCGGAATTTAGCGTCGATGTAATTCTGCATACAGTGGTCGTAGCGATCAAGATGGTCCGGAGTGATGTTCATCAATACGGCGATGTTCGCACGGAAGTTATACATATTATCCAGCTGGAAAGAGCTAAGTTCGATAATATAATAATCATGGTAATCTTCGGCTACCTGCAAAGCAAGACTTTTGCCGATGTTGCCTGCCAAACCTACGTTCAGACCTGCGCTTTTGAAAATATGGTAGATCAGGGAAGTCGTTGTGGTCTTCCCGTTAGAACCTGTAATACAGATCATTTTGGCATCAGTATAGCGTCCGGCAAACTCTATCTCGGAGATCACCGGTGTGCCTTGAGCTTTCAGTTTCAGGATGATCGGGGCATCATTCGGGATACCGGGGCTTTTGATTACCTCGTCGGCATTCAGAATGAGTTCTTCGGTATGGTGTCCTTCTTCCCAGGCAATCTGATGGCTGTCGAGAAGTTCCTTATACTTGTCCTTGATAGCGGACATGTCCGAAACAAACGTCTCAAATCCTTTGACTTTAGCGAGTACGGCTGCACCTGCGCCGCTTTCGCCAGCTCCTAAAATTACTATTCTTTTCATCTACAATAATGTGCCCTTATTTTCTAATTGATTGATTTATCTATTAGCTGTGCACATCTTTAAAAGTTAATAATCGGGTTAATGCTCTCTATCTATAAAACTTGTTTCCCGTATGGAAACTTGGCTCCGGCACCTTGCCGGTTATCTTATTTTAAGCGTTATAATTGTTATTGCCGCCAATACAATCGTTACAATCCAGAAACGGACGGTAATCTTTGATTCGTGGAACAGCTGGTCGGGCTTGGTGAATTTCACCGTGCATCCCGGTTCAATCAGACTCATCGAAGTACGGAAATGATCGTGAATCGGTGTGCGCTTGAACAAACGCTGCTTTACACCTTTCCGCTTTCCCGCCTTATAATAAGCCCGTTGCAGGATTACCGACAGATTCTCTACCAGAAATACACCGCAAAGAATCGGTATCAGCAACTCTTTGTGGATGATGATGGCGAACACTGCGATGATACCGCCAATAGTAAGACTGCCTGTGTCTCCCATAAATACTTGTGCCGGATAAGCATTGTACCATAAGAAACCGATAAGCGCACCGATAAAAGCGCAGATATAGATTACGAGTTCTTCCGAGCCCGGAATATACATGATGTTCAGGTAGCCTGCAAATTCGATATGCGATGATACATAGGCCAGTACCCCCAACGTTGCACCGATAATTGCCGAGTTCCCGGCTGCCATTCCGTCCATACCGTCATTCAGATTGGCGCCGTTTGATACGGCGGTAACCACAATGATTGTGACAATGACGAACAATATCCATCCGGCTGTTTGCGCATGTTCTCCCATGAACGAAACCAGATCGGCATAATCAAGGTTGTTGCTCTTGAAAAAAGGAATCGTTGTCTGGGTAGATTTCAGGTCATTCGTTCCGTGTATCACTTCCATCTCCCTTCCCGGATTATGCACTTCGATATTTTCACGGATCACTACGTCCGGACTTAGGTACAAAGTCATGCCGACAATTAAACCTAAACCAACCTGCCCGATGATTTTGAATTTACCATGCAAACCTTCCTTGTCTCTTTTGAAGATTTTGATATAGTCGTCTGCAAATCCGAGTGATCCCAACCATATAGTAGTGATTAGCATCAGTATCATATATATATTATGCAGTTTACCTAACAATAAACAAGGTATCAGGATGGCTACAATGATGATAACGCCACCCATGCTCGGCACGCCTACTTTATTGACGCCAAACGGGTCGGTTTTAGCATCACGCTGCGTTTCTGTGATTTGTTTCCTTTTGAGTAGGTTGATGAACTTATCTCCCCAGATACTTGAAATAAGTAATGCGAGGATAACCGCCATCAAAGCACGGAATGAAGTATATCCGAACATTCCCGCTCCTGGGAAATTGAGCTTTTGCAGCCATTCAAATAGATAGTATAACATAAATAATTTGCCAATTTATTGATGTGTTGTTATGCCGGTTGCTGTCGGATAGATAACGAAGCCGGTCGGCATATTAGCACAGTCTATTCATTATTTAAAAATTTCTTTGAGTACTTCTTTGTCATCAAAATGATGTTTCACTCCTTTTATCTCCTGGTAATTCTCATGTCCTTTTCCGGCAACGAGAATTACATCTCCTTTTTCTGCCAGCATGCAAGCCGTGCGGATCGCTTCTTTACGGTCGGCGATGCTGATCGTTTTTTTCATATCCTCCGCATCCAGTCCGGCCAACATATCGTTGATGATGTCTTGCGGCTCTTCGAAACGTGGATTGTCCGAAGTGATGATAACACGGTCGCTGGCTTTGGCGGCTTCCTTTGCCATGATGGGGCGTTTGCCCTTGTCACGGTTGCCACCGGCACCCACCACTGTAATCACTTTTCCTTTTCCTTCAAGTACTCCATGTATAGCATTCAATACATTAATAAGAGCATCCGGAGTATGCGCATAATCTACAATCGCTGTAACTCCCTGTGGAGAACGGACCGCATCGAAACGTCCGGCTACCGGATGAAGCGTACTAAGAGCCACAAGCACCTCTTCCTCTTTCTTGCCTAACAGAACTGCCGCCCCGAATACCGCCAACAAATTGGAAGCATTGAACTTTCCGATAAACTGAACTGCCAGTTCATGATTGTTGAAGTCGAGCAGCATCCCTTCGAAATGAGACTCTAATACCCGTCCTTTAAAGTCGCTAAGACTTCTCAATGAATAAGTATAGACCTTCGAACGTGTGTTCTGCGTCATTACCAGTCCGTTTTTATCGTCCAGATTGGTCAGGCTGAATGCATTTTTCGGCAGATCGTCAAAGAATTTCTTCTTCGCTTTCAGATAATTCTCTACTGTTTTATGATAGTCGAGATGGTCGCGGGTCAGATTGGTAAAGATCCCTCCTGCAAACTTTAATCCACTGATACGTTTCTGTGCAATCGAGTGGGAGCTGACTTCCATGAACACATATTTGCATCCTTCATCCGCCATTCGTCCCAATAGACGGTTCAACGTGATGGGGTCGGGTGTGGTATGCTCTGTCGGAATCGGTTCATCATCGATGTAATTGCAAACGGTAGAAATCAATCCCACCTTATAGCCGAAATAACGGAATGTATTATATAATAAGGTAGCGATTGTTGTTTTTCCGTTCGTTCCGGTAACGCCAACCAGTTCCATCTTGGAAGTGGGGTCGCCGTAGAAAGTAGTAGCAATCTTTCCTACTGCATCTTCACTGTCTTTGACTTGTACATAAGTGATCCCCGCAACAGGTTCTTCCGGCATATCCTCGCAGAGGATAGCAGTCGCTCCTTTCGCTATGGCAGCAGGTATGTAGGCGTGGCCGTCGGCTTGTGTGCCGCGCATTGCCATGAACAGTTGGCCGGCTTCCACTAGACGGGAGTCAATATTGACTCCGGTGATTTCTATGTCTGAATCTCCGGCTACCTCTACCGGTTGGATCGCTTTCAGTAACTCCTTTAATAACATCACTCTATTTAATTTTTAATCTTTATTTTTTACTTTAGCGTCAGCGTCACCGTCTGTCCCTTCTTTACGATGGTTCCATTGGCTATCGACTGGCTTTTCACTTTGCCTACCCCGACCAGATTGACTTTCAATCCTTTGCTTTCCAACAAGTAGACAGCGTCTTTCGCTCCCATACCTATCACGCTCGGCACAAAGTTCTGCATATTGCTCCGGCTTTCAAGAACCACAGCTTGTGGGGCAGAATGGGTATTTCCCCAAACCTCTTTGCCCGAATCAGCGATTTTGCCTTGTACGTTAATCTCCAGCTCTTCCAATACCGTTGCGCTTCGCGCATCTCTCCGGCTTTTACATTCGGAATGACTACGGAATTGGTGTCAATCGCATTGGTAAGCGGTAACCGCAAGTCTTTGGCATACACCCTTTCTGCAATCTTGCTGAACACACTACCTGCCATTAAACCTCCCGAAGCCGGTAATCCCGGTTTCTGGATAGAGACAATCATGCTATATTTAGGTGCTTCTGACGGGAAATACCCGCAGAAACTAACCAGGTAATTCGTTCTTCCCGTTTTGTATCCGGCTGCTCCCTGTGAAATCTGCGCCGTTCCTGTTTTTCCTGAAACGTGGAACTGCTTGCTTCCCGCAGGTTTGGCAAGTCCTTCACCAACCACTTTTCGGAGAATCTCACGGATCTGTGCCAAAGTCTTATCCGAACAAATCTTGGGATTGATTACCTCTGTCGGATATTCTTTCACTACTTCCCCGTCCTTCATGGCGGCTTTTACAAACTTCGGACGTATGGATACTCCGTTATTGGCTATTGCGTTATAGAATGTGAGAATATTGATCGGTGGAACCTGCGTTTCGTAGCCGATGCTCATCCACGGCAAAGTCGTCTTTGCAAAATAACGTTCTTTCGGGCCGCGTATATTCGGTTTTCCTTCTCCCGCAATCTGCAGGTGTAACGGCTGGTCGATGCTCATCCGTTTCAACCCGTCTACAAATTTCTGTGGATTGCTACCATAGAAATGATCTATAATATAAGAGGTACCGACATTGGACGAAACCCCTAGAATTTCCGTAACAGTCAGCTTCCCATATCCTCCACGATGCCAGTTGTGGTCTTTCATGACACGTCCATACATCGGCATCTGGCCGTTGCCGGTGTCTACCACATAGTCCGGCGTAATCTTTCCGTCTTCGAGAGCTACCATGATAGAGGCCGTCTTGAAAGTAGACCCCGGCTCGAGCATATCACTGATGGCATTGTTGCGCATTTCGTAATACTCGCCGTCCTTGCCTTGCATCATGTTGACGATCGCTTTCACTTCTCCGGTAGCTACTTCCATCAATACCACCACGCCTACGCTGGCATTCAGCTCTTTCAGCTTGTCTACCAATGCTTTTTCGCAAATATCCTGCATACCTACATCGATGGTGGTGATCAGGTCGCAACCGTCAACCGGGGGCACATCGACAATGTTCAGGTATTTGTTCATCACTTTTGGCGGTGCGTCAGTCCGTCCCGTCCTTTCAGGATAGTGTCGAAAGCAAGTTCGATACCATTTCTGGCTCCTTTGGCTGTGTCTGCATACACATCTCCCAGCGTACGGGCAGCCAGTGAACCGAAAGGTTTCTTGCGCTGATTGTAAGCTAATTCCTTGAATCCGCCTTTATACCGGTTCAAACAGAATACGGGCAGTCTCTTTACCTCTTTATATTGTATATAGGAAATACGTTTCGGATAAATCAGATAATTACGGCTTTTTGCCTGGCGTCCTTTCTTGAGGTGTGCTTTGAATTGAGCTGCACTCCTGTCCGGGAATATTTTGTGAAGTCCGATACAGATGGAATCCATATTGGCATTGAGGATGGAGTCCCGGCGTGCCTGATCTTTCCGTCTGCGTTTTTCGTCCTTCTCACCGGACATAAAGTCCATATAGATTCTGTACTCGGGTAGCGAGCTGGCCATCAGTTTACCGTCAGAAGAAATAATGTTTCCGCGATTAGGTTTCACCGTCACATTCTCTTTTACGAAACGATCAGCCACATCCTGCCAGTATTGTCGTTCGGCAAACATGGTGATGCCTGCTTTTACAACAATAGCTACTCCTATCAACGCCATCAATAGGATGACGAAGAAGTAACGGGTCATTATGTTCTTTTTATTAACTGCCACAGTATTTGTCTTTTAAAACGCTTAACTATCATTTATCAACTATCCACTATCATCTATTTAATAAGGTAAGGAGGATGGGTTGATGTTTGCAAATCGCTTTCCTTACTTGATATATAATCTTCAATGCGTGACTGGCGGCTCTTTTCCATCAGCTCTGAGCTGCGAGTCAGTGCATCGTATTTAATGTCTATCAATTCCTTTTTCAGCCGGTCTATCTCGATCTGTTGCTGTTGACTGGCATAACGATTGTGAATGTAGAAGATGATGAATACCATGATAAGTACCAGCAACTTCGTTTGACGGCGGAAAAAATCGGTAGCCAGAATGTCTCCACCCAGAATACTCTTCAGAGAGGTGCGGTTTTTCTTCTTGCCCTCTTCTGCTTTCTTATTTACTACTTCTTCTTCCATATCTTTCTATTTCTTTTCTGCAATTCGTAATTTGGCACTTCTCGACCGTGGGTTCCGTTCTATTTCTGCCTCGTCGGGAACGATTACCTTTATTGTTGACAAGGCGGAAAGGCGTTTGCAGATTGCCGAAAAGTCGGTTTCCGCTTTTCCTTCTACATTGCCTGTCTTCATGATGTTTTTCACCATGCGGTCTTCCATGAATGATAAGTGATTACTACCAGTCTGCCGCCCGGCTTTAATGCCTGTTGCCGCTGCCAGCAGCATTTCTTTCAGTGCCATTTCCTGGTTTACTTCAATTCGTAGTGCCTGGAACACCTTTGCCAGCTCTTTCTTTTCGCGTTCACGACCGAAAAGCGGTTTGATGATTTCCAAAAACTCACCGATGGTGGCAATTCTCTGCGTAGCCCGTGCCTTAACGATGACAGAAGCCAGTTTGCGGCTATTCTTTAGTTCCCCGTACAGATAAAAAATATCGGCCAGACCTTTTCTTCTTCGTAGGTATTCACAATGTCGGCAGCGGTCAGGCCGGCACGCTTGTTCATACGCATATCCAGTGCTCCGTCGAAGCGGAAGGAGAATCCCCGTTCGCTGTCATCAAAGTGATGGGAAGATACGCCGAGGTCGGCAAGTATGGCATCCACTTTTTCGATGCCGTGATAGCGTAGGAAGTTGTGCAGGTAGCGGAAGTTGCTGCGTACGAATGTAAAATGCGGGTTGTTCACAATGTTGCGTTCCGCATCCTCGTCCTGGTCGAAGCTCAGCAGCCGGCCGCCGTCTTCCAGGCGGGACAGTATCTCGCGCGAATGTCCTCCTCCACCAAACGTTACGTCTACATACGTGCCGTCCGGACGGATGTTCATTGCATCTACGCTCGGCATCAGCAATACGGGGATGTGATATGTTGTTTCTTCTTTCATCATCTGTTGTTTATAGCTTATTTTCGTCACAACAAATATTTTCGTCTCCCAGCAGTTCTTCAAGAGCCTCGCTGAACTCGTCGGGGTTCATGAATGGTTGGTCGGCACGTTCCTTAGCCCAGATTTCTATTGTGTTGTCCACACCAATGAAGCGGACATCACTTTGTATACCCGCCATTTGCAGGTAACGTTTTGGGAGCAGGATGCGTCCGTTCCCGTCAGGGGTCATGACTTCCGCGTCACTTACGAACTGGCGGAAAATCATTTGTTGTTTGGCGTTCCATTTATTCAGTCGGCAGCGAAGTTGGTTTTGAGTGGCAAACCATACACTTTCCGGGTAGAGCACCAGGCAATCCTGATACACGTCCTTACGCAACACGAGTCTTTCTTCAGAAGCGGCTTGCAGCTGTTTCCGGAAGGTGGCCGGGATGAAAACTCTTCCTTTTGCATCCGCCTTAGCCTCGATATTACCTAAAAATTGTATCATTTCTCACCTTATCATCTTGTACTCCTACTAAATCTTTTCTGAAGCTTAAACTTTTCATATGTGTTGCTTTTTAAAGGTGAATATTCGTTTGTTATTGTTGCAAGTTTACATGAATTTTTGAAACCCGGTAGGGGAAAAACTGACGTTTTTACCCGAAAACTATCCGCGGATAGTTTTTAGGTCATTTTTGATAGTTTTTGGGTGGTATTTTTTTATCTTCTGAACTTAAATCCTGCATTTTCTACCAAATTATTGCGATTAATAAAAAAGAACCGTTAATTTTGTGCCATCATTTTTATTTGAAAAGAATGACTGATGACTCTTTATTTTTGATTGATGTCGATAAGATACTTCGGACAAAGGCTCCGAAGCATTATAAGTACATCCCTAAATTCGTGGTTTCTTATCTGAAGAAAATTGTTCATCAGGATGAAATTAATGTATTCCTGAATGAGTCGAAGGATAGATTGGGTGTGGACTTTCTGGAGGCATGTATGGGCTTTTTGGATGCGAAAGTGGACGTAAAAGGCATTGAGAATTTGCCTAAGGATGGATTGTATACTTTTGTGTCCAATCATCCGTTAGGCGGACAGGACGGTGTTGCGCTTGGTTATGTGTTAGGAAAGCACTATGAGGGGAAGGTGAAATACTTGGTGAATGATTTATTGATGAATCTACGCGGGTTGGCTCCCCTTTGCATACCTATTAATAAAACCGGCAAGCAGGCAAAGGATTTCCCAAAGATGGTGGAAGCCGGATTTCAGTCCGACGATCAGCTGATTATGTTTCCTGCCGGACTGTGCTCGCGCCGTCAGAATGGAGTGATTCGCGACCTGGAATGGAAAAAGACATTTGTAGTAAAGAGCATACAAGCAAAACGTGATGTAATACCCGTGCATTTTGGAGGCAGGAATTCTGACTTCTTTTACAATCTGGCAAATGTTTGCAAGGCACTGGGCATTAAGTTTAACATTGCTATGTTGTATCTTGCGGATGAAATGTTTAAGAATCGCCACAAAACTTTTACTGTCACTTTTGGAAAACCGATTCCCTGGCAGACTTTCGATAAATCGAAAACCCCTGCGCAGTGGGCTGAATACGTAAAGGATATTGTTTATAAACTGTAACTGATAGAACAACTATAACAAGGAATATGGAAGAGATTATTAAACCGGTAAGCAAAGAACTGCTGAAAGCAGAGTTGACGGAAGATAGACGCTTGCGAATGACCAATAAAAGTAATAATCAGATTTATATTATTACTCATCAAAATGCACCTAATGTAATGAGAGAGATTGGTCGTTTGCGTGAAATAGCTTTCCGTGCTGCTGGTGGAGGTACAGGTCTGTCAATGGATATTGATGAATACGACACGATGGAGCACCCCTACAAGCAGTTGATCGTATGGAATCCGGAAGCAGAAGAAATTCTGGGTGGTTATCGGTATCTGCTTGGTACGGACGTGCGTTTTGATGAAAAAGGCGCGCCAATTCTGGCTACTTCCCACATGTTTCATTTTTCTGATGCTTTTATTAAAGAATATCTGCCGCAGACAATTGAGCTGGGGCGTTCGTTTGTTACGCTTGAATATCAGTCTACCCGTGCCGGAAGCAAAGGCTTGTTTGCTTTGGATAACCTGTGGGACGGGTTGGGAGCGTTGACCGTGGTTATGCCGAATGTGAAGTATTTCTTTGGCAAGGTGACCATGTATCCTAGCTACCATCGTCGTGGCCGTGATATGATTCTTCATTTCCTCAAGAAACATTTTTATGATAAAGAGAAACTTGTTACTCCGATTGAGCCTCTGCAACTTGAGACTTCCGAAGAAGAGTTGAACGCATTGTTCTGTAAGAATACTTTTAAGGAGGACTATAAGATATTGAATTGTGAAATCCGTAAATTGGGCTATAATATTCCTCCGTTGGTAAATGCGTATATGAGCTTAAGCCCTACGATGCGTATGTTCGGAACAGCTGTCAATTACGAGTTCGGTGATGTGGAAGAAACTGGTATCCTGATTGCTGTAGACGAAATTCTTGAGGATAAACGAATTCGACACATCCAGACGTTTATTGAAAGCCATCCGGATGCGTTGAGATTGTCTTCTTGTGAAGGGGAAGAGGTTTTTACTCCTAAAGTGGTTACACCGCAGGCAGACTGTTCCCGTTAATTTTACGATAAAGATCAAGAGCAAAGACGTCGGTCATTCCCGATATATAGTCAAGTACCGCCTGTATTCTTTCATAGAGTACAGGCGAATTTATATTGTATTGACTGGAAACCCGGTCGATCAGGAGTTTGGAATAAGCCTTCTCGGGTGAGGTTACGGCGTCTATCATCAATTCGAGTAAGGTACTGATGATGCGGAATCCCGCTAGCTCGATATCCAGTACGTCCCGTGAACGGTAGATTTTATTGATAGATACTTCGACGCTGTGTTTGTAGGCTGCTGCCGGACGTTCGGCTATGCGCTTGATTAGTGATCCTTCGAACGTGCCGGACAGTATTTCTTGTTCATGATCTAAAAAGACACGGGTACACTCCCGGATCAATAAACCGATGACGGAAGAACGCAGGTAGGCGATTTGCTCGTTGACATCATTGACAATCAGGAATGTTTTCCGGAGATGTTCCTGCCGCTCTTCGCTGAAATAGGTCATTAATAGTTCTTTGGTTTCTTCAGTGGTGAGAATCTTCAGCTTATATGCATCCTCAATATCCATCATCTGATAGCAAATATCGTCTGCCGCTTCCACTAAATAGACTAGTGGGTGGCGTGCATACTTCAAAGGATGCTCGTTGAGCAAGGTCAGTCCTAATTCAGTTGCTATTTTTTGGAAACTTTCTTCTTCGCTGACGAAGAATCCAAACTTCGATTTGGTTCCTGCAAGGCTCGATGAAAAGGGATATTTCACGATAGAAGCCAGAGTGGTATATGTCAGGACGAATCCGCCTTTGCGACGTCCTTCGAACTGATGGGTGAGTAAGCGGAAGGCATTGGCATTTCCTTCAAAATGTGTCAAGTCTTCCCATTCCATCGGAGAAAGTTGCTCGCCGTTCGGCTGCTTTTCTTTCAGGCGAACTCCTTTTCCTTCAGAGAAAAAAGTAGAAATAGCCTTTTCACCTGAATGACCGAAAGGTGGATTTCCCAAATCGTGTGCCAGGCAAGCGGCCGAGACGATAGAACCGATCTCCGGCAGGAAAGAATCTTGAAGTTCCGGATGACGTTCCAGAAGTGCTTTGGCAACATCGTCCCCGAGTGAACGCCCAACGCTGGCTACTTCGAGACTGTGCGTGAGCCGGTTGTGTACAAAAACGCTGCCCGGCAGGGGAAATACCTGCGTCTTATTCTGTAACCTGCGGAAAGGAGCGGAGAAGATCAGGCGGTCATAGTCCCGTTGAAATTCCGAACGGTTCTCCTGTCGTTCTTCGTGGAATTCTTCCATTCCGAAGCGTTTAGCTGATATTAGTTGTTTCCAATTCATCATTTTATTTACGATTTAACGATTTGCGATTTGATGATTGATGAATGTGTCAATTGACAGTTGGTACATTAGCACCTTGCCTTATTAGCACATTATTTATTATTTAACTGCAAACTTAACTATTTTTCAGTTCAAAATGTGTATTTTCGCTTGTTAAATCTGCTGTCCGAGATATTTGTCGTTAAAGATAAAATAGATTCGGGGTTTTGACTGAATCGGCGGTAGACTTGATCTGGATTAATCTTTTTTACTTCTTATTTATATGAAAAAACAGGTTACAGCCTTTATCTGTATAATCGTTTTCAATTTTGAAGCCATATTCGCTTCTACTGATTTCTCTTTTTAAAAGGTATCAGGTGGAAGACGGACTTTCGCACAATACGACTTGGTGTTCGATTCAAGATAGCTATGGCTTTTTGTGGATTGGCACAAGTGATGGACTGAATTGTTATGATGGTTGTGGCAACAGGGTGTATCGGAATGCTTTGAATAATAAATATTCTTTGGGTAATAATTTCGTCAGTTCCCTTTTGGAAGAAGGGGAAAATATCTGGGTAGGAACAAATTCGGGACTTTATATCTATGACCGTTCTACTGACCGCTTTTCTTATTTTAATGAAACAACACGGTATGGCGTATTTGTCAGTAGTGAGGTGAAGAAAATCATAAAAACTCAAAGCGGTTTGATTTGGATTGCTACGTTGGGGCAAGGTGTGTTTATTTATGAACCAGTGACAGGTGTGCTGACACAGAATAGTATTCATACTTCTTTTTGTTTGGGATATCTGTCAGGGTGCAGATTCCCGTATTTATGTTTCTTCAATGCAGGAAGGACTATTTTGTTTTGATGAGAAGGGAACCTTTCTGCAAAATTATCCGGTTCTGTCAGAATCAAACATAGGCAGTCAAAGAATCAATTGTCTCTATAGTATTAAGAATGAAATATGGTTTGGCGTAGGTACTAATTTATTAGGTTGTTATCAGGAAGGAAGCCCGGATTTGAAAATTTATGATGCGTCTGCACAGAATTTCGGTGCTATTCTCTGTTTGATGGATTATAACGAAAAAGAATTGTTAGTTGGTACGGATAATGGACTGTATCTGTTCAATCGCGACCTTAAAACATTTCGTAGAGGCGATTCTCCCTTTGGCTTGCGGGCATTGGGCGATCCAACTGTTAATGCAATGATGTGGGATGCCGAAGGTACACTTTGGGTGATGACTAACTCCGGCGGAGTGAGTTACATGACTAAGCAATTGAAGCGTTTTGATTACTATTCCCTTATCTCATTATCAGGTACATTAGAGCTTGGCAGGGAGATCGGCCCTCTTTGTGAAGACCAGAATGGAAATATCTGGGTGGGAACCCGGAACGGGTTATGTTTTTTTCAATACACAAATTCATTCACTTTCGGAGTATACTTTAAAGAATGTGGATGCGAGATATGACATTCGTAGCTTGCTGCTAGATGGCGACCGCCTTTGGATAGGAACCTATGCGGAAGGGTTGCATGTGCTAAACCTGAAAACTGGAGCAGTAAAGAGTTATGTCCATTCTCGCGATATTCCCTATACAATTTGTAGTAATGATGTCTTGAGTCTCTTTAAAGACCGAAAAGGAGATGTTTTTGTTGGAACAAGTTGGGGGTTATGTCGTTACAATTCGCAATTGGATAATTTTGTGACAATCATTCATGTCGGCTCTATGGCTTCTGTAACTGATATTTATGAGGATATGTACAATAGTCTTTGGGTTGCGACCTCAAATAGTGGTGTCTTTCGTTATAATACAGTGAACGATCGTTGGGAACATTTTGAACATATACGTGAAGATACAACAACTATTACCAGTAATTCTGTGATTACATTGTTTGAAGATATGAAAGGAACAATGTGGTTTGGAACCAATGGAGGAGGATTATGCTCATTCTCCAAAGATACGGAGACTTTCATTGACTTCGACCCGGAAAATACATTGTTGCCTAATAAGGTAATTTTCTCTATAGAACAGGATCGGACCGGTGATTTTTGGATTTCCTGTAATGCCGGATTATGCCGCATTAATCCCGTGTCTCAAAAGAACTTTCATTTATTTACCGTAAATGATGGTTTGCAAGGTAATCAGTTTACCGCACAGTCTTCATTGAGATCGTCCACAGGGAAGTTCTATTTTGGAGGAATCAATGGTTTCAATGTATTTGAACCGGGGCAGTTTACGGATAATACCTATCTTCCCCCTGTTTATGTTACTGATATTAGTTTCCCTTATTTGACAGATGAACAAGAAGTGAAACGGCTGCTTCGTTTAGATAAGCCCTTCTATAAAGCGGATAAGATCCAATTACCCTATACAAATAATAGTTTTACAGTACGTTTTGTAGCACTTAGTTATGAAGATCCACACAGAAATCGTTATACTTATATGTTGAAAGGTATTGATAAGGAGTGGATACATTCATCTAATAATACGGCCTCATACACCAATCTTCCAGCTGGGGAATATGAGTTTTTAGTTTGTGGCTCTAACAATGACCATCACTGGAATGAGAAAGCGGCTTCCTTATGGATTGTGATAACTCCGCCCTGGTGGCGGACTAGTGTCGCTTATTTTATGTATATACTATTATTTCTGTGTACAGCTTGCTATATTGGTTGGCGTTGGAATCTCTATGTCAAGCGTAAATATAAACGTCGTATGGAGGATTATCAGGTTGCCAAGGAAAAAAGAGATGTATAAATCGAAAATCAATTTTTTTATCAATCTGGTACATGAAATACGTACTCCTCTTAGTCTGATTCGGCTCCCTCTGGAAAAGTTGAGGGAAGAGGAAAAAGAAGAAAGAAAAGAAAAATACCTTTCGGTGATGGATAAGAATGTAAATTATCTGTTGGGAATAACGAATCAGTTACTTGATTTTCAGAAGATGGAGAGTGGAGCATTGCAACTTAGCATGAAGGAGTGTAGTATTAATGCGTTGATGAGTGATATATTCAATCAGTTCAATGGTTCTGTAGATTTGCAAGGGTTAACAATCTGTCTTAGTTTACCTCCTGAAGAAATTAGTGTGATGATTGATTCGGAGAAAGTTAGTAAAATTTTGGTAAACTTGGTAGGAAATGCTATTAAATATGCAAAATCTCAAGTCGAGATGCGGCTAATATTATTGGGCGATAGGGTAAATATAATAGTGAGTGATGATGGCCCCGGAGTCCCTGAAGGTCAGCAAAATAAGATATTTCAGGCTTTCTATCAATTGCCGGATGATCCGGTGGCAACGTCTACAGGTACAGGGATTGGTTTGGCATTTGCCAAATCTTTGGCAGAAGCTCATCATGGAACTTTATCATTAGAAAATAGGATGGAAGGTGGTTCCTCATTTATATTGTCTTTGCCGTTGGAAACAGTAGTAACGGAAAGTATTCCGAATGAATTTGCTGAAATGCAGATGATAGATGTGGAAGGAAAAAAAATGCCGGATTCGGAGTTTGGAAATAAGAGATTCATTGTTTTGTTGGTGGAAGATAATGTCGAGTTATTAAATTTGACCAGAGAATCTCTAAGTGATTGGTTTAAAGTTTTTTCTGCCTGCAATGGAAAAGAAGCACTGGAAATACTTTCACGTGAGAGTATTGATGTCATTGTAAGTGATATTATGATGCCCGAAATGAATGGTCTTGAATTATGCAACTATATAAAATCAGATCTAGTTTACTCTCATATTCCCGTTATCTTGTTGACAGCGAAGACAACGTTAGACTCAAAAGCGGAAGGTTTTGAAAATGGTGCTGATGCATATATTGAGAAACCATTCTCTATTAAGCAGCTCCATAAACAAATCGAAAACTTATTAAAACTGCGACTGGCCTTCCATAAGTTGATGATTAATCTTTCTGGAAGTCCGGCTTCTTCATTGGCGGATTTTGCTCTTTCACAAAAAGATGTAGAATTTATAGAGAGGGTAAATACGATTTTGTCGGAACTGCTTGCTGATGAGAGTTGCTCGATAGATTTGTTAGCAGAGCAGATGAATATGAGTCGTTCTAATTTTTCCCGGAAGATAAAGGCTCTGTCTGGTATGCCGCCTCATGATTATATAAAGAACTTTCGGTTGAATAAGTCGACTGAACTAATCATGAGTGGTATACGAATAGCTGAAGTTGCCGAACAGTTAGGGTTTACTACTTCTTCGTATTTTGCAAAGTGTTTTAAAGAAAAGTTTGGGGTATTACCGAAAGATTATAAAGGATAACAGCTAGTTCCTATCACTCGTGGGGGTGCCAGACGGCTTTTGAAGCAGGGTGCTTTCCTTTTGGGGGATTCCTAAAATAGGAATTCCATTTTCATCCCATTCTATCTTTTGTATGCGTGTTGTCCGACCGTCCAAAACGAACATGTCACGAAGGGCGTTTCGAGCGTGGTAAAGTATATACCATTCTTTCTTGTCGGGTGAAGGTATGAAACACAGGCTACCGGGGCCATACACATGATTCTCTGGTGCTTGTTTGAATACAGGTTCCAGAGATTTCTTCCATGAATTCGGGTTGAGAAGATCGCTGTTAGCATCAGCTGTTAATAACCCTACACAATAATAAGGTGTCCAGTTACCGCTTGCAGAGTAATATATTAATAATTTGTCTTTGTTTTTGGAACGGAAAAATTGTGGAGCTTCATTCACATGAATAGGATAACCGGTTTTATTGCCATCTACACTGATCCATTGACATTCCCATTCGTATTCAGGTTTGGATATTAATATACGGTCTGAGGCTAGTGTCCATGGATTTTTCATTTCAGCGATATAGATACATTGGGTTTCTTGATAAATTCTTCTGGTTTCCCATCCGCACCAGATTAGATAACGTTTGCCATTATGCTCGAAAGGATTAGCATGAATAGCCAAGTTATTATTTTTATCGGTCGATATTCTTCCTTTCATGACAAACTCTCCTTTCATGGGATCGGGAGATTCATTTTCTAGCACATATATCTGACGATTGTCTATATTACCATCATCAGCAGCGCAATAGATATACCATTTATTGTCCATATAGTGTATCTCTGGTCCCCAAAGATGAGATATACCCGAGCCATTTTGGGGCGAATATACGTTTTTTTTTGCTGCTTCTGCCAGTTGTGTAATATCATCAGTTTCCCATAATATGATACAGTCTGCTAAACTTTGAGTATAGTAATATTTTCCTTCATGAAAGATGGCCCATGGCTCGGATCCTCCACCTATGACAGGATTTGTGTAGAAAAGTGTAGAGTCAATGCCTGTTTGTTTATCAGTCTTTTTGCTTTGGCATGATAGACAAACGATAAGCAATATTAAAAATAAGCAATTTTGAAATTTCATAGTGCTTTCTTTGCTAAGATACTTGCAAAGAAAGCACAAATTATTTAATTCTGGAGCTGTTTGATTAGTTTTTTATTGTTTGTTAGTTAGGAATTAGCCTATAATTAATACCCTCCTTTCTATATTTGCAATTAATAAATCTTTGGGCCCATTGACTATTAAATCTTATTATTAACTAAATTTATTATTATGATGAACAGGACAGGAAAAAGAATGAATGTTGTTAAGGCATTTTGTTTACTTGCTTTGCTTGGTTGTTTCATCGGTTGTAAAGACGATGAAAAGAGAAAGGAGCAAGCTTTTTGATAACAGTTTGCCTATTGAAATTGTGGGCTTCGAGCCCAGGGAAGTCACTCCAAGAACACAGTTACTTATTTATGGAAAAAACTTCGGTAATGATCCTTCCTTGATTAACTTGAAGTTGGGAGGCGTGGAGACTAGAGTCGTAAACTGTAACAATGAGTGCATATATTGTATGGTACCTCGCAATGCCGGTAAAGGGACTATAGAAATTTCTATTGGTGATCAAGCTGCTATAGCTCCTGACAGATTTACTTATATAGCCAATACGCAGGTTACTACGTTATGTGGCTATGTGGATGAGACTGGGCGATATGAAGTGAAGGATGGCCCATTCAGTGATTGTGGTTTGAATTCGCCTACATGGCTGAGCATTGATCCTAAGAACCCGAATCATATTTATATGATTGAGAATAAAAGTAGTATTCGTTTGATCGACATGGAGGTACAAGAACTGACTACAGTGGCAACGGTGGGGCAGTTGAATATTCAAGATCCGCGTTCTTTATGCTGGAGTCTGACTGGTGATACTCTATTTGTGAGTAATTATTCCGAGGGTGATTCTCCGATTGTTGTCACTATGCTTTTGCGTAGCGAAGAATTTAAGAAAGCTCATCCGCTTTTTTTCCGGTTATAAATGGGTTATTTCGGTAACTATTCATCCACAGACGGGTGACATCTATTTTGCTCAGGAATCGGATGCCACTATCAAACGCTATAATATGGCAACAAAAGAAGTGGAAACAATGTTTTCTGTGGGTGGAAGCTGGGTATGGATGTATGTTTACTTTCATCCTTCCGGTGACTTTGCCTATGTCATGCGTCCGCGTGAAGGAACTATCTTCAAATGCCAGTTTAACAAGACGACAAACTGGCTGGAACTGCCGAGTATCTATGTTGGAAATTGGAATCAGGGATACAATGAAGGTATAGGAACGAATGTCCGTATGGGGGGTGATGTGGCAGGGCACTTTTGTGAAAAATGAGAAATACATAGAGCAGCATAAAGACGATATCTATGACTTTTTATGTGGCAGATGGAGAATTGTGGGGTAACCACCCTGGAGATCTGATATGGAAGGTCACTCCTAATGCCGAGGCCATCCGATACGCAGGGCGTGGAAGCGTGGCAATGGATAATAGCCATTTCGGATACGTTGACGGCGATTTGCTTCAGGAAGCCCGTTTCAACGGACCGCACAGTATTGCCTTTGATGAAGTGAATAAGATATTTTATATTGGTGATGAGTATAATCGTCGTATCCGTCAGATTATTGTGGAATAAAAAATAGTATGAAAAACATGAAACAACAATTCTTAGTTATAATAGCCGCTCTATGTTGTTTTGCGGCAGGAATTTCGGCTCAGCAGTCCACCCATAGGCAGATTGTTGTGACTGGAGTGGTTACGGATGAAAATCAAGAACCGCTCATCGGGGCTAATGTGTCCGTTAAAGACGTACCGGGGTTGGGTTCTATCACGAACATAAATGGTAAATTCAGCATTAAAATGCAACCATATAATCGTTTAATTTTCTCTTACATTGGTTATGAGACACAAGAGATCCTTGTGAGAGAAGAGCGCACAGTGAACGTAGTAATGAAAGAAAAAACCGAAACGACATTGGATGAAGTAGTGATTACTGCTACAGGTGCACAGAAGAAACTAACGGTGACCGGAGCCGTGTCTACTATCAATGTAGAACAATTAAGAACCTCTCCTACAGGTAGTATTTCCAACTCTTTGGCAGGGAATGTTGCAGGTATAATATCACGTCAGACTAGCGGGCAGCCGTGAAAAAATGTTTCTGAATTTTGGATTCGTGGTATCTCTACGTTTGGAGCGGGGTCAAGTGCATTAGTGCTGGTCGATGGTTTTGAACGTGATATGAATGAATTGAATTATGAAGATATCGACTCCTTCACCGTATTGAAAGATGCTTCGGAAACGGCTATTTATGGATCGCGTGGTGCTAATGGTGTAGTCTTGATTACTACCCGTCGTGGTAAGATCAATAAAATAACTGTTGATGCGAAAGTGGAGACAATTTACAATACACGTACATTTACTCCTGATTTTGTAGACGGTATTACTTATGCTAATCTGGCTAATGAGGCGCGCAGAACCCGTAATCTCGAACCTATTTATAGTGGAAATGAACTAAAAAATTCTCACACAAGGACTAGACCCCGATTTATTACCGAATGTGGACTGGATGGACACCTTGTTAAAAAAATGGAGCTATGAGTTATCGGGCAACATTGAATTTGAGTGGCGGTGGACAGAATGCACGTTATTTCGTTTCGGGCAGTTATCTTGACGAAGGTGGTATGTATAAAGTAGACAAATCACTGAATGAGGACTATAACACCAATAGTAACAATAAGCGTTGGAACTACCGTATGAATGCGGATATTGATGTAACACGTACTACTTTGTTGCAAGTGGGTATCGGTGGTTCGCTAAAAAAAATGAATGAATCGGGTATGACTTCACATGAGATCTGGAATAGCATTTTAAATCAAACTCCTACTAGCATGCCCATTATGTACTCCAATGGATATACTCCTACCAATTCGGACGGCGATATTAACCCATGGGTAGCTTCCACTCAATGTGGGTATAATGAACAGTGGTGGAATAATATTCAGACTAATATTACTTTGAATCAAAAATTAGATTTCATTACGAAAGGATTGAATTTTATAGGGCGTTTTGGTTTTGACACAGATAACTATAATTTTATCAAGCGTTATAAATGTCCGGCTTTATGGAGTGCGGATCGCTTTAGAAAAGATGATGGTACTATCAATTTTATGCGAAAGCGGGCAGAACAAGAAATGACCCAGACTTCCGGCAATACGGGTGAACGAAAAGAGTACTTTGAAGCCGAACTCCAGTATAACCGGAATTTTAAATCCCATATTCTTAGCGGAACATTGAAATATACACAGGATTCAAAGGTGAAAACCCAGGAGATTGGTAATGATATCAAGAATTCGCTCCCTATGCGCCATCAAGGGTTGGCTGGAAGAATTGCCTATAATTGGAATTATCGCTATTTTCTGAATTTCAATTTCGGATATACCGGTTCTGAGAATTTTGCTGCGGGTCATCAATTTGGTTTCTTCCCGGCCTATTCTGTGGCATGGAATATAGCAGAAGAACCCTTTGTCAAGAAGAACCTGAAGTGGGTAAATATGTTTAAAGTACGTTATTCTTGGGGTAAGGTCGGTAACGATAAAATGTATGAAGCTAATGGTACTACACTGATACGTTTTCCTTATTTATATACAATCGGTTATGGGGGTGCTCCCAATATTTGGGGAGACAATGCCGGTTATTATTCTGCCTTCGGAGGATATAACTGGGCGGATTATGGTTATGAAAAGTATGGAACCACTCTTTTTCAGGGATTACGTTATACGTCTTATGCTAATGACGGTGTGACATGGGAAATCGCCACCAAGCATGACATCGGATTAGATATGAGTTTGTTTGACGATAAATTCACCTTGACAATAGACTACTTCCATGAAGACCGTAAGGGCATCTTCATGTACCGTAGATATCTTCCTGCCACAGCAGGTGTAGAAAATGGGATGATACTTCCGCAAGCTAATGTGGGGAAAGTTCTCTCAAAAGGAGTGGATGGAAACCTTGCATATAAGCAGCAGGTTGGGAGTGTCCAACTCACCATGCGGGGAAACATGACTCTATCGAAAAATGAAGTGAAAGATAAAGATGAACAGAACAATGTTTATCCTTATTTAATGGAACAGGGATACCGTGTGAATCAGGCGAAAGGTCTTATAGCGTTGGGATTGTTCAAGGATTATACAGACATTCGTAATAGTCCGCAGCAAACTTTCGGTGCCTACCAACCGGGTGACATCAAGTATAAGGATGTCAATGGTGATGGAATTATTTCTGATATGGATAGGGTAGCCATTGGAGCGACTACCGTCCCCAATTTGATTTATGGTATGGGTATTTCCGCTCAGTGGAAAGGGCTAGATGTTAATCTGCATTTTCAAGGAGCAGGTAAGTCTTCTTTCTTTATCAATGGAAGCGGTGTCCGTCCTTTCGTCAACGGTAGCAAAGGCAATATATTAAAAGACGTCGTAGCCGGCCGTTGGATTTCAAGAGATGAATCGGGCACTGAATCCACAGAAAATGTGCGGGCAGAATATCCCCGGTTAAGTTATGGCGGAAGTAACAACAACTATCAAGAATCCTCTTTCTGGTTGCGTGATGGCTCTTATGTGCGTTTGAAGACTTTGGAAATAGGCTATACCTTGCCTAAGCCTCTCGTCAACAAGATGCATTTCAATAATGTACGCATTTATTTAATTGGTACCAATTTGCTTACTTGGTCAAAGTTCAAGATGTGGGATCCGGAGATGAACAGTTCGAATGGAGCAGCTTATCCGTTATCTAAATCTATCACAGTGGGATTAAATGTAAACTTATAAAAAATGAAAAGTATGAAATGGTTATATAATACTGGTGCTATACTATTTATGGTCTGCTGTCTGGCATCGTGTAGCGATTATTTGGAGGTGGAACATAATTTCAAGGACCGCCTGACGATTGAGAAAGTGTTTACGAACAGGGATTATATGGATTCGTGGCTTTCCAACACTTATTCATATCTCAGAAACCAAAATCAGGATATTGGTGGAAAAGAGAGTGTGCCGACTAATTTTGCCGATGATATTTATTGGGCAGATTGGAATGATTTGGGGAATAAGCATATAGCAGGTGGTTATTATTCTTATTTCCGAAATGTGGAGTATAATGAGGATTGGATGCAAGAGACTTATACTAATTGCTATTTGGGTATCAATAAAGCATGTGTTTTTTTGAAGTATATCCACATGAATACGCAGCTGACAGAGGAAGAAAGGCTTGATTATGCAGCACAGGCACGCTTTGTGCGAGCTTACTATTACTGGTTGCTTTTGCGTAAGTATGGTCCCATTCCTTTGATTCCGGATGCCGGAGAAGATTATACACAGGATTATGATGCATTAGCCCGTCCGCGTAATACGTATGACGAATGCGTGGAATATATCACATCCGAGATGGTGTTGGCAGCCAAGGATCTTCCTTTGGAGCGAGGAGCCAACAATATAGCGCGTCCTACCCGTGGAGCTGCTTTTAGCCACCCGTGCCAAAGTCCTTTTATATGCCGCCAGCCCGTTGATGAATGGCAATACCGATTCTTATGCACAACAAATGGTAGATGACGAAGGAAATCGTTTGCTTTCTGCCGAATACGATGAATCGAAATGGGCAAGGGCAGCTGCTGCTGCAAGAGATGTGATGGAGTTACCGGGAAATAATAATGGTCATCGCTATCAATTGTACGTCAAGAATCGTATAAGAGGTGGCGGTACGGACGATTATCCGGAGACCATCGAGCCGTTTGATGATAATAACTTCTCCAAAAAAGTTGGCCGGACGGATATGCCGACATTGATCCTTTTGAGTCATATCGTTCTGTTTTTAATGGCGAACTCTCTGCTTATGCAAATCCGGAACTTATTTTTTCACGTGTGGATAACATAACGGTCGATCATACTGGAGAAGGAACTACCTCACCGGATGGCATTGCAAACATGGTATTGCATCAGTTGCCGACGGTGGCCGGAGGATGGAGTATGCATGGAATGACACAGAAACAATGTGACTCCTACTACATGGCCGACGGTACTGATTGTCCAGGTAAAGATAAAGAGATAGGGCGGGGAGATGGAAGTGCCCGATTAAGCGGTTATGTGACCAGTGAAGATGTAGATGCCGGTCGCTACAAACCTTTGCGCGCCGGAGTTTCTTTACAATATGCCAATCGTGAACCCCGTTTCTATGCATCAGTCGCTTTCAATGGCAGTGTGTGGAATATGTCTTCATTGAATGGAAAGGATGGAGCTGCCAGTCCTAACCAGCAAGTCTGGTATTATCGTGGGACTTCCGAAGGATACAATGTCGGCAATCGTATATTTACAGGTATCGGTATCAAAAAATATGTGAACCCTTATGATGCTAAATACCAAAACAGTTTTTATTACAGGCAAAAACAGAGACTGCTATTCGCTATGCGGAAATCCTATTGATTTATGCCGAAGCATTAAATGAACTGGATGGAAGTTATGACATCCCATCCTGGGATGGCTCGGCAATGTACACATTAAGACGTGATGTGAATGAACTGAAAAAAGGTATCCAGCCGGTTCGTATTCGTGCAGGTGTGCCTGATTATACCTCTTCCGAGTATCAGAATAAAGAAATGTTCCGGAAGAAACTCAAGCGCGAACGTCAGATAGAGTTTATGGGCGAGAATCACCGCTATTACGATTTAAGACGTTGGAAAGATGCTCCTCAGGAGGAAGAAACATTGATTTACGGATGCAATATGCTGATGGATGAAGCTCACCGCGATTTGTTTCATACGCCGGTGGCAATTATGTCGTTGCCTGTCCGCTTTGTAGAAAAAAGCTATTTCTGGCCCTTTAGTCACGGACAGTTACAGCGCAATAAGCGGCTGACTCAAAACCCCGGATGGACTTACTATGATTAACCTTATATAATAAAATGAATATGAAAGAAAGAATATATTATCCGTTACTTGCTGTTTTGATGGTATTGTTTTGCACAGCTTGTAATGAAGAATGGACTGACGAACAATATGAACGCTATGTTTCATTTAAGGCGCCGATGAATTATGCAAAAGGAGTGACTGATATTTATGTAAAATACAAGTCGAATGGTATGGTAACCTATCAGTTCCCTCTCATTATGAGTGGCTCTACAATGGCCGGGAGTGATACGGAGGTACAGGTAGCGATAGATTCAGACACCTTGAAAAGTATCAACTGGGAGTATTTTCATAATAGAAAGGATTTGTATTACAGAGAGCTTACCTCCGGTTATTATGAGTTGGATGACATGAAAGTAATGATTCCAGCAGGCGATTGCATGGGGATTTTGGACATCAATTTTAAACTGAGTGGAATTGATTTGGTCGACAAATGGGTATTGCCGCTCACAATTGCAGAAAGTCCGACCGGCAGTTATGAGCCTCATCCAAGGAAGAACTACAAGAAAGCATTATTGCGTGTGATTCCTTTCAATGATTACTCAGGTACCTATTCTACCACAACTATGCAAGTAGGCTTTAAGAATGCCGGTAATAAAATGACTACTAATGAACGTACTGCATTTGTGGTAGACGAGCATTCCATATTCTTCTATGCAGGCTTGATAAACGAAGAGGAATTGGAACGCAGAAAGTACAAGATTATTTTCACGCTCAATGCCGACGGGACAGTTACTCTTTTTGCTCCCGATCCGGACATTCATTTCAAACTGATAAAAAATCCGACATGGAAAGTGACGGAAAAAATGGACGTTTCGTTGCCATATCTAAAACATAAAACGATTACTATTGAGAATTTCAAATATGAGTTTGATGATGTCACTTCTGTCCCGGGCACTCCTATAAGTTATACGGTTGAAGGGACTGTGAATATGGAACGTAAAATTAATATTCAGATTCCGGATGAAGATCAAGCAATCGAATGGTAATAATTTGTAAGTCGGAGTGATATGTATAAATGGATTATATTAATGTCGGGATTATTTGCGTCACTGACCGCTTGTGCCAAAGTTAAGTTGTCTCCTTTATTTTCCGATAATATGGTACTTCAGCAAGAGGCTGAAGTACCTGTTTGGGGAAAAGCATCTCCAGAAATGCGAGTTATAGTGATTCCTTCATGGAGTGGGGAGAAATATGAGAATATAGCTGACAGGACGGGTAATTGGAAAGTAAACATCAAAACCCCAAAAGCCGGGGGGACCTTATCATTTAGAAATAACGGATGGAGAAAAGTAAGATTGGAGAATGTAATGATTGGTGAAGTATGGCTTTGTTCCGGTCAGTCGAATATGCAAATGCCAGTAGAAGGATGGGGCAAAGTGAAAAACTATCAACAAGAGGTGGCACAGGCCAATTACCCGGATATACGTTTGATGACTGTGAGTAATACTATTAGTCTAAGTCGGTCGCAGGAGTTTACTGCTGTCGGAGGAGGATGGCAAGTGTGTTCATCGGGTACTATCCGGGAGTTTTCAGCAGCAGCCTATTTTTTCGGTAGGGAAATAGCACGCACGCAGCAGGTACCGGTAGGACTTATCTGTGCTCATTGGGGCGGTACTAATATAGAGTCGTGGATAAGTGCTCAAGCATTGGGCGAAGTTCCCGATTTTGTTGAGCAATTGAAGCTTATCCGAAGGTTGGGAAACAAGGATTGTGATTTACAGGCGGAGGAAGAACAAAGGCAGGCAAAGATTTTGTCGTTAGATAAAGGAATGAGAAATGGAAAGCCTTTTTTGGAATACTCTTGCTTATAATGATGAAGGATGGATATCTCATTCTTTCCCCGGAAATATCGAAAAGACTTTTCCTGATTTTGATGGTATTGTTTGGGGGCGAAAGACGGTGGATATTCCAGAACAATGGGAGGGAAAACGTTGAGTTTACACATGGGGTATGTGGATGACGAGGATATTACTTATTTTAACGGAATCGAGATAGGGAGCACGAAAGGATATACTCGTTCCCGTACTTATGAAATACCGGGTAATTTAGTAAAAGCGGGCAAAGCTGTAATTACTGTTCGTATCGTGGATACTGGAGGAGGGTGTGGCATCGGAGGTGAAATGAAGTTAAGCAAAGATGTCGGAGACTGGATTCTTATATCTGGTGAATGGAAGTGTAAAGTTGCCGCTCAATCTCATATTGACCCAGTGTTTGAGATGAATCCGAATGTGCAAACTGTGCTTTATAATGGGATGATTCATCCATTGGCACCTTACAAATTTCGTGGGGTTATTTGGTATCAGGGAGAGAATAATGTAGGGCGTGCTACACAATATAGGATATTGCTTCCATTACTTATTCAGAGCTGGCGTGAGGAATGGGGGAATGATTTTCCTTTCTACCTTGTGCAATTGGCTAATTATTTAGAGAGAGCAGATGAACCGGGAGACTCACAGTGGGCTGAATTACGAGAAGCGCAGCGCCAGACAGCTTTGTATTATGACAATGTGGGTATGGCCGTTACCATAGACATCGGCGATATGAATGATATTCATCCCAAAAACAAACAGGAAGTAGGGCGTAGACTTGCCTTATTAGCACGTGCCGATACCTATGGTGAGCGGATTGTTTGTAGTGGTCCGGTTTATCAGACTTACCGTGTGAAAGGAGACAGGGTTATTCTCTCTTTTGAGTGTGCAGACGGAGGATTAAAAACGTCTGATGGAGAAAAAATTGACAGGGTTTGCCATAGCAGGGATAGACGGAAAATATCATTGGGCGGAAGCTGAAATCTGTGGAAATGAAATCATTGTATCATCGGAAATGGTAAAACATCCTTTGACTGTTCGCTATGGATGGGGAGATAATCCTACATGTAACTTAATTAACGGTGCAGGATTACCGGCCTCTTCATTTCAAACTTTACGTTAAACTTAAAAAACAAGAAAAATGAAGAAACTTAACTTTTTATTTTTAGGCTTATTATCTTTTATGCCAATCTGGGGATGTAACGATGATGATTCATTACCGGAGGCTGTTGTTGAAGTCAAGGAAGGGCATAATGAAGATATTGTATCAGTCATTGATTATGATATTAAGAATGATGGAACACTGATTGGTTCTCAACTTAATAATTTGGTCGGTCAGTCTTATGGGAAAACGCTTTATTTTCCTGCCGGAACTTATAACTTGACGGAGCCTATCGTTCTGCCATTGGAATATACCAAAAATGTAAACCTTATTTTTGATAAGAATGCAACGGTTAAAAGTGATGTCCATTTGGAAGCATTGATTAAAGTAGGTTATTCAGAAACCTATTTTACCGATGTTTCACATCGGCGATTCTCTTATATCGAAGGAGGAATACTAGACTGTTATAATGCAGATAATGGAATTCTAGTAAACGGAAGGAAGCAGTTGGTGCAGATACGTACGATGAGTCTGGTGCGAGGACGTAATACACATATCCGCATACACGTTCCTGAAGGTATTGGAACTGGTGGAACGGGTAGCTCGGATACAAAGATAGATAATGTAACAATTCAAGGCATCTCTTCGAATGATAATGTATACGGTATCTATATAGATGAATCTTGTTGTGATTGTAAGATATCTGACACCTTTATTTATTGTACAAAAGAAGCTTTAGTTACGAAATCTGCCGGTCATATATTGAACAATGTACATATTCTTTCTTGGGATACTACCGGAGGGACCCATCTTGAGGATGGTAAGAATTACCGTTCAACAGTCGGAATACGTATAGCTAGTGGCGGATTTTTTGTTTTCAATCAAGTCTATTATGATACGATTGATAGAGGAATCGTCGTGAATGAGGGTTATAGTCCGGATTTGATGCTGGACCAACAGATTTCTTTTTTCATATTTGAATAATTTTGGAACCAGCTTTATTCAGGCAGAAGGGAATAACCCCAATTTGAAAGTGAAGTTGTCCAATTCTACTTTTACTGTATTAAATGATAATTTTAAGATTCTAGATTGTCCTGTTGATTTGGTGGGATGGGATATTGCGGATAAGTTTTCTTTCCTGAATTGTGTAGTTGCTAATTCGCAGCGCTTGTATCCTTACGAAACGACTTTGATGCAGAAGCTTAGAGGGTAAGTTCTGACGGGATAATATGGACAACTTTAGCTAATTATGATATGAATTGGAATGTATTAGGGGCTGTCATTTCTTCTCCAATGCGGAATACCCTTGAGATAGATTTAGCCGATAATTTGACTGTAAAACTTAATTTTATGTTTAAAGGCGTTGAACCTCTCTTGCAAGGTTATGAAGTGCTGGGAGAGGGAGTAGAGGATATTGAATTTGGATATGCTGTTTCCGGTCAGTTCTGTGTGTTGCTGTTCAGGGCAAAAAGGAGTGCTTCTTTCAATCCGATCATTTACGATACATTAGGTTCTGGGCGGTTTATGCCGACTCCGTATAAAGGCAAAAAATATACGCTTGTTGATTATGGGTTAAGTGATTCGGATATTAAGATTTTATCTCGTTAATGTAAGTATCTAAATAATGAAGTGATTATATAATAAGTAATAAACATGAAATATCAATACTTGTTATTAGGCGTTCTATATGGGTTGTTATTGTCTTCCTGTTCATTGTCGGCTGAAGAAGGAGATAAAGAGATGGATCGATATATTGCCAATCTGATGGGAAAGATGACACTGCACGAGAAGTTGGGCCAATTGAATCTTCCTTCCGGGGGTGATTTGGTTACTGGTAATGTAAATAGTGCCGAACTTACGAAAATGGTTCGTAACCAGGAGATTGGAGGCTTTTTTAATGTGAAAGGAATAAGAAAGATTGTTGATTTGCAGCGTATAGCCATTGATTCTACCCGTTTGGGAATTCCTTTGCTGGTAGGAGCTGATGTTATCCACGGTTATGAAACCATTTTCCCGATTCCTTTAGCGCTTTCTTGTAGCTGGGACACACTAGCTGTTGAACGTATGGCACGCATTTCTGCTGTAGAAGCCAGTGCGGATGGTATTTGCTGGACATTCAGCCCGATGGTTGACATTTGTCGCGACAGTCGTTGGGGGCGTATTGCAGAAGGTAGTGGTGAAGACCCTTATTTGGGTTCCCTGTTAGCAAAAGCCTATGTACGCGGTTATCAGGGAAATAATATGCAGGGAAAAAACGAAATTCTTTCCTGTGTAAAACACTTTGCATTATATGGCGCATCCGAATCAGGGAAGGACTATAATGTGGTTGATATGAGTCGCCAACGTATGTATAATGAATATCTTGCCCCATACAAGGCAGCTGTTGAGGCAGGTGTGGGTAGTGTGATGAGTTCTTTCAATTTGGTGGACGGCATTCCGGCTACGGCTAATAAATGGTTACTGACCGATTTGCTCCGGAATGAATGGGGCTTTTGTGGGTTGTTAGTGACGGATTATAATTCTATCGCCGAAATCTCCTCACATGGGGTTGCTCCTTTGAAAGAGGCTTCTGTACGTGCTTTACAGGCGGGTACGGATATGGATATGGTTTCTTGCGGTTTTCTGAATACATTGGAAGAATCTCTGAAAGAAGGGAAAGTTACGGAAGAACAGATTAATGCCGCTTGTCGCCGTGTATTGGAAGCAAAATATAAATTGGGTTTGTTTTCTGACCCGTATAAATACTGTGATACCCTGCGTGTGGAAAAAGAACTTTATACGACTGCTCATCGCGCGGTGGCGCGTAAAATCGCAGCTGAAACATTTGTTCTGTTGAAGAATGAGGATCATCTGCTTCCGCTCGAACGGAAAGGTAAGATTGCTTTAATTTGTCCTATGGCTGATGCCCGTAATAATATGTGTGGGATGTGGAGTATGACGTGTACTCCTTCCCGTCACGGGACATTATTGGAGGGAATTCGTTCGGCAGCAGGTGATAAGGCTGAAATACTGTATGCGAGAGGTAGCAATATATATCATGATGCGGAACTTGAAAAAGGAGGAGCTGGTATCCGTCCGTTAGAACGCGGCAATGAACTGCAATTGTTGGATGAAGCTTTGCATACGGCTGCCCGTGCAGATGTGATTGTTGCGGCTTTGGGAGAATGTGCTGAAATGAGTGGTGAATCGGCTTCACGTACGGAACTAGGGATTCCTGATGCTCAACAGGATTTGTTGAAGGCGCTGGTGAAGACGGGTAAGCCCGTAGTGTTGCTTCTTTTTACAGGGCGTCCGTTAGTTCTGAACTGGGAGGATGCCAATGTTCATTCTATCTTGAATGTCTGGTTCGGTGGAAGTGAAACAGGCGATGCTATTGCTGATGTATTGTTCGGTAAAGTGACTCCGGGCGGCAAGCTGACTACGACTTTTCCCCGTTCAGTGGGACAGCTTCCTCTGTACTATAATCATTTGAATACAGGTCGTCCCGATCCTGACAGTCATTCTTTTAACCGTTACTCCAGTAACTATCTGGATATGAGTAACGAACCTCTTTATCCTTTTGGGTACGGTTTGAGTTATACAAATTTCTCTTATGGGAATTTGCAACTTAGTTCGGATGTACTGTCCAGAAATGGGGAGTTGACAGTGTCTGTGACTGTAACCAATGACGGAGATTTTGACGGATATGAGATCGTACAAATGTATCTGCATGATATTTACGCGGAAATATCTCGTCCAGTGAAAGAGCTGAAAGGCTTTGAACGTATCTTCTTGAAAAAAAGGAGAGAGTCGTGAAGTTAAGTTTGTTATCACGGAAGACGATTTGAGATTTTATAATTCAGGATTACAATACGTTTGAACTTAAAGACTTGCTTTTTATTTAGGAAACCATTAATTTGGTTGCAGGTATTATTTTCATTTTTCAAAATGTGTATTTTCGCCTGTTAAATAGTAAACATGCATTTATGAATATTCAAGTTATCAATAAATCGAAGCATCCGCTTCCGGCTTATGCCACCGAATTGTCCGCAGGAATGGATATCCGTGCTAATCTTTCCGAACCTATCATATTGGAACCGTTGCAGCGTTGTCTGGTGCCGACAGGATTATATATCGCTCTGCCGAAGGGATTTGAGGCGCAAGTTCGTCCACGTAGCGGGCTGGCGATAAAGAAAGGTATCACAGTACTTAATTCTCCGGGTACGATTGATGCGGATTATCGTGGAGAAGTTTGTGTCATTTTGGTTAATCTCTCGTCCGAGGCTTTTGTTATTGAAGATGGCGAACGTATCGCGCAGATGGTGATAGCAAAAGCACGAACAGCCTGTATGGCAGGAAGTGGAAGTGCTGGATGAAACAGAACGGGGAGCCGGTGGCTTCGGACATACCGGAGTATGATGAATGCTTAATGGAGAAAATAGAATGAAGATAAAAATAGGATGGCTGTTCGTGACGGTATTGATGCTCACTTCATGTGGGGGAATCCGGTCTGTGCGTACAGCAAAAACAACAGCGAAAGCAGATGGAGCTTCTTTGATGAAGGAAACATTGCTTTCTGCTGAACAACAGCGTAAATATGACTACTTCTTTTTAGAAGCCATGCGGATGAAAGGAAAGAATGAGTATGATGCGGCATTTGGATTGCTACAGCATTGTCTGGATATCAATCCCACTGCTTCTTCGGCGCTTTATGAAATATCGCAATATTATATGTTCCTTCGCCAGGTGCCGCAAGGTCAGGTTGCTTTGGAGCAGGCAGTGGCTTTTGCGCCTGATAACTATTGGTATAGTCAGGGATTGGTCAGTTTGTACCAGCAACAAAATGAATTGGATAAGGCTGCGGCTTTGCTTGAGAAGATGGTGACCCGTTTCCCGTCAAAGCAGGAGCCTTTGTTCAGTCTTCTTGATATTTACAGTCGTCAGGAGAAATATAATGATGTCATTTCTACATTGAACCGTTTAGAGAAACGCTTGGGTAAGAATGAGCAGCTTTCTATGGAGAAATTCCGTATTTATCTTCAGATGAAAGATGATAAGAAGGCATTTCAGGAAATCGAAAGTCTGGTACAGGAATATCCGATGGATATGCGTTATCAGGTGATACTGGGAGATGTATATCTTCAGAATGGAAAAAAGCAGGAAGCATACGACGTTTATCAGAAGGTCCTGGCTGTGGAACCCGATAATCCGATGGCTCTTTTCTCGATGGCTTCTTATTATGAACAGACCGGACAGAAAGAATTGTATCAACAGCAACTGGATACGTTGTTATTGAACAAAAAGGTGACTTCGGATACCAAAATCAGTGTTATGAGACAGGTGATTGTGGAAAATGAACAGTCGTCTGCCAAAGATAGCACTCAAGTGATTGCTTTATTCGACCGGATGATGAAGCAGGATATAGATGATCCGCAGATACCGATGCTTTATTCTCAATACCTGTTGTCGAAGAATATGGAACAGGAGGCTGTGCCGGTATTGGAGCAGGTGGTTGATCTGGATCCTACCAATAAGGCTGCCCGTTTGATGCTGGTTAATGCGGCGGTGAAAAAGGAAGACTACAAGCAAATTATCAAGGTCTGTGAACCCGGTATTGAAGCTACTCCGGATGCGTTGGCGCTTTATTATTATCTGGCTATCGCTTATCATCAGGCAGAACAGGGAGATAGTGTATTGAGTGTTTGCAGCAGGGCATTGGAACACGTAACTGCCGATACCCAAAAAGAAGTCATTTCGGATTTTTATTCAATTATGGGGGATGTTTATCATACCAAGAAACAGATGGCGGAGGCATACGCTGCTTACGATTCGTCTTTAGTATACAATCCGTCCAATATTGGTACATTGAATAATTATGCTTATTATCTGTCTGTGAAACGTCGTGACTTGGACAAGGCGGAGGAGATGAGTTATAAAACGGTGAAAGCCGAACCTAATAATTCGACCTATCTCGATACTTATGCATGGATTCTTTTTGAAAAGGGAAACTATGCCGAAGCCCGTATCTATATTGACAATGCAATGAAGAACGACGGCGAGAAGAGCGATGTGATTGTGGAGCATTGCGGAGATATTTATTTTATGACCGGCGATGCGGAAGGTGCGTTGAAATATTGGAAGAAGGCACTGGAAATGGGTAGCGAGTCGAAAACGTTGAAACAGAAAATAGAGAAGAAGAAATATATTGCGGAATGAAAAGAATCATTTATCTACTGTTGTTGGTGGTAGTGGTGTTGGCCGGCTGTAAGAGTTCGAAGCACTTGGCAACTTCGGAAACTAAGACTTCGACAAAGGCTCCGACATCCAGTTACCTGGCTTCCAAGCTTCAGTTGACCATTCCCGGCAAGAAGGGAAGCATGTCTGTAGGGGGAACCATGAAGATGAAAACTCATGAGCGGGTACAAATCTCCTTATTGATGCCTATTCTGCGTACGGAAGTGGCGCGTATAGAAGTTACTCCCGACGAAGTTTTATTGGTAGACAGGATGAATAAACGCTTTGTTCGTGCCACTAAAGCTGAATTGAAAAATGTATTGTCGAAGAATGTGGAGTTTTCCCGTCTGGAGAAGATATTGTTGGATGCCTCTTTGCCCGGTGGGAAGACGGAACTGTCAGGAAAAGATATAGGAATTCCTTCATTAGAAAAGGCTAAAGTCCAACTTTATGAGTTCTCCACACAAGAGTTTTCGATGACTCCGACGGAACTGACGTCCAAATACAACCAGATTCCCTTGGAAGAATTAGTAAAAATGCTGGTAGCTTTATTATGATGAAACGTTTCTTTGTTATTCTAATCAGTTGCCTGTGGTTGGCAGTTCCTCTTTTCGCTCAATCGAACAAGCTGATTCGTGAGTTGGAAAGCAAACGTGGTGCGCTGCAAAAGCAGATTGCCGAGTCGGAAACGATATTGAAGGATACAAAGAAAGATGTGGGTAGTCAGTTGAATAGTCTGGCGGTATTGACCGGCCAGATTGAAGAGCGGAAACGCTATATCATGGCTATCAACAATGATGTGGAGGCTATCCAGCGTGAGTTGGCTTCATTGGAGCGTCAGTTGCACGGGCTGGAGAAGGATTTGAAAGATAAAAAGAAGAAATATGAAGCTTCTGTCCAGTACCTGTATAAGAATAAATCGATAGAGGAGAAGCTCATGTTTATTTTTTCGGCAAAAGAATCTGGGGCAGACTTATCGGCGTATGCGATATGTCCGTGAATATGCCACTTATCAACGTCTGCAAGGGGAAGAAATCCTAAAGAAACAGGAGCAGATACGCAAGAAGAAAGCGGAACTTCAACAGGTGAAAATTGCCAAAGAGAACTTGCTACAAGAACGTGAGAGCGAAAAGGTGAAGTTGGAAGAGCAGGAAAAAGAGAAGCGTACGTTGGTGACTAATCTGCAAAAGAAGCAGAAAGGATTGCAGAATGAGATAAATAAAAAACGCAGGGAAGCCAATCAGCTGAATGCCCGCATCGATAAATTAATTGCAGAAGAAATAGAGCGTGCCCGTAAGCGTGCGCAGGAAGAGGCTCGTCGTGAAGCGGCTGCCCGTAAGAAAGAGAAAGCAAGGAGGGAAAATCTGTTGCAACGGAAACGGCTGCTAAATCGAAACCTCTTGAGGCTTATACCATGAGTAAGGCGGATCGGGAATTATCAGGTAACTTTGCCGCGAATCGCGGCAAATTGCCAATGCCTATATCAGGCGCTTATATTATCACCAGCCGTTACGGACAATATGCCGTAGAGGGGTTGCGCAATGTGAAACTGGATAACAAGGGTATTGATATTCAGGGAAAACCGGGTGCACAGGCGCGTGCCATTTTTGATGGGAAGGTGGCGGCTGTGTTCCAATTGAACGGATTATTTAATGTCCTCATTCGTCATGGCAATTATATTTCTGTTTATTGCAATCTTTCTTCTGCCTCTGTCAAAGCCGGTGATACGGTGAAGACCAAGCAATCTATCGGACAAGTTTTCTCTGACGGCACTGATAATGGAAGAACGGTATTGCACTTCCAGTTACGCCGGGAGAAAGAGAAACTGAATCCTGAACCTTGGCTGAACCGATAATTGAATAAAAAACACGTAGAATGAAGTTAACTAAAATACTAATATGCTTACTGATCTTCTGGACCGGAACACTATCCGCGTCTCCTTATTTTTCGTTCAAGAAATATCAGGTAGAAGATGGATTGTCTCATAATACCGTGTGGTGCGCCCTTCAAGATAGTTATGGCTTTATCTGGCTGGGTACCAGTGACGGACTGAACCGTTATGACGGGCGGGGCAATAAAGTGTACCGGAATGTTCTCAACGAAAAGTTCTCATTAGAAAACAATTTTGTAGAAGCCTTGATAGAGGTGGACAAGAATCTCTGGGTTGGAACAAACTCCGGACTTTATATTTATGACCGGGATACCGATCGTTTCTCTTACTTTGATAAAACGACGCAGTATAATGTGTATATCAGCAGTGAGATTAAAAAGATTATCAAGACGGAAAATGGTCTTATCTGGATTGCGACTTTGGGCCAGGGATTTTTTATTTATGATCCGAAAACAGAGGTGCTGACTCAAAATAGTGTTCAGACGTCTTTTGTATGGGACCTCTGTCAGAGCGCTGATCGGAAGAGGGTCTATATATCTTCCTTACAGGAAGGGCTTTTGTGCTTTGACGAGAACGGCAAGTTTCTCCGGACGTATGAAATCTCATTAGATATAAATGCTTCCGATAGTTATAAAGTGAACTGTATTCAGAATATCGATGGAGATATTTGGATTGGTGCGGGAAGTAATCTATTGAGCCGTTTGGATGAACGAACTGAAGCTATAGACAATTATAGTGGTTCGGCGTTTAATTTCGGAGCTGTTCATTGTTTGCTGAAGTATACGGATAAAGAGCTGTTGGTAGGAACGGATAACGGGCTTTATCTGTTCGATCAAAATACAAACACATTTCAGCGGGCGGATAATCCGGCCGATCCGAGAAGTTTGAGCGACCAGACTATCAATGGAATGATGTGGGATGCCGAAGGGGCTCTTTGGGTGTTGACCAATTTGGGTGGAATCAACTATATGTCCAAGCAGACTAAACGATTTGATTATTATTCGCCTGCCTATCTGTCCGGAGTGCCGGGAGCGGGGGAGGTCGTTGCTCCTTTCTGTGAGAATAAAGATGGGAATATCTGGATTGGAACTCAAAGCGGTTTGTATTTTTTCAATACTGTTACTCGGGAGCTTTCTCCTTATGCAATAGGAGGAGCTAAAAATCAAAAGTATGACATCCGTTCTTTAATGCTGGATGGCGACTATTTATGGATTGGAACTTATGCCGGCGGAATACGGGTTATCAATTTACGCACAGGGGCAGTGAAAGCCTATACTCATTCTCGTGGAATCCCCAATACGATTTGTAGCAACGATGTGTTATGTATTTATAAAGGACGAAAAGGAGAAATTTATGTAGGAACGAGTTGGGGATTGTGTCGTTATGACGCGGCTCGAGATAACTTTATGACCATCACAAGCATCGGTTCAATGGTTTCTGTTGTCGATATCTATGAGGATATGTACAATCATCTCTGGATTGCGACTTCCAATAGTGGTGTGTTTTCTTACAATACAATGAATGCTCATTGGAAACATTATCAGCATGAACGGGAAGATTCGACTACGATCACCAGTAATTCGGTCATTACTTTATTTGAAGATGCGAAAGGAACCATGTGGTTTGGAACGAATGGGGAGGACTGTGTTCTTTTGATGCTAAAGAGAAAAGATTCATTGAGTTTGATCCGCATAATACTTTATTACCTAACAAGGTTATTTATGCGATTGAGCAAGATCAGGGAGGTGATTTCTGGGTATCCAGTAATGCCGGAATTTTTAAGATTAATCCTATTACCAAAGATCATTTCCGCCAGTTTACGATTAATGATGGCTTGCAAGGGAATCAGTTTATGGCTCGATCTTCATTGAAATCATCCGAAGGAAAATTGTATTTTGGTGGGATCAACGGCTTTAATGTATTCCAGCCGGAACAGTTTGTAGATAACAAATATATTCCTCCGGTTTATGTGACCGATATCCGGTTGCCTTATCAAACCGACGAGCAGGAGGTGAAGAAATTGCTTCAGTTGGATAACCGCTTTATATGGCTGATAAGGTGACTTTATCTTACGAAAACAACAGCTTCTCTATTCGTTTTGTCGCTCTTAGTTTTGAAGATCCGGGGAAGAATCGGTATTCTTACATACTTCGGGGAGTGGACAAGGAGTGGATTCTGAATACCTGATAATAATATGGCTTCTTACACCAATTTACCTCCCGGTGAGTATTTGTTCGAAGTCAGAGGCTCTAATAATGATCGTCAGTGGAATGAGAATACTATCACTTTAAAGGTGGTGATTACTCCTCCCTGGTGGCGTAGTACCTTTGCTTACTTCGTTTATGTGCTCATGCTGTTGGGATGGATCGGTTGGATGGCTTGGCGATGGAATCTCCGTGTTAAACGCAAATATAAGCGGCGGATGGAAAAATATCAGATTACCAAGGAACAGGAAGTTTACAAGTCGAAGATTAGCTTTTTCATCAATCTGGTGCATGAAATACGTACTCCGCTTAGTCTGATACGGCTTCCTTTGGAAAAATTATTGGAGAAAGAACGTGAAGGAAAAGATCTCAAGTATTTGTCTGTGATAGATAAGAATGTAAATTATCTGTTGGGGATTACTAATGAATTGCTTGATTTTCAGAAAATGGAGAGTGGTACGCTACATCTGAATCTGAAAAAGAGTGATATTAAAGAACTTGTCAGTGACGTTTATAATCAGTTTACAAGCCCTGCTGAATTAAAAGGAATTGATTTGCAACTGATCATGCCCGAACAAGAGCTGGTGTCTACGGTGGATAGGGACAAATTAAGTAAGATTCTTGTCAATCTGATGGGAAATGCCATCAAATATGCGCATGCGCATATTGACTTGAAGCTGCTTGTCACTGATGGGGGATATGAGATACAAGTGAACGATGATGGTCCCGGAATACCAAATGAACAGAAACAAAAGATATTTGAGGCTTTCTATCAACTGCCTGACGATAAGGTGGCCACAGCAGTAGGCACTGGCATCGGATTGGCTTTTGCGAAGTCTTTGGCAGAAGCTCATCAGGGAGATTTGCGTCTGGAAGATAATGTTGGAGGTGGTTCTTCGTTTATACTGTCTCTTCCGTTCAAAGAGTGGGAGACGGAAAAAATGAGCGATATTGTAGAAATATCCCCGGAGCATGCGGATGCTTCTGAAACGATCTCTTCGGAGTATGCTGGAAAGAAGTTCACAGTTCTGTTGGTTGAGGATAATGTTGATTTGCTGAATCTGACTCGTGAGTCATTGGCAGAGTGGTTCCGTGTGTTGAGGGCTTCCAACGGTCGTGAAGCACTTGAAGTGCTTGCGAAGGAAAATGTGGATGTGATAGTGAGTGACGTAATGATGCCGGAGATGGATGGGCTGGAACTTTGCAGCAAGGTGAAGTCTGAAATCTCTTATTCACATATTCCGGTTATTTTGTTGACGGCGAAAACCACTTTGGAGTCTAAAGTCGAAGGACTTGAATGTGGAGCGGATGTATATGTTGAGAAACCATTCTCTGTTAAACAGCTCCGTATGCAGATCGAGAATCTGTTGAAGTTGAGGCAGTCTTTCCATAAATTGATGGTGAGCTTGGCAGGAGATACGGTTGCTGTTTCGACAACGGATTTTGCGATGTCTCAAAAGGATTGTGAGTTTATAGCTAAGATACAGGGAGTAATAGCCGAACAGTTGGCGGATGAGAACTTCTCGATAGATACTTTGGCGGAACAGATGAATATGAGCCGTTCTAATTTCTATCGGAAGATAAAGGCTTTGTCCGGAATGTCTCCTAATGATTATTTGAAGACACTTCGTATGAATAGAGCTGCTGAACTGATTGTGAGCGGTACCCGGATTTCTGAAGTGGCAGCGCAGGTAGGATTTACTTCTTCTTCTTATTTTGCGAAATGTTTTAAAGCGCAATATGGTGTACTGCCTAAGGAATATACAGGTCAGCCTCCGATTTCAGGTGAGGCTTGATAAAGAAGGGATAAAAGCATATAAAAAACTCCTGTCGTGCAATATCATTGGATATTTTCCGACAGGAGTCAAATATAAAATAATTAATCGAGTACTCTTTCTAATTAATTGAGTAGGCTTTATTTCTTTTTCTGTCCCGGTAAGGTTCTACCATGCAACGTTTAGCCCATGCTTCGTAAGCCTTTGTCATTTCAGCTACTTTTTTCAGGGTATTGTGCTGCCAGATTATGCATTTCGCTTCGGTCTTCATTCAGGTTGTATAATTCCCATTTAGCTTTTTCTCCCGGACGAACCAGCTTCCAACCGTCATTAGAGAGGAATGCACGTTCATTGTAATGTTCGAATCCAAGATAGTCATGTCCTTCACGATGTCCGGTCTTGAAGATAGGAACCAGGCTCTTACCTTCCAATGGGATGATGTCGTTTCCTTTATATTTGGTAGGATAAGTGGCGCCTGCCATATCGATACAAGTAGCCATGATGTCCATCACATGTCCGATTTCGGGAGTCGTTTTGCCGACATTCTTCTTGATACCTTTCGGCCAGTGGGCAATCATTGGAGTACAGATACCTCCTTCATAAGATTTGGCTTTCCAAAAACGGAACGGTGTGTTGGCTACGTTTGCCCAGCGTGCTCCCAGTGAAGCATAAGTTGTTTCCGGGCCAGGCAGCACTTCTTTGTTATGAGGATAAACCATTTTCTCCCCTTTACGTGTCATATCAGGACGGTCATTTTCTCCGGGAGAGTAGTTCTGACAATCTTCATTGCTGCATCCATTGTCGGAAAGGAATAAAATCAGTGTATTTTCAAGTTGTCCTGTCTTTTCCAGAGCATCGATTACTTGTCCTATTCCCTGGTCCATACGGTCGATCATGGCAGCATGAACAGCCATGGCACGAGCATCCCATTCAGCATGTGGGTTATCTTCCCATTTATCTTTGAACTGTCTATCAGACAGGAAATTATCCATGTTAGGGAATATACCAAGCTGTTTCTGACGTTCGTAACGGGCGTTACGGATAGCTTCCCAGCCAACTTTATAGGTATCCTTATATTTTTCAATATCTTCCGGCAGTGCATGCAATGGCCAGTGTGGTGCTGTGTAAGCCAGGTACATAAAGAATGGTTTATCGTCTTTGGCATACTCTTTCACTTCTTTCACTGCACGGTCTGAAAGCGCCTGTGTGATGTAATATCCGTCGGGTACTTCTTTCACGGGTACTTCACCTTCTACCAGACTGAATGGGTCAAAATAGTCTACTACTCCGTAGATAGTACCATAGTGGGTATCAAATCCGCGATTCACCGGATAATGACAAAGATCAGAATAGGTTTCGTGATATACGTGATGTGCGAGCCATTCGCGTTGATCTTTGCGTAGTGGAGTTTCTGCGATGTGCCATTTACCTACCATGCTGGTAGCATATCCTGATTCTTTCAATACCTCTGCGATGGTAACGGCATTGCGTGAGAGTGTTCCCCGATAACCCGGCAGGTGGTCATCGAAGGTCATACGTCCGATTCCTGCCTGATGTTGATAAAGTCCTGTCAACAGGGAAGCACGCGTCGGACAACTCCGGCTGGTGTTATAGAAATGATTGAAACGTACTCCTTGTTTTGCCAGTTTGTCCAGATTAGGTGTGTGAATTTCACTACCGTAGCATCCCAGGTCGGAATAGCCTAGGTCATCTGCAAGAATTACCAGGATATTGGGTCTTTGATCGGACTTTTTTCCTTTGGCCTCTGCTGCAGAATGTCCTGCAACCATCAAGGCGGTTGGTAATAGTAAAAAATTAGAATTCATAAGTTTAATGTTGGTTTATAATTTGTTTTTCACTGTATTACTCTTTTCCTTTGTCTTTGTTTTCCTCATACCATTTACATACTTTCTTGCTCAACTTGGCAACCAAATCAGGATGCTCATTTGCGATATTATTCTTTTCGAACTTATCCTTTTCCATATCATATAATTGCGCATCGCTTCCGTCACCGTTCACTAATAATTTCCATTTTCCACTGCGTATAGCTAAATGGGGGCTTCTGTCATAAGGGTTCCCTGGAAAGCCAAAATGTTTGTTTCGTCCGAAGTCCCACATTAAATCGGTCTTGCGTTTGGCTTCCGATTTACCGAGAAGAACTTTTGAATAGTTCTGTCCATCGCCTTTGTAACCTTTTTTTCTGTTTTGATTCCGGCTACTGAACAGAGAGTCGGATATAAATCTACAGCACATAACACAGACTCGTTATTTACCTGTCCGGCTTTAATTTTCTTGGGGTATCTGATGATGAAAGGCATACGAATTCCCCCTTCATAAAGACTATTTTTAGTTCCTCTCAAATAAGCGGAACGTACAGACTTAAAGCTGGGTGCAGGACCATTGTCGCTAGTGAAAATAATGATTGTATTTTCTCCCACTCCCAACTCATCCAGGGTTTTGATGAAACGTCCGAGTTGTTTGTCCATCTCCGCTAGTACAGGAGCAAATGCTTCTTGTGTTTCCCAGCTTTTTCTTTCCTTTTGTTTGAATTCCGGTACCCAAGGGGTATGCATATCATCCGGCCATAGATTCAGGAAGAAGGGTTCGTCTTTGTGCTTTTTTACAAACTCAATACTTTTATCTACAAAGTATTCGGTACGTCTCCAGCGTTTCACGCTGTCTTTATCCGACCAGATCCACTTGGTTGCAGTGATTGCTGGTTCCGGATCCGGACTTTCATAGGTTGATATGTATTCGTCAAAACCGTAATTTTTAATAGAAGGAGCGTTATGTACGTCACGTCCGCCTCCCATGTGCCATTTTCCGATGTGTCCTGTTGAGTAACCTGCATTTTGAAAGGCACGTGCCATGGAGGGCAACTTATCATCCAGGAAATTACGTTGTTCGCATCTCTTATTAGCAGCTTTGTCGTTCAGGAAAGTGTTGATTCCCACTTCAAGAGGAAAGAGACCTGTGGTTAATCCACAACGGGATGGAGAGCTAACCGGCGCAGAAGAGTAATATTGGTTGAATAATAGTCCGTCCTGTGCCAACTTGTCAATATTAGGTGTAGGAGCGAATTTGCCTCCATAACAACCTATGTCACCGATACCCATATCATCGATATAGATAATTACTACATTAGGTTTTGTTTCTGCTTGTGTGTTAGCAATGGGGAGTAGGGCTCCCAGCCAGGGTAAATGTTTTTTCAGATTCATAATTATTGTGATTTAATTAACTTCAGTTTTTCATGATGACTTTTCGCAAAAAAGTAGGGAAGATCTCAGAGAAGGAAGGAAAAATACTAATCAATAAAGGAAAAAAATGGTAGAATGATAGATTTCTTCTTTCTTCTAATTGAGAAAACAGGAATAGAGAAGCTCGTAGAAACCGAGAACTTCTCTATTCTTCTAATTATTCTATGATACGATCATTGGAGAAGGTATCTTGAATGGGAGCTTTACTTCGCCACGGTTTTAGTCAGTAATTGTACCCATGAGTATTTAGTGTTTTCTACCCAATTATCCGGTGAGACTTCGATAGTACCAGTTTTTGCTGTTATTTTTTGTATGCAAATCAATCCTTTCTTTCCATTGGCAGTTTTGAACAGGTAAACTTTATTTGCCTGAATAGCTAAGACTTCGGAGGTTGGATCTGCCAGATTTTCTATCGGAGTTGCATCTACTTGGGAGATTGCATTAAATTCTGCTTGTGATAAAGAGGTTTCAGCAAATAATGTGTGTTGTAAACCATTAATTGTCATCAAGCCATAATCACTTCTTTTAGCAGGTGAAACAAGAACTGGTACAGCTTCGCTTCCTGAAGGCAAGATAATATCTCCGAGTGAGAAATCGACTTCGTTTGTATATTTCATGGCATCAGCAGCCATATAGGTGCGTCCGAGAAGCCATGTTGCATAATAACAACCATAATAAGCTGAAGCTGTCTCTACTATTTCTCCATCTTTTCCATAATCCGGATCGGAGAATAAAACAGAAGGAGTAATCTCTACCAATAAGTTACGTTGGTACGTATGGCCGTCGGTACCTAGAACGACTACTGTAATACAGGCATTCTCTTTTAAAGAAGTAAATTTGTAAGTTGTTTCGTAATTAGTCGTTCCGTCTGCAAATGACTGGGCAGTTTCTTCTATCAGACTTCCCTGCATTCCGGTTTTGGAGTCTGCCTGATAAATTTCAAAACTCATGATTTCTCCCTGTACTTTGACGGTTGCCGTGTATTCAGCAATCCCTTTCGTTAATGATATTCTATTATTCTGATCGACACCCGCAAATTCGATTTTGACAGGTGCTTCATAATCAACTTCATATTTATCTGCACAACCGAATAATCCAAATAAACTGATTGACAGAATTAATGCAATTATACTATTTGTTTTCATGACTTTATTTTTTTAAGTAAACATTCTATTTAGATTAGTATCCTGGATTCTGGTAGATATTCGGGCAGTTATTAACTTCATCCTGTGGTATTGGAGCCAAGTTCATGCGCTCGTTATAATTACGTGTGTCTAAAGTTACCCGTTGATATTCACCGTTAATTTTCTTTATTCCGACAGCCGGTAATCTCATTACATCTTTTGCTATCAGCCATCTTCTTATATCAAAGAATCGATGATCTTCAAAACAAAGTTCTACACGGCGTTCTTTGCGTATGCGTTCCCGAAGGGTTGCCTGATTATAATCTGCGGCCAGTAAGTCTGTCGTGATACCGGCACGACGACGTATCCTGTTAAGCTGGGCTATTGCTTTTTCTCTGGCTGTATTCGTATCTTCAGCCTCATTCTCGGCTTCTGCATAATCGAGCAGGATTTCTGCATATCTCATCATTGGAAAGTCCATGTAAGTGGTACCACCTTTTCGATGATCGATACGGTCATCCAGGAACTTTGTCAGGAAGTATCCGCTTCCCCATCTATATGATTTTGACAGGTCTATTGCAGCTGGCTTACCGTTGACTAAAGGCCAGGTAGCACCATCACATAGAATACTCTGTGCCAAACGAGGATCCCTGTTAGCATAAGGAGAATTTACATTGTAACCGGAGTTCGGGTTAATAATGGCTTTCGTATTTGATTCGTAACCGAGAATGGGTTGTGAGCCGTCGAGCATATCATAACAGTCTACCAGCCATTGGTTCGGACAAGTCAGTAGCTCTTTATTTACATTCCAGGGATCAAAGGCAGGCATCATTCCGTAAAGGTCATTTGCCGGTGCACGGAGAAATCCCATGATTACCTCACCATTGGCACGGGTATTGAATAATCGTGTGTAGCTCTTTTCGGGAGTGGTCGGATCTTCATATAAACGATAGAAATCTCCATTGTCAGCATATTCAATCATATCGTAGGCAGCATCAGCCGCTTCTCTCCAAGTTACTCCGGACGCATTGTGTAAGGGACTTGCTGCATAAAGTAATGTGCGTGCCAGATAGCCTAGGGCTGCTCCCCGGGTAGCTCTTCCGTAATCTGCTGCATCGTATTTGTCGGGCAATACTCCCGGCTCTGCAAGTTCTTTGAATTCATTAGCAATCCAACGGACTGTGGTTTCTAACGATTCACGTTTGATTTCGTCATAAAGTAACGGATCGAGTTCTTTGTCTCCGATTACTAATGCTCCGTAGAAACGAAACAGTTCGTGGTGATACAATGCACGCAGAAAGCGTACTTGGTTTTTCAGGGAAATCTTCTCTGCATCCTCCAATGGTGAACGGTCTACGTTGTTCAGGAATGTGTTTGCAGAACGGATGGCCTTATAGTAGAATATCCATGGATGGTCACCGCCAATCAAACCTTTGGAAGCATCAATTCCCCCTTTGATAAATTTCTCGAGTTCGGGAATAACTGCCCCTCCGGCACGGGTTGTATTTCCGGCTCCATCGTCTGTTGCGTTGTCAAGCATACAAGGTGAACCACCAATGTTTGCCAAAAAAACCAAAACTGCCAAGGCGGTCTCTCCCCATGCGCATACGTGCATACAAGTCGTATGCAACTTTGCGGGTCAATGTAATGTCCGAATAAACTTTCTCTGTATCCGTAAGATCCAGTTCGGTTTCTTTCATCAGGCTATCTGCACTACAACTGGCAAGCAGGACAGCCGTTACAAAGGATATAAATAGTTTTCTCATAAATTATTCATTTCAAACATTAGAAATTCAGGTTGATACCAAAATTTATTACTTTTTGTTGTGGATAGAATTGTCCATTACTATTGTTCGATGATTCAGGATCTACCTTCTTTACGTTATCCCATGTAACGAGATTGTAGGCATTCGCATATACTCTAAGTGAACGTACTCCGAATTTTTTCAATAGTTTGCGAGGTATAGTGTAACCTAACTGAATGTTTTTCAAACGTAAGTATTTGGAGTCTTTCAACCAATAGTCAGATTTATAATAATTAGGATGCGCGGCAGTGGCTGCCTTAGTGAAACGTGGGTACGTTGCTGTTGCTGCTGTTTCCGGTGTCCATCTTCCGATATGCTCTTCGTAATAATTACCCCAGAAATTATCCCATGCAATATCCTGTTGCAGATAGATGGATGAACGGGCAGCTCCCTGAAGCAATATACTAAAATCAATTCCTTTCCAGTTCAAACCGGCGGCAAGAGAGAAAGTCATTTCGGGTACCGGATTATAGCCGATAGGAGCTTGGTCGTTAGAATCGATCACTCCATCATGATTCAAGTCTTTATATTTAATATCTCCAGGTCGGCTTACTTGTCCGAATTGAACGGGAGAACTTGCTACATCTTCATAAGAGCTAAAGAAACCGTCGGAAATATAGCCGATAAACTGCCCGATGGGATTTCCCGTTTGTGACATATAGGCATAGGGCTTTACAGATTCACTTTTCTCTACAATTTCATTGTGTGCATATCCATAAATCCCTTTTATAGAATATCCAAAATCTCCTTTTTGATCTTGATAGCCTATCTCCAAATCATATCCTTGATTTGTTACGACACCATAGTTTATGGGAGCCAATCCGTTTGAACCGGCTGCTTGAGAATATCTTTCCGGTTCACATAGGATATTACTACGACGTTCTTTAAAAAAGTCGATACTGGCAGATATTTTATCTTTCAACCATTTGGTCTCAAGTCCTAAGTTGTATTTCCGTGCAACTTCCCATGTGATATTTTCATTGGCGCTTTTTCCTTGAATCAGACCTTTAATCGCAGGGTTATGTGTCTCTCCAAAAGTGTAGCCTAGTCCTTCATCGTATCCTGAACGATAATAGTAAGAGAAACCTCCCAGCTTGTCATTACCAACTTCACCATAAGAGAAGCGTAGTTTAGTAAAACTTAAGATAGGGTTTTCTTTAAAGAAAGGTTCGTTAGTCAGTACCCATCCCACTGATGCTGCAGGAAAGAGCTGATAACGGTGTCCTTCCGCGAAACGGTTTGAGCCGTTATAGCCTGCGTTAACTTCGAATAGATAGCGATTCTCATAATCATAGTTAACACGTCCTACTAAAGCCTGATAGATATGAGGTACATAAGAATAGCGTCCACCGGGAGGGGAAGTGTAACTCATATTATAAAGTACCAATCCGGATATATTATGTCCGGAGAAGGATTGCTTATAACGAACTGCCGCTTCAGCATACTTCCGATGTGTAGCTGCCGTTTTATTGGTGGCTTTTGTTGGCAACACCATTTCAAGTCCTTGTTTATAAGTCCCGTTTACAGGATTATATTGATAGATATTGGGACGCTGCTGTATGCTTCGGTTATTGCTCCAGCCTGCATCGTAAGAGAATTTTCCGTCTATACTTAATCCTTTTAACAGTTTCCTTAGGTTATATTTAAAAGCAAAATCTGTCTCAAGTTTGTTATTGAAATTAAGAAAAAATCCTGAATAGCATAATGTCACGAGTGGATTCTGTCTCCATATACCATCGGCGGCGGCATAAGTTCCATTCGCATTTAAGATTGGGAATGCTTGAGGAGAATTGCGGTAGAACATGCCGAACAGACGCAGTGCTTCCTGTCCGTCAGCATCATAGCCATAGGGGCGGTTCTGACTTCCGAAACGATAAGCAAGATTCACGGATACCTTGAAATCTTCAGTTAGGTTGATATCGATATTCGAACGAGTGGTGAGCCTACTGTACTTATATTCCGAATTATAACCTTCTTTGTATAAGCCTTTTGCTACATCGGGCGAGGCTTCTAAAAGAGTTTGTATTGTCTCATGCTCTTTAATTTTGTCTACGTCTGTCTCAAACATACCGGTTTGAGTGAAGTATCCCACAGAGACGAAGTAACGTACTGTTTTATTTCCGCCCGATAGGTTTACATTGTATTTCTGTTGGAGACCATTTTTCGTAAACATATCTACAAAGTCATTGTCCGGGTGTGTAAACGGACTTTTCTGGGTACGATATAGATAGTTGTCATATTCTGACAGGAAAAGGCCGCGAGTATTACCGGTATCGGAAGGGTCAAAGCCATCATTGATAGCACCCTCACGCATGAATCTTGAAACGGATTCTGAATTTAGGGTTTGGGATATGCGATTGAAGGAAGTAATACCAAATTCAGATGAGAAAGAAATTTGAGTTTCTCCTTCACGACCTCTCCGGGTAGTTACCAATATCACACCATTGGCTCCTCGTACACCGTATACGGCTGTTGCAGAAGCATCCTTTAACACGGAGATAGTTTCAATATCATCAGGGTCGATTTGCGCCATAGGTCGTTCTACCCCGTCAATCAATACTAAGGGGCTAGAGTCGTTCAATGAAGCACGACCACGAACAAACATCGTAGCCTGATCACCGCCGGGACGTCCGCTCTCTTGTCGGGTTACTAGTCCCGGGATGCGGCCACCTAAAGCGTTTGTGACACTTGATACAGGCATGCTTTTCAAGTCTTCAGTTCCGACATTAGAAATTGAACCGGTCAGAGATACTTTTTTCTGTGTTCCATATCCCACCACAACAACTTCATCTAATTGTGCAATGTCTTCTTCCAAAGTGACATTGATAAAAGGATGATTCTTTTTTATGGCAATAGATTGTTCTATAAAGCCGATCATTGAGATAAGAAGTGTTTGCTCTGCTTCGTTGGACAATGTAAGAGTAAATTTGCCATCCAAACCAGTCACTATTCCATTATTAGTCCCTTTCTGAAGGACAGTAGCGCCAATCATCTCCATTCCTTGGGCATCTTTAACAATTCCGCTAACTTTGGTTTCGGCACAGACATGCCAGATGGAGGAGGTTAAGCATATGAATAATATTATTATCTTTTTCATGTTTTCTATCTATTAAATAGTTTTGATGCCCGTTACCAACCTGGATTCTGTTGGATGGAAGGGCTTTCCTTGATTACTTTCAGAGGAATAGGATGATAATACATGTAATCTTTAAAATTGCGTGCTTCATCTACTGTAATGCGTGTATAATGAAGCCCGGAAGCATTTTCTTCTACTTTCATTCCGATAATAGGTTCTCTAAGTTGATTGCCATCCATCCAACGTCGCAAATCGAAGTAACGATGTTCTTCAAAACAGAGTTCGATACGGCGTTCTTGCTTCACTTTTTCCATAAAGTTGTTATCTGTCACCCCATTAAGAAATTTATCATTTGTTCCGAATCCTGCTCTGGTACGTATTTTTTGTACGGCTTCTATTGCTGTCAAACCATAGCCTTCTGGATCCGCATTCATGCCGTAAGCGTGATGCATGGCTTCTGCGTAGGAAAGTAGGATATCAGATAAGCGAATCATAGGGAATAAGTGGAAAACGGTACCCACATTGGCCTGTCCGAAGTTCAGTGTTTTGTCCAGGAATTTAGCTAAATAATATCCCGTATTGGTCGAACGGTTCTTCACTTGGTTGAGTCCGTCTATGGTTGTGTTATCACTAATTCGCGTATAAATGGTATTCTTTCCATAAACCGAACCGTCATATCCGATAATTGCTGCCAAACGCGGGTCTCTGTTAGTATACATGCTTGCACCGTCAGAAGAATGGGTATAATCGCTTCCATCTTTCATGGTAAATGCATCGATCAATTGCTGTGAAGGTACTGTACCTCCTCCCTGATCTTTTGAGATTGTAGGGGATAATGTCTGTTTTCCAGACCATTGTCCTTAGCAGCCGTATAGAATAGGATATATTCCGGATTAGGATTGGCATTGATAAAGATCTTGTCGTACGTTTTAGCAGCAGTAAGAGCTATCAGATTATATTTTTTATTTCCATTCGGAGATATTGTTCCGTCTGCATTTAGATTGATTACATCTGCACAAGCTTTGGCTGCAAGTTTCCAACGTTCCGTCACATCCGAGCCGTCAGTATAGCCTAGTAGTGGATCGTTATTATCCGTTCTGTTGTAGAGTGGGCTTGCGGCATAGAGTAATGTCTTGGCTTTAATAGCAAGTGCCATTCCTTTAGTCATACGGCCATAAGAACCATTTCCACCTTCCGGATCAACTTTCAATACAGCGGCAGCACTCTCACATAACTGTACGATGTGATTGACGCAGTCTTTAAAAGAGTCTCTTGCCTTTGTCTGCAGTTCAGGATCGTCGACTTCGTAAATACGATCGACAATAGGAAAGCCTCCGTAGTGTCTTAACAGGTTAAACTCAAATAAGGCTTGTAAACATTCAGTTTCCGCACAATAGGTATCTTTAAATGCCTGGATGTCTTCTTGTGTCTTATTTTGTAACACCAAGTCAGCCTCACGCAAATACTTGCGGGCAAAAATGGCTTGTTGAATTCCCTTGTATGACTTATTCCAACATTCTTCAATCGGATTTGAAGAAGTGATATACCCACGAGACAATTTATGAATATCCGAATCTATGATTGTGCTTATTCCATCATTGGTGGCTGCATCTAAAAAGGCATTTCCTACGTGGTTGAAGCCTTCGGGAATATATGCATACACCTGATTAATCGGTTTCAGATAGTTCTGTTCATTCGTAAAAATATCATCAGGCTGGGCCCAGTCATAGGGCATGTCATCCAGATAATCACAACCGGAAAATGTTAGTGTTGCGCTTATTGCCAAATAAATTATCGATTTTTTCATGCTATCAGAATTTTAAGGAACAACCTATACTCATGTTTCTCGTCAAAGGAGCTGCCAGTGAAGGAGCTTCAGGATCAACCCATTTATATTTTGTCCAGGTAATCAGATTCGTTCCGCTAAGGAAAAGTCTCAATCCCTTAAGATGGATTTTCTGTATCATTTTTGTAGGAAAGTCATAGGCAACTTCCAGTGTTTTTAATCTTAAGAAATCAGCATCCTTTACATTTAATGTACTTATCTGCCTGTTATTAAGATTGGCATTGTCCAGTGTTGTTAAACGTGGGAATGTTGCATGCTGGTGTTCGGGTGTCCAGTAATCAAGTTGATGCTCAAATATGGTTCCGTTATCTGTGAAAGGATTCATCACAATGTCCGAATATTGATGAGAGACTTTTGCGGCTCCCTGAAATAATGCGGTGATCGAAAATCCTTTGTAGCCGACTCCTAAGTTAATACCATACATGATTCTGGGAATGTCTCCGTAACCGATAGGTACCATATCGTTTACATCAATCTGTCCGTCTTTGTTTATATCTTCATAACGTACATCACCTGGTTGGACATCAGAGAATGTTTGTACAGGAGAGGCTGCTATTTCTTCCCAAGAATTGAAAAAGCCTTTTGCAATGTATCCTCGATTTTCTCCTAAAGGCCGTCCCTGATTCTTCAACCATTCGTATGGCTGATCTACTTCGCCATTTGCAATCAGTTCATTCGTAGAATAAGAAAATGTACCACCTATGAAATAGCTCCAGTCTGCAATATTTGAATTCCACATGGCAGATAAGTCTACTCCATGGCTATTGATTTTGCCTATATTCTGCTTAAATTCCTTTACATTGCCGACAAGAGAACTGATTTTGTTATTTACTACATACATATCATGACGGATGTCTTTAAAAAATTCTGCTGTAACAGATAACCGGTCTGAAAATAGTCGGGTATCTATTCCGATATTCAGAATTCTAGCTTTCTCCCAAGTCAATCCGGGATTTGGAAGTATATCCTGAATGTATCCTCCAAGCTTTGTTCCCATGTTTACCCCTGTAATATAGACTTCGTTTTGCGGCCACATACGTCCCCTGTAATAAAGGCGTCTACGCCGGATGAGTTGCCGACTTGTCCATAAGATGCTTTTAGCTTCAGGTAGGGCACTATTTTTTTTGCATCTTTCCAGAAAGATTCGTTAGAAACAGTCCATCCGGCAGATATTGTAGGGAAGAAACCGAATTTGTGTCCCGGACCAAATTTGTGAGATCCCTGATAAGCTCCGATAACATCGATGCCATATTTTTTATCATAATTATAGCCGAACCAACCATTTACGCTTTGGAATCGGGTTGGCAATACCATTTCATCATTGCTTTCATATTGTTCATAGAAAGCTAAAGCCGAAACTCCATGTTTTCCAAAGGTACAGTTATAATCTAATTGAGCCACGATACCGGTCCGGCGGAAAGAACTGGTATTATCTACCTTGTTTATCATTGAGTCATCTTCACGGGTCCGGCGGAGAACATTCTCATTCGTCGCATCCTTTTCGTAATATGCGAAAGTTATTGTACGTCTGATAGAAGAAATTGTACGTGAATCCATGGATAGAGCAACAGAAGCTTTTAATCCCTCTGTTATGAAGGAAAGATCCTGTGAGAGTTTTGTACGGAAAGAACCATACAATTGTTTGTCCTGGAAGTAGCCGGAGCGATTTAGCATTGCCCATGGATTTTCACGGAATGCATTTCCTGCTACAATTTTCCCATCTTCTGCATTGATAACATTGCCGTATTGATCTGTATATCCTTGGTCATTGTACCATTCTGGGAAGATTCCTTGCGGTAATGTGACTAGATTTTTATAGATATTTTCGGCTCC
>VOFG01000747.1_pt1 | contig 82000 bp, 84 predicted proteins | sample 5384171 | NCBI WGS metagenome assembly VOFG01 (sample SAMN12384726, study PRJNA508395) | human gut metagenome | isolation source: healthy gut F | host: Homo sapiens
TTTGTATTATAGCGACTTTTTGAAAATATCCATGCAGCACAATCTCTATTTGCGCAGAATTCTTCCTTGCAGATTTGTGCATTTCGCTGCCGGAGGGTACAGTCACGGAAAGTCCGCTCTGCACGGAGCTGCACCGCCCTGAAGCAGTCCGCGCAGGTGCTTTTTCCCGTATTCCTTGCCTGCGCTGCGAAATTGCCCATCTTTCCGGCAGCGCTTTCCTGTATCTGGCGCGTGATAAAATACCGCCTGCCGGAACTGCTCCGGCAGGCGGTATGACGAGATCTGGCCGGAGATGCTGGAGATGTTCCGGCGCGCCGGGATCCGGAACTATTCGATCTGGCAGGCAGGCGATACGCTTTTTCGGATATTACGAATGTGACGATCTGCAAACAGCGCTTGCCGTGCAGAAGGACGCGCCTGTCAGCGCACGCTGGCGCACATATATGCGCGATGTGATCCGTATGGAACGGGATTCGAAGAGCGGCGCACAGCCGCATCTGAGCAGGTGTTCTTTTTCGGCTGTGACACCTGTACCTGAAGGCACAGGCCTACATTTTCTTAAAGGCAGTCTGCGGTTATACAACGCAGGTCCAGCCGAAGGGGTCTGGCCGGGTGCCCCACTGGATGCCAGTCAGCTCGTCGTAGAGTCTCTGTGACAGCGCGCCGATCCGGTTCTGGTTGACCTCGAACGTTTCTTCGTTCCATGCCAGCCCCCGATGGGCGAAATGACGGCTGCGGTGCCGACGCACCACGCTTCCTCCAGCGTGCCGTTTTTGGCAGCCTCGAACAGCTCGTCCACGCTGAGCAGCCGCCTCGACCGGAACACCCCAGCTCTTCAGCAGCTCGATGCAGGACTTTCTGGTAATACCCGGCAGAATCGAGCCTGTCAGCATCGGCGTGACGACGGTTCCGGCGATCTTGAACATGACGTTCATGCCGCCGCCCTCCTCCACGTATTTTCGCTCCACGCCGTCCAGCCACAGGACCTGCGAATATCCTTTTTCCAGCGCCTTATCGCCCGCGCGGTTGGCTGCGGCGTAGTTGCCGCCGCACTTGGCCTCGCCCGTTCCGCCGCGCACCGCACGCACGTCCTCCGTCTCGACCATGATCGGCACAGGCTTCAGGCCGTCTGAGAAATAGCTTCCCGACGGAGACAGAATGATTGCAAATGTCGCCTCATGCACGCCATGCAGGGCAAGCGTCGGGTCTGTCGAATACAGGAAGGGGCGGATATAGAGCGACGTACCGGGAGCAGACGGGACCCACGCGGCATCCATCTTTACCAGCTCCCGGATCGCCTGCAGGCCGTCGCGCTCATCGATGCGCGGCAGGCCCAGCCGGTCGCAGGAGCGGTTCAGCCGTGCGACGTTTTCCCAGGGTCTGAACAGCTGCACCGCTCCATCCGGGCGGCGGTACGCCTTCAGTCCCTCGAAGACCTCCGTGCCGTAATGCAGAACGCTTGCCGCCGGAGAAATGCTGATCGGCCCGAAGGGTACGATGCGCGCGTTGTGCCACCCCTCCCGGTCTGTATAATTCATCAGAAACATATGGTCCGTGAATACGGAGCCGAAGCCGAGCCGATCGGCGGGCGGCAGCTTGCCGGGATGCGTTGTTTTTTGTCATGCTGATGTTCATCGTCATAGCCTCCCTGTCTGAACGGTTTTTTATAGTTCCTTGAGATGCTGCATATTGCGGCGGATGCCCTCGCAGCAGCTGGAATTGCGCCTGCTCTTCCGCGCTGAGCGGAAGCTCGATCACCTGCTCCACGCCGTTTGCCCCAAGGACGCACAGAACGCCCGCGAACAGCCCCGTCTCGCCATACTCACCGCAAAGCTCGGCGCTGGCCGGCATAATGGCCTTTTCATCGTGCAGCACAATGTACGCCATCCGCGCCGCCGTTGTCGCGATGCCGTATTCGGTGCATTGCTTGCCGGAAAATGTGACCCATCCGCCGCCGATGGACTCTTTTTGCAGGGCTTCGCGGTCAAAGCGGAAGCGTTCGTCTGTTTCCGCCCACACATCCAGCGGCATTCCGCGGAAGCTCACGCAGGACCAGGGTGCAAACTGCTGATTTCCGTGTTCACCCAGCATATAGCAGGTAATGGATTTATCGTGTTCAAAGAATATTGGTGTAGCCCATAAGACTTGCGTCCGCCTGCGCAGCGGCCTGTTTGCCGCTGGCAATAGCCAGCACGACGAGCGACACGCCAGACGCCATATCGCCTGCTGTCAGGGCCGGCACGCCGGTCTTCCGGACAGCCTCATACGCATCCACAGACGCCGGTTCACACCCGGAAAAGCCGGAGGCAAGCAGCAGCAGATCGCAGGGCAGCTGTTCGCCGCTCCCCTGCAGGATCACCGCGTTTACAGAGCCGTCATCGCCGCAGACAAGCCGTTCGATCTGCGTCTCATAGCGCCGGATATCCGCGCCGAAGACAGCCTCCGCCTCCTCGTGCGCATGGTCGCGTTTTTCTGTCTGCTCCGTGCGCGGCTTGCGGATCAGCTGCGTGATGGACCGGCAGCCCTGCCGCAGCGCAACGGAGATGCAGTCTGAGGCGCTGTCGCCCGCACCGACCAGCACGACCTGCCTGCCGGACGCCGTTACGGCGGGTTCTGTTTTTTCAAGCAGCGACTGCGCTGAGGCGCGCAGATAATCGAGCGCGTAGAAAACACCGGCCGTTTCGGCAAACGGCAGCGGCCGCGGCTGCTGCGCGCCGCAGCAGAAGATCACAAGGTCAAACTGTGCGGCCAGTTCCTCCGGGCTGATCTGCTGCCCCACATGGCAGCTTGTCCGGAAGCTGACGCCCTCGCGCTCCATGAGCGAAATGCGGCGGGCAACGATCTGCTTCGGCAGCTTCATTTCCGGGATGCCATAGGTCAGAAGCCCGCCCGGAAGCGGGTCTTTTTCAAAAACCGTCACATGATGGCCGCGGCGATTGAGATAGTAAGCTGCGGAAAGTCCGGCCGGGCCGGAGCCGATCACCGCGATTTTTTTATCCGAACGCGCAGCGGACGGCATGGGCTGCATCAGGTCGTTTTCAAAGCCGTACTCGATGATGGAAAGCTCATTTTCCCGCACCGTCACCGGCTGCGAGACCCGGCCGCAGACGCAGGCTCTTTCACACAACGCCGGGCAGACCCGGCCTGTAAACTCCGGGAAGGGGCTTGTCTTCAGCAGCCTCTGCAGCGCACCCTCATAATTTCCGTTCCATAGAAGATCGTTCCACTCCGGGATCAGGTTATGCAGCGGGCAGCCGAGCAGCACGCCCTCAAACGACGCGCCTGCCTGGCAGAACGGCACGCCGCAGTCCATGCAGCGGCCGGACTGCCGGCGGCGGTTCCGTTCAGACAGCGGCAGCTCGACCGGCGCATAGTCGCCTGTGCGCGCCGCCGTGTCACGGCTCGGACAGTTCACGCGCGTATAATCCAGAAATCCAGTCGGTTTTCCCATGACTTTATTCCTCCCGCTTCAAAAACGCTTCAAGTTCTGCCTCATCCCGCGTCATACCGGCTGCCTCATACCGGCCGATCAGCTGCAGCATATGGCTGTAGTCATACGGAATGATCTTTTTGAAATCCGCAAGCCGCTCGTTGAAGTGTTCGAGAATGGCGCGGCCTTTTTTTGAGCCTGTGAGCGCCACATGACGCTGTAGAAGCTCCCGGAGACGGGAAATGTCCTGCTTCTGCGCAACGGCCTCGACGGAGACAAGCTCCTTGCTGGCGCGCAGATAAAACTTATGCTCCGGGTCCAGCACATAGGCAACGCCGCCCGACATCCCGGCGGCAAAGTTCCGCCCCGTACGCCCGAGCACGACGACGGTGCCGCCCGTCATGTACTCGCAGCCGTGGTCGCCGACGCCCTCGACGACGGCGGTCGCGCCGGAATTGCGCACGCAGAAGCGTTCGCCCGCAATGCCGGAAATGAAGGCGCTGCCGCTTGTCGCGCCGTAGAGCGCGACATTGCCGATGATGACGTTGTCGGCAGGCTCAAACGTGCTGGCCCGATCCGCAAAAACGACCAGTCTGCCGCCGGAAAGGCCCTTGCCGAAGTAGTCGTTGCTGTCGCCCTCGAGCGAAAGCGTTACGCCCTTCGGCAGGAACGCGCCGAATGACTGCCCGGCACCGCCGCGGCAGCGGATCTGGTAGGTATCGTCCGGAAGCGTGCCGCCCCAGCGGCGCGTGATCTCCGCGCCGAAGAGCGTGCCGAATGCACGATCAGAACAGGAAATATCAACAGTGCAGCGCTTTGGGCCAGCCGGTTTTCCCTTTTTCGGAAGCAGCGGCAAAAGCACCTGCTTATCCAGCGTCGTATCCAGCTTGAAATCGAACCGCTGTACCGGATCATAATGGCAGTTTTCCTCGCCGCAGCGGGCCAGAATGCCGGAGACGTCTACCATCGCGGCGCGCTGCGTGATCTGATGCGGCAGGATGTGCAGATACTCCGTATGACCGACCAGCTCGTCCACGGTGCGCACGCCGAGCTTCGCCAGGATCAGCCGCAGCTCCTGTGCGACGAATTCCATGAAATTCACCACGTACTCGGGCTTGCCGCAGAAGTTTTTCCGCAGCTCCGGCCTCTGGGTCGCAATGCCCATCGGGCAGGTATCGAGATTGCACACGCGCATCATGACGCAGCCGAGGCACACCAGCGGCGCGGTGGCAAAGCCGAATTCCTCCGCGCCCAGCATACAGGCGATTGCCACATCGCGGCCGGTCATAAGCTTGCCGTCTGTTTCGAGGCGCACACGGCCGCGCAGGCCGTTGGCAATGAGGCTCTGGTGTGCTTCGGCCAGACCAAGCTCCCACGGAAGGCCGGCATTGTAAATGGAACTGCGCGGGGCCGCGCCGGTTCCGCCGTCATAGCCGGAAATGAGAACCGTCTGCGCGCCTGCCTTGGCAACGCCTGCGGCAATGGTACCAACGCCCGCCTCGGAGACGAGCTTGACGGAAATATCAGCGTTTTCGTTGGCGCATTTCAGATCGTAGATCAGCTGTGCCAGATCCTCGATCGAGTAGATATCATGGTGCGGCGGCGGTGAGATGAGCGCCACACCAGGCGTGGAATGCCGCGTGCGCGCGATCCATGGCCAGACCTTGCTGCCGGGCAGATGGCCGCCTTCTCCGGGCTTGGCTCCCTGCGCCAGCTTGATCTGGATCTCGCTTGCACTTACAAGATACTCGCTTGTAACGCCGAACCGGCCTGAAGCGACCTGCTTGATGGCGGAGTTTTCCTCCGTACCGAGTCTCGCGGGTTCCTCCCCGCCCTCGCCGGAGTTGGACTTTCCGCCCAGGCGGTTCATCGCAATGGCGCCGTCCAGAATGGCCTGATCATAGGCATCGACCGCGGCATAGTAGTCCTTGTTGAGCGCCCCTTCGGCGACGAGCTCCCCGATGCAGTCCTGCGCGAGATAGGGATTGACCGCGCTTGCGCCGTAGCCGAAGAGCGTGGCGAAATGGTGCACGTCGCGCGGCTCGGCGCTCTCAAGGATCAGGGAGATCGCCGTGCGCTTTTTCGTGCGGACAAGATACTGCTGCACGGCGGACACTGCCAGCAAAGACGGGATGGCGATGTGGTTCTCATCCACACCGCGGTCGGAGAGAATGAGGATGTTTGCCCCGGCGTAATACGCCTTATCACAGGCGACAAACAGCCGGTCGAGTGCAAGCGCAAGCGAGGCATTCTTATAATACAGCAGCGAGACCTTCTTCGCCTGAAGTCCCGGCATATGAAGCCCTTCGATCTTCATGAGATCCCGGCTGGTCAGAACGGGATTGTTGATCTGCAGGACGCGGCAGTTTTCCGCGCAGTCGGAAAGAAGATTGCCGTCGGAACCTGCGTAGACGGTCGTGTCAGTAACGATGGCCTCGCGCAGCGCGTCGATCGGCGGGTTCGTGACCTGCGCAAACATCTGCTTGAAGTAATAGAACAGCGGCTGATGCTTTTCTGACAGGACGGCCAGCGGGATATCCGCCCCCATGGAGGCGGTCGGTTCCGTGCCGTTTTTCGCCATGGGCAATATGGCTGAGTGGATCTCGTCATAGGTGTAGCCGAAGATCTTATACAGGCGGCTGCGCTCCAGCGCCGTGTATTCCGGAACCTTCCGGTTTGGAATTGGAATATCCGCCAGCTGCAGCAGCTCCTGATCGAGCCACTCGCCATAGGGATGCTCCGCTGCGTAACGGTGCTTGAGTTCCCGGTCTTCCAGAACGGTGCCGGTCCGGGTATCGACCAGAAGCATTTTCCCCGGCTGCAGGCGGGATTTGCGGACGATCCGCTCCGGCGGGATCGGCAGCGCGCCGACCTCTGAGGCCAGAATCAGATAGCCGTCGTTCGTGACCAGATAGCGTGCCGGGCGCAGGCCGTTGCGGTCAAGCACAGCGCCGACCTGCTCGCCGTCGGAGAAGAGGATGGCTGCCGGGCCGTCCCACGGCTCCATCATGGAGGCGTAATAGTGGAACATATCGCGCTTTTCCCGGGACATATTCTTATCCCGTCCCCACGGCTCCGGGATGCAGAGCATCACGGCCTTCGGCAGCTCGATGCCGCTGTACATGAGAAATTCCAGCGTGTTGTCGAGCATGGAGGAGTCGGAGCCGTCGGTCTCCACGACAGGATAGACTCTGGCGATCTCCTCGCCCAGAACCGGAGAGGCCATCGTCTCCTCGCGGGCAAGCATTCGGTTGATGTTGCCGCGGATGGTGTTGATCTCGCCGTTGTGAAGAATGATGCGGTTGGGATGCGCCCGCTTCCACGAGGGCGTGGTGTTGGTGGAGAAGCGGGAATGCACGAGCGCAAGTGCAGAGGCAAAATCCGTGTCCTGCAGATCCGGATAGAATTTCCGCAGCTGCCAGACCAGAAACAGCCCCTTGTATACGATCGTCCGGCTGGACATCGATACGACGTAGGTGCCGGAGACGGAATGCTCGTACTCGCGCCGGGCCAGATACAGTTTTCGGTCAAAATCCAGCCCGCGCGCTGCCGTGTCCGGGCGGCGGATGAAGCACTGCGCGATGTAGGGCATGCTGCTCCGGGCCTTTTCGCTCAGGATCCCCGGACAGACCGGCACCTCCCGCCAGAACAGCAGCCCCAGCCCTTCACGCGACAGGATCATCTCCAGCAGCTTTCGGCTGCGCATACGTTTGAGCGGATCCTGCGGAAAAAAGATCATGGCGACGCCGTAATCGCCCGCTTCCGGAAGCGGTTTTCCCGCCTGCCGCGCTGTTTTTTCAAAAAAGGCATACGGAAGCTGCGTCATAATGCCGACGCCATCGCCGGTAGTGCCATCGGCGTCCTTGCCGGTGCGGTGCGCAAGCTTTTCGACGATCTTCAGCGCGTCATCTACTGCCCGATGCGTTCTCTGTCCGCTGATATTGACAACGGCTCCGATCCCGCAGGCATCATGCTGGCTTTCCTGTTCGGTGAATCGTTGCTGATGTACCTGTTCCATGCTTTCCTGTCCCCTCTTCCGCTGTAAAGCCTGTGCCGCTTCACGCTGCATATTCTCCGGGAATGCGAACGCCCACCCAATATGTCCTCGCATCATATACATATGTCTTTATAAAAAGAATTTCTATTTATTTTAGTGATGTATATCGTTAATGTCAACAATTTTCGCCCGTTTGATTTATTCATATTGCTGAACGCTGCCTTCAGAAATTCTAATATTGCTTTTTCCCATGCAGCGCTTGACATTTGCCTGCGGTGCGCGTATAATGCGCTCAAACAAACGGTTCGGCAATGTCCTTCCGGCTCATATGGAGACGCAGAAGCAGCGGCTGGATACAATTATAAAGCATATTTCGTGATTCCTCTTTTCATTTGTGTTGACGGCGGCCCGCAGGAAAACCTGCGGGCCGCCGTCATATGCTAAAAAAGCCGCTGACCGGTTTCGTCCGCTGACCGGCAAATGCCGCGCCGCTGAAATTGAGGACGCACCAGAATATCCTGCACAAAACGTCCCTGTTTTAGCGTCCTGATCCATACGCAGAAGTGTTCAGACACGCGCGGGGGGCTTTACGCAGGAAAAGCTGACGGGGCTGCAGCGATTTCTCGCTGCAGCCCCGTTTAAATTTGTTCAGCGGCCCTGATAGTATCTGTACAGGAAGGTCACGATCTGGGCGCGGGTGCAGTAGGCGTCCGGGCTGAAGGTCGTGTCGCTGGTGCCGGTGGTGATGCGGTTGTCATAGGCCCAGAGGATGGCGTTGTAGTTGTACGCCGTGGTCTTGACATCCGTGAAGGGGTTGAACGTGCTGGGCTTGGCGGCGGAGGCGGCGCGGTAGAGGAACGTTGCGACCTGGCCGCGGGTGACCGTTACGTCAGGCCCGAAGGTGGTGGCGTTGAGGCCGGTGGTGATGCCCTGCTCAACAGCCCAGAGGACTGCGTTGTAGTAATAATCGCTGGGCTGCACGTCCGTGAACGGGCAGACACGATATCTGGGCAGGGGGAACCGGCTGCGCGCCAGAGGAAGGTGACGGTCTGTGCGCGGGTGCAGACGGCGTTGGGCGAGAAGGTGTAGCGGCCCGTGCCGGAGGCGATGCCGTTTTCTGCGGCCCACTTGACAGCGTCGTAGAAGTAGTCAAGGCGGCTCACGTCATGGAAGTTGAAGCTGCCCGTATTGCCGCCGATCACGCCGGGGATGTAATCCATGCCGTCGTCGACATAGGGAACGAGCGTGCCGGTGAGGATGGTGTAGTTGTGCGTGTCGTTCGGGGTGAACGTCCATGCGTACGCCTTGCCGTCCTCAAGTACGGTCGTGAGAGGCAGATCCCATGCGATGGTGCCAGCCGGGCGGATGGTGCCGACGGTGAGCTTGGCGTCGGCAAGGGTCTTGCCGCTCGTTTCGAGCTTTGTGTAGCCGGGCGTGCCGGTCGGGGTCGCCTTGGTGATGGTGAAGGTCGCGGTCTTGTAGCCGAAGCTGGCGTCGCTGTTGAAGGTCACGGCGACGGTGTAGGTGCCGACGGTCAGCGGGAGGCCGGAGGCGTCAAGCGAAGCGCCGGTCGAGGCGTTGGGCGTGTAGCCGTAGCGCAGCGTGCCGGAATAGCCGGAAATGGTCGCATTCTCGTACTTGATGCCAGTACCGGTGTAGACAGCGGAGCCATCCGGGAAGGAGATGCTGCCGGAGACGTCGGTTCTGTCGTGGGTCGAGATCGTCAGCGCATAGCTGCCGCCGTTGTAGTTGCCGGAGACCGGGGTGACAGTGACCGTGAAGGTCGCCGCGCCGACTTCGTTCTTCAGCCGGAAGGTAATCTTGTTTTCGCCTTCGACAACCGCAGGTGCCACAGCGAAGATGTCGTCTCCGCCCTCAACAGCGGTGAGCTTGATGGAGAAGCCGGTTTCGGTCTCGCCTGCGAGGAAGAAGTCGGACGGGAGCGTTCTAGTCTTCAGGTCGGTCTCGGTGCAGAGCTCGGAGATCGTGCAGGGGTTCAGGGTCAGACCGGCCTTGTTGATGGTGAAGGTCTTGCTGGCCGTGCCGGTGAAGTTGCCCTTGCCGGTGACGGTAACTGTGGCGGTACCGGCGTTGATGCAATCCTCGCTGTAAGAAACGGTGTAGTCCGCATCGGTGAGCTTGCTGCCGTTAAACGTGACAGTCACTTCGGGGGTATGGGCCTTGGTGTCGTAGGTCACGCTGGGAATATTCGCGATCATGTCGTCCGTGATGGAAGCTTCCGTGATCTTGAAGTTCTTTCTGATCTCACCGGTGTAATTGTTCTTACCGGTGTAGATGATGGTCGCCGTGCCGACATTGATGTTATTTTCGTATGTGACGGAAATATCATCGACTGTAAGCTTTGCTTCGGAATCCTTGACGGAAACGCCCTGCACGCAGGGAGAACCTGTATAGGTCTTGTCGGTCGGGTTATTGATCGTGACAGAGGGTGCGGCAATGGACTTCGGGTTCACAACAAGTTCGCCGGTAACGTTACCGATCGTGTAATTCTTAATCTTATCGGTGTCCAGAACGCAGGTAAACTTATAATTGTCGACTTTGCAGCCCTTCGTGTATTCTGTGTCTACGGTGTACGCGTCTTCCGCGATCTCATTGTTGTTCACGAGGCCCTCGAATTCGACGGAATAACCAGTGGTCGGAGCAGCATCGCCGTAGGTGATGGGGTCGTGCGAAACGTTGGCGGTCAGACCCTTGGGGGGTAACATTGATCGTGAATGTCTTTGTAGCGAAGGTGGTGTCGGATTCATATGTGCAGGTGATCGTAGCAGTGCCAACGCCCTTTGCCGCAAGGCCTTCGTCATCGTCAAAGGCAACGACCGCAGTATCGCTTATCATTGCGGAGAATGTAGCATTTTTTGCCCTCTTTTGACCGTATAATAGTAGCCGTCCGGAGATCCTGCTCTCACTGTATCGCCATAGACCATCGTTTTGGGGATTCCGAAGACTTCCAGCCCTGCGTCTTCTTTTTCGATGATCTTGACGGTCAGCTTCAGGATGAAGAGTTTGTCCTCTCCGCCTGCGATCTCCTCTACGCCGGGGTTGATCGTCTCGTAGTTGTTGACCTTCAGGCCGAGCGTGACGGATGCGGTCTTGCCCGCGTCGTCCTTTGTCAGGCTGCTCTTGAGGTTCAGCGTCAATGTACGATTTGCCTCGTCAAAGGACGTCGGCGTACCGGAGATGACATCGACATCACCTGCGACAACAGCGTCGGTTCTCATCCAGTACTTGTTGTTCGTATCATTGAGGACTTCATCAGGCAGGCCGAACGCGCTGAGCGGAATATCCACACTGGACGTTGTGTAGCAGACTTCCACAGAATGCGCATATTCGCCATCATAGTTAACGACGATGGGGAGCACCTTCAATGTAGCGCTCTGAATATTCGTGTTATCTTTATCAAACTTGTAATTCTTAGCGTACTTGTCTTTTAACAGAACCTTTGCCGTAACCGTAGCGGGAATGACATTGGTGCTCTTATTGTTCGAGGACACTTCGAACTCTACAAGGTCGCTGATGTCATTGTTCGTGCAGGTCGGCTCGATACCGTGCTCGTTTTTGTCGTACTGGAAGCACATCGCCTTATAATCATCGAGCGTGTACGGATCATCATTGATCGACTTCCATTCGTAGTCGCTCTTGGTGAATGTGATCTGCTTCTTCGCGACATTCACTTTGACAGTGCCGGTGACAGTGGCGTAGACTTCTTGCTGTGCGGGCGTGAAGACTACATTGAATGTTTGTTCGCCAGCATCGCCGACAGGGGTTTCTGCATTGTACTCATCCGCCCATGCGAACGTGCCCTCAACAGGCTGGCCGTTAAAGGATGCAGAGCAGCTGTCCAGTTTGAGGTTGAGCAGCTTATCGCCGTAGGTGGCGCTAAGATCTTTCAGATCGAGTGTCGGCTCGTCCTTATCCGCAGTCGTCGCAGTTACAACTGCCTGATATTCGGACACGCCGTTAAACTCAGGTCCCTTCTCGATCTTGGCTTTCTGCTCTTCCCCGTTGATCGTAACGGTCAGATAGCCCGGATCAAGCTCGTCAAACGCATAGTTTGCTGCCGGGTGCAGCGTGATGGCAATGCTATAGGTAGTGCCTACTTTGAAGTTTCCTGCGTTATCAGGATTTCCGGTGGCTTCCGTGCCTTCGTAGCAATTGTAGCCTGTCGGAGTTTCCAGATTAGCCGTCACATTCGTGAATGTAAGGTCCCTCTTTCTGCTGCCCTTCACAAAGCCTTCGATGGTCAGCGCCGGGTTGGTGACCGTTCTCGGAACGATGGTCACAACGACCTCGTTGGAGGTTGCCGCCTCATGGTTGTCATCCGCAGAACGGACGGCCCAGAAGGTATAGGCACCGACGTTCAACTGTGTCGATGTACTGTCGTATACTGTACCGGTACTCTCGTCCGTTGTTTTATAGTAGATCACGACATCAGAAGGATTACCCCCGCCGATGGCGATACCGTTGCCGTCGGTGAACGTGATGGAGTCGCCGTACGTAATCGTAACTGCGTTTTCCTCGTTGTTGACCTTCAGCGTCAGTTTGCCGGTGGCTTTTGTGATCTGGAAGGTCGCCGAAACAGTGCCCTGATATTCGCCCTTGCCGGTCGCGGTCAGCGTCGCGATGCCGACGTTGATGTTGCTCTCATAGGACAGATCATAATCCACGCCGTTTTCAAGGGTCTTTTCGCCAAGCGTGATAGCCGGGGTGGGCTTGATCTCATTGCCGTTATCGTATTCGAAGGGGCCGACATCTTCAATGGAAGCACCGCTGATATTGGCGGGGGTCACAGTCAGAACGCCGGTCGTTTCCGCAGTGAAGCTGCCGACCGTGACCGTGATGTGCTTGCCATTGTGTTCAGCGACTGTCAGTTCGGTGTTCTTTGCCGGGTCAGTCGCGTACACGCCGGAGCCAAGCTCAACCGTATCGCCGCTTGCGTATTGCGCGGAAACGACAAGGCCGGTCAGGTTCAGCTTATCGCCGCTGTTGTAGCTCATGTTGGGTTCGTGTGTGATCGAAATGCCGGTCATGGTATCCGGCTTTACTGTGATCGTGACATCGCAGGTATAGCCGTTATAGCTGGCAGTGACGACATTTTCGCCTTTCACAAGGCCAGTGGCCGGAAGCATGACGGTGAAGTCGCTAACCGCAGTCGCATTGCCGTTTTCGTCGATGTATTCACCGACAAGGTTTTCTGCGATCTTCGCCGCAGTGGTGGTGGGGAAGAAGTCCGCCGCACCATCCTTGACGCGGGCCACAAATGCCGGGCATTCGACAATCGTGAACGATCTTTTGTTCACGTCAAACATTCTGCTTTCATTGCTGACTTTGAAAAGCGTCTTCAATTCTTCCGATGTCGCAGCTTTTTGCCGTAAAACGCGCCTCGAAGAAATAGCCGTCTGTAACAATATCGCCATCATCCCAGAAGCCATCAGCTGTTGCGTAGGTTGCAATAAGTAATCCATTTCCGTCATTGTTCGGCGTAAACGAAGCCGCTAATTTACAAAAAACGCTTCGCTTTGTTGCCTCACCCGCGTCGGGAATATTCACAACCTCGACATCATATTCCGTGTGAAGCGAAGCACCAACAATCGTCTGTTCTTCATCCGCAGGGTTATTATGGAACATCAGTCTAGCAGCATATGTCTTCCCCTCTTCAAGGGCACTTACTGCTGTATAGCTCTTGTTTGTTTTATCGTATTCATAATATTGCCAACTAAGATAAATTGTATCTTCTTTTGTGCCTGTGAAGATAGTACCTGCAAACACGTTTGCGCTAAGAGTCGTCATTAGCATCATGATTGCAAGAAGTAATGCACATACTCTTTTAATCTTATTCTTCATATGTCGTTATTTCTCCTCCAGATTGGTCTTTAAAAACTTGTAATCAGCTTTGCAAGATAGCGGAGAATCATTACCGCATCATTCACGTCCACTACACCGTCTCCATTGGCATCAGCTGCTTTCAATTCCGTTTCACTAAGGTCAATCAGTCTTGCAGCGTACCTCAAAATATGTACAGCATCATTTACGTCTATTTCGTCATCCAAATTTGCATCGCCCTTTGTGTACGCCGGCTTTGTGCCGTACTTGAACGATGCGACCTTCTTGAGCGCCTTGTCGGTCGTGCTGATGTAGATGTTATATGTACCCTCCGTCAGGGCCTTGGGCTTGAGGGTGAATGTCACCTTGCCAGCCTCCACGCTCGTCTGGTCGATGTACTGGATGTTTCCTTCTGTGGGGACGGCGCTGTCGCCCGCGAGGAGCAGGACGAGGGAATACTCGCCGGTCAGGCCGGTGCAGTTCAGCTCGAACGTGTCCGCGCCTGCGTAGAAGCCGCCGTCCTTCGTGCCGTTCGTCACGGTCAGGGGGCCGGTCACATTATAGACGCCGAGGACTTCCGTGTCTTCCGCAAACGCGGCTGCGGTGAGCATCGTGAGTGTCAGCACTGCGAGCAGCAGCGCAAGCATTCTTCTTTTCATGCCGCTTCCTCCATTGTCATAAATTGATCCGCATACCGCAGCAGGATCGCCGCGATCTGCGCGCGGGACGCGTTGGCCTCCGGTGCGATGCGGCTGCCGCCGACGCCGGAAACAAGCTCATGGTAGACCGCCCACCAGGTCGCGTCCTTCGCCCAGGCGGCGATGGTCGTGCTGTCGGCGAAGGTCTGCTCATAGATGCCGGTCAGCGTCAGCTCTGTGCCGCTCTGCCCGCCGTTCAGGCGGAAGAGGATGGCCATGGCCTGCTGGCGCGTGATGGGGGCGTCGGGGCCGAAGCGGGTGTCGGACAGGCCGTTCACATAGCCTTTTTCTACGGCCCAGCTCAGTGCGTCCTGATACCAGTCCGCGCTGGCGTCTGCAAACGAGGCCGCCTTGGCCGCGGCAGGCTTGCCGCACATGCGCCAGAGCATGAGAACGAACTGTGCGCGGGTCACGGGGGTGTCGGGCCGGAAGGTGCCGTCGGAATAGCCGGTGACAAGGCCCAGTTCCGCCGCGCGTTCGACCGAGGCGAAGGCCCAGTGCGCGCTGGTCACGTCGCGGAAGGAGCCGGACTTGACTTCCTCCTGCGCGCCATCCGCAGGCTTTTCCTCATCCTCGGGCTTGTCTTCATCCTCAGATTTCTTATCATCCTCGGACTTCTTATTGTCCGTGCCCGGCTTTTCGGCGTCAGAGCCGGAACCGCTGCCGCTGTCGGAGCCGCTGCCCTGCGCGATCAGCGCCGGGAGCGAATAGGAAAGCGGGAGCGCCTTGCCGTCCATGTCCGCAAGGAGCGCATCGGCAAGGGTCAGCTTCGCGTCGCCCGCCGCCTTGACGCGGAAGGTAAACACGGCGAGGCTGCCATCGGTCTTGACGGCGGTGGTGGTCGCCGCTGCGAGGATCGCGCCGACGCCGTCACGCGTTGCGTGCGGGTTGCTCGCGGCGAGCATACCGGCAACGAGCGCGCCGTTTTCAATGCCCGTGCATTCGACAACGGAATCGTCGTAGCCCAGACTGATCTGCACGGCGGCAAGGCCTGTGTTGCCGGTCAGCTCCGCCGTGACGGTAAAGGTCTGGCCGACGTCCGGCAGCTTGTCCGGGGCTGTGAGCTTGAGCGTCGTGCCTGCGGCGCAGGCAAGCGGCGTCAGCAGCTGCACCGCCAGCAGCAGTGCGATGCCTATGGCCAATATTCGGTTGCGTTTCATTCTTCGCATTCCTCCTCATCTCGGTCGGACGTACAATCGGGGTGAAATTGTAACAGGGTGCTGCAAGAGTCTACACTACCCCTAGTATTCGTAGAATAATTATATACGAACTGTGCCGCAATTGCAAGATGCTGGCTGCTTTATTTGTGGGGAATTTGGAGAAAAAGTTTTTTCGGAGAAAAAACTTTTTCCGGATGGGCGGCGATGCTGTGAAGCTTCAACAATTCGCGGCTGCTCCCCGCCCTCATCCGGCCCTTCGGGCCACCTTCCCCGGCGTGGAAGGCTTTGAGTGCGTGCGGATTTGCCGGACTGTCGGCGGTTTAACCGGGAATTGATTTGGATTTAAGATTCTGCGGGAAATATCACGAAGATTTAACGTAATTCTGGACGCGCATTTGACATTTTCTTTCTATATTTATGGCAGATAAAACGAATTTGGAAAGAGGTCTGTGCGGATATGACGATTTTTAACTTTTTAACATTGCTCGGCTCGCTGAGTTTGTTCCTGTTCGGCATGAGTGTGATGGGCACGGCGCTGGAAAAACGCGCGGGCGGGTCCTTGAAGGCCATTCTGGCGAAGCTGACGAACGGGAAATTTTCCGGGCTTCTGACGGGGCTTGCCGTTACGGCGGTCATTCAGTCGTCCTCGGCTACGACGGTCATGGTCGTGGGCTTTGTCAATTCGGGGCTTTTGAGCCTCAAGCAGTCCATTCCTGTTATCATGGGCGCGAATATCGGCACGACTGTGACAGCGTGGCTGCTGTCGCTGTCCGGCATCAGCGGGGACAGCCTGTTCGTGCAGCTTCTGAAACCGTCGTCGTTCACGCCGGTGCTGGCTGTGATCGGCATTATTCTGTATCTGACCGCAAAGGGCAAGAAAAAGGACACGGGCCTGATCCTTCTTGGCTTCGCGACGCTGATGTTCGGCATGGAATCGCTGTCCGGCTCCGTCTCCGGGCTGCGGGACGACCCGAACTTCACGAAATTCTTCCTGTTGTTCTCGAATCCCATTCTGGGCGTTCTGGCTGGCGCGATTCTGACCGGCATTGTGCAGTCCTCGTCCGCGTCGGTCGGTATTCTGCAGGCGCTGTCCTCGACCGGGGCTGTCAGCTACGGCGCGGCGATCCCCATTATCATGGGACAGAACATCGGCACGTGCGTGACGGCCATGCTGTCCTCCGTCGGCACGAACAAGAACGCGCGGCGCGCAGCCGTCGTGCATCTGAGCTTCAATATCATCGGCACGGTCGTCTGGCTGGCGCTGTTTGAGGCTGCAAACGCGATTTTCCGCTTTGCGTTCGTCTCGACCGCTATCGATACGTTCCATATCGCACTCATTCACTCGATCTTCAATCTGGCCTGCACGCTGATGCTGCTGCCGTGCTGCGGACTGCTGGAAAAGCTGTCGTACCGGATCATCCCGGATGGCCGCAGCACCGACACCGCAACTGTTCTGGACGAGCGCCTGTTTGCAACGCCCGCCATTGCGCTCGTCAAGAGCGAGGAGCTGGCCAAGCGCATGGCTGCGGACTCCGAGCTTGCGCTGCATGAGAGCTTACAGGCCGTGCTCGGCTTTACGCCGGAGCTGGCCGCCTCCGTCCGGCAGCGGGAGGACGATACCGACCGCTATGAGGACACGCTGGGAACCTTCCTCGTACATCTGGCCACGCAGCCGATGAGCGAGCAGGACAGCGTGGAATCGTCCAAGCTGCTGCATCTGATCGGCGATTTCGAGCGCATTGCAGACCACGCCGTCAATATTATCGAATCGGCGGAGGAGCTGAAGGAGAAGGGCGTTTCGTTCACAGACTCCGCAAAGCAGGAGCTGCAGACGATGCTGAACGCCGTGGGCGAGATCGTCGATCTGACGAGCCGGGCGTTCTTGCAGGACGATCTGACGCTTGCGCGGCAGGTCGAGCCGCTGGAGCAGGTCATCGACAAGCTGAAGGACAAGCTGCGTACGAATCACATCGCCCGTCTCCAGCGCGGCGAATGCTCGCTGGCCGCAGGCTTCGTACTGTCCGATCTGCTGACAAATCTGGAACGCGTGGCCGACCACTGCTCGAACATCGCAGGCTGTCTGCTCGACATGAAGAACGAGCGTATCGATCTGCACAAGTACCTCGGCGACGTCAAATCCGGCAGCAACGAATTCTTGATGCAGTACCATACGTTTGAGGAAAAATACAAGCTGGCGTAACCGCGCCGGACGCACAGACAATATCAGCACGCACAAGCGCCCCCTGTCATGTCACAGCATGACAGGGGGCGCTGCGGGTATTCACAGCAGGATGCAGATCATCCCGCCGGTGTTTTCGTTGATCATGCGGCCAAGGGTCTTTGTGAGCTTCTGCCGCGCGTCGTCCGGCATACGCATGATCTTGGCCGTGACGCCCTCGGAGACAAGCTCATAGAGCGATTTGCCGAAGATGTTGCTCTGCCAGAGCTTATCGGTGTCCTCTTCATATTCGCCGAGCAGATAGTCGATCAGCTGCTGCGATTCCTGCTCGCCGCCGACCATGGGGCTGATCTCCGTCTCGATCTGCGCGCGCATCATGTGGATGGACGGCGCGCTGGCGCGCAGCTTGACGGCGTAATTGCCGTTTTTCTTCACGATTTCCGGCTTTTCGAGCTTCAATTCCTCTGCGCCCGGCATGACGATGCCATAACCGGTCGCCTTGACCTGTTCGAGCGCGGTCTGTACCTTTTCGTAGAGCTTTTTCGTCTGCGAAAGCTCCCGCAGCATCTGCATAAGCGCCTCGTCGTCCGCGATCTCCACGCCCGCCTGCTTGGACAGCTCCTCATAGAACAGCGTCTCCGGCAGATGCAGCTCGCAGGTGACCGTGCCAGTTCCGAGGTCGACCTCGCGCACGCGGAATGCGTCGACCGGATCAAGCTCCCGCAGCGACCCCATGACGCTTTCCGCCTCGCTGAGGCTCGTGAGCCTTGAGGCGCGGTCAAGCATTGCGTCATACAGGGCGGCTTTGACCGGGTGATCGTCCGGCAGCGCCCGCACCCAGCTCGGCAGGAAGAACCGCAGCTCCTCGACCGGGAACGCGTACATGACCGCTTCGAGCAGCCGCGCAATATCCTGCGTCTGCATCACCGCACAGTCCATCGTCAGCGCCTGCACGCCGTATTCGGCCCGGATACGGGCGCAGATCGCGTCCGCCTGTCCCTTTTTCGCGTCCTGCGTATTGACGACGACCACGAACGGCTTGCCCGTCTTCTGCATATCCGCAATGGCGCGGGCTTCCGCCTCGCGGTAATCCTCGCGCGGGATATCCGTGACCGTTCCGTCCGTCGTGACGACCACGCCGATGGAGCTGTGATCCTCCATGACCTTTTTGGTGCCAAGCTCCGCCGCCTGTGCCATGGGAAGCTCCTCGGAGGCCCAGGGTGTCGTGACCATGCGGGGCTTGCCGTCCTCCGTGTCGCCGACCGCGCCGGGGATCATGTAGCCCACGGAGTCGATCAGGCGCACGCGCAGCGTCGTTTTGCCGTCGGGGCTGATGCGCGCGGCCTCGTTCGGGACGAATTTCGGCTCCGCGGTCATGATCGTCCGGCCCGAGCCGGACTGCGGCAGCTCGTCGGTGGCGCGTTCGCGCTCATAGACGTTTTCGATGTTCGGCAGCACGAGCTGCTCCATGAAGCGCTTGATAAAGGTGGATTTTCCCGTCCGCACAGGGCCGACGACGCCGATATAGACCGTGCCGTCCGTGCGGTCCGCGATCTGCGCGTAGATCGAACGTTGTTCCATATTCCCGCCTCCCGTCTCACATGGGGATCAGCAGCAGCCGTCCGGCGTCCGCCTCCGGCTGCGTCAGATGATTGGCCTGCTGGATCGACTGCGCCGTCGTCCGGTACTGCCGCGCCAGATCCCACAGCGCGGCGTTTTCGCTCATGCGCCGGATGACGACTGACGGCCGCTGCGTGTTCTGCTGCTTCGTCAGGTCGAGCGTCCCGCCGGACAGATTCTGCAGCGTCTGCCGGGAAAACGTCTGTACCTGAAAGACCGCGTCATAGCGCAGCTCGACCGCGCCGCTGCCCGCCGAGGCGTAGCCCTCCGGCTGGATCGTACACACGGCCTCGCAGAGGCCGTTTTCGCTCAGCGCCGTATGGCAGCTGACCTCCGTGCGGAACGTCTCGGCCTGCACCGCGCCGTCCGGGTCGGTATAGACGAGGTCCGCGCGCAGCGGCACATGGACGGTAACGCCGTCGTCTGTCCGCTCAAGCGCCTGTACGTCCGGGTAGACCCGGCAGTCGAGCACGGCGGCGGCCTGCACCGGGAACGAGGCGCGGACAGGCTCGCGCAGCGTCTGCGCGTCGAGGCGCATGGTGTGCTCCTGCGTTTCCCACTGCGGCTGGAACTCGCCCTTCGTCGAATACGCGTCCTCACAGAGCGTCAGCGCCTGCGGCTGCACGACCATGCACTGCGCCAGCAGCCCCGCGCCGAACAGCAGCTTCTGCGACTGCTCCGACGCGACCGGCTCCAGCTGCACGCCGGTCACGAGCAGCACCGATTCGAGCGTTTCGTCCTGATCGTAGTCGCCCTCCATCTGGCAGTACTGCGAAAACGGCACGGAAAAACTCAGCGTCCGCAGGGCGTTTTCATTGTCCAGATAAGTAATTTGCAGATTTGCGGTTCCCTTCAGGACGGCCTTGCTCCCGACCAGCCCCTGCTCCTGCACGACCGGCGTGAGCGAACAGCTGACCAGCCGTGCGATCTGCGGCCTGCCGTCCGGTAGGTTCAGCTCCTCGCTGACCTGAAACGCGCGCTCGGAAAGCTCCACAGGCGCATTCGTCTCATAGGTCTGCGTTTTCAGCTGCAGGCAGGCGGGCGGATCCTTGAGGACGCTCATGCTCTGCGTCTGCGGCTCATAGCCGTCCGCCTGAACCAGAACGCTCACGCGCAGGAGCACCTTGCGCGAGTTGATCAGGCGGCTGTCCGCGCTGCGGACGCAGCAGCGCACGAGCGTCTGCGTGTCCTCGCGCAGCTCGGCGCACTCCAGCTTGACCGTAAACGGCAGCTCGGAGGTCAGCAGCTGCAAGCCGCCCGCTTCGTCTGCGTACAGGCAGCACGTGCGCAGCGTCCCCGTCACGAGAAGACTGCCCTCCCGGTTCGTTTTGCTCTGTACCTCCGGCTCGGCACAGCAGATGAGCGTGCGGGAAGCGTCCGGCATACTGTCGGGTATGATGAGCTCCTGTGTCTGCTTCCTGCGCAAGCGAGAGATGCGCCATGCGATGCAGGCAGGATCGTTGTTTCTGTTCAAATGCAAGCTCCATAGTCTCAACTCCTTGTATATGTTCTGGGATATATATACGCGGAGCCGGACAAGGATATGTTTCGGAAATTATTTCAGCAGCAAAGTCCCAGCACGATCAGGATCGCCGCGATCAGAAGCCGCAGGAACCAGCCGCACAGCGCAAATGACAGCAAAAGCCCTACGCCCGCCCCAATCAGCAGCAGCCCAAGCTGCTCAGTCTTCACACACATAAAAAATCCCCCCTGTCAGCATACGCGGGCAGGAGGAATCTGTGCGGGTCTGAACGCGTTTTTACAGCTTCCAGCCCACGGCCTGTTCGCGCCCGGTGATGAAGCGGCGGTAGATGCCGCCCTGCGCCATCAGCGCCTCGTGTGTGCCGCGCTGGACGATCTGTCCCTTGTCCACCACGAGGATCTGCGCGGCATGGCGGACGGTTTTCAGCCGGTGGGCGATCATATTGTGACAGAATACTACCGGCCGCTGCTGGAGCAGAACAACTTCCTTCCTGCCCCCTGCCCGGAGAAATTCAGTCCGGCAGGACAGTGCTGGCAGGTTGCGCCCGCTGTCGGCTGCGGGTACAATGCAGACGCAGCTTCTGCATCTTGCCGCTCTGATCCTGCTCACGGTCGGATATACCCTGATCCTGACACGGACGCTTCCGCGGAATACGGAGCAGGTGTAACATACGCAAGCTGGACAGCGCGCGCATACAGGAACAGTACGAGCGCCTCCTGCCGGACTTCTCTTCCGACACCGGCTGGCGCGTGAGCCTGGCCCCGGACGGAACTCTGGCGCTCACGGCGCTCGACCCGGAGCATGGCGCATCCATCTATTACGCGCATGACGTGATGCCCGAGCCGATGATCTTCCGCAGCGTGGACCTGCCCATCGGAACGAATTGAAGCGATGCGGTCTTCGGCGCAGACTGATGCGGGCAGGGAGCAGCTGTGTTTCGCTTGGCATCTTCAAGCATTCGATACTGCTGGTGCATATGTTTTCGCCGTGAATTTCTGTAAAACCAGTACACCCCGCCGGGCGGACAGAGCCGTCCGCCCCTACGCAGACCTTGAAAATCCCGCACAAAAAATGAAGGAACAACTGTTTTTGACAGAGTGAACGCCGCTGGCCTCTCGGCCAGCGGCGTGTTTTGGTTCTTGCTCAGCTGCGCTGCTTTGCCTGACGCAGGGCGAGGATGCGGTTCATTTCGTTGGATACGATCATGTAGCCCTCGTCGACGCCCATGCCGGGCTTGGCAAGGATCTGCACCGGCTGGGTCGCCATGGCGCAGTGGACGCAGACCTGGGCCGAGCGGTCCGTTTCGTTGCAGGTGCCGCCCTGATAGGCGCCGATGCCATGCGCCTTGCAGTAGAGCACTGCCTCAATGGTATTGTTGATGCCGCCGAGGTCGGGCGTCTTGATCTGCACCATATGACCGGCTCTGCGGTCGGCAAATTCCCGGATATCCTCGAGCGTGTTGCACCATTCGTCAGCGACCAGCTCGACCTGAATGCCGCGGCGGTCAAGCTCCGCCGTCAGGCCCGCAAGCGCAACGATCTGCGTTTCGCGGTCGCAGTCGCAGTCCATCGGCCCTTCGATGCGCAGATGGAAGGGCTTTGCCGCCTGCTCCAGCTCCGCAAGATAATCGGCCATGGCGGCATAGTTGTTGTTTCCGAACGCCGCGCCGATGGTGCCGTAGACGTCGATGTGCAGGACGGGCTGGTAGCTCTCGTCCGCGCGCATGGTCAGGATGCGGTCACGGAGCCATTTGACGTACTCCAGCAGCTTTTCGCCGTGCTCGCCGAGCTTGGTCTGCACGTTGTTGATGAGCGCGTGCGGCAGCACCTGCGCACGCTTGATGATCATCTTGTCGGCATTGTCATAGCGGTCGTCGCCGGACTGCGTAAAGATGGGGATCGGCGTCTGGCTGACCGTGCAGCCGTATTCGTCCGCGACGACCTCGCACATCAGCCGTCCCGTCGCTTGGCGACTGCGTCCAGAATGGCCTGCGAGACACCGTAGCGGATGGCCGTATGCAGGCGCTTGCCGTTTACCTCGATGGCCTCCATCTGCGCGCACAGGCCGCGGAAATCATCTGCCTCCCGGCCCAGCAGCATCGGGCGGACATACTGCTCGATGATGGGGATAAAGTCCTTTGCCAGAAACAGCGGGTCGCGTCCGCCCGCGCCGGAATACTGCACCGCCGCGCAGTCGCCGAAGGCGATCTGGCCGTCTTCCAGAACGATCATGACCGAGACGGCCTCGCCCTTCATGCGCACGGCGGAAAAGCCCTCCGTGACGGGCTGGCCGATGTAAAACATACCGTCGTGACCCGCGCCGCGCTTGATGGCGCGCTGGTCATCAAAATAAAACCCCGTGCTGCCCGCAGCGCAAACAACATCCTTGATCTTCATGTTCTGTTCCTCCTGTTTCTTTATCTGGGCCGCCCGACCAGGCGTCCCTTGCTGATGGCGTAAACGTCGTCGGTCACCATCTGGAATGTCGCTTTCCGATGCTCAAACGCAGCGCGTTCCGCGATTTTTCCCATATGATAATCCCGAAGCTCCTTTGTAAACGGGAGATTGCCCATGTTCATGATGCGCACCGCGCCGTCGTTGTCGCGGCACGGCAGCATCTGACCGGCATTGAAGCGGCAGGGCGCGAACGGAACGTCCAGAACGCCCGCCTTTACGCCGCGGCACGCGCCGAGCGCGATATCGCCCATGCCAAGCTCGAAGCACTTGTCGACGATGCAGCGCGTTTCCTGCCGGATGATCTCCATTTCTTCGTCCAGATGCGTGTTGGCAAACGTCTGCTCGGTCATCATGCTGACGACCTGCCGTGTGCAGCGCAGCCCCTGCGCGTTCGCCTCCATCGTCGGGATGCCGATGGCCTCGTGCGGGCTTTTGACGATGACCTTCGTGGCCTTGGAAAGCGCCGCGATCAGCGCGCCGGTCGAGATGACGCCGAACGCCTTTGCCTCGTCCGCCGGGAAGCCGCCCATCCACTGGTGCAGCACCGTCGTGACAACTACGTCGTGATAGCCGTACTTTGCAAGATATTCCTCCGTCAGCTCCTCAAGTGTGCGGACTGCGGCGATGTCCTGGATCAAGTTGCCGCACTGGCCGTAGCCGACCGTGATGTTTTTCACGCCCTGCTCCGCCGCAAGCAGCGCCTCGATGATGGCGACCGCGTGGGAAATGCAGGGCGGCACGAGCGTGCCGGTCAGCGGCCCATACGGCTCACGGTTGATGGAAACGCCCATTTCCTCATACAGGCCGGTCAACCGGTCGACGTACTGCCAGTTGGCGATGGTCGTCTCCATCGGGACGTTTTTGCAGTAGGGCAGATTGTAGGAGATGCCGCCGCCCTCGTAGCTGGTGAAGCCGCCCGCGTAGGCGATCTCGGTCAGAAGCCGGGCGTCGGGGGTGCCGTGGCGCACCTGCACCGGCACATTGACGCTCTCCACGACTCTCCGGCAGCCGGAAACACCGTGGTTGACGGCCGGGAAGCCGTTGAGCATGGCGCGGCCCTCCTCCTTGGAGGCCTTGATGCCCTCCTCGGCCTCGTGATAGCGGTTCTGGCGGGTGTAGCTGTCGATCGTGGTGGGCAGCAGATCTGCTTCGCCCTCTTTTTCCAGATACTGCATGAGCTTGATGTGCTCCTCAAGCACCGGCACACCGGCACGCGGCTGGATGAGCGTCCTGTGCTCCTTTTTCGCTTCGATCAGTCTGGCGGAAAAATTGCGGCTCGGTTTCTGCTGCTTCTGATACGCCGCGGCCTCCGTCAGATCGACGTCCCGGCCCGTCGGCCACTGCTGCAGAACCTCCTGCCGCATTGCCATGAATTCCCCTTCCGGGATCTTTCTGTTCTGAATTTCCATCAGTTGATCTCCTCTTTCATGATTTGGAGCGCGATCTCCGGCTCGCTCTGCGCAAGCAGGCCCATCGCCGCCAGAATATAACGTTTGTCCAGAATGATATCCGCCTTTTTCGGACGGAGCGACGCAGGCGCAGCCGGGTCGCAGCAGGCAAAGCGCGCGATCTGCCGCGCCCGCTGCGAATGGATGAGGCTCCCGCCTGTCACGACGACCCTGCGCACCTCGCTCAGATCCTTTCCGCTCTGCACGAAGGTCTGTCCGAGCATCGTATACGTTTCCTCAAGCGTACCGGCGTGGCGCATCACGGCGGTCTGCACGGCCATGGAGGCGACCGCGTAATCAAGCATCTCCAGCTCCGTATCGTGCTCCGGCAGCGTCTGCGTATTGTGCGCAAGCAGCTGCACGAGCGCCTCCACCCGCTCCGGCGAAAGCCCGGAAAGCTCCGCCAGCCGCTGCGCGCCCGCCGCAGCCAGCACGCCCTCGATGGAATAGCGCATACCGATATCGCCCTCGACCGTCCGCTTGACATACGGCTCCGGCAGACCCTTGTAGACCCGGTTCATCTGCCGGGGCATCCCCTCGGCAATGGAATAGATGTCCGTCGTCGCGCCGCCGACATCCACACCGATCAGCTCCCCGATGCCGGGCGTTTTGTCCGTTCCCTTCGCCAGCAGCGTCATGGCCTGCATGACCGCCGCAGGCGTCGGCATCATCGGGCCGCTCATGCGCTCTGCCGCGGCGTTCAGGCCCTTTGCCTGCACGATGCGGCGCAGGAAAATGCTGCGGATGGTCTTCTGCGTGTCCTCCGTTTTGAGCACGCCGAATTTCGGCATGACGTTTTCGCAGACGGATACCTCGAAGCCCTCCAGCGCCTTCCGGCACTGCTGCATGGCCGTGCGGTTGCCCGCGAGAACGATTGGGAACTGCGGGCGGATCGCGGCGAGCATCTGCGCGTTATGAATGACGCAGGCGCTGTTGCCGCCGTCCGTGCCGCCGACCAGAAGAAAAATGTCCGGGTTCACGCGCTGAATGGTTTCCAGATCGTCCTGCGTCAGCTCGAATGAAAACTGCCCGACGATCTTCGCGCCCGCGCCGAGGCTTGCCAGCCGCGCGGCCTCCATCGTCAGCTCCGGCACAAGTCCGCTGACCATCATCCGCAGGCCGCCCGCCGCCGAAGAGCAGGCATACGACTGCGCAAATGTCAATGGCCCCGTCTGCGCAAGCAGCGCGTCCAGCGCCTTCTGAAAACCGATGCGCACATCCGAAGCGACCGTTGTATATGCCTGCGCCGTGCCGAGAAGCTTGGCTGCGTCCAGATCAACGGCAGTCAGCTTCGTGTAGGTGCTGCCGAAATCCGTCAACAATACTGGCTTCATTGCGGTCCCTCTTCGGGATACAGGATCTCCCGCAGCGCGGCGATGGTCGTTTCCGGCGGCGTACCGGGCGGGAAGGCCCGGTCAAAGCCCATGGCCTTGAAGCGCTTTTCCACGTCCGCGAAATCCTGCTTGCCGACGACGATATTGCCGCCGACGAGCAGCGGGATTCCGGCAAGACCGGCCTCGTCGCACTTTTCCCGCATTCCGCGGCAGTCCAGCTCCCTTGACCGTAAAGCGAGGACACCACGATAGCGTCCGCGTCCGCTTCGATCGCCGCCTCGATATACTCCTCCTGCGAAACCATGACACCCAGATTCACAACGTCAAAGCCCGCCTCGGTGAACGCGTGATAGAGGATCTTGTTCCCAACCGCGTGTACGTCCGCGCCGATGACGCCGATGATGAGTACCTTTTTCCGTTCTTCGTTCATAGCTGCACCTCATACTCCGCTGCCGCACGCTTCACGCTGCCGCATACTGTCAAGATAGTTCTGTCTTCCGATCTCATAAAGGTTATTGCCCTCGCTGTCGATGATGACCGTCACGGGGAAATTCTCGACATACAGCCGCCGCACGGCCTCCGGGCCGAGGTCGGGATAGGCGATGACCTCCGCTTTTTTGATGCACTGGCTCAAGAGCGCGCCGCAGCCGCCGGTCGCGCCGAAATAGACGGCGCCACAGGCGCGGATCGCCTCTATGACCGCCTCGCTGCGCTTGCCCTTGCCGATCATGCCGGTCAGACCCTGACGCAGCAGCGCCGGACTGTAGGCGTCCATGCGGTAGGAGGTCGTCGGCCCGGCCGAGCCGATCGCCTGTCCCGGCTTTGCCGGCGTAGGGCCGACAAAATAAATAACAGCGCCGCGCATATCAAACGGCAGGGGCTGCCCCGCTTCGAGCAGCGTGCAGAGGCGCTTGTGCGCGGCATCACGCGCGGTGTAGAGTTCGCCCGTCAGCAGGCACATATCGCCTGCGCGCAATGCGCGCGCTGCCGCGCTGTCAAGGGGAGTTTTCAGTTCAATCGCCATCTCAAAGCACCTCCGTTACATGGCGCGTCACATGGCAGTTGAGATTCACCGCCACGGGCAGGCCCGCGATATGCGTCGGGCTGGTCAGAATGTTGACTGCCAGCGCCGTCGTCCTGCCGCCGAAGCCCTGCGGGCCGATGCCGAGCGCGTTGATGCTTTCCAGAAGCTCCTGCTCCAATGCCCGGTAAAACGGGTCTTCGTTCGGCGTATCCAGCTCGCGCAGGAGCGCCTGCTTTGCCAGCAGCGCCGCTTTGTCGAACGTGCCGCCGATCCCCACGCCCACCACGATGGGCGGGCACGGGTTCGGGCCAGCGTCCTGCACGGTCTGCAAAACGAAGCGCTTGACGCCCTCCAGCCCGTCGGACGGGCGGAGCATGGCGATCCGGCTCATGTTTTCGCTGCCGAAGCCCTTGGGAGCGACGGTGATTTTGATCTGTTCGCCGGGGACAAGGTCAAAATAGAGCATGGCCGGGGTATTATCGCCCGTGTTGACGCGGTCAAACGGGTCGCGCACGACGGACTTGCGCAGCCAGCCCGCCGCGTAGCCTCTACGCACACCCTCCTGCACGGCGGCCTTGAGGTCGCCCGCGATATGTACCTCCTGTCCGATCTCCAGAAACACGCAGGCCATGCCGGTGTCCTGGCAGATCGGCTGGGCGTTGGCGGTGGCAAGCTCCGCGTTCTCTAAAATCTGCCGCAGAATTTCCTGCGCTGCGGGCCACGGCTCTGCCGCCTGCGCGCTTTGCAGCTGCCGCAGCACATCCCGCGGCAGGTCATAATTGGCGCGGATGCACATCTGCGCCACGGTATTGGTCAGAAGCTCCGCCTGTATTTCTCTCATATTCCGCTCCTATTGTCCGTTTGACGGATCGTGTCCAGCAGCTCTCCGTCGCGTGAGATCACCCTTGCGACCACCCGGTCCGATACCGGAAGCGGTGCAGGAACACCTGTGATGCGCTCGGCGCGCTCTTTCAGCTCGTGAATGTCCACGACGGGAAGCCCCGCCGCCCGGAGGCGTTCGCGCAGTTCCGTGTTTTTCGGGTTGACCGCGACGCCCGCCTGCGTCACGAGTACGTCCACATCCTGTCCGGGCGTGGAGATGCAGGTCACGCGGTCGCGCACGATGGGCAGCCGTCCCCGGAACAGCGGCGCGGCGATGAGCGCAAGCTTACTGCCGGCAGCCGCGTCGCTGTGGCCGCCGCTGCCGCCCATGATGGAGCCGTTGGAGTCCGTGTGGACGTTGATATTGAACGAAGTGTCGATCTCTGTCGCGCCGAGCACGGCGACGTCCAGAGAGTCGACCGCCGCGCTCCGGCAGCCGGGGCTGGCGTACTGCTCCGCCGATACTTCGCAGTGGCAGGGATTTTCGCGGATGGAGCTTACTGCCTTCAGATCGAAGCACTGCACATCCAGCAGCGCCCGGAACAGTCCCTCGTTCAGCATATCGACCAGCAGGCCGGTGATACCGCCCTGCGCGTAGCTGCCGTGAATGTTCTGCTGCTTCATGATTTTTTCCAGATACATTGCCGTCGCCAGCGACGCGCCGCCTGCGCCCGTCTGGAAGGAAAAGCCATCCTTGAGAAGACCGGAGCTGGCAATGACCCGCGCTGCGGTCTGCGCGATGGTGATCGCGACGGGATTGCGCGTCATGCGGGTCGTGCCGGAGACGATTCCGGCGGGGTCACCGATGGCGTCCACGGCGACGACATAATCCACGTAAATTTCCGGGATCGACCAGCCGCAGAGCGGATACGGCACAAGTTCATCGGTGATAACAATGACCTTTTTCGCGTACTGCGCGTCCGGGAAGGCGTAGCCCAGCGAACCGCAGGCCGATTTTCCGACCTTGCCCGTGCAGTTGCCCATCGTGTCGCTGCTTGGCGCGGCGATGAATGCAACGTCGATTGGGGTTTCGCCGCCTGCAATATCGCGCGGGCGGCCGCCGTGCGTCCGGAACTCCACGGGCTGGTCCATGACGCCCCCCGAAATGGCGCGGCCAAGTCCGGCAGACATATAGTTGGTCAGCAGTCTGCTGACCGTTCCGTTTTTGATATGCTCCAGCATCGGCAGGTGCACGTCGAACAGCGCGCTGGCGTTGACCGTCAGATCGCGGATGCCCATGGCGCTGATCTGCTCCATGACCATGTTGACGACATAGTCGCCGTTTCGCAGATGGTGGTGGAACGAGACGCACATGCCGTCCTTTAGGCCGGAAAGGCGGATCGCCTCACGCAGAGAGGAAACGACCTTGGACTCCTTCATTGCAGCGTACCTCCCTCCGCAAGAATTTCTTCCGCTGCGGCCAGCGTCTGTCTGGCCCGCGCGGCGATCGGCGCGTCGATCATCTTTCCGCGCAGCGCCACCGCGCCCTTTCCGCAGCGCTTTGCGTCCTCAATGGCCGCAAGCACCTCTCTGGCATAGTCTGTTTCGGCCTGCGAGGGGCTGAAGCAGCGGTTGATCGCGTCCAGATGCCGGGGCGAGATGGATGCTTTGCCGGTAAAGCCCAGGCTGCGGGCAAGGCGGCTGTCGGCTTCGATGCCTTCATCGTCGTTCACGTCGGTGAAGGGGGTGTCGTAGACATCAATTCCGGCGGCGTGCGCCGCTGTGACGAGGCGCGTCCGGGCATAGAGGATCTCAAGGCCCTCCTTTGTCCGGCTGCAGTGCAGGTCGGCGCTCAGATCCTCCGCGCCGAGAAACAGTGCCCGCACACGCGGGGAGGCCGTCGCGATCTCGAATGCGTTTTCCACGCCGAGCGCCGTCTCGATCAGCGCGATGAGGCCAATTGTGCCCGGCTCTATGCCGCAGCGGCGTTCGATTTCGCCGATGGCGGTGTCGCAGCCGCAGACGGTCTGCCGCGACGCGGTCTTCGGGAGCATGATGTAATCCGGCCTCTGCGGCACGATGGCCTCTAAATCCTGCGCAAACAGCGGCGTGTCCGCCGCATTGACGCGGACGATGATCTCGCTGCGGCAGCGCTCCACATTCGTCACCGCGTATTTGACCAGTATGCGCGCCGCGTCCTTTTCATCGGGCGATACGGCGTCCTCCAGATCAAATATGATGGCGTCCGCGCCGAAAAAGCCGCAGCTTGTCATCATTTTCGGGTTATTTCCGGGTACAAAGAGCATGGAACGTCTCATGCGGTCCCTCCTTCCGCCCGTGCGAGCGCGGCTTCCAGCCGGGCACGCAGGATCCAGTCGAGCGCGCCGTGGTCGTCTACGGCAATCTCTCCCTGCTGCACGTCTGCGGCGCGCAGAACGCTGTGCACCGTCTGCTCGATCGCAGCGCCGAACTGCAATCGGACGGTCGACGCGATCCGCAGCTCAAGCGTTTCAGCAGGCCGCACCGTGACCAGTACGTCCGCCGACTCCGCCGCTCCGGCAGAAGCCTCGTTTCGGATAACCACCAAAATTCCCCCTTGTATGTTTTTCAATATTTCATGCTGCTTGCAGCAGATTTTCCTTGATTAAAGCGGGCTTTATCCTCTATACTGAAAGAAAACGGCACAGGAGGCAAGCCCATATGTCGACAAACGCGATTCAGAGCAGCCATATCTACAGCACGTATTTTGCACCCCGCGGCCGCAGCCGGATCTACACGCTCGGTATGCAGATCGCGCAGCTTTATCTTTCGCCCTTCGACCAGATCATCGGCTTCATCGGGGAAGCCGGCTCCGGCAAGAGCGTGCTCATCAAGGGGATGTTCCCCGGCATCGAGCTTACGAACGACGACGACGGCGTCAACGTCCGCCCGCTCCCGCTTCTGGAGCAGGAGTATGAAACGGGCTTTTTACGCCGCACACCTACCATCTGGACATCCGCTTCGAGACGGGCTTCCATCAGCTCTCGCAGCTGGCGGACGCCGTCCGGCTGGCTGTCCGGCGCGGCAAGCGCATCATCATCGAGCATTTTGACCTGATCTATCCCTGCTCGGCGTCAACGCGAATCTGCTCATCGGCGTCGGCGAGCAGATCGTCATCACGCGGCCGAACCTCTTTGGCCCTCTGCCGCAGGAGCTGTGCGACATCGTCTATCCGTCGCTTGCCTATCGCCTCATGGCGCACAGCGCAGAGGATCTGTGCGAATACGCCATGACGCAGGAGCAGATGCTTGCGTGCAGCCACGGCGATATCCGCCACGGCTTCGTGCTCGAATTCAACGAGCACCAGCCGGATATCGATATTCCCACGCTCGAAGCGCGCGTCAACGAGCTGATCCGGCAGGATCTGCCCATCGACTACTATGACGAGAGCCACATTCTGCTCGGCGGCGCACAGCACTACTGCACTGGGCCGCGCACCCATGTGCGCTCAACCGGCCGCATCATCGGCTTCCGGCTGCTCGATCATTTCATCTACGACCACTTCCACAAGACGTATATGCTGGTCGGCTGTGTCGGAGACGATTCTGAGGAAAACATCCGGAAGCTCGAAACAATCCACGGGTGAGCTTCTGATTTATGTAGAGATCAGCAAAAACGAACAATGCTGGTAGGGGCGGGGCTCTGCTCCGCCCGGCGGAAACCGCTGTGTTTACGCGAGAATTTACGGCAAATTCGTATGCACTTACTCACGTTGTAGGGGCCGACGACTCTTGTCGGCCCTGAAAATGTTGCGAATTTGCCGTAGATTTCCGTAAGAACACTGCGTTCTGCGGGCGGACAGAGTCGTCCGCCCCTACGCCTAAACAGGAACGTGCTTTCGGATTTGCCGCAAATTTCCGAAAAAATCACTGTGTATCCTGCCGGGTGCGTTCGGTTTTGCTGCTCTTCGTATAAAACTGAACGCCTTGAAGAACAGGCAATGTCCGGATGGGCATTGCCTGTTCTCTTGTCTAAACGACGTTTCCTTTTTTGATTACAGTATCGACCAGATTGCTGCCAAGGCGGTAGCAGATATAGTCCAGATCCTCTGCGTTCCAGATGAGAATGTCCGCCTGCTTGCCCGGCTCGATGGAGCCGATGCGGTCGGCGCGGCAGATGGCGGCAGCGCCGTTGAGCGTCACCGCGGTCAGCGCCTGCTCAGGCGTCAGCCGGTAGCGCAGGCAGCCGAGGCTGATGACCAGCTGCATATTGAGGCACGGGCAGGAGCCGGGGTTGAAGTCCGTCGCCATGGCGACCGGAACACCGGCCTGCACCATATCCTGTACGGGCGCGTAGGCCGCGCCCAGATAAAAGCTTGTTGCGGGCAGGCAGCAGGCGACCGTGCCGCCCTCTGCCATGGACGCGATGCCGGACGGCGGGCAGACGATCAGGTGCTCCGCCGAGACGGCCCCGATCTCGCCTGCCAGCTCACTGCCGCCGATGGCTTCGATCTCGTCCGCGTGGATCTTGGGCCGCAGCCCGTACTGTCTGCCGGTGAGCAGGATGCGGCGGGATTCCTCGGCGGAAAAAACGCCCTTTTCGCAGAACACATCGCAGAATTCCGCAATGCCCTGCTCCCGTACTGCCGGAAGCATTTCCTCGCACAGAAGCTCCAGATAGCCCTGCCGGTTGTCCCGGTAGGCTTCCGGCACGGCGTGCGCGCCCATAAAGGTCGCAGCGAGATCCATCACATGGTGCTTTTGCAGCTTTCCGATCACGCGCAGCGCTTTGCATTCTTCCCCGGTCGACAGGCCGTAGCCGCTCTTGGCCTCTGCGGTCGTCGTGCCAAAGCGGAGCATTTCATCCAGCGCGGCGGAGGCCTTCGCCTCCAGCTGCTCCTCGCTTGCCGATTGTGTTGCACGCATGGTGGACAGGATGCCGCCGCCTGCGGCGAGGATGTCCAGATAGCCCGCGCCGTGCAGCTTGAGCGCCAGCTCGTTCTGCCGCCAGCCGCCGAAGATCAGATGCGTGTGCGCGTCGACCAGACCGGGCGTGACCAGCTTCCCTCCGGCGTTGATCGTCTGCACGTCCACAGCCGCAGGCGCTGCGCTGGTCCCGACCTGCGCGATCACATCGTTCTCGATCAGGATCCATGCGTTTTTCAGAATGCAGATCTCGCCCTGTGCCCTGCCTCCCCGCGCGGCGGTTCCCTGCGGCGTGGCCAGCATACCGATGTTGGTGATCAGCGTTCTTTTCATTGCCTGTTCCTTTCCCGGTCAGCGCTCCAGCTGCGCCACGGCCTGCTCGACGACGGCGCTGTCCGCCACATAGGGCATTGTGATGTGATCCTGCCCGGCGTAAAGCTCGTTATATTCCGCCGCCGTCGTCATGGCGTGCTCATTGCAGGCCCAGCTGCGGCGGGCGACGCCGACCATGGTGTCCCACGGCATTGCCATGCGGAGGATGGTATCGACGCGCTCCGAGCCGTCGAGCACCATGCCGAAGCCGCCGTTGATGGCGCGGCCGATGCCCGTGCCGCCGCCGTTGTGCAGGGCGATGTAGCTCATGCCGCGCGCGGCGTTGCCCGCGTAGCACTGCGTGGCCATTTCGGCCATGATATTCGAGCCGTCCTTGATGTTGGACGTCTCGCGGAACGGCGCGTCCGTTCCGCCGGTATCGTGATGGTCGCGGCCAAGGATGACCGGGCCGATCTCCCCGTTGCGAACCATTTCGTTGAATTTAAGCGCCAGATTCATGCGCCCCATCGCATCCTGATAGAGAATGCGGCACTGTGTCCCGACGACGAGCCGGTTCTTCTCCGCGTCGCGCACCCAGACGTAGTTGTCGTAGTCCTGATAGCGCCGGTTGTGCGTGCGGATATATTCTGCGGCGGCCATGTCGGTCTTGTGCAGATCCTCCGGCTTCCGGCTCAGGCAGCACCAGCGGAACGGGCCGTAGCCGTAGTCAAACAGGCACGGGCCGAGGATATCCTCAACGTAGGACGGGAACACAAAGCCGTCCAGATCGTTTTCGCCGTTTTTGCAGACCGCCTTCACGCCGGAATCATAGACCGCCTTCAGGAAGCTGTTGCCGTAGTCGAAGAAATAGGTACCCCGGTCGTGGAATTTGCAGATCATCTCATAGTGGTGCTGCAGCGTTTGATCGACCAGCGCGCGAAACGCCTCCGGCTCCTCGGCCAGCATCCGCGTGCGCTCGGCAAAGCTCAGGCCCTGCGGGCAGTAGCCGCCGTCATACGGCACGTGGCAGGAGGTCTGGTCGCTCATCAGGTCGACGTGCACCTGCTTTTCGTACAGATATTCCAGCAGATCGACGATATTGCCGTGGTAGGCGACTGCGCACGGCTCGCCGTTTTTCTGGTGTGTCCGGGCGATCTCCACCGCCTCGGCCAGATCCGACGTTCTGTGGCTGACCCAGCCCTGCGTGAAGCGCGTATCGATACGGGAATCGTCGACCTCGGCGATGATGGACGCCGCACCGGCGATCTCCGCCGCCTTGCCCTGTGCGCCTGACATCCCGCCAAGGCCCGCCGAGACGAACAGCCGTCCGGCCAGATCCTTATCGTTCGGAATGCCGAGAATGAGGCGGCCTGCGTTCAGAAGCGTGTTGAACGTGCCGTGGACGATGCCCTGCGGGCCGATATACATCCAGCCGCCCGCGGTCATCTGACCGTAATTCGCCACGCCCAGCGCGGCGGCGCGGTTGAAGTTCTCCTGATCGTCGAACGTGCCGACCATCAGGCCGTTCGAAATGATCACGCGCGGGGCCAGTCTGTGGCTGTGGAACAGGCCGAGCGGATGGCCGGACATGACGACAAGCGTCTGCTCGTCCGTCAGCTGTTCGAGGTATTTCTTGATCAGGCGGTATTGCATCCAGTTCTGGCAGACCTGGCCTGTCTCGCCGTAGGTCGTCAGCTCGTAGGGATACAGCGCGACGTCGAAGTCCAGATTGTTGTCGATCATGACCTGGATCGCGCGGCCCTCAATGCAGCGGCCCTTGTATTCGTCGATCGGCTTTCCATAGATCGCGCCTGCGGGACGGAAGCGGTAGCCATAGATACGGCCATGCTCGGCCAGCTCCTGCGCAAATTCCTTTGCCATCTGCACATGGTGATCGGGATGGATATAGCGCAGCGCATTTTTGATTGCCAGCGCCTGATCCGCCCGGCTCAGGTGCGATTCGCGGCGCGGTGCGCGGCGATAGCGCGGGTCTATTTCCGGGTATTCCGGCAGTTCGTAATCAAGTTGTAAGGTTTCAGTATGTTCCAGCTGCATCGTGATCTCCCCCATTGATGATATTGTAACAGCTTCTTTTGCATTTTTCAATTCATTCTTGCATGAATGCAGGAATTCCTGCGTCATTTTTCACTGCACGCGGCCAGCATCGCCGCGTAGCAGCGGTCGGCGCGCGGAAGGCCGGCATCGAGCAGCTTCTGCCCCGCTGCGCGCGCACCGGCGGCAAACGCGGCGTCGTGCAGGGAGCCGGTATTGATGCACACGTTCAGCCACGCGCCCTGCATCCCTGCGCGGAGGCTGAGGCAGGCGACGCCAAAGTCGCTGGCCGCCGTTGCGTTCGTCTTGCCCAGAAGGCTCTCCAGCAGCTCCAGCCCCTCTGCGCACAGCTGCATCACGGCAAGCGGCGGCTGCGTGCAGGCCTTGAGGCCCTGTTCGATGGCGCTGCTGCGCGCCTGCTTTTCCTCGGGCGTCTGCTTCGGCATCGCGTAGGCCGCGCTGACCTGCAAAAATGCCTGTGTGTCCTGCTCCATCGCGGCCAGCAGCCGTTTGCGCAGCGCGTCTGCCTGCGCCTGTGCGCGGAGCGCAAGCTCCTGCACGGCCTCATATTTTTTTCTGCCGAGCGTCAGGCCGCTGACCATCGCGGTCAGCGCCGCGCCGACCGCGCCCGCCAGCGCTGCGGCGCTGCCGCCGCCGGGAGCCGGAGACGCGGAGGCGATCTCCTCCGTAAAGCCGCGTACCGTCAGTTCTGCCAGTTCCATGCGTCACACCTCTCATTCCATCCCAATCAGATGATATTCCATGACCTGCTTGCGGCAGTCATAATTTTCAAGCTTCAGATAGAATTCCGCGCAGTCGAGCAGCGCCTTTGCGGGCGTCAGGCCGACCACCTCGGAACCAATGATCCGCGCGCCGTAGCGGTCGGCCAGCTGGCGCGTCATTTCAAAGGCGTAGTAGATCGGCGTTTTTTCAAAGTTTGTGAGATTCATCGACACCTGCGCGATGTTCCGGCCCTCAAGCATCACGCCGATGGCCTTGCAGCAGGCAAAGCCGCCGTCCTTGGCGCGGATAGCCTTTGCGATCTTCTTTGCGACCTCGATGTCGGAGGTATCGAGATTGATGTTGTAGGCGATGAGCGGCATCCGTGCGCCGATGGCGATGATGCCCGCAGTCGGATGGATCCTCCGCTCGCCGTAATCCGGCGCCCAGTCCGGCTCCAGCAGCTTTTCCGGCATTCCCTCGAACTGCCCCTTGCGGCAGGCGGCCAGATTTCTGCGCTCCGGGCGCGAGGCGGAGTCCTCATACAGGAACGACGGCACGCGAAGCTCATCCCAGATGCGGGCAGCGACGCGCTTTGACAGCTCCACACATTCCTCTACGCTCGTGTCCATGGTCGGGATAAAGGGAATGACGTCCGTCGCGCCCATGCGCGGGTGCTGGCCTGTATGCCGGCGCATATCGATGGTTTCGGTCGCCTTTTTTGTCAGCTGGAACGCTGCCTCGCCCATCGCCTCGGGGGAGCCGAGCAGCGTAAAGACGCAGCGGTTATGGTTGCCGTCGGATTGTACGTCGAAGACGAAGCAGCCGGGGATGCTGTTCGCCGTGTCGACGAGGCCCTGAAACACCGCCGGATCCTTTTCCCGGCTGACGCTGAAATTCGGAACGCATTCAACAAGCTTTGCCATTGTATTTCCTCCTTATGTTCATGTGGAAATCATCATTTATAAGTGAAACCGTCTGTCGCCCCGGGCGTGCGTCCATACACAGCCCGGAGCGGCGGTTTTCTCCGGTTTTACAGAAGCCTGCCGCAGACCTGTTCTGCGGCTTCGAGCAATGCGCCCGACTTGACCAGGCGGTCAAGCTCGGCCATCTGGGGGTACATGACGACATCGGTATCGACCGGCGGGACGGTCTGGCGGATTTTCTGATAGACTGCCGCCGTCGCGGGGGCGAGGAGCGACTCGCCGCGCAGCCACAGCGCCTGCGCTGCGGCAAGCAGCTCAATGCCGACGACCTTCTGACTGTTGTCGAGGATCATGCGGGCCTTTCTGGCTGCGGTCGTGCCCATGCTGACATGGTCCTCCTGATTGGCGGAGGACGGAATGGAGTCCACCGACGCGGGGTGCGCGTAGACCTTGTTTTCCGACACCATGGAGGCCGCCGCGTACTGCGTGATCATGAAGCCGGAGTGTACGCCGCCGTATTTTGTCAGGAACGCGGGAAGGCCGTTGGACAGCGCGGGATTGACCATGCGCTCCAGCCGGCGCTCGGACACATTGGCATATTCGCTGAGGGCTATGCCCAGAAAGTCCATCGCAAGCGCGACCGGCTGGCCGTGGAAGTTGCCGCCGGAGATCACCTTGTCCTCCTCGGGGAAAATGAGCGGATTGTCGGTCACGGCATTGATCTCGCGGCTGACGATGTCCCACACATAGCGGATGGCGTCGCGGCTGGCGCCGTGGATCTGCGGGACGCAGCGGATTGAATAGGCGTCCTGCACCTTCTCCGGGTTGTGCGCGAAGGCCAGACGGCTCCCGTCCAGAAGCCGCAGCAGATTCTGTGCCGTGCGCATCTGCCCCTGCTGGCCGCGCAGCGCGTGCACCTCGGGATCAAACGCGCTCAGAATGCCCAGCTGTGCCTCGCACGTCATGGCGGCGGCGATATCCGCCGTTTTTGCCAGCTGCACGGCGTCGTATACCACGCCGCAGGCGATGGCGGTCATGATCTGCGTACCGTTGATGAGCGCAAGGCCCTCCTTGGCCGCAAGCTCAACGGGCGCAAGCCCGGCCAGCTCCATGGCCCGTTTTCCGGGCAGGACCGCGTTCTGATATTCCGCTTCGCCCTCGCCCAGCATGACCAGCACGATATGCGCCAGCGGCGCAAGATCGCCGCTCGCGCCGAGCGAGCCCTTCTCCGGGATCACCGGATGCACGCCGCGGTTCAGCATGGCAAGCAGCGTTTCGAGCGTCGACAGGCGGATGCCGGAATTGCCGCGTGCAAGCGCGTTGCACCGCAGCAGCATCGCCCCGCGCACGACCTCGCGCGGCAGCGGCGCGCCCATGCCGCAGGCATGGCTGATGATCAGATTGCGCTGAAGCGAAATTTGCCGAAGCCGGTCGTCAGACCGTAGATCACGGCCTTCTGCGCAAGCTTTTCGTCCACGTAGGCCCGTGCCCGGTTGATTTTTTCCTTCGCCGGTTCGGAAATTCGCACCTGCTCGTTGTGTCTGGCCACCGCGATGACCTGCTCGATCGTCAGCTCCATGCCGTTGAGTTCAATCATGTCCTGTCCGCCTTTCACTCGATCTGCCGCACAGCGGCGGCTCTTCTATCTTACAAGTTGAACAGTTTGTTGTCAATACACCGCTTTTAAAATATATATTCTGCACAAAAGCGCAGATTTTCCAGTCTCCGACCCAATTTGTTTTTATTCTTGATAATTCCGGCAAAACCGTGTATCGTATATATGATACTTTATAAAATCAGGAGAACGGTTCCATGAAAGACGGTTTTATCAAGGCCGCTGCCGGGACGATCGACGTCGTGGTCGCGAATGTGCAGTATAATACGAAGCAGATTTTGGCACGGATGCGTGAGGCGGACGCGGCGGGCGTGAATCTGCTGACGCTGCCGGAGCTTTGCCTGACGGGCTACACGTGCGGCGATCTGTTTTTCTCCGACTGCCTGCTCGGCGCGGTCGAGCCTGCGCTGGCGCGGGTCGTGGAGGCGTCGAAGGATCTCTACCCGGTCACGGCGGTCGGGCTTCCGCTTCGCTTCGGCGGAAAACTCTATAACTGCGCGGCAGTCGTCCACGCAGGACGGCTGCTCGGCGTGGTGCCGAAGACGCATCTGCCGAATTACGGCGAATTCTATGAGCTGCGGCAGTTTTCCTCCGCGAAAACGCTGGTGGGAAGGCGTATACGCTCCCGCTCTGCGGCCAGAGCGTGCCGTTTGGAACGGATCTTCTGTTCTGCTGCTCCGGGATGCAGGACTACACCTTTGGTGTGGAGCTCTGCGAGGATCTGTGGGTTCCCTGCCCGCCGTCGACGCGGCTCTGCGCGGGCGGCGCAGCCATCATTCTGAATCTCTCCGCCTCCGACGAGGTGATCGGCAAGGCAGAGTACCGCCGGATGCTGGTCGGCGCGACGTCGGCGCGGCTGGCCTGCGGCTATGTCTACTGCAGCGCATCGCCGACGGAATCGACGCAGGACATGGTCTTCTCGCGGCACCATCTAATCGCGGAAAACGGGACGATCCTCGCAGAAAACGAGCCGTTTGCCGACGCTTCGCTGACGGTCTCCGAGATCGACGTGCAGCGGCTCATGCACGAGCGGCACCGCACGACGAGCTATGATTCCGTTCCCGGCCTTCAGCCGGTCGTTTTCGATCAGCCGCTGCGCGACACGGTTCTGACGCGGCACATCGCGCCCAATCCGTTCGTCCCGCCGTATGACGAGCAGCTGCGCGCCCGCGCGGAGGCGATTCTGCGCATCCAGTCGCAGGGCCTGAAAAAGCGGGTGGAGCATACGCACGCGAAAACGGTCGTGCTCGGCATTTCCGGCGGTCTGGACAGCACGCTGGCGCTGCTGGTGTGCGTGCGCGCGTTCGATCTGGCCGGACGCAGCCGGAAGGAGATCCAGTGCGTCACCATGCCGTGCTTCGGCACGACGAAGCGGACGAAGTCCAACGCGGTCAGGCTCTGCGAGGAGCTTGGCGTCAGCGTGCAGGAGGTCAATATCACCGCCTCCGTCCGGCAGCATTTCGCGGACATCGGCCACGACGAATCCGTGCATGATGTGACATACGAAAACTGCCAGGCGCGCGAGCGCACGCAGGTCCTGATGGACATCGCGAACCAATCCGGCGGACTGGTCATCGGCACGGGTGATCTTTCTGAGCTTGCGCTCGGCTGGGCGACGTATAACGGCGACCATATGTCCATGTACGCGGTCAACTGTTCGGTTCCCAAAACGCTGGTGCGCTACATCGTGCAGTATGAGGCCGGGAGCAGCGCGCCTGCGCTGCGGGAGGTGCTGCTGGACATTCTCGACACGCCTGTTTCGCCGGAGCTTCTGCCCGCGGACGAAAACGGACAGATCGCGCAGAAGACAGAGGATCTCGTCGGCCCGTATGAGCTGCATGATTTCTTCCTGTACCATCTGCTGCGCTTCGGCTCACGGCCGCGCAAGCTGTTCCGGATGGCGAAATACGCGTATGGCGGCAGGTATCCGGACGACGTGATCCGGCACTGGTTGAAAACGTTCTGCCGCCGGTTCTTCCAGCAGCAGTTCAAGCGCTCGTGCATCCCGGACGGCCGAAGGTCGGCTCCGTGACGCTCAGCCCCAGAGGCGACTGGCGTATGCCGTCCGACGCGTCGAGCAGCCTGTGGCTTGAGGAAGCGGAAGCGCTCTGATTTCCCCCATTTTTGCGTCCGCCCGGTTGACAAGCGGCGTCCAGCGTGCTATGATTGTCACAGATTTTCATAAGGAGAGTCTTCTCATGTTCACTTCTGTTTTCGCATCCTACTATTACTTTACTGTCGCCAGATAGTAAGGTCAATTTGTGATGCGCAGAAGAGCCTGTGATTTGTATGCGGCACAGAATTGACTGTGCCGCATTTTTTTATTGTACTGGAGGTCAAAACCATGATTGTCGTATTGAAGCACAACGTCCCGGACGAAAAGCGGAACCAACTCATTACTGGCTGCGGAACCCAGAGAATCGATGTACACCCCTCGCTCGGCGAGTATCAGACCGTTCTGGGGCTGGTTGGCGACACAAGCCGGATTGATATGTCTTTGCTGGAAAGTCTGGATATCGTCGATTCCGTCAAGCGCGTTTCAGACCCGTTCAAATGCTGCAACCGCAAGTTCCACCCGGACGATACCGTGGTTTCGGTCGGGGATGCGAAATTCGGCGGCGGGCATTTCGCCATGATCGCGGGGCCGTGCTCGGTCGAATCGGAGGAGCAGATCGTCTATGTTGCGAAGGCTGTCAAGGCCGCAGGCGCGCAGCTGCTGCGCGGCGGCGCGTTCAAGCCGCGCACGTCCCCGTATGACTTCCAGGGGCTGCATGGCGAGGGCATCCGCCTGCTTGAGATCGCCAAGCAGGAGACGGGGCTGCCCATCGTGACGGAGCTCATGAACATCAAGCATCTGCCGCTGTTTGACAACGTCGACATCATCCAGATCGGTGCGCGCAACATGCAGAACTATGACCTGCTCAAGGAGCTGGGGTCGGTGAAAAAGCCGATCCTGCTCAAGCGCGGTCTTGCCAACACGCTCAAGGAGTTGCTGATGAGCGCGGAATATATCATGGCCAGCGGCAACGACAATGTCATTCTCTGTGAGCGCGGCATCCGCACGTTTGACGATTACACCAGAAATACGCTCGATCTGGCGGCGGTTCCGATGCTGCATGAGCTGTCGCACCTGCCGGTCATCGTCGATCCCAGCCACTCTACAGGCATCAACCGGCTTGTGCCGCCCATGACGCTGGCGGCTGCCGCCTGCGGGGCGGACGGCGTGATCGTCGAGGTACACAATGACCCCATCCACGCCCTGTGCGACGGCGCGCAGTCTCTGACCTGTGAGCAGTTTGCAGAGGTCGCGCGGAAGGTACGCGCGGTGCGCGAGGCGGTGGCGGAATGACGGTCGGGATCGTGGGTCTGGGCCTCATCGGAGGCTCGTTTGCAAAGGCGTATCACGCTGCCGGTTGGACGGTGTACGGCTATGATGTGGACGAAAGTATGCTTGCCTTCGCGCAGCTGGCGGATGCGGTGAACGCGCCGCTTACGATGGAGAACATCGGCACGTGCGATCTGGTGCTTCTGTGCGTGCGGCCGCTTGCCGCGATCGACTATCTGCGTTCTGCCGCGCCGCATATCGGAAGCAGGCCCGTCGTGATCGACTGCTGCGGCACGAAGCGCGTGGTCTGCGCGGCGGCGTTCCCGCTGGCGGAGCAGTACCGGTTTACCTATCTCGGCGGACATCCGATGGCCGGCACGCAGTATTCCGGCTTCGGCCACGCGCGTGCGAATCTGTATCACAATGCGCCGATGGTCATTGTGCCGCCGGATTTTGACAATATCGCGCTGCTCTCGCGCGTGCAGGAGCTGCTGCGCCCGGCAGGCTTCGGCAGCTACTCCGTCACGACGGCGGAGAAGCACGACGAAATGATCGCGTTTACCTCACAGATGGCGCATCTCGTCTCGAATGCATATATCAAAAGCCCGACGGCAAGGGCGCACAAGGGCTTTTCCGCCGGAAGCTATAAGGATATGACCCGCGTGGCATGGCTGAACGCGCCGATGTGGTCGGAGCTGTTTCTGGAAAACCGGGACAATATGCTCCATGAGCTGGACTGTCTGATGGACCGGCTGATGGAATACCGCGCCGCGATCGCGGAAGACGATGCAGCAGCGCTGACGCAGCTGCTCGAGGACGGCAAAAAACGCAAGGAGGAGGTCGACGGACGATGAAAACAGTCACGGTCTCCGCCTCAAGGCGGTACGACATTCTGATCGAGCGCGGGCTGCTGCGGCGCGCGGGCGAGCTGGTGCGCGGCGTGACGAACGCAGGCACGGTCATGCTTGTCTCGGATGATTCCGTATGGCCTTTGTATGGCGAAACGGTGCAGAAAAGCCTTGCAGACGCCGGGTTTTCCGTGTGCCGGTTTGTGTTTCCGCATGGGGAAAGCTCCAAGTGCGCGAAGACGTATCTGGCGCTTCTCGACGCGCTGTGCGAAAACCAGCTGACGCGGGCGGACGCAGCCCTCGCGCTGGGCGGCGGCGTAGCGGGTGATCTGACAGGCTTTGCGGCCTCTACGTATCTGCGCGGCATCGGCTTCATCCAGATCCCGACGACGCTGCTGGCCATGGTCGATTCCTCCGTCGGCGGCAAGACAGCCATCGATCTGCCTGCCGGGAAAAATCTGGCCGGGACGTTCTATCAGCCGTGGCTCGTGCTCTGCGACCCGGACTGTCTGGATTCCCTGCCGGACGAAATTTTCCGCGACGGCTGCGCGGAGGTCATCAAATACGCGGTGCTTGGAAACGCGCCGTTTTTCGAGGAGCTGAACCGCACGCCGCCGCATGCGCAGCTGGAGCATATCATCGAAACGTGCGTGCGGATGAAGCGCGATATTGTCGCGCAGGATGAATTTGACCGCGGACAGCGGCAGCTTCTGAATCTCGGCCATACCTTCGGCCATGGGATCGAGGCGTGCAGCGGCTTTTCCGTCAGCCACGGCTCCGCCGTCGCCATCGGTATGGCGATGATCGTGCGGTCGGCTGCGCAGCTTGGCCTCTGCACCGCCGGGACGCGGGACGCGGTGCTGGCGCTGCTGCGGCAGTACGGCCTGCCGGTCGACTGCGCATATCCGGTCGAACAGATGCTTGGAACGATTCTACACGACAAGAAAGCCTCCGGCGGCGCGATCAATCTGATCGTTCCAACGGCTGTCGGAAGCTGCGAAATACGAAAGACCCCTGCCTCCGAAATTTCCGACTGGCTGAGGGCCGGAGGTGCGAAATGACGCGGACGGTAGCTCCCGGCCCGTGCACGGGCGCGGTTCAGATTCCGGCCTCCAAATCGCAGGCGCACCGGATGCTCATCTGCGCGGCGCTCTCCGAAGCGCCGTCCCGGCTGGTTCTGGACGTCTTCAGCGCGGATATTGAGGCGACGGTGCAGTGTCTGGAAGCGCTCGGCGCACGATGCGGAAAAATTTGGACGGGCTTTCTTGATCACGCCGGTCAGCAGTTTGCCCGCGCAGGCGCGGCTGGATGTGGGCGAAAGCGGGTCGACGCTGCGGTTTCTGCTGCCGGTGCTCGGTGCGCTGGCGTTCAGGCGGAGGTTCGGATGCATGGGCGGCTGCCGGAGCGGCCCTTGTCCCCGCTGTGGGAGGTTCTGGAGGCGCATGGAATGCAGCTGCAGCAGGACGGGGCCGTTCTGTACACGGACGGGCAACTGATCGCGGGGGACTATTCCCTGCCCGGCGATGTTTCTTCGCAGTTTATTTCCGGACTGCTATTCGCACTGCCGCTTCTGAGCGAAAACAGCACGCTGACGGTCACGGGAACGCTCCAATCGGAGCGATACGTCGCCATGACGGAGCAGGCGCTTGCGGAGGCGGGAATTATCATGAAAAAGCACAGACAGGTCTGGCAGATCAGCGGCGGGCAGCGCTATGCCGCGCCTGCCGTGCAGGTGGTCGAGGGCGACTGGTCGAGCGCAGCGTTTTTCCTGTGCATGGGTGCGCTGACAGAGACAGGCGTGAGTGTATTAAGGCTAAATCCCGCGTCCTTGCAGGCCGACCGGGCTATTATGGAGATTCTGACACGGTTCGGCGCAAAGCTGGCCGTCTCCGGACAGGCTGTTATCGTGCGGCGCGGCGCGCTGCACGGAATTACGCTGGATGCCGGGCCGATTCCCGATCTGATCCCGGTCGTTTCGTGCCTCGCCGCGCTCTGCGAGGGCGAAACACGGATCATAAATGCGGCGCGGCTGCGGCTGAAGGAATCTGACCGTCTGCAAACGACGGCGGCATTGATTTCCGCGCTCGGCGGCAGCGTGCGGGAGCTGCCGGACGGACTGGTCATCTCTGGCCGCGCACGCCTTTCCGGCGGCACGGCGGACGCCTGCGGCGACCACCGCATCGCGATGAGCGCCGCCATGGCCGCCTGCGGCTGCGAGGGCCCGGTCACGGTATCGGGAAGCGAATGCGTCGCGAAGTCCTATCCCGCATTCTGGGAGGATTTTGCTTCTTTGAGGGAGGATGCAGTATGAGCAGCGTGTATACCGGAAATCTGACCGTCTCTATCTTCGGCCAGTCCCACGCGCCTGCCATCGGCGTCACGATTGACGGACTCCCAGCTGGCTCCCATCAATCCGGATGAATTGCAGCGGTTTTTGAGCCGCCGTGCGCCCGGGCAGAACGCGTGGTCGACGCCGCGCAGAGAGGCCGACGCGCCGGAATTTTTATGCGGGCTGAAAAACGGAAAAACCTGCGGCGCGCCGCTCACGGCCATCATCCGCAACACCAATACGCGCTCCGGCGATTATGAAAATCTAAAGGATATCCCCCGCCCCGGCCACGCGGACTACACCGCGCAGGTCAAATTCGGCGGCGCGCAGGACGTAAGCGGCGGCGGGCACTTTTCCGGACGGCTGACCGCGCCGCTGTGCATTGCGGGCGGCATCTGCATGCAGCTGCTGGAACGCGAAGGCATTTCCATCCGCGCACGCATTTTGTCCATCGGGCACGCCATGGACAGCGCGCCGTTTGACGCGCCAGTCGCGGAAAAGCCGTTCCCGGCTGTTTCCGACGATGCGGCAGCGGCCATGCAGGCGGAGATCGCGCAGGCAAGCAGACGGGGATTCCGTCGGCGGCGTGGTCGAATGTGTGGTTGAAGGATTGCCTGCAGGCATTGGCGAGCCGATGTTCGGCGGGCTGGAAAACCTGATCGCGCGCGCCGTATTTGCCATTCCGGCGGTCAAGGGCGTGGAGTTCGGCGCAGGCTTTGCCGCCGCACGGCTGCGGGGCAGCGAACATAACGACGCGTTCCGCGTGCAGGATGGGCACATTGTGACAGAAACGAACCACTGCGGCGGTATTCTGGGCGGCATTTCGACCGGGATGCCGGTCGTGTTCCGTGCCGCGTTCAAGCCGACGCCGTCCATTTCCCGCCAGCAGGACTCCGTCAGTCTTTCGCGGATGGAATACAACGCTCGTGATTCACGGACGGCACGATCCGTGCATCGTGCCGCGGGCCGTCCCGTGCGTGGAGGCTGTGGCGGCAATCGCCGTACTGGACGCGTGGATGGGAAGAAAGAAGGAGCTTGGATATGCATTCTGAAACACTGCGCTGCGGACTGCTGGGCCGGACGCTCGGCCACAGCTATTCTCCCGCGATCCACGCGACAGCTCGCGGATTACGCTTATTCTTTATATGAAAAGGAGCCGGAGGAGCTGGAGGGCTTTCCTGCGTCCGGGGAATTTGACGGTCTGAATGTGACGATCCCTTATAAAAAAACGGTCATCCCCTACTGCGCGGAGCTGTCTGACACGGCCCGCGCCATCGGTGCGGTCAACACCATCGTCCGCAGGCCGGACGGAACGCTCTGGGGCGGCAACACGGACGCTTACGGCTTTTCCATGCTGGTACAATCCAGCGGCGCGGAGATACGCGGCAAAAAGGCGCTCGTTTTCGGCAGCGGCGGCGCATCGGCAACCGCACAGTATGTCCTGCGGCAGATGGGCGCGCGGGAGGTTGTTGTTATTTCGCGTCACGGGACAAACAGTTACGAGAATCTCGGCCGGCACACGGATACGGAAATCGCCGTAAATGCAACGCCGCTCGGTATGTACCCGAACACCGGTGTCTCGCCGTCCGCGTTAAGCCGGTTCCGGCGCTGGAGGCCGCGCTGGACATGGTCTACAATCCGGCGCGCACGGAATTTCTGCTGCAGGCGGAGCAGCTCGGCCTCAAGCGGGCAAACGGGCTTCTGATGCTTACCGCGCAGGCAAAGAAAAGCTGCGAGGCGTTCCTCGGCGCACCGATTGCAGACGAGCGCATTGCCGCGATCACAAAATCGCTGGCCGCGCAGATGCAGAACGTGGTTCTCATCGGCATGCCGGGCAGCGGCAAGACGACGATCGGCACGAGACTTGCTGCACAGCTGGGCCGCACATTCCTAGACGCAGACACCGTACTCGAGCAGAAGGCCGGGATTCCCATTCCAGAGATTTTCCGGCTTGAGGGCGAGGATGGCTTCCGGCAGCGGGAGACGGCGGTGCTGGCGGAGCTGGGCAAGCGCTCCGGGCTGGTCATCGCTACGGGCGGCGGCTGCGTGACAAGGCCGGAAAATTACCCGCTGCTGCACCAGAACGGAACGATCTTCTGCCTGACGCGCGATTTGAGCCGCCTTCCCATCAGCGGGCGGCCCGTCTCGCAGGCGCTCGGCGCGGAGGAGCTTTACCGGCGCAGAAAGCCGCTGTATGAAGAATTTGCGGACGCTATGATCGACAACGACCGCACAGTAGAGGATGCTGTGCGGCAGATTTTGGAGGTGCTTGGATGAAGCTGCTGATATTGAACGGGCCAAATCTTAATCTGCTCGGCCTGCGGGAACCGGATATTTACGGCCGGCAGAATTACGCCGCGCTGGTGCGGTTCTGCGAAGATACGTGCCGCGAAGCGGATATCTCCTGCAAGGTCTTCCAGTCCAACCACGAGGGCGCGCTGGTCGATGAAATCCAGGCGGCCTACGGCGTGTTTGACGGCATCGTCATCAACCCGGCCGCCTATACGCACACGAGCGTCGCGATTCTGGACGCTCTGAAGGCTGTCGCGCTTCCGGCGGTCGAGGTGCATCTGTCCGACGTGACGAAGCGCGAGAACTTCCGGCAGATCTCCTATGCGCGGCTGGCCTGCGTGAAGACCTACATGGGACTCGGGTTCGAGGGCTACCGGCAGGCCATTCTGTTTTTGAAAGAATATCTGAATAAAAATTCAGATTAGATCATTTATCATGCATCAGGCAGCCCGTGTGGGCTGCCTGCCTATTTTTCGCCTTAATATGCAGGAATCCAGTTTGCTGTCTTTCATCAAAATGAATCAAATCTTTCTTGATTGTTCATATATTTCAGGTTTATACTAATTTTTGAAGGATTTCCGTTGAAAATACGAATTTATTGAAAAATATTTTTCTTGAAATGACAAATTGCATCTTGAAAAATGCACTTTGATGTATTATACTTTCACACAGCAAATCAATTCAGGAGGGAATAGATATGAAAAAGATTCTTGCATTGCTTCTCGCGGCTGTCCTCGTTCTGGGCATGGCCGCGTGTGCCGCTTCTCCCGCGGCTCCCACGCAGACGACGTCCGATACGGCTTCTGACGCATCCGATACGCCTGCTTCCAACGCTGAAACACCTGCAGCATCCTCCGGTGCCAAGCTGCGCTTCGTCACCGGCGGCGAATCCGGCACGTACTACGCCTTCGGCTCCGTCATTGCCCAGCACGCGACGAACAACGCGGGCGTTGACATTGTCGGCCTGGTCGGCAACGGCTCCCAGTCGAATATTTTTGAACTTGAAGACGGCAACGCAGAGCTGGCCTTCTGCCAGTCCGACGTCATGGCCTATGCCTACGACGGCACGAACCTGTTTGCCGATACCGGCGCTGTCAGCTGCTTCTCCACCGTCGCGGCCCTCTACACCGAGCAGGTGCAGATCGTCACGACCGATCCTGAGATCAAGTCTGTTGACGATCTCAAGGGCAAAAACGTCTCCATCGGCGCGGCCGGTTCCGGCGTGTATTTTAACGCCATGGACGTGCTCGGCGCATACGGTCTGACGGAGCAGGATATCAACCCGACGTACCAGTCCTTCGGCGACAGCGCGGATTCCCTGAAAAACGGCCAGATCGACGCGGCCTTCATCGTTGCCGGTGCTCCGACAACGGCAGTCACTGACCTTGCGACGACCAAGGACGTCTATCTTGTCTCGCTCGATGATGAGCACGTCGACAAGCTGCTTGCCTCTTCCCCGTACTACACCAAGGTCACCATCAGCAAGGATATCTACGGTCTTGACACTGACACCATCACCGTCGCCGTCAGCGCGGTCGTTCTCGCCCGCGACGACGTTTCCGAGGACGCCATCTACAAGCTGGTCGCCGATATCTTCGATAACGCCGCCAGCCTCACCGACACCCACGCCAAGTACGCAGAGGTCAGCACCGAGTTCGGCGCTTCCGTCACCTCCGTCCCCTATCATCCGGGCGCTGCCAAGTACTTCGCGGAAAAGGGCTTTGACGTTCCCACCAAGTAAGCTTCACGCGTGCTTTACGCATACCGGCGCTACGGCAGGGTCTCCCTGCCGTAGTTGTCGTACAAAAAGATGAAGGAGAGATGCATCTTGTCCAAGAATCCCGACAAGACCACCCCGCGACCGCAAACGCCGGTACAGAGCAGAATATCGCCGCCGACGTTGATGAGGTCATGCGCAAATATGACCGCGAATCCAACACCCGCATCTGGTCCGGCTGGCGCGCCATTATCATTAAGGTCTTTATGGCGTGCTTCGCCGTGTACTGCATCTGCATGACGCTGTTTTCCACGGCCATGCCGGAGATCCGGCTGCCGCTGTTCATGGGCTTTATCATCCTTGCGGGCTTTCTGAACTTCCCGGCCAGCAAGCATCACGTGCGGCCCAACTATCTGCCGTGGTACGACATTCTCCTGATGCTCGTCGGCGCGGCCTGCTTTTTCTACTTTGCACGCAACGCCATGACGATGATCCGGCTTGCCACCCGCATCCAGCCCATTCATGTGGTCATCGGCTGCATTGGTATTCTGGTGCTGGTCGAGCTTTGCCGCCGCTGCGTGGGTCTGCCGATCCTTGTGGTCGCCGGGCTTCTGGTCGTCTACGCGTTCTATAATCAGCTGAGCTATGGCGCAAGCTTTTATAAGGCCCTGCAGAACATCATCTACAAGCTGTTCTACACGACCAGCGGCGTGATCGGCACGCCGGTCAGCGTGTGCTATACCTACATTGTGCTGTTCATCATCTTCGGCGCGTTTCTGGAGCGCACCGGCATTGCGAATTTCTTTATTTCGTTCGCAAACCGGCTCGCGGGCTGGTCTTCCGGCGGCCCGGCAAAGGTCGCGGTTATTTCCTCCGCGCTGTGCGGCATGGTGTCCGGCTCCTCGGTCGGCAATACGGTCACGACCGGCTCGTTCACCATTCCGATGATGAAAAAAACCGGCTACAAGCCGGAGTTCGCTGGCGCAGTCGAGGCGGCTGCCTCGACCGGCGGCCAGATCATGCCGCCGATCATGGGCGCAGCAGCGTTTTTGATGGCGGAGTACATCGGCATTCCGTATGCGCAGGTCGCAGTCAAGGCCATTCTGCCCGCGATCTTGTATTTCACCGGCATTTTCATCTCCGTGCATCTGGAGGCGAAAAAGCTCGGCCTGAACGGCATTCCGCGCGATCAGCTGCCCAAATGGCAGCTTCTGGCCCGCAACTGCTATCTGATCCTGCCGCTGATCCTGCTGGTCTGGCTCGTGTCCTCCGGTGCAAAGACCATGTCGCACTCCGCCGCGTATTCCATTCTCGCGGCCATTGCAGTCGGCCTTGTCAACTTCTTTATGCTCCGCCTGCAGAGCGCGCAGACGCGCACGTTCCGCACCGTCGGCAAGGCCGCGCTCGGCGCAGCCGGCGATTCCGCGAACTCCGTCTTTGATTCTCTGGAAGCAGGCGCGAAGGGTGCCATTACCGTCGCGGTCGCCTGTGCGATGGCCGGTATCATCGCAGGCTGCATCACCGTCACCGGTCTTGCCTCCATTCTCATCAACGCCGTTGTGCAGCTGGCTGGCAATGCAACGTTTATCGGCCTAATTCTGACCATGATCTGCTGCATCATCCTCGGCATGGGCGTTCCCACGACCGCGAACTACTGCATCATGGCCTCCACCTGCGCGCCGATCCTTATCAAGATGGGGTATCCGCTCGTGGCGGCGCATTTCTTCGTGTTCTACTTCGGCATCGTCGCGATATCACGCCGCCGGTCGCGCTGGCGGCCTACGCGGGCTCGGCCATTGCGAAGTCGAACCCCATGAAGACAGGCATTAACGCGACGAAGCTCGCCATCGCGGCCTTCATCGTCCCGTTCATCTTTGCGTATAACCCGCAGATGCTGTTCGAGAACGTCACAAGCGTGTTCCAGGTCATTCAGATCGTTATTACGGCGCTTCTCGGCATTTTCGCCGTCGCCGCCGGTCTGGAGGGCTATATCCTCCGGACGATGCACTGGCCGCTGCGCGTGCTTGCGGTGATCGGCGGACTGACGCTGCTGATCCCGGGCACCGTCTCGGATCTGATCGGCCTTGTGATCGTCGCGGGGATCATCGCGCTGCAGATCGTGCAGAACAAAAAGGCTGCGCGTGAGACTGCGTAGGCTTTGGACAAACAGGCCCATCTGCCCCTTGCAAAAGTCTGCTGAATTGGATATAATACAGGCAAAGGCATGGATAATTTTTGCAAACAGGAGGTCAGAATATGAACTGCAAGGTCAAACAGTGCTGCGCGGCGCTGGCTGCGCGGAAGCTTGCCGAGCGCGATCCTGCCGTCGTGGAGATCACGCGCGGCGGAAAGAACAGATCCCATCACGTGCTCCGGAAGTCAGACATGAAAAAGATCGGTTTGATCGCGGGCGGCGCGTTCGTCGCGCTCACAGCGCTGAATGTGTACAGCCATTACAAGGTGCATCAGGCCATCGCCGACCGCAAGGTCAAAAAGCAGCTCGCCCCGCTGCGCGAGGAGCTTGACGCGCTCCGCACGGAAAACGAAGCGCTCCGTCAGGCGCTGGCCGAGATCAAGCCCCGCCAGCAGGAAACGGCCAGAAGCGCAGCCCAGGCACCGGGATCTGACACATAACAAAATGCGGCCCGCGCAGCAAAGGCGGGTAGTCATAAGACAGTTTCATTCCCGGAAGTAATGTCTGCCGGGTTATTGCATATATTAAAGCCACACGATAGAATTAAACAAAGCGATAAGTCGGAATGATAAGGTAGGTAAGGTCTAACATGCCAACGATTCAGTTAAAGGCGATGACGCGAAAACTATGTCACGAACTGTACAAGCATTGGGCGAATGATGTTCAGGTATATTGGATTTCTTCAATCTAAAGCTCAGGCCATCATATTGTTGCCCGTCGACCTCTCGTGTGCCTATGTTGCGATTGCATTCAACAAAGCCGAGACTTTTCAGCATGCACAACGAATCATACGAACATTGCCTGACCAGGTCTGCGTGTAAAAAATTTCGTCCGCGCCGATTTTTAACTGGTAATTTATAAAGGCACGCAAAGCGTTTGTGCCGATCCCATTGCCCCATAAATCATGTTCGCAAATACCAACGCCGACAGCCAGATGGACCATCTGCCCACTCTCGGCTGCTCCGATCCATTCGTAGTTTTCGTCAATGTGATAAGCGTTTACCGAGCCGATATGCCTGCCGTTCCATTCGATCTCAAGCCTGTAACGGCGGACATCATCCGGACGATCTTTTCTGGATTCGTAGGATTTCTGTCCATCTTCTGCGTTCGCTTTTATCTTCGTCAGTATCTTGAATTTTTCCCAAGGAGCATCCCACCATTCACGCTCCACAGTGAACCAGCGCACATAGTCTTCAATGTCGGACTCTATCATATTCAAAAAGGATAATGTTTTCAAATTCGATTCTCATCATGAACCCCTTTGCGTTTAATCCAGAGGCTTGTATACAGTAACTGCTTTGAGATACGCCTTGGCGCACGCGCCGGGCGCGTCTGTTTTATATGTGCGCCGAGATCCAGTCGTACATTTCGTGGTAGGCCGCTTCGTTCAGCGGGAAGACTCTTTTCGTCCTCCATCTGGCTTTTTTCGTAGCAGTATTCGCCGTGCCAGCATTCGCATTTCATGCTGCTCTCGTCAAAGTTGACCTCCTTCTGCGTCAGCATGACGATGTTCGGCGTGACGCGAAAGCGGAGCTTGCCATAGCTTCCGGTAAAGATATTGTTGTTTTCAAAGCTGTGCAGCACCGGCAGAAATAATGGTTCCATATGCGTCTGCCCTCCCTCTTTTTGTGTATCATACCACAAATTCCGCCGCGCGGCAAGATTGTTTGACTTTGCCTCTGCGATATGCTATGATTGCTGGGATTCTTTTTTACGATAAAGGGAGCAAAGGCAATGCAAAAGCAGGCAAAGGGCAGTATTCTTCTTCTCCTGTGCGCCATGATCTGGGGCGCGGCGTTCGTTGCCCAGAGCGAGAGTATGCAGTATATCGGGCCGTTTACGATGGGCGCGGCGCGTTTTTTTCTGGCGGGGCTGGTGCTGCTGCCAATCATTGCCGTGCTCGACCGGAAGGGCTGGTCGCAGAACCGGCCGGTCACGCAATCTGAAAAGAAAAAGCAGCTGCTGTCCGGCATGATCTGCGGCGCGCTGCTGTTCGCAGCGACAACGCTCCAGCAATTTGGTCTGCTCGATACAACGGTCGGAAAATCCGGCTTTGTAACGGCACTTTATATCGTGTTTGTCCCCATTCTGGGTGCGGTCATGGGCAGCGTGCCGGGCTGAAGGTCTGGCTGTGCGCGCTGGCCGCTGTGTTTGGAATGTACCTGCTGTGCGTCGGCTCCGGCTTTTCGGTTTCGGGCGGCGATCTGCTGACGCTTGGCTGCGCGGTACTGTTCGCAATCCATATCTGCTATGTCGGCGCGGTCGTGCCGCATATGGACGGCGTGCGGCTGAGCTGCGTACAGTTTCTGGTCTGCTCCGCGCTGTCCGCGGTCGGTATGTTTCTGTTTGAAGCGCCGGACCGGGATTCCATTCTGCAGTGCTGGTGGCCCATTGTATATGCGGGTGTCTTCTCCGGAGGCGTGGCGTACACGTTCCAGATCATCGGCGAACGCGATGTGCAGCCCGCGCTGGCTTCCCTGCTCATGAGTCTGGAGTCCGTCTTCGCCGCCCTGTTCGGCTGGCTGCTGCTCGGCCAGACGCTTTCCGCGCGGGAGCTTTTCGGCTGCGCGGTCATGTCTTCCGTACCGGGTCTTGTTTATTGGAGCAGTTGGCAGGGGCGGGGCTCCGCCCGATGGGCAGTTGAAAATATGCACAGCATTCTGTAGGGGCCGATGCCTACATCGGCCCCTACAAACAGATATGTAGGTGCTTACGGATTCGCTTTAAATTTTTTTGCTTATTCAATCAGGCAGACAGCGTGGGCAGCGATGCCTTCGCCGGAGCCGGTAAAGCCGAGGCGTTCTTCGGTCGTCGCCTTGACGCTGATGTTTCCGATATCGGTGCGCCGCGCATCGGCAATATTCCGGCGCATCTGCGCGATATACGGCGCAAGCTTTGGCCGCTGGGCGATGATGGTCGCGTCGAGATTGCCGAGGCGGTATCCGGCCTCTGCCAGTCTCCGGCTGACCTCACGCAGCAGCTCCATGCTGTCCGCGCCGAGATAGCGGTCGTCGTTATCCGGGAAAAGCTTGCCGATGTCGCCCATGGCCGCCGCGCCGAGCAGCGCGTCCATGACGGCATGGACAAGCACATCCGCGTCGGAATGACCGTCCAGTCCCTTTTCATACGGGATCGTCACGCCGCCGAGAATCAGTGCCCGGCCGGATACGAGCCGGTGAACGTCATAGCCATGGCCGATTCTCATACGCCCGCCCTCCGGCGCAGGATCAGCGCGGCCAGCTCCAGATCGAGCGGCGTTGTGATCTTCAGGTTCTCTTCATCGCCGTCGGTCAGCTGCACGGGCATGCCGAGCGCTTCGACAGCGCTGCAATCATCCGTGATTGCAATTTCCTGTTCTTTCGCATTCTGAAGCGCTGCGGCAAGCAGATCACGGTCGAAAACCTGCGGGGTTTGGACGGCGTAGAGTTTGCTGCGGTCGGGCGTTTCCTCAACTGCGCCATCTGTCGAGACTTTGATGGTGTCCTTGACGCGCACAGCGGGCGCTGCTGCACCGAACTTTTTTGCCTTGGAAACAGCGCGGCAGATGACTGCGTCGGTCACGAGCGGCCGTGCGCCGTCGTGGACGGCAACAAGCTGCGTGCGGTCAGAAACAGCTGCAAGTCCCGCCATGACGGAATCTGTCCGCGTCTCGCCGCCCGCGACGACCATGCGCATTTTGTCATACGCTTTGAGATACCGGCTGACCTTTTCCAGCAGTTCCTGCTGCGTGACAACGATAATCTCGTCGATCATGGCGCACTTATCAAACACGTCAACCGTCCGGCAGATGACCGGCAGGTTTTCCAGCACCGTCAGAATCTTATTCGTACCGCCCATGCGCGAGGATGTGCCTGCGGCGACGATCACGGCAGCACAGTAGGACCGCCCAATCTTCTCCTTGATTGCAAGCCCCTTGCGGAGCCTTTCGCTGAGTTTCATACCTGTTTTCTCCTGTTCACAGCCCTTGCACGAGCGTTTTATAGGTTTCCCCGCGCACCATAAAATTCTTGAACTGGTCAAATGCGGCGCAAGCTGGGGAAAGTGTCACGATATCCCCGGGGACAGTATACTGCTTTGCCAACCGTACCGCTTCTTCGAGCGTCTGCGCATGCAGAATTTCGGGCTGCCCATTCAAATAGTTCGGCGCAGACTTGACCGCCGCTTCGATCTTCTCCGCCGTCGCGCCGCAGAGAATCAAAAGGCGCACATGCGCACAGATCTCCGGCCCCAGCACATCAAACGGTATTTTTTTATCATATCCGCCTGCGATCAAAACCAGCTTCTGATGGAATGAATGCAGGCCCGCGATCGTGCGCGATGGGCTGGAGGCGATGGAATCGTTATAATATTTCACACCGTCCAGTTCCCGGACAAACTCAATCCGGTGCTCCACTCCCGCGAATGTGCGCGCAATCTCGTCGATATCTTCTTCTGTCGCAAGCCCCTCAACAGCGCAGGCGGCGGCCATATAGTTTTCGATATTGTGGACACCCGGGATGCGGATATCCGCAGCGGCCATGATCCGCTTCCCATTTCTGTAGATCACGCCGTCTTCCAGATATACGCCGTTTTCCGGCTTTGTCTGCCGGGAGAAGTACTCCACTGTTCCGTTTGCATCAGCTGCAAAACCGCGCGTAATAGCATTGTCGTAATTCAGAATAACCTTTCCGGCTTCACTCTGATGCGCAAAGACGTTTTTCTTGGCCTGCACATACTCTGCCATGTCCTTATGCACATCCAGATGGTTCGGAGCCACGTTCGTCACAACGGCAATATCGGCTGAGCGCTCCATCGTCATAAGCTGGAAGGAACTGAGTTCGACAACAGCAATGTCTGTCGGCGTCATGTCCGCTGCCTGCGGCAGAAGCGGCGCGCCAATATTGCCGCCGATCCAGACGCGATGCCCCGCATGCTCAAGAATTTTCGCAATCAACGTCGTGGTGGTCGTTTTGCCGTCGGATCCGGTCACGGCGATGATATGGCAGGGGCAGACCTCGAAAAATACCTCCATCTCGCTGGTAATCTCCGCACCGCTTTCACGCAGCTGGCGCAGCGCCGGGATATCTGGGTGCATGCCGGGGTGCGGAAGACAATATCGGCCTGCACATCGTCAAGATAATGTTCCCCAACGTGAAGCACAGCACCTGCCTGCTCCAGTTCCAGAACCTCCGCGTCAAGTTTTTCGCGCGGCGTTTTATCACAGGCCAGAACACAGATGCCGCGCGCAAGGAGCATGCGGATAAGCGGCCGGTTGCTCACGCCAATGCCGAGCACAGCGACTCTTTTTATCGGTAAGGGAATCAAAATACTGATCAACAAGATGATTCATATCCAAAAGCCTCTTTTATCATTTCCTGTCTGTATTATATCCGCGCGGGAAAGAAATTGCAATCCATTTGACTTTTTCCTGCAAATAAAAGTACAATACATGCGCGACCGGGTCGGACAGTCGCGGGCGCAGCGCCGAAAGGCCGCGCATGAGGAAAGTCCGGGCTCCGCAGGGCAAGGATAACGGGTAACGCCCGCCCAGAGCGATCTGAGGAAAAGTGCAACAGAAATAAACCGCCGGAGGCGTGTAGCTGTCTCCAGCAAGGGTGGAAAAGTGCGGTAAGAGCGCACGCATCGGCTGGACAGTCCGTTGCTGTAAACTCTATCCGGAGCAACACCGTGGAGGAAACAAGGCCTGCCCGGCTGCTTCCGAGAAGGTGGCTGGAGCGCACCGGCAACGGTGCGCCTAGATAGATGACTGTCGATTACAGAACCCGGCTTACAGACCCGATCGTAAAAAACGCCTCCGCTGAAAAGCGGGGGCGCTTTTGAATTATACGGTTTCCAGTTTGATTTTCCCGTCCTCGCAGGTTGCTTTGATAGAACTGAACGGATCAACATAGCTTTTGATGATACGTTCGGCGATGGGGTCTTCAAAGGTCGGTCTGGATGGCGCGGCGGAGATTGCGCGCACCATAGGACACAGAATAGGATTTCTTGACAAGATAATCCTTGACGCTCTCGTCCCACGCGAATTCGATACCGCGGCTCTCCAGCGACTGCTTGAGTTCCGAGAGCATAATATCTGCAATGCCGCGGAAGTCCTCCTCGGTCAGCTGGCGGAAGTAGATGACCTCGTCCACGCGGTTGATGAACTCAGGCCGCAGGAACTCCCGCAGCGCCTTCATGGCCTTTTTCCTTCGACTGCTCGGTCAGGCTGCGGCCAAAGCCGACGCTGCCGCCCTTCTGGCTGGAGCCTGCGTTGGAAGTCATGATGATGATGGTGTTTTCAAAATTGACGACTCTCCCTGTGCATCAGTGATGCGGCCATCATCGAGGATCTGAAGCAGGATATTCAGTACGTCCGGATGAGCCTTTTCTAGTTCGTCAAACAGAATGACGGAATACGGACGGCGGCGGATCTTTTCGGTCAGCTGTCCGGCCTCGTCATAACCGACATAGCCAGGAGGCGATCCAATGATCTTCGAGACGCTGTGCTTTTCCATGTATTCGGACATATCAAGCCGGATGAGCGACTCGACCGACTCAAACATCTCGCTGGCAAGGCGTTTGACAAGTTCCGTCTTACCAACGCCGGTCGAACCGACGAAGATGAAGGAAACGGGATGCTTCTTGACCTGAATGCCGACGCGGGAGCGGCGGATAGCAGACACAACGGAGGCAATCGCCTCGTCCTGCCCAACAATATGCTTTTTGAGTTCTGCGTCGAGGTTCAAAAGCTGCTCATATTCCTGCGCACGGATCTTGCTTGCGGGAATCTTTTGTCCAGAGTTCAATGATGCGGGCCAGATTATCAATCGTCAACGCGGGTTTTGGCAGCTTTTCCAGTTCTGCAATCTCAGAGTCCAGTTGAAGGTTCCGGCTGCGGAGTTCCGCCATGCGGGCATAATCGTCCTGCGTCTTTTCGGCGTTCTCCGTGAGCATGGAAAGTTCCAGATCGTAATCGGCATGCTCCTTTTTAAGCGCTTCGAGTCTGCCAATGTTCTTATTTTTCAGGTTCACATCCGAGCATGCTTCATCGATCAGGTCGATGGCCTTATCCGGCAGGAAACGGTCGGTAATGTAGCGTTCGGAGAGCAGAACGGCCTGCCGGGCGATCTCGGGCGTGATGACGACGCCGTGGAAGGCCTCATAGTAATGGCTGATGCCGCGGATGATGGCGATGGACTGCTCGATGGTCGGCTCGGCGACGGTGACGGGCTGAAAGCGGCGTTCGAGTGCAGCGTCTTTTTCGATATGTTTGCGGTACTCGTTGAAAGTCGTTGCTCCGATGACCTGGATTTCCCCTCGTGAGAGCGCTGGCTTCAGGATATTGGCGGCGTTCATGGATCCCTCTGCATCGCCTGCGCCGACGAGATTATGCACTTCGTCAATGACCAGAATAATATTGCCGAGTTTTTTGACCTCTTCAATGAGCCCCTTCATGCGGCTTTCAAACTGCCCCGGAACTGCGTGCCCGCGACGAGGGCCGTGAGATCCATGAGATAGACCTCTTTGTTCTGAAGCTTATACGGGACGTCCTTGTCGGCAATTTTCTGTGCAAGGCCCTCAGCGATGGCAGTCTTACCGACACCTGGTTCGCCGATGAGACAAGGGTTATTCTTCTGGCGGCGGTTGAGAATCTGGATGACACGCTCCGTCTCCTCTTCGCGGCCGATGATGCGGTCAAGCTTGCCGTCACGCGCTTTCTGCGTCAGATTCTGGCAGTAGGTGTCAAAGGAATTTATGCTTCTTGTTCTTGCTGTTCGGCTTGTCACCGGAGCGCTGGCGGCTCTCGTGTTTTTTCCGGCTCCGGGACGGCAGGCGTATTATCCTGCCCCTGACCGGCGGCTCCGAAAAGTTTATTGAGGAAGGGGAACGTGGCAGTCTGGCTGTCCGCTTCGTCGTCTTCGCCATCCTCCTCCGGGTCGCGGCTCTGGCCGAGCAGGCCTTCCAGTCCATTCATCGCCTCGGTCATCTCACCGTTGAGGTTCTCAAGGTCATCCTCGGAGAGTCCCATCCGCTCGATCATATCATCGACAGGCTTGATGCCCATCTCCTTGGCGCATTTGAGGCAAAGGCCCTCGTTGACGGTTTTTCCGCCGTCGATCTTCGTTATAAAAAATGACTGCAAGATTCTTTTTGCATCTTGAGCACAGGGTCGGTTTCATAAAAGGCTTCTCCTTATCGCGTTTCCTTAGCGTCGCTTGAAAAGAGCACGCAGGCATACCGGCTGTACGTCAAGGGCGATAACGCCGCGAAAGGCGTGCCGGAACGTCCGGCGGGCATGTGCGCTCTTGTCAAACGACGCTATAAAGTATATCACAGACAGGCAGTCGTATCTTTGCAGAATTGTAAACGTTTTTTGGAAAATTATTTACGGACATACAGTGCCCCATGGCCATTGGCCAGCAGAATTGCGGAGCCGTCCTCGCGCATCACAGCGCTGGACGCACCGGTCGTGTTGTCGGAAACATCATATTCTTTCAGATTCTGATCATAAATAGCAAGAGATCCGCTTGTCAGAAGCGCAAGATACCGGCCGGAAGCAGAAATATTCAAGATCTGCTCGCTGGTTGGGAGCGTGCCCAGTACCGTCCCGTCGTACCCGACAGTCAGGACGGTATAGCGGTTTCCGGCCTTATAGAGATTCATGACAAGCGTAACAAATCCAGAGCCGTCCAATGTAGTCCTTGAGATAGGCATCCTCAAAGGCATAGCTTCCGAGGCACTGACCATCCAGATCGTAAAAATACAGCGCATCTTCGCACAGGACACAGAGCGCATTTCCGGACAGAAAATGCAGATCGTAGATCAGGGCATTCCCTGATGGGGATGGTGCGGAGAATTTCCTCGGAATCTGTCCGGAAGAGAACGATAGAGGACTGGAACATGCCGTCCTCCTGCCCTAGCGCGGCAGCAGCGGCGTATTTTGCCCCGGAAGAGACGGTGCAGCGCATGAAATACTGACTCGACGAGAGCCATCGGTAGATCAAAGCCTGCTGGCTATTATAGACATAAAGCACGGAACGGTATCCGGATTCGCTGGATAAATAGCAGATGCTGCCGTCAGACGCAATATCTGCGTCGAGAATCGGCTTCTGCGAGGAAATATGCAGAACGGAGCCGTTTTTTTCTGGCTGGCAGCCTCCAGTGTATTTCCGCCGGTATCATAGGCCATCGCAATTTCGCCGCCGGTTTTCAGGACCGGTGCGGACATGGACGCCTGAATGGATGCAGTCTCCACACCGTCCTTGTCATAGAGGCTGAGTCCCGTTGCAGAGGCAACAGAAAGTCCGCCGGACAGATCAGCATAGCGGTTGGAGTTGCTCTCGTCGTAGACGAAGCGCCCCGTTTTGCTGTCGTCCGAGACGTTCAGATAGCGCACATAGCGCTGCATCGCGTCGAGATTCAGCTGGTCACGAAACACATACGCCGCGACGCCGCCCGTGACAAGCACAAGCAGGAGCGCAAATACAGCGATCCGCTTCCCAAGTCCCGGATGCTTCTGCGCATGCAGCTGCGAGACATTATCCGACATGGAAAACCGCCCTTCCGTCATCGTACCAAAGCTGTGTCATGTAAAGCCCGCCGGGCGGGACCGTCGGACCGGCTGCCGTCCGATCACCATTCAGGAGAATCTGCGCGACAGCCTCCGGCGGGAACTTTCCTTCCGCAGCATAGACGCAGGTACCAGCCATGGCGCGGGCCATGTTATAAAGAAAGCCATTGGCACCGACGCGCAGCGAAATCAAATCGCCGTCGCGTTCGACCTTGTAATCGTAGACCGTTCTCACAGTGGATTTCACATCTGTACCAACCGACCGAACAGCGGCAAAATCGTGCGTACCGACAAAGCAGTCGGCCGCACGCTGCATGATCTTCTCGTTCAAATGCTTGGGATAAAACCACGCGCGATTGACATAAAACGGATCGCGGATGCCGGAATTATAGATCAGATAGGTGTATTCCTTTTTGACGCACGAGCCGATTGCATTGAAGTCCTCATGCACCTCCATCGCATCCGTCACGACAATATCCTCCGGCAAGTGCGTGTTGAGCGCATACGGGATGCGGTCACATGGAATGCGGGCAGAGGTGCGGAAATTGGCGACGTAGACCCGCGCGTGGACGCCTGCGTCCGTGCGCCCGCAGCCGGTCATATGCACCGGATGGCCGACGACGGCAGCTGCCGCCTCTTCAAGCGTCTGTCCGACGGTCGTGACCGTCTTCTGCACTTGCCAGCCGTGATAGGCCGTGCCGAGATATTTAAGCGTCAGGGCAATATTGCGCATACAAAACTTCCTTATTATCAAAAGTAATTGGCTTAATGTGAGAACCGTCAAAAAACTTCCGTTATCTTGTGTTCTCGCCGCCAAGTTGGAACGAACGGTACTGGACAGCCTCGGCGATGTGTTCGGGGCGGATCTGGTCGCTGCCGGCAAGATCGGCGATGGTTCTTGCGACCTTCAGCACGCGGTCATAGCTGCGGGCCGTCATGCCGAGCGCGTCGAACGCCTGCTTCATAAGGGCGGTGCAGTCCTCGTCCAGCTGGCAGAACGTGCGCAGCTGCGCGGGCTGCATATAGGCGTTGCAGCGAGTCGACGTGCCGCTGTAGCGTGTGTTCTGGATGCTTCTTGCCGCGTCGACTCTGGCCTTGATGGCGGACGACGGCTCCGCCTCTGACCGGGAGCGCAGCTCGTCAAACTTGACGGAGCTGACCTCGACGATCATGTCCACACGGTCGAGCATGGGTCCGGAAATACGGCTCAGATAGCGGTCAACCGCTGCCTGTGAGCAGGTGCACCGGCCGCTGGGGTCGCCGTACCAGCCGCAGGGGCAAGGATTCATGGCACAGACCAGCATGAACTCGCACGGGAAGGTCTGCGAGCCCTGCACCCGGGAAATGGTGACCTGTCCGTCCTCAAGCGGCTGGCGCATGGATTCGATGGCGTCCCGGCGGAACTCCGGCAGCTCGTCGAGAAACAGCACGCCCTTGTGCGCGAGAGAAATCTCGCCGGGCCGGACATTCGCCCCGCCTCCGGCCAGCGCGGCTGCCGAGACGGTATGGTGCGGGCTGCGGAACGGACGCGATTCGATGAGCGGATGATCCGGGCGCAGAAGACCCATGACGGAATAGATCTGCGTGACGTCCAGCTGCTCCTGCCGCGTCATATCGGGCAGGATGGATGGCAGGCGCTTGAAAGCATGCTCTTACCGGAACCCGGCGGGCCTACCAGAAGAATATTATGCCCGCCTGCTGCCGCAATTTCAAGTGCCCGCTTGGCATTTTCCTGCCCCTTTACATCCTTGAAGTCCAGAAGCTGCTGTGTTCTCTGCTCCGGCTGCCAGACGGGCGCGGGATTGATCGGAGTCTGGCCGGTCAGGTGCGCAGTTAACTGCCGGATATCCTTCACGCCGTAGACGGTCAGACCACCCGCAAGCGTGGCCTCGCGCGCGTTATCCTCCGGGACGTACAGCTCCTCATAGCCGAGCCGCTTCGCGGCCAGCGCCATCGGCAGGACGCCGGGAACGGCGCGCAGCGCCCCCTCCAGACTCAGCTCACCGAGGAACGCGCAGCGTTTCTTCGGAAGCTTTACCTGCTCGGAGGCAGCCAGAATAGACAGGAGGATCGGCAGATCGTAGAGCGTGCCGGATTTCTTCGTACCCGCCGGAGCGAGGTTCACGATGATGCGGCTGACCGGGAACCGGAAGCCGCAGTTTTTGATCGCGGCGCGCACGCGTTCGCGCGCCTCCTTGACGGACGCGTCCGGCAGACCGACCAGATCGAACGCTGGAAGCCCCGTACCGATGTAGCATTCCGTCTGCACCTCATATCCGTTGACGCCTGATAGGCCGAGTGAGAGCACCTTACTGAGCATCTGCATCCCTCCGCTTTTTTCTTCGCATCTATCATAGCGCATTTCACGTTAAAAACCAACAGGTTTTTCAAAACTTGCCGGAACGAGGCGCAAAATTTCGTAAGATTTCCGCCAAATCCAAAAAGGTTATTCCAAATTTGATTTACATTGACAAGAAAATGTGATATAGTCAAGGTGCATGAATATGTAATTACTTTTAGGAGGTAATTGTTTTGGTTCGTAAATTCAAAACCATGGACGGCAACAATGCTGCGGCTCATGTATCCTATGCGTACACAGAGGTCGCCGGTATTTATCCCATTACGCCGTCCTCCCCGATGGCGGACTTCGTTGACCAGTGGTCTGCCGCAGGTCTGAAGAACATCTTTGGCACCCGCGTCAAAGGTTGCTGAGATGCAGTCTGAGGCTGGTGCGGCCGGTACGGTTCACGGCTCCCTCGGCGCAGGTGCTCTGACGACCACCTACACGGCGTCTCAGGGTCTGCTGCTGATGATCCCGAACATGTACAAGATCGCGGCGGAGCAGCTGCCCTGCGTATTCCACGTTTCGGCCCGTACCGTCTCGACCCATGCTCTGAACATTTTCGGCGATCACTCTGACGTCATGGCCTGCCGTCAGACCGGCTTCGCCATGCTCTGCGAGACCAACCCGCAGGAAGTCATGGATCTGTCCCCTGTCGCGCATTTGGCTGCGATCGAGGGCAAGGTTCCGTTCCTGAACTTCTTCGACGGCTTCCGGACCTCCCACGAGATCCAGAAGGTCGCCTGCTGGGACTACGCCGACCTCAAAGAAATGTGCAACATGAAGGCTGTTGAGGAGTTCCGTCAGCATGCGCTGAACCCGGAGCATCCGCTGCCCGCGGCTGCCATGAAAACGGCGATATCTTCTTCCAGCACCGTGAGGCCTGCAACCGGTACTATGACGAACTGCCCGCAGTTGTCGAAAAGTACATGGGCAAGATCAATGAGAAAACTCGGCACGAACTACCAGCTGTTCAACTACTACGGCGCCCCCGACGCTGACCGCGTCATTGTTGCGATGGGCTCCATCAACGACGTTGCTGAGGAAGTTATCGACTACATGAACGCACACGGCGAGAAAGTCGGCCTGGTCAAGGTTCGCCTGTACCGTCCGTTCTGTGCAGACAAGCTGGTCGCAGCCATCCCGGCTACCGCTAAGAAGATTGCAGTCCTCGACCGCACGAAGGAGCCCGGCTCCCTGGGCGAGCCTCTGTACATGGACGTTGTCACCGCTCTGGCCAACGCCGGCGTGCAGGCTACCATCATTGGCGGCCGCTACGGCCTCGGCTCCAAGGATACGCCTCCTGCTTCCATCTTCGCTGTTTACAACGAGCTGAAGAAGGACGAGCCGAAACACGAGTTCACCATCGGCATCGTCGACGACGTTACGAACCTCTCTCGAAGAGGACAAGAATTGCCCGAACACCGCCGCAGAAGGCACCATCGAGTGCAAGTTCTGGGGTCTGGGCGGCGACGGCACTGTCGGCGCAAACAAGAACTCTATCAAGATCATCGGCGACCATACCGACAAGTACGTGCAGGCCTACTTCCAGTACGACTCCAAGAAGACCGGCGGCGTCACCATCAGCCATCTGCGCTTCGGTGACAAGCCCATCAAAGCCCGTATTACATCAACAAGGCCGACTTCGTCGCCTGCCATAACCCGTCCTACATCACGAAGGGTTTCCCCATTGTCCGTGACGTCAAGCCGGGCGGCGTGTTTATGATTAACTGTCAGTGGACACCGGAAGAACTGGCTCATATCTGGACGCTGCTTCCAAGCGCTACATTGCAAAGAACAACATCCAGCTCTACACGATCAACGCCATTGATCTGGCACAGAAGATCGGCATGGGCAAGCGCACCAACACCATCCTTCAGTCCGCGTTCTTCTCCCTGGCCAAGGTTCTGCCGGAAGAGGACGCCATCAAAGTACATGAAGGAAAAGGCCACACAGTCCTATTCCAAGAAGGGCATGGACGTCGTCGAGATGAACCACAAGGCAATCGACGCCGGCGCTACCGCCTATGTGAAGATCGACGTTCCCGCTGACTGGGCGAACGCAGAAGACGTTGTCGTCGAGCACAACCTCGAAGGCAAGCCCGAACTTGTCAAGCAGGTTAAGAACATCCTCTTCCCGGTCGATAAGATGGACGGCGACTCTCTGCCGGTTTCCACGTTCGTCGATCATGTTGATGGACAGTTCGAGTTGGGCGCTGCCGCTTACGAAAAGCGCGGCGTTGCCGTTGCAGTTCCGGAATGGGATTCTGCAAAGTGCATCCAGTGCGGCAACTGCGCTTATGTCTGCCCGCACGCTACCATCCGCACGGTCGCGCTGACCGATGAGGAAGCCAAGAACGCACCCGCAGCTGCTAAGATCGTCCCGGTCAAGGCTGGTAAGGGTAAAGGCGTTTATCAGTTCACCATGGCCATCTCTCCGCTCGACTGCATGGGCTGCGGGCGTCTGTGTCGGCGCCTGCCCCGAAAAGGTTCAGGCTATCAAGATGGTTCCGCAGGAGACGCAGCTGGATCAGCAGGACGTCTTCGATTACTGCGTGAACAAGGTTTCCGAGAAGAAGGAACTCCAGACTGCTGACGTCAAGGGGAGCCAGTTCCGCAAGCCGCTGCTTGAGTTCTCCGGCTCCTGCGCAGGCTGTGCCGAGACAAGCTACGCGCGTCTGGTCACACAGCTGTTCGGCGACAAGATGTATATCTCCAACGCCACCGGCTGCTCCTCCATCTGGGGCAACCGGGCGCTACCAACCCGTACTGCACAAATGCCGAGGGCAAAGGGCCCCGCATGGTGCAACTCCCTGTTCGAGGACAACGCGGAGCATGGCTTCGGCATGTACCTCGGTCAGAAGGCCATCCGCGACAGCCTGATTGAGAAGACCAAGGCGCTGATCGCCGTCGAGTGGACGAACGCCGACCTCAAGGCCGCTGCGCAGAAGTACCTCGACACCGTCAACGATCTCGAAGCCAACGCCGCTGCAACCAAGGCGTATGTCGCGGCTCTGGAAGAGAACGTTGCAACTGTTGACGAACTGGCACAGGTTCCGCAGTTTGCCGAGCATGCTGCGGAACTCAAGGCCAAGGGCGAGAAGTACTGCGACTGCGATGCCTGCGCGCTGGGCGCGGACATCCTGTCCAAGAAGGATTACCTCAACAAGAAGTCCATGTGGATCTTCGGCGGCGACGGCTGGGCCTACGATATAGGCTTCGGCGGTGTTGACCATGTTCTCGCCTCCGGCGAGGATGTCAACATCTTCGTGTTCAACACCGAGGTCTACTCCAACACCGGCGGGCAGGCCTCCAAGGCTTCCAACATCGGTCAGGTCGCGCAGTTCGCATCTGCCGGTAAGGAGACCAAGTCCAAGTCTCTGGCGGAGATCGCCATGTCCTACGGTTATGTCTACGTTGCACAGGTCGCCATGGGCGCCAACGCCGCGCAGACCCTCAAGGCCATTCAGGAAGCGGAAGCTTACCATGGCCCGTCGCTCATCATCGGCTATGCTCCGTGCGAGATGCACTCCATCAAGGGCGGCATGCAGAACTGCCAGAAGGAAATGAAGAAGGCTGTCGACTGCGGTTACTGGAACATGTTCCGCTTCAACCCGACCGCGGAGAAGAAGTTCACGCTGGACTCCAAGGCTCCCGCCGGCGGCTATCAGGAGTTCCTGATGAACGAAGCCCGCTACAGCCGTCTGACCCGCGAGTTCCCGGAGCGTGCAACCGTTCTGTTCGCAAAGAACGAAGCGAACGCCAAGGAGCGCTACGAGCACCTGCTCAAGCTGGTCGATATGTACGACAAATAATTATCTCCTATGCAAAACGGGCGGTACCTTCGGGTACCGCCCGCCTTTATTATTTTTATAGTATCAGTTGTAGGTTTCTTCGAGATACAGCTGGACGCGGCGCTGGATGCGGTCTGCGATCTGTCCGGCGGACTGCTCCTCCGCGAAATAATACGGCAGCTCGTCGGCAAGAATCCCATCAACAGCTGCATCATAGTCAAATGCGGACACAGCCTCCGCCTGCAGTTCGCGCAGGAGATTCTGTGCGGTGGTATCTGTCATGGTATCCGTCTTTTTCTCAAAGTCCGACTGCACCGGCAGCCAGCCGCCGCGGCTGCGTGCGGCGTAGAGCGGCTCCGTGATCAGGAGCTCCAGAAACGCCCACGCCCCTTCCTTTTCCTGCGCATTGACCGGGATGGCCATCGGGGAGCGTCAGATAGAAGCTGGCGCGTCCCGCACCCGGAAAGCCAGGGATGGCAAGCCGGTTCAGACCGTCTTCGTATTCTTCTTCAAAATACTGTGCACGGCCGATCATCAGCTGCTCCAGCAGCGCCTGACCGGTCAGCAGCGCTTCGTGCGGCGATTCCGCCTCCGGCTGTGTCTGGCGCTTGGCAAGTTCCAGCAGGCAGAGAAACTCTGGAGAATCGAAGCTTGCCTGTGCCGTCGTCATAGTCTATAAAGGCATCCGGCGCATAAAGTAGCAGCATCTGAATCATGGATGCGCCATCGTCCTGCGAAAAGACGGAAGAAATGTCCGGGTGCGCCTGCGCGGTATCCAGAAAGTCTGACATGGACCAGCTCTCCCGGCCGCCGACGATCTCTGGCAGACCGGCAGCCGTTGCAAGCAGATAGGTCTGCGGCAGGCGGTACAGTGCGCCACCTGTTTCCAGTGCGTGCAGAAGATTTTGTGTGAAGTCCGTGCGCGAAAGCGTTTCGTCCGTGTCGATCCATGCGTACAGGTCTTCCAGAAGTCCCTGACGGGCGTACTGCGCGAACGGCAGGCCGTTTACAAACAGGAGGTCGGGACAGTCGCCATAGAGCAGATCCATGAAAAGCTGCTGATCGGCCTGTTCCCCGTACTGCGCCTCATAATCGACAAATTCAACCTGATATTCCGGGTACAGGGACATAAAATCCCGGACAGCCATGGAGAAGATACCGCTGCGGCTGCCCGCGATGCGGAGCAGGCTTTTTTTCGAGAAATCGCCCTCTGCCGGGGTCAGCCAGAACAAGCGGTACTGCACCGTTTCGTCCTCCGATGGGTAGAACTGCCGAGGTACTGCCCGTCCCCCATGCCGCAGAAGGCTTCAACGTCCATGTCGTACAGGCCGACCGTATCACAGACAAACAGCTGCGTCACGGCGTTCTCTGCGATCTGCCAGCCGAAGCAGGCGTCATTGGCGAAGATGAGGCAGTCATACGGCGTATTCTCACCCGGATAGAGCGCTTCGGTTCCGGTGCGAAACAGATCGGGTAGCGGGCAAAACGGCTGGATCTCATCATCCGCTATGGAATAAAGCATCTGCTCACTCTGTGCCCAGGCCAGAAGCGCACCGTCCCGCACATGGAAGAATCGTTTAATCTCTGCGGCAGGCTGCTTCCAGAGAAGCGTTCCGTCCATGGCACAGGCAAGAACGCAGGAACCGTCCGCGGCAAGTAGCAGTTCTTCATCCTGCACCGCCATGGCGGTCAGATTGGAAACGCCGGACAGGGCTTCGTCCAGCACGCGCGTCTGTCCGTCGGCGTGGAGCAGCCACTGTTCGCCGTCCGGAGTCTGACGCGATTCGATGTAATACAGCCACTCCCCCTGCCAGCGCCGCCTGCACGGCAAGGCCGTCCGGAGAAATCGGAAGTTCCTGCACGGTGCAGGCGTGTTCCGGTGTGTAATACGCCGCTGCTTCCGTCCGAAGCGGTTCGTCCGCACTGCCTGTGATCATACTGCCGGTCAGGACGGCTCCGCCGGAATACGGCAGCAGTGCGGTGCCCACCGTCATCCCCTCCGGCTCCGTGCGGGCCAATCGGTACTGCGCAGCCGGGATGCGGACGGAAACGCCGGAAACAGTCTGCTCCGTCTCCCCTGCCGCTGTCTGTGCGCTGCCGGGCTGCGTTGCAGGCAGTGTTTTTTTGCAGGCAGTGCACATGAAAAGGATCAACATTGCCAATACGAACGCACGGAATCGCTTCATTGTTCTGTCCTCCTTAGGTTTACTCTTGTAGACTTATCATAGCACGCAAGTTTACTCTTGTCAACCTTTTAAGACATATCAACTTTCAGACTGATGCAGCGCCCAATGGCTTCCACCGGTGTGCAAAAAAACGTATGTAGTTGGCAGGGGCGTGGCTCTTCTCCTCCCGATTGAAAACAGTTTCTTTAACGGCATTTTGGTAAATGCGAATGCAGTATCCCATTCGTTCGTATGGGCCGATGCCTATATCGCCCCGGCAGAATGCACGATTTTACGGAAATTGTGGAATTAGCCCAGCTCGGAGAAGTACTTGATGGTGCGGACCATCTGGCTGGTGTAGGAGTTTTCGTTGTCGTACCAAGAAACGACCTGAACCTGGGTATCGCCGTTCGGCAGGGGCAGAACCATGGTCTGCGTTGCGTCGAACAGGAGAACCGAAGCGCATACCGATGATGTCGGAGGAGACGATCTCGTCGGTGTTGTAGCCGAAGGACTCGGTGGCTTCCGCCTTCATCTGGGCATTGACCTGCTCAACGGTGACAGCACCCTTGACAACTGCGTTCAGGATGGTGGTGGAGCCGGTCGGGGTCGGGACGCGCTGTGCGGCGCCGATGAGCTTGCCGTTCAGCTCCGGGATAACGAGGCCGATAGCCTTGGCAGCACCGGTGGAGTTCGGAACGATGTTGACAGCGGCTGCGCGGCTGCGGCGGAGGTCACCCTTGCGCTGCGGGCCGTCGAGCGGCATCTGGTCGCCGGTGTAGGCGTGGATGGTGCACATAATGCCGGACTCGATGGGAGCCAGATCGTTCAGAGCCTTGGCCATCGGAGCGAGGCAGTTGGTGGTGCAAGAAGCAGCGGAGATGATGGTGTCTTCCTTGGTCAGCGTCTTGTGGTTGACGTTGAAGACGATGGTGGGCAGATCATTGCCGGCCGGAGCGGAGATAACGACCTTGCGGGCACCTGCATCGATATGCGCCTGTGCCTTGGCCTTGCTGGTATAGAAGCCGGTGCACTCGAGGACAACATCAACGCCAAGCTTGCCCCAGGGCAGATCAGCTGCGTTCGGCATCTTGTAGATGACGATCTTCTTGCCGTCAACAACGATGTAGTTGTCTTCGCCTTCGCCCTCATGGAACTCAACGGTGTGGCCCTGCGCAACATAGTTGCCCTGCGTGGAGTCGTACTTCAGCAGGTGCGCAAGCATCTTGGCGGAAGTCAGGTCGTTGATGGCGACGACTTCGTAGCCCTCAGCGCCAAACATCTGACGGAACGCCAGACGGCCGATACGGCCAAAACCATTGATTGCAACTTTAACAGACATAATGAATTTCCTCCTTATTACCTGCCGGCTGGATGCCGGCCAATATACTGTGTGTTCCACAACATTCTGCTAAATTATACCGCAATATTCTTCCGATGTCCAGTATTATTTTACCCAAAAACCAACGGTTTCTGCCTTAAAATCTTTACAATTTCGTCTGTCTGTCCAAATTATTTATGAGGCTGGCTGAAAAAGTTTTGGAAGCAGTAAATTTTCTGTGAACACTGCGCGGAAAGGTCTGCGATTCCATAGATTTGTTCATAAATCCAGTGTATTCTAATTCTGTTTATTCTGAAATGAAGGATCGTGACCCAATGCTTGAGCTGAAACAGATCGTAAAGGACTATCAGGCCGGAGACACCGCCGTTCACGCGCTGAAGGGCGTGTCGATCCGGTTCCGGCGGCATGAATTCGTCGCTGTGCTGGGGCCGTCCGGCTGCGGAAAGACGACGCTTCTGAACATCATCGGCGGACTGGATCAATATACCTCCGGCGATCTTGTCATCGGCGGACGCTCGACGAAGGACTTTTCCGCGCGGGACTGGGATACCTACCGCAACCATTCCATCGGTTTCGTCTTTCAGAGCTATAACCTGATCCCGCACCAGACGGTTCTGCAGAACGTGGAGCTTGCGCTGACGCTCTCGGGCGTAAGCAAGGCCGAGCGGAAAAAGCGCGCCGTGCAGGCGCTGAAAAAAGTCGGGCTGGGTGACCAGCTGCATAAGAAGCCCAACCAGATGTCCGGCGGACAGATGCAGCGCGTTGCGATTGCGCGGGCGCTGGTCAACGATCCGGAGATTTTGCTGGCCGACGAGCCGACCGGCGCGCTGGACAGTGAGACGTCGGTGCAGGTCATGGAGCTTCTGAAGCAAATTGCGGACGAGAAGCTCATTATTATGGTCACGCACAACCCGGAGCTTGCCGCGCGCTACGCTACGCGGACGGTGCGGCTGCTCGACGGAAGCGTTCTGGCGGACAGCGCGCCGTATGAAGACGCGGCGGAGCCGCCAGTGAAGGCGGAAGCAGGTAAGCGGCGCACGTCCATGTCGTTTTTCACGGCACTGGGACTGAGTCTCAATAACCTGATGACGAAGAAGGCCCGCACGATCCTGACCGCCTTCGCGGGCTCCATCGGCATCATCGGAATTGCGCTGATCCTGTCCCTCTCCAATGGCATTCAGACGTATATCAACGACGTGCAGGAGGACACGCTTTCGTCCTATCCGGTGACGATCGAGGCGGAAAGCGCGGATATGTCCGGCATGGTGACAGCGCTGATGGGCGTACACAGCGAAGAAGCCGGAAAAACGCATACGGACGGGCGCGTCTACGCGTCCAACGTCATGTATGACCTGATGCAGAGCCTGAACGAGAACGGCACGCAGACAAACGATCTGGAAGCGTTCAAGCGCTATCTGGATAACCCGGACAGCGAAATTCATCAATATCTGACCTCGATCCAGTATGCCTACGACCTGTCTCTGCCGGTTTACACAAAGGATGCCGACGGGAATATCGTCAAGGCCGACGTGATGGAGCTGCTGCAGAACATGATGAGCAGTATGTACGGCGGCGATTACAGCAGTTATTTTTCGCAGTTCGGCAGCTATTATTCCGCCATGGACGTCTGGGAGGAGCTGCTGCCGGACGAGGACGGGACGGGGATCTCCCCGCTTTTGAAGTCGCAATACGACGTGCTCTACGGCAGATGGCCGGAAAGCTATGACGAGGTTGTGCTGATCGGAGCGAAAACAATGAGATCTCCGATCTGGTTATGTATGCGATGGGCCTCAAGACCGAGCAGGAAATGACGGACGCGATGCAGGCGGCCATGAATCAGGAGACGATTGAAAAATCAGACGCGAGCTGGAGTTATGAAGAGCTTTGCGGGCATAGCTTCCAGCTGATCCTGCCCTTTGAGCATTACGCCCAGAACGCGGACGGCAGCTGGACCGATCTGAGCCAGAGTGAGGCGGGGATGGAATATCTCTACGGCTCCGACGAGGTCGGCACGACGTTGAAAATCGTCGGCGTGCTGCGGCCGGACCCGGACGCGGCGAACAGCATGGTGCGCGGGTCGCTGGGGTATACGAGTGCACTGACGCAGTATGTGCTGGACGCCGCCTCCGAAAGCGCGGTCATCCGGCAGCAGCTGGACGATCCCGAAACGGATGTTCTGACAGGCCTGCCGTTCAAAACAGGTGACGAGGAAGCGCCGGACGCGGCACAGATGCGCGAGGCGGTCGGAGCCGTTATGGCGGATGCGGACACGCAGGAAAAGGCGCAGATGTACGCAGATATGTCAAAGCAGGCGCCGGGCGAGTATCTGGACAGCGCCGTGCAGCAGGCCATGGACGGCATGACGCGTGAAACAATTGAAGCGCAGATGACGGACTCCTACGCCGGGCAGATGGGCACTGACCCGGAGACGGTGCGCGGATACATTGCACAGATGGACGACGAGACGCTGTTCGATTATGTTGCACAGATGCTGCGCGAGCAGATTGCAGCGCAGTATGCCGAAGCAGTCTCGGCGCAGCTGGCCGGGCTTTCGTCCGAGCAGCTGGCCGCCGCGATGGACGCGGCTGAGCTGACAGACGAGCAGGTGCAGTATCTCTATGACACATATGTTCCCGCCGCGTATTCGGATTCGACTCTTGAGGACACGCTTTCGGCGCTCGGATATGTAGAACGTTCCAATCCGTCCAAGATCAATCTGTACACCTCCACATTTTCAGGCAAGGACGCCATCGGCGATTGCATCGAGCACTACAACAGCGCGCTGCCGGAGGAAGACCAGATCACATATACGGACTATGTTGCGTTGCTGATGCGTTCGGTCACGACGATCATCAACGCCATTTCGTATGTGCTGATCGCGTTTGTCTCGATCTCGCTGGTCGTCTCGTCGATCATGATCGGCATTATCACATATATTTCCGTGCTGGAGCGCACAAAGGAGATCGGCATTCTGCGCGCCATCGGCGCGTCGAAGCACGATATCGCGCGGGTATTCAACGCCGAAACGCTGATCGAGGGTCTGATTGCGGGATTGCTTGGCGTGGGACTGACGCTGGTGCTGATTTTGCCGATCAACGCGGTCGTACAGCATCTGACCGACATTGCCTCGCTCGGCGCAAAGCTGCCGTGGCAGGCCGGTGCGGCGCTGGTCGCCATTTGCAGCTTCTGCTCCTTTGTCTCGCGTGCATAGACATACAGCTTGTCCGAACCCCTGTAATACTCCTGATAACTCCCGTCGCGGACGACGGGCAGGCTTTTGCGCAGGGCAATCGCCTTCTTATAGAAATTCAGAATCGAATCCGGGTCATGCAGCGCCTGCTCGACATTGATGTCCTTGTAATTCTCATTTATATAAAACCACGGCGTACCCGTCGTGAATCCGGCGTGTTCCCCGCCGGTCCACTGCACCGGCGTGCGGGCCGAGTCGCGCGAGGCGCGGTGATAGAGCGCCAGCCGCTTTTCCTCCGGCCAGTCCGGGTGCTGGTTGCGGGTCTGCACGTCCTCGTACATACTGGTGCTTTCCGGCCGCCAGTTCGTCATGCCGAACTCCTGCCCCTGATAGACGAACGGCGTGCCCTTTAAAAACAGATAGCTGACAGCCAGCATCTTTCCGCTTTCCACGCGGTACTGTTCGCTGCCGTAGCGTGAGATCACGCGCGGGTGGTCGTGATTTTCGAGATACAGCGCGTTCCAGCCGCGCCCGTCGAGCTCCGTCTGCCAGCTGGAGAAGGCCCTGCGCAGCCGGTTCAGCGAGAAACTGCGCGGCATGTAGTCCGTAAGGAAGCAGTCGGCGCACATACACTGGAACTGGATCATCATGTCGATCTCGTTCGTGTCGGACTCTTCGATATAGTCCAGCGCGCGCTGCGGCGTGACGAGCGGGGCCTCAGCGATGGTCATGCAGTCGTAATTGGCCAGCACATCACGGCGGAATTCCTGCAGATACTCATGGATGTGCGGGCCGTGGTTGTAAAACCGGATGCCCTTGAAGACCGGGAACAGGTAATCGTCCGGCAGGCCATCCTTTTTGGAAATAAAGGTGATCACATCTTCACGGAAGCCGTCGACGCCGAGATCGAGCCAGAATTTGAGGATCTTCTTGACCTCGGTTCGGACAAGCGGATTGTCCATGTTGAGATCCGGCTGCTTGACGGCAAACAGATGCAGATAATATTCCTGCCGCAGATCGTCCCACTGCCATGCCTTGCCCTCAAAATGACTGTCCCAGTTGTTCGGCAGTTTTCCGTTCGGCTTTGCGGGCCGCCAGATATAATAATCGGTATACGGCTCGATGCGCCGCCGGGATTTCTGGAACCATTCATGCTCGTCGCTCGTATGATTAACGACCAAATCCATGACAAGTTTCATCCCGCGCTCGTGCAGGCCTTCCAGAACAGCCCGAAATGCCTCCATGCCGCCGTATTCCGGCGCAATGTCCATGTAATCCGAAATATCATAGCCGCAGTCCGCTCCGGGCGACGGATAGAGCGGCGAGAACCAGACACCGTCAATGCCGAGTTCCTTCAGATAGTCGAGCTTCTCTAATACCCCCACAGATCGCCGATCCCGTCACCGTTTCCGTCGCGGAAGCTCCGGGGCCAGATCTGATAAAAAACCATGTCCTTAAACCATCTTGTATGACGCATATTCATTTCTCCCCATGCCGTTCGTTGGTTTCCATAACAACAACATTATTGTAACATATCACCGCAGTTTCGCTATATGGAAACCTGAACAGATTTTCAGGCCCGCTTTCGTCCAAAATTGACACTTGCGGGAGACTGGAAAAACACATACAATATAAACAAGTATATACACCCATAAGAGGTAAAAGGAGGACGACCCATGCGGCTGCAGTTCCCGGAAGGATTTTTGCTTGGCGTCAGTTCCGCCTCGGCGCAGATCGAGGGCGGCGAGGTCGGAAGCAACTGGAATGACTGGTACCATCAGGGCCGGATCAAGGACGACTCTGACCCCGCGGTGGCCGACGACCATTGGAACCGCTGGCGCGAGGACTGCGCGCTGATGGCGGGGCTGCACCTGCCCATCGCCCGCATGGGCGTGGAGTGGGCGCGCATCATGCCTGCGCGCGGCGAAGTCGACGAGGCGGCGATCGCGCATTACCGCGCGGAGCTGGAATATATGCGGCAGCTTGGCATCCGCCCGCTGCTGACCATCCATCATTTTTCTAACCCCATGTGGTTCGAGCGTCTGGGCGGCTTTGCAAAGCGGGAGAATCTGGACGATTTTCTGTTCTTTGCTCAACTTTGTGCCGACCGTTTCGGCGATCTGGTCAGCGACTGGATCACCATCAACGAGCCGAACGTCTACGCCACCAACGGCTATTTCTTCGGCGACTGGCCTCCCGGACATAAAAGCTTTTCCGAGACGTTCACGGTGCTGGAAAACATGGCCTACTGCCACATCCGCTGCTATCAGATGCTCCACGCGACGCGCGAAGCCATGGGCTATTCCGACACCATGGTCGGCTTTGCGAACCATCTGCGCGTATTTGAGCCGGAAAACCCGAAAAATCCCGTGCAGGCCGCCACGGCCAGAGCCGTCGAATGGCTGTTTCAGGGTGCGGTCACGGAGGCTATGTCCACAGGCGTCTTCCGTCTGCCGCTCCGGAACCACTGGAAGCTGCCGAAGGGCGAATACTGCGATTTCCATGGCGTCAACTATTACACGCGCTCGACCGTCACGGGCTTTGCCGACGGCGTCCGGAAAAACAGCCCGCGCAACGACCTCGGCTGGGAGATTTATCCCGACGGTCTGCCGCAGGTCGCAGCCAAGCTGGAAAAGCTTCTGAAGCGCCCCATCTGGGTCACGGAAAACGGAACCTGCGACAATCAGGACACCTTCCGTGCCCGGTATATTTACGAGCATCTGAGGGCCATGCTCCGCTCCGGTCTGCCGTTCGAGCGGTATTATCACTGGTGCTTCTGCGACAATTTTGAATGGCTTGAGGGAGAGAGTGCCCGTTTTGGCCTCATCAACGTCGATTACGCTACTCAGACGCGCACGATCAAGCGCTCCGGCGAATTCTACGCCGATATGATCCACAATGGCGGCGTGACGGACGAGGCCTATAACACGTATGTCAGAGGGGAGGCCTACCGCGTCGAATGATCACAGTCAAGCATGGCGTGTTTCATCTGCAAAATGAAAAGAGCTCGTATCTGTTCCGCGTCAGGGACGGATTTCTGGAGCACCTGCACCTCGGCACGCACATGAGCGCGTCCGACGCAGACGCACTTGCCGTCCGGCCCGGCAACGGCTGGGGAGACAGCACGCTTTACCGGGAAGGCTCAAATGCCAACTGCATGGACATTTTTCCGCTGGAATGGAGCGGCTGCGGCAGGGGAGACTACCGGGAAAGCCCCATGGAGCTGCTGCAGAACGGCGCGCCGATTTCCACGGAGTTCCATTATATCGGCTGCGAAGCACTGAAATCCGCTCAGCCCTCCGCGCTTCCGGCCTCGCGCGGGCAGACGGTTCTTGCTGTCTATCTGGAAGATAGCGCGGCCAAGCTTCGCCTCACGCTTTTATACGGCGTCCTGCCCACGGTCTTCACAAGAAGAGCGATTCTGGAAAACTGCGGCGATACGCCCATCTCTATCCGGAAGCTTATGAGCGCCAACACGGATCTTCCGGGCGACTGGACGCTGCACACCTTCTCCGGCGGCTGGATCGCCGAAATGCAGCATACCGAAACGCCCGTCACTATGGCGCGTACCTGTCTGGAAAGCACGACCGGCGCGTCGTCCAGCCGTGCGAACCCCGGCTTCCTGCTTGCCGCGCCGAATGCAACGGAGACGGGCGGCGAGGTCTGCGGTTTTAATCTGCTCTATTCCGGCAGCCATTATCTGAGCGCGCAGAAAAGCCTGCAGGGCCTCACGCGCGTGATGCATGGCATTTCTCCCGCAAATTTCAATTGGGAGCTTGCGCCGGGGGAGCGGTTCGAGACGCCGGAGGCTGTCATGGCGTGGTCCGATGCCGGCTTCGGCGGCATTACGGACTGCTTCGGCCGCTATGTGAACGAAGCGCTCATTCCGCCGTATTGGAAAAACCGGCCCCGTCCCATCGTCTATAACAGCTGGGAGGGCTGTATGTTTCGACTTCACAGAGGCGAAGCTTCTGCGGCTCGGAAAGCTCGCAAAGCAGCTGGGCTGCGAGCTGTTCGTGCTGGACGACGGTTGGTTTGGAACGCGTGACAGCGATACCAGCAGCCTCGGCGATTACTCTGTAAACGTCAAAAAACTCCCGAACGGCCTGAAGGGGACTCGGCGAAAAGCTGAACGCCATGGGGCTGCAGTTCGGCCTCTGGTTCGAGCCGGAATCCGTCAGCCCGGATTCGGAGCTGTACCGTCGGCATCCGGACTGGGCGCTGCATGACAGCCTTGGCCGTACCGATCTTCTGGGCCGCCACCAGCTGCTGCTCGACCTTACGAAGCCGGAGGTGCGGGACTATATCGTCGAAAGCGTCGGCGGGATCCTTGATTCTGCGCCCATTTCCTACGTCAAGTGGGATATGAACCGCCATTCCTGCGCGCTTGGTGCGAAGCAGCATGAATTCGTCCTCGGACTTTACGATGTACTGCGCCGCATTTTTGAGCCGCGGCCGGAAATTCTGCTTGAAAGCTGCTCATCCGGCGGAAACCGGTTTGACTGCGGTATGCTCTATTTCTCCCCGCAGATCTGGTGCTCGGATGATACCGACCCTGTCGAGCGTCTGCGCATCCAGCAGAGCCTCAGCTACCTCTATCCGCTCTCGTGCCTCGGCGCGCACGTGTCGGCGGGGCCGCACGCGCAGACGCTGCGCGCAACGCCGCTTTCCACGCGCGGAAACGTCAGCCTGTTCGGCTGCCTGGGCTATGAACTGGATTTGACAGAGTTGCTGCCCGTTGAGCAGACGGAGATCCGCGCGCAGATCGAGTTTTACAAGGCACACCGCCGCACGCTTCAGTATGGCCGCTTCACAAGAGGCAAAACGGACGGCGGCGGGATCATCTGGCAGGCGAAGACGAAGGAGGAGACGGTCGCGGGCGTGTTCCACGGCGTACAGCACGCCGCTCCGGGCTATGAGCGTCTGCGCGTGACCGGTCTGGACGAGAAGAAGCAGTACCGGCTCGACAGCCGCCCGCAGCTGCTGCGCGTCGGCGATTTCGGTTCGCTTCTGCGCCATGTGCTGCCCGTGAAGCTGAACCCGAACGGCCTTGCCGTGCAGACGGCGGACAGCTATTACAAAATGTACGACGGCCAGCAGACCGTCACAGCCTCCGGTGCGGCCTACAGCGCCGGGATCATGCTTGCGCCGCGCTTTGCCGGGACCGGCTACGATGCGGACGGGCGTATGCAGGGCGATTTCGGCTCCAATGTCTATTTTATCCGGGAGGTGCAGTCATGAAAAATTCTGACCGCCGCAATAAATATTTCTTTGGACTCGGCACGATCGGCCGTGATATGTTCTATGCGTTCGAGGCAAATGCACTTTTGTATTTCCTGTCCAACATTCTTTCCTTACCCATTCATGTGTTCGCAGCGGTAAGTCTTGTGCTCTCGGTCCTGCGCATCGCCGACGCGCTGAACGACCCCATCACGGGCCTTGTGATTGACAACATTCACACGAAGTGGGGCAAGTTCAAACCTGCGATTCTTGTTGGCGGCGTTGTGTCCGTAATCTTCTACCTAATCCTCTTCGGCAATGTCGGCACCGGCACGGCCTACGTCATTTTCTTCGCGGTCGCGTATGTCCTCTGGGATATCAGCTACGGCATCAATGACATTGCCTATTGGACGCTCCTGCCCGCCCTGACGCAGGATCAGAAGCAGCGCGAGAATTACGGCGCGTTCGCGCGTATCTGCGCAAACATCGGTATGTACATCATCATGGTCGGCTGGCAGCCCATCACCGCCGCCCTCGGCAATACGCCGAAGGCGTGGATGACGGTCGCCGTATCGGTGAGCGTCATTTATCTGGCAGGGCTCTGCTTCCCGCTGTTCGGCGTAAAGGAGAACCGCGAGATCAAGGAGGACGACGAGAAGTTCACCATCTGCGATATGTGGAACGCTATCACAAAAAACGATCAGCTCATGTGGACGACGCTCTCCATGGCGCTGTTTATGGTCGGCTACTGCACGACGACCGGCTTTGCGACGTACTATATGCAGTATCTCTACGGCGATATCAATATGTACGCCATCCTGGCCGCCGTCTGCGGCGTGGCACAGCTGGCGGCACTGATGATCTTCCCGCTGTTTTCCAAAAAATATGACCGCCGCCAGCTCTACACCGGCGCAACGGTTCTTGTGATTGCGGGCTATCTGACCTTCTTCTTTGCCGAGCATTCTATCGGCCTGATCGCCGTCTCTGCGATTTTGATGTTCGTCGGTCAGGCGTTCATCCAACTGCTGATGCTCATGTTCCTCGCCGATACCATTGAATACGGCCAGTGGAAGCTGGGCCGGCGCTCGGAATCCATCACGTTAGAAGAGCGTCTCGTGGATCTGGAACGTCAGATTGATCAGGAACTCGATGAGCACGGCCAGACCGCCGCCGAGGATCAGCATACCGCCGTAGATGTAAAGATACCCGCCGCGCAGATAGTGCGTCAGGGCAACGGCTGCGCTGATGAGCAGGCCGATCGCACCTGTGACCGGGAATGCAAAGGACAAGAACCAGTGCCCGCCGGTGGCAAAGTTGATATAGAGCAGGTACAGTCCCACCGCGATGAAATCGACCGGCACAAATATGACGGGATTGGGCCGCCGGAACCACATGGGCAGCAGGATAACGACATACACAGCGCAATCGCTCCCGCCGCATAGCCGGACCAGACAAGCGTTCCGTTGATGCGCCAGTCGCACAGCAGACACAAAAGTGCGGGCAGAAGCGCCGCGATGGTCAGCACGAACAGGACGCCGGAACGGTTCACGTCCTCGGGCCGGATGCGTTTGTCCGGCGGAAAGGGCGGCTCGGAAAGATCGCGCGGAATATCAGGATGGAACACCGGCGTCCCGCACAGAGGACATTTTTTCTCGCTGTCGGCGAGTTCAACGCCGCATTTGACACAATACATGCTTTTGTAGCCTCCTATTCATGCCCAGCGCTGGTTGCTCTCGACCTTGACGGGCAGCCCCAGCGTGTGCAGCACACGGTAAAAATGAGATTCCAGCTCCGGCTCACAGATGTTCCGGATCATGTTGATATACATGGTGCCGTTCCAGCTGACGACGCCGCAGTTGTGCGGAGCTTTGGCCTGCACGCCGATGATGAAGTCCATCCGCGCAACATACGGAGCCATTTCCTCCGGCAGTCTGACAAGACCGAGGTTGGACAGGCACAGGCAGGATTTGCACTCGCCGACCAGATCGAACACGGCCTTCATGGCGATATTTTTCACGAACAGCGGCATGACGCGCAGCACAGCGGAGCGTTCGCTCGCCACGTTCGTCGCGATCTTCGCCGCCATCATCCGGGGATCGTTTTCCAGACCCATCCGGTAATGAACGATCCGGCAGATCTCCGCAAGAGAATAGTCGCCCAGGCGCGGATCGATCTCCGGCGTGACATAGGACGCAAAGTTCCGCATCGTCCGGCTCGGGAACAGGCCGCGCAGATTGACCGGCAGCAGGACCTTGACAGGCTTGCGCCGCATACGGCGCGGAACCTTTTCATTCTGCAGGTCGCTGATGGCCTTCATCATGACGGCGGCAATGAACTCTGTCACGCTGACGCCGAATTCCCTTTGCTTTTTCCTTGACAGCGGGCACGGGCAGCATGAGCGTGGTGAGGTTCAGAAAGCCGTCCGGCTCCGGTGTTCCGCTCATGTGGTAGGCGGTCTGCTCGGCGCGGCTGGCCGTGATGTCGCCCGCGTAGCGCAGGAAGCTGTCCTCCAGCTCCTCCGGGTCAGGATCCTCCAAGCGGCCCAAAACGCCGTTTTCGGCAGGGATATTGATCTTGTATTTCTGGCACAGGTATTCCGCAACCAGCGTTTTGAGGAAGATCAGGCCGCCCGTGCCGTCCGTGACCGCGTGGAAGAACTCTACAGCGATGCGGTCTGCCGTAGACCAGCACGCGGAAGGCGCATTTGCGCACGTCATCAAACGGGACGTGGACAAGCGGATAACTTTTATCCTCTTCGATGGCAGGGGCCTTGGTGATCTCCTCGAGATAATACCAGAAAACGCCCCGGCGCAGTCGGACGGCGATGGATGGGAAGCGCCGCACCGTCACGTCCAGCGCGGCGCGCAACACGCTCAGATCAACACTCTCCGTCAGCGTGGCGGACAGGCGAAAATAATTCGTCCAGTTCCGGCGCTTGGCCGCCGGGTAAATTTTCGCGGCGTTGTCCAGCCGCATCCAGCGCAGCTTGCGCACCGGAGAGAGCACACGCGTCATGAACCGTCCGATGGTGTCAAAATCGGACATATTTTCATTCAGATAATACAGCACATATGCGTGCCAGCGCTCCGGCGCAATGACGATCTGGCTCTTGCAGCCGGAATCGAGCAGCTTTTTATGGAGCATCCGCGTATCGTCGAGCATGACCTCGTCCCCGCCGACGAACAGCAGCGACGGCGGCAAGCCCCGTCAGATCGCCGAACAGCGGCGAGCAGAGGGGATCTTTCGGGTCGTCGGTATAGCAGGCGGCATAGAATTGCAGCAGCTCCGGCGTCATGGAGGGGTCGATGTCGCGGTTGTCGATATAGGACTGGCCGGAGCCGGTCAGGTCTGTCCACGGCGAAATGCCGATCAGGCCGCACGGAAGCGGCAGGCGCAGCTCCTTGAGGCGCAGGCAGAGGGCGTAAATAAGTCCTCCGCCAGCGGACTCGCCGCAGAGCAGGATCTGGCTGGCGGGATATCCCTTGGAGAGCAGATACTGATAGCTCACGACTGCGTCGTCCAGCGCAGCCGGAAAGCGATCCTCCGGGGCCAGACGGTAGGCAGCGCAGAACACGCGCACACCGCACTCGTCTGAAAGCGTGGCCGCGAAGCCCTTGGCATAGTCCAGATTGCCGCAGGTGTAGCCGCCGCCGTGCAGATAGAGCACAACGCC